>Ga0209367_1000048_pt1 | contig 67445 bp, 57 predicted proteins | sample WorMetLIZISLAND2_FD_187412 | JGI IMG/M metagenome (GOLD analysis project Ga0209367, IMG submission 187412) | Marine gutless worms symbiont microbial communities from Max Planck institute for Marine Microbiology, Germany - Olavius geniculatus... ...
GATCCCCACTATCGATATGATGATTATCCTCATTATGAGGCTTTCCGGAATCCGGCTACGCAGAACCAAATCATGGGGACTCGAAGACATCGCCTTAAATTAATCCTTTAAATGGTAGATAGACCCGTACTTTTTTATATAAACACCAGCCAAATCATCAACTCCTGGCAGAAGGGCCTGCGCATCATGGCCTATCTCAAACCGGGGATTTCCAATAGTGATTTGCCATATCTGAAACAGGCCATCCAATCGCTGGACGGCGTTCAAAATTTTCGTTTTATTTCTAAAGATGAAGCATTACGTCAGCTGAAGACCCAGATGCAGCACCAGGCGTCCCTGCTGGAAAACCTCTCGGAAAACCCGTTGCCCGACAGCATTGAAATTCGCATGACCGCCACTTCCGGCAGCTGGCAGAAAATTTCTTCGCTGGCCGCTCAGATTGAAATGCTGGCCCAGGTGCAGGAGGTTGAATACGGCCAGCGTTGGATCGGACGATTTATCCAACTGTTTGACTTATTCAGACTGGCCGGTTATGCCGTGGGGGCCCTTTTTTTCATGGCTGCCATTTTTATCGTAGCCAACACGATCCGGCTGGTAATTTATTCAAGACGCGAGGAAGTCGAGATCATGCGCCTGGTCGGTGCTACGGATAATTTCATAAAGATCCCTTTCTATTTCGAAGGGCTCATCCAGGGTGCGTTGGGAGCAATTATCGGATTGGGGACACTATATCTTTCTTATTTCTTTATCGCCTCCAATGTCGATCAGGACCTGCTGCCGGGGCTTTTGCGAATAAAATTTCTACCCCTTGATTTATTGATCGAAATCCTGCTGGGAAGTATGCTGGTTGGTTGGTTGGGGTGTTATATCTCGCTCAAGCAATTTCTAAAAGGATAGGCTTTCTCTAAGTCTGCACTCGGGAAAAGTGACCTCAGCAGGACGTCGATAGCGCAGCTTATAGGTTTCAGGTTTCAGGTTTCAGGTGTCGGGTGTCGGGTGTCAGGGAACCGAGGTACTAAATCCTCTTATGAAATGAAATGACGAATGTCGATGGGATTGACCGACAATGTAGCGGCGGGGTTTATCCCCGCCTGTACGGCGGATAACGCCGTTCTCCAACAACAAATCGGCTAAAGAAGTTTATCAGTGATAGTCGCCAAGCTCTTGGCGGGGATAAACCCCGCCACTACGACGGTAAACCTGATTAACAGGTTGAAACAAATTGGGCTTTAGGGCATCTATTCAGTAAATTGCGGTTGAAAACCACGCCAACAAACTATAGTAGCGTCATAGATCAATAATAGTTTTTTTCTCGATTTGACTGGGCGCTTGAGGCCAGCGGCTACGCTGACAACTGAAACCTTTGATTATTAATTCACATAATGACATCGGCAGCAAATTGTCGATATGACGTCGCTGGTAATTTACAATCCTTAAGGTTATGTTCATCCGATTCAAACGCATAGTTCCAATATTTTTAACATTATTCACCGGTCTGTTTCTGTTGTCCGGTGCCGTCCAAATACTGCCGACCGAAACCCTTGCCGCAGACAATTCTGCTTTGAAGCAGCAGCAGGACCGCCAAACTCAAATCGACGACTATAAAACACGGCAAAAAAACCTGCAGCTCGAAATCAAAAAGGGCCGTCGCGAGGTTAAGTCATTTACCCGCAAAGAAAGCAAATTAATCAAACGTCTCAATCAGGTGGACCAATCGCTGAATAACAGCCGCAAACGTGCTGCTGCTTTGGGAAAAGAAATTCAAGCCCTGGAAGAAAGAATAAGCGGGGCGGCGGCGGCATCGATTAAATTGCAACAGCGGATTCGGCGCAACGAAAAATATGTCGCCCAACGCCTGGTGGCTATGTATAAAATGAACCGGTTGGGGAAAATTTCATTTGCTGGCATCTGCAGGATCCATCCACGAATTTATTCAGCGCAAGGCGGCCCTGGAGCATATCCTGACCCATGATGAAGAGATCCGCCGCGCGTTGGTGCAGGATCAGAGGGATCTGAAAGAAATGCTAGTCGAATTGAATAACAACAAAAGCCGCAAAAAGACCCGGGCTGCTGAGTATAAACAGCAGCAAAAAGCGATGCTGCGGGAAAAATCAATCCGCAAAAATCTACTGGCAGACATCCGCAGCCAGAAAACGCTGGAATTGGCGGCGATTGACGCATTGACACGGGCGGCCAGGGATCTGGACGGTAAGCTGAAATCGCTTAAACGCGACAGGGAAACAGCCGCAGCCCCAAAAAACATCGCGCATTTAACCTTTTCCGCTCATAAAGGGTTGCTTATCATACCGGTAAAAGGTAGAATAATCTCTTTATTCGGACCGTATAAAAATCGGAAATACAATATCACCAACTTCCGCAGCGGAATCGATATCAAAGCGGATAAAGGGGAGCCGATTCGATCCGTTTTCCAGGGAAAAGTTCTTTATTCCGACTGGTTTAAAGGATACGGCAACATGATTATAATTGATCATGGGCAGAACTATTACACCATTTATGCCCACCTGGAGGAAATCTTTAAAACCAAGGGCGATGCTGTTGAAACCCGCGAAGTTATTGCCACGGTTGGAGACACCGGTTCGATGGAGGGCACCAAATTGTACTTTGAAGTGCGCCATCATGGAAAACCGGAAAACCCGCTGGTATGGCTAAAAAAAGGGTAAAACCACCGCCACGAAGACACGAAGGCACAAAGAAGAATTACTTAATTATCGTGAAGCTTAGTTGGAAAGGCATCAACCATACTTGACAAATACTTTGCGGCTTCGTGTCTTGGTGGCCTAACTATCGTAGAAAAGGCAAAAAGGAGTGAATATATGAGAAGCAACAAAACAAGGCACGTCAAACTGTGGCTGCTGATGGTCATGGCCGTTGTTTTCTGGACAATCGGCACCGGATTCTACCGTGACCTTTCAGCCAAAAGTGAGGAGGCCTACGAAGAGCTAAAAGTTTTTTCCGACGTCATCGAACTAATCGAACGGGAGTACGTCGATGAGGTCGATACCAAAGAATTGATTCAAAAGGCGATTCAGGGAATGGTTCAGAGTCTGGACCCCCATTCCTCGCTGCTGCCGCTGGAAGCCTACGAAGATCTTCAGATCGATACCAAGGGTAAATTTACCGGCATCGGCATCCACATCACGATGCAGGACGGATTCGTCACGGTAATCTCACCAATCGAAGACACACCGGCCTATAAAGCTGGGATCAAAGCCAGGGACCGGATCATAAAAGTGGATGGCGTATCGGCCAAGGATCTCAGAGAAGCCGTCAAAATGATGCGTGGACCCAAGGGAACCAAGGTCGTGGTCACGATCCTGCGCGAGGGGGTCAAAAAACCGCTTGATTTCGAATTGATCAGGGATGTCATTCCCATCCAAAGTGTCAAATCCATCATCCTGGAACCCGGATATGGTTACGTCCGGCTATCAAATTTCACCGGCACAACCACGAATGAAATGGAACAGGCGCTGGACAAGCTGGAGAATTCGGAGGGGCGCCCCTTGAAAGGGCTGATCCTGGATTTGCGCAACAACGGCGGCGGTCTGCTGAATCAATCCATCAAAGTCGCTGACCTTTTTTTGGAAGAAGGCAAAATATTATCCATCAAGGGACGCAACAAGAAAAACACCAAAGTTTTCAAGGCATCGGCTTCCGATACCGCACGAGATTACCCACTGGTGGTATTAATCAACGGCGGCAGTGCCAGCGCTTCTGAAATTGTGGCCGGTGCATTGCAGGATCACAAACGGGCCGTGATACTGGGTACCACGTCTTTTGGCAAGGGCTCGGTTCAGACCGTTGAAACCTTGCGGGATGGGGCCGGTCTAAAGCTTACCATCGCCAGATATTATACCCCCAATGATCGCTCGATTCAGGCTAAAGGCATCGAACCGGACATCTATTTGAAGGCTCGACGCCTGGATCCGACGGAAACCTCGCGCAAGGATGAAGGGCTGCTGAAAGAACGAGATTTGGCCAACCATCTTGAAGCAGAACCGAATGCCGAAAAGCAGAGGGACAGCCAGGAAGGGGATGAAGAAGAGGACCAGCAAAAGGAAAGAATGCGTGAGGCCGAACAACGAATCGGTCCGCTGACGGTCGATTCGCTGAAATTCGACAACCAGGTAATGCGGGCCCTTGAAATGTTGAGGGGCTATGATATTTTTAAGAATATGAAAGGCTAGGACCTTTTAATTAGATTGATTATTGTCGATTGAATATTGAATATTTAAGGAATTCTATCGATTTAAATAGAAAAGACAGAGCGACGTGTGGGGTCGTCTTGTGGGGTCATAGCCCGAAGGGCGAAGCCCCAAGCCGAAGGCGACATGTGGGGTCGTAGCTCGACGTGTTGGGTCGTAGCTGAAAGCGAAGCCCAAAGAGCGAAGCCCCAAGACTGAAGCGATACCACCAATATTCAATTTTCAATCTTCAATTTTCAACTCCGGCTTGTCCGGGTTAACTATATGGCAAAACGGAAACCAACCCGCAAAAAAAAGGTACGCAAAAAGCCCCGCAAAAACAAAAGATTCGATAATTCCCTGCTAAAAGCCTTTGTCGGACTCGCCGGTTTATTCGTGTTGGTTTTGCTGGCAGGTGTGGCCGCCCGGTGGTTGATCGCGCCTGAAAAACCCGTAAAGCCGCGTGGTGGGCCTGCAAAAACCGCTCCGGTCGCCAAAAGGCCGATTGATAAAATTCCAACCTTCGAAATCTATCCCCAAAAAGAGTCGCTTCCGGAAAAAAAGATAATAAAACCACCGACGCTTGAAAAGAAGCGATTGCCGCTGATTGCCATCATCATTGATGACCTGGGTTATGACAAAAATATGGCTGAAAAATTTAGCAGCCTCAAGGCCGAGATTACATTTTCCATATTGCCCCATAGCCCATTTCAGGAACGCATTACCCGCCTGTCGAGGGATCATGGTTTTGAAGTCATGCTCCATTTGCCGATGGAGCCGGTAGAATACCCGGCGGTGGATCCGGGACCGGGTACACTGCTGACCTCTATGACGCCTGATCAGTTGATCCACCAGCTCAATGAGAACCTTAAAGCGGTGCCCGATGCAAAAGGCGTCAATAACCATATGGGCTCCAAAATGACAACCGAGTCCAACCAATTGTATCAGATTTTCACGATTCTGAAAAAAAGGGGGCTCTATTTCATAGACAGCCGCACCTCCCCGCAAACGCTTTGCAAACCATCCGCACGCCTGCTTCAAATTCCATTCGCCCAGCGGGATGTTTTTTTGGATAACCGGCAGGAGGCCCGGTTTATTCGCGAGCAGTTAAACAAATTGGTAGCGATTGCCCGGCGCAACGGTTACGCAATTGGGATCGGGCACCCCTATCCTGTCACCTATGATGTCCTGCGCGAAATGCTGCCTAAAATACAGAATGAAGTTCAATTAGTTCCCGCAAGTAAAATTGTCAATTACCTCGGATAGAATATTAAACCACTTCCTTGCTTGACATAAGCTCATGAGTTTATTATACTTTTTTGAATACTTTCCATCACTGCTGCCATGTCTGCTTGCCGGATTGGCAAAAAGAACATTCAATATGCCAATCCACAAAACAAACTAACCTTGCCACCATCTGCTGGGTGATCAGTCCACGGAAAATGGGAAATGAGCGAATCCGTCCCGCTATATAACAGTCGCATAAATAAAATTTACGTTCAATATCTAAGCAAATATTACCCTGATATTGACCTGGATGCTGTTCTGGATGCGGCCGAGATCGCTAGATACGAAATCGAGGACCCGGCTCACTGGTTCACTCAGGAACAGCAGGACCGCCTGCATGATATTCTGGTGACACGGACCGGCAACCCGAACATTGCCCGGGAAGCCGGTCGCTATTCAACGTCGTCGGAGAGCCTGGGAGCCACCAAACAATACGCGTTGGGCTTAATGAGCCCGGCTACGATTTACCTTTTGATCGAAAAAATCCACGCGCTGATGAGTCGCGGCGCAGATGTCAGCGCCAGAAAAATCGGGGCCAACCAGGTGGAAATTACGGCTGTCCCCAAAGCGGGGGTCCATGAAAAGCCCTACCAATGTGAATATCGAAGCGGCATATTCGAATCAATCGCCCGCATGTTCACCGATAAATACGCTCATATTGAACATCCCGCCTGTGTGCACAAAGGAGATGACAGCTGTCGTTATATTATCAGCTGGACTAAAGCCGCAAAAATCCACTGGAAGCTGATCCGCAATTACTTCCTGTTATTGAGTATTTTCGGTCTTCCTGTGTCGCTGTTTTTTTTGCCTAAAATAACCTGGGGAATTTGTGCACTTGTATTCACATTTATTGTTTTGCTGTTGTCTTATTATACCGAGTATCTTGAAAAAAAAGCCTTGCTGCGAACCGTGGAAACCCAGAAAGAAGCTGCCCAGGATAATATCGTCGAAAGCAACATCCGGTATAACAATGCTCTGTTGGTTCAGGAAATCGGTCAGGCAACTGCGAACATCCTGGACATTGATAAGCTGCTGGAAGCAGTGGCCGGAGTCATGCAAAAACGGCTGGATTTCGATCGCGGAATGATCATGCTTGTAGATCAAGAAAACAGTGTACTGAAATATTCCGTCGGTTATGGCCAAAACCAGCTGGAAGAAAAAATTCTGAAAGATACGGAGTTTCACCTGGACAATCCCGAATCCAAGGGTTTGTTCGTAAAGGCGATTAAAGAACAACGGCCGTATTTGATCAACAACATCAAAAAGATCCAGGCGTCCTTATCCCAGAAAAGCTTTAGAGTGGCGAAGCAGCTTGGCAGTCAGTCTTTGATTTGTGTTCCAATTGTTTATGAAAAAAAAGCGTTTGGAATATTAGCTGTCGATAACAGCAAGTCCAGTCGGCCGTTGAGACAAAGTGACATGAGCCTGCTGATTGGCGTGGCATCGCATTTGGCAATAAGCATGGCAAATGCCATGTCTTTTGATAAACTCCAACAAAACGAAAAGAAATATCGCGAACTGGTTGAAAACGCGAACAGTATTATCCTGCGGGTGGATACTGAGGGGAAGATCAGTTATTTTAACGAATTTGCCCAGCGTTTTTTCGGATATGATGAAAAAGAACTCATCGGTAAAAATGTTGGACGTATCATTTTGCCTGCATCAGGCCCGAACCAGCTAGGCTTCGATAGGCTGATCGAATCCCTGCGCAATGGTCCGACCAAACATATGGTGAGTGAAAATAAAACCAGAACCAAAGACCGGGAAGATGTCTGGATCACGTGGACCTACAAACCCATTTTCAACGACATCGGCAAATTTATTGAAATACTTTGCATCGGCAATGACATCACCGAACTCAAATGGGCCAGCCGGGAAAAAGAAGAGCTGCAGGCGCAACTGCAGCGTGCCCAAAAAATGGAAGCCATTGGAACTCTGGCCGGAGGCGTTGCACACGATCTGAACAACATTCTCTCCGGCATCGTCAGCTATCCCGAATTGTTGTTGATGGATCTCAAAGAAGACAGCCCATTGCGTAAGCCGATTCTGACGATTCAAAAATCAGGGGAAAAAGCCGCCGCCATAGTCCAGGATTTGCTTACCCTCGCCCGCAGAGGGGTGGAGGCAACCGAAGTCGTCAATCTGAATTCAATTGTCTCGGAATATCTGCTAAGTCCCGAGCACGCGAAGTTGGAGCTGAATCATGCCAATGTAGATATCGAAAAAAAGCTGGATAAGACGCTGCTGAACATAATGGGTTCGCCGGTACATTTGTCCAAAACGATAATGAATTTAGTATCAAATGCCGCCGAAGCGATGTTGGACGGCGGCACCATATCCATTGCAACCGAAAACAGGCATGTAGACAGAACCATCATTGGATTCGACGATATCAAAAAAGGAGACTACGCCACGTTGTCGGTGACCGATAGCGGTATCGGAATTTCACCAAAGGATATTGAAAGAATATTTGAACCATTCTATACCAAAAAAACCATGGGAAGAAGTGGGACCGGATTAGGAATGGCGGTCGTATGGGGTACCGTAAAAGATCATCGGGGTTACCTCGACCTTTCCAGCATGGAAGGAAAAGGAACTGAAATTACATTATATTTTCCGGTCACGCGTAGAAATTTTCACCCTGAGCCGGAAATAGCATCGATTCAGGAGCTAATGGGAACCGGTGAATCTATCCTGGTGGTCGATGATATTGAAGCCCAACGGCAGATAGCGGCTGAAATGCTTGAAAAGCTGGGTTACCGGGTTGTGACTGTATCCAGCGGTGAAGCAGCCATCGCATACCTGCAAGAACATTCGGTCGATCTATTGGTACTGGACATGATTATGGAACCCGGTATTGATGGTCTCGAAACCTACCGCAAAATCCTTAATATCAACCCGCACCAAAAATCCATTATTGCAAGCGGCTTTTCTGAATCGATTCGGGTCAAGGAAGCCTTGGAACTGGGCGCCGGTAGCTATGTAAAAAAGCCTTACCTGCTGGAAATAATTGGCCGTGCGATCAAAGCTGAATTAAGTCGTTGAAATGAGTGAGCGCTCCTCCCGCTGAGCGGGAGGCCTCAGGAAGTTCCCTGGAAGGGGGCAAGATCACTGGTGCGACAATGTAAATCCGAAGTACGAAACACGAAACAAATTCGAATAACATAAATCCCAATGACAAAAACAATTTCCGATCCAATACGCAATCTAACGCTGAACGCATTGATCAGTTTTATGCACTGGTTTCATCATTCTGTTTGGGTCGTTTTGAAAATTTGGACATTCGAATTTGGAATTTGTTTCGGATTTCGAAATTCGTATTTCGTATTTATTCCAGCTCCGTTGATTCTCACCGGACCGGTAGAACCTTTTCGGGTCCACCACTAGAAGTGGTGATTTAATGCCGGAATTAGGGCAGGGTGAAAAATGGCTGAATGGCTGATGCCGGTTCTGCAGCCTAAGGCGCCGGATCCGAATTTATTGTCCCGCAAGCATGTCGTATAATGAATCCGGGAAAAGGAAGGTAAATTCATAGCGTGCGAAACCGACGATATCGCCATCCTGCAGATTCACCGGTTTATTATCAAGTCGTTTTCCGTTGACCATGGTGCCGTTGGTGGATCCGCAATCCATGATCGAATAGACTCCTCTTTTAATTTCGAGAATCGAGTGTTGTTTGGAAATGGCATAGTCGGGCATTATCATGTCATTTCCATCGACCCGGCCAACGGTAAAGGAGTTGACCGGCCCGCTGGCATATTCCCCCTTGACCAGCGGGTAGATGGCATGCTTGAGAGTTTCTGAAGGGGAAGTGTTGTCTTCGGTATCGTCCAATTCGAAAACAACCGTTCGGTTCATCTCTTCTTTGCTGGCACGCTTTCGCAAGTTCAGCGATCCGGACTGGATGGAAGAGCCAACCAGCACGGGTTGTTCCATAAAGACTCTAAATTTCGTTTTCTGACATAATTTGACAAGCTTCTCGAGGGTGGGCAGCGCAATTCTACCGGATGCATTCAGCATTTTGGATATGTCACCCAGAGGCGATCTTGGCTTAATCGTATCGCTCGCTGCGTCAGCATCATTAGCTTTCTTTTTTTTCCCTAAACCGAACATATTAACTCTCCCCGGTATTAACCAGACGAAGTATTCGTATTGTACTCATATATTATGCCAGATTATTTTTTAAATAGCAAGATCCCAAATTTTTATCGTATCATTTTAAATAGTTACAAATATCGCCGGAAGTCCGGTATTTTGCACAAAATTGAATGGGTAACTGTCCCGTGAACTTTTGCTGCACGGATTTCATTGACTCCTTTCTCGCACATATATATAGTGAAAGTTTAATTTTCAGCGCGGACCAGCCGAGCCACCTCTAACGTCTTCATTTTCACGCGAGTCCATATACCGCGGCTGGTAATAAAGCCGCCACATCAGAAAAAAGATTGGCGGATCGGGTTTGCATTTTAACCAAAATAATAATTATGCGCAGCATATAATATTTAATCCGCCTGACTATCGTTCCGGCAACACGTTTGGTTTTCAATACAATATTCGCAGTCCTGAAGGTGCTGTGTATCGTGAAGGATTAAAGAGGGAGTAAACACATGGCATTAAGTCTGATAGAAGGCAACGAAGCTATCGGTCGGGGGGCACTGGCGGCCGGCTGCCGTTTTTTTGCCGGGTATCCGATCACACCGGCCACCACCATATTGAATACGATGTTGACCCTGCTGCCCCCCCTGGGCGGCATTTGCCTTCAAGCCGAGGATGAAATTGCATCCATCGGAGCCTGTCTGGGGGCTTCCATGGCGGGCCTGAAGGTGATGACCGCAACTTCCGGACCGGGGATCAGTCTTTACAGCGAGCAGATTTCATTTGCCGTCGGCAGCGAAATCCCCATTGTAATTGTTGACGTGCAGCGCCTGGGACCGTCCACCGGGTCAGCCACCCGCGGGGCCGACGGGGATATCAATTTTCTGCGCTGGGGCAACAGCGGCGGCCTGCCGGTTGTCGTTCTGGCTCCGGTAGACGTGGCCGACTGCTTTACCCTGACAATCCATGCCTTTAATCTGGCTGAAAAATATCGCTGCCCGGTGTTCATTGCATCAAACAAAGAGATCGCCATGACCCGCGAAAGCGTCAATCAGGATACCCTGGAAATACCGGAAATCACCGATCGCCGTCAGGCGGCGGACAACATAGCGTTTTTGCCGTTTGAAGTCAGAGCAAATCAAAGCGTGCCCGATTTTCTGCCGATCGGCCATGCAATCCCGGTGCGCCAAACCTCCTCAACCCATGGCCCTAACGGCTACATCACCACCGATCAGGTTCAAATTTCCCGGATGCTAAATCGTTTGAAAGCCAAATTGGAAGCTGCGGTGGCAGAGTTTTCATTCTATGAATTGCTGCCGGCCGAAAAGTCTGAAACCTTGCTGATCTGCTATGGTGTCACCGCCCGCGCAGCCAGGGCCGTTTATAAAGAGCTGAAAAATTCCACCCAACCGATTTCACTGTTGATACTCAAAACCCTCTGGCCGGTACCCCACCAGGTAATCCAAGGCGCTGCCAAGGACTTCCGACGGGTTGTGGTGGTTGAAATGAACCTGGGCCAGTATGTGGGAGAGATCAAACGCATTTTAGCAGATAAACACGTTGATTTTTATGGTCAAATGGATGGCCGTCTGATCACCCCGCATAGAATTAAGGAGACAATTATCGATGGCTAGCCTCCTCAATGATTCCAGACCCCCCGTATTTTGTCCCGGATGTTCCCACGAACGCATCACCCACACTCTGGACAACGCCTTCCAAAACATGGATTTAGCCGGCGACCAGATTGTTATGGTCAGCGATATCGGCTGCTCGGGCTTGTTCGACACCTTCTTCAATACCCACGCCCTGCATGGACTGCACGGCCGCGCCCTGACCTATGCCGCCGGTTTGAAATTGGCCCGGCCGGAATTAAAAGTGGTAATCACCATGGGCGACGGCGGTCAGGGCATCGGGGGTGCCCATTTGCTGGCGGCCTGTCGGCGCAACCTGGATTTGACCCTGCTGGTATTAAACAATTTCAATTTCGGCATGACGGGGGGTCAATATTCGGCCACCACCCCGCCGGACGCCCAGGTCGGTTCCGCTTTTTTAAACCAATTGGAACGCCCGGTGGACATCTGCCAGGTCGCCCAATCGGCGGGGGCGACCTATGTCACCCGCTGTTCGGGTTATCGCAAGGATCTGGCGGCGGAAATACAGCGGGCAATCGAGTTCGAAGGATTTGCCGTGTTGGATATTTGGGGCGTTTGTCCGGGGCGTTATACTAAAAAAAACCGGCTGACCCCGAAAGCAATTGATAAGGCCCTGGCCCAATTTGCCCCGCTTGAAGGTATCGTCGCCGAAAATGCCCGCCGTGAATATGGCCGGCATTATCGGGAGTTGACCGCTGAGCTGAAACCGGCCGGCGACCCGCCCAAAATTGATGCCGGAATTCAGCCGCCCGGTTCCCAGCGTCAGGAAGTCATTATGCTCGGCAGTGCCGGTCAGCGAATCATCACCGCCGGAGAAATATTATGCCTGGCGGGACTTACGGCCGGGTTGAATACAACACAGAAAAACGAATACAACATCACCGTCTTGCGCGGCCCTTCAATCAGTGAGTTGATTCTATCACCGGAAGAAATCGACTATACCGGCATCGAGCGTCCCGGGGTCATCGTGGCGCTGGATCAGGAAGGGGTGGATCGTCGCCAAAGTCTGTTTGAAAACCTGACCGACGATACCCTGGTACTGCAGGCGGCCGGCGTTGCGGTGCCGAAATGCAGCGCCCGCATCCACCCGATGGATCTAAAGTCGCTCAAGATTAGGAAACCGGACTGGGCCCTGGCATCGCTGGGCGTATTGGCCAATCTCGGCCGGATCATCACCTCCGAAATGCTGGAAGCGGCATTGAACATCAGGTTTAAAGATAAGGTCCTGAAAAATTCCCTGGAAGTGGTCAGGAAAGCCATAGGTTCAGAAGGTAAGAAGATCAGAAGGTGAGAAGGTGAGAAGGTTAGAGGACAGACACATGAATTCGGAATGCGGACCCGGCGTCGTCCCTGAGGGGCGGGACTATGCCGCGGCAAAGATGCGGAATGCGGAAATTTAAGTGCTGAGGACTGAGTGCTGGGGACTGAGGACTGAGTGCTGAGTGCTGAGGAATGAGTGCTGAGGACTTTCACCGTCTACCATCCGCCACCCTCTTCCACCATCGAGCATCGAGAATCCAGCATCCACAACCCACTACCCAGTACCCAGTACCCAATACCCACTACCCAATACCCAATACCCAGCACCCAATCTACATTCTTGCCAGAAAATTTTCAGCCTGGGGAGAAATTTCAGAATGGGGAAATTTTTTGAGCAATAGATCCAGCGCTTTTTTGGCCTGGTCTTTGTTCATGAGGCGATCATGAAATATCTGGGCGATTCGAAAATAAGACTTGGGCGCCAGCGGACTATCCGGATATGATTGCGCCAGGGCATTGTACATTGCAACAGCCGCTTTGGTTTTGCCGGTTTCATTCATCCAGCCGGCCAATTTGAATAATGCGGAGGCCGACGGCATAAAACTGCTGTCAGTGGTTCGGCATTCGGTAAAAACTGCAATGGCCTTATTTTTCTGACCCTCGGTCGTCAGTAGATCCAGGTGCGCAACGCCTTGCTCCAGCATCTCCTCCGTTCGTTTTCTCATTTTGAGCAGGTTATAAAATCGTTCGGATAGATTTATCCCGCGGATTGGCTGCTGCACGATCATCGATTTGATCAGCTCGATGGCTTCATCCAACTGGCCGGATTTGATCAGGGGTCCCACTTTACTTAATATTACCGCGTCCGGATCGGATTCGCGGGGCTCGAATTTCTCGCTGCTCGGATCTGAAAAGTCTTCGTAATCGACCCGGTAGCCGATTCTTTCATGGTACTGTAAAATGACATACCCCATTAAATGATAAGAAATGATGGTGTAAAGGCTTTTGGCAAATCCAAACACCATCGGGTGCGCTTCATCCGGCAAAAATTTGAGCGCATAATGGCCCAGGTAGGCCGGCGCGCTTCCCAGCAAAAGTAGAAAAAAATACATCAATAAGTATGCCCAACCGATTCTGAAGGTCAGACCTATAAAAAAAACCGGATTGATTGCACGAAAAAAGCTGCCGGTGGTCACCACCAAAATAATCATCGAAGGGACAAACAACAACGCCGGGATTGTACATGCAGCGCCGATAAAAAGCCCGGCTTTAGCGCTGATATAGAAAAATCCGACACCCAGGAGCAGGTAGATAGCAAATTGCTTGAATACCGGGACGATATCTACTGTAATGGTTTCAATATTGACCGGCGGCGGTTTCAGGTTGCCACCAGCGGTGGCTTTCAGGGATTCGAATGAATATTTGAGGATCATCAACCACATGGCGCCCCGCAGGATGTACCAGATTCTACCGGAATCGGGCAGAAACTGGGTGGCAATAGCCACGACGGATATAAAAATCAAGGGCTGCAGTGAAAGCGGATAGGCAAAAATTCGAGGCATGCGGTTCCAGAATGGATCGATCAGATTCTGCAAGCCGACCCAATCCACCGGCAGGTTGCATTTGGGACAGAAGTGGTAGGTTTCCTTTGCGCCATAATTATCAGATTGACGGGCCGTAACACATTCCGGGCACAGGAAGGCGTCGCATTTTGAACAATGCCAATGCGCTTTGCGAGTGGGATGGTCATTGCAGAATTTTTTCATTTATCGATTATCCAATAGTTAAGGGTTTAGCCTGGAAGCTTATCCGTTAATGCTTGAAACATTTCATAGGGACTTTTCTCTTCGGTAAAAGTAATGTCTTTGCCATCGGCATTTATTTCAAATTCCGCCAATTCGCCGTTTTCAGCCGTTGATAATGAAAAGTCAATAAACTGCACCTTACCGCCGGTCAATGCCAGTTCCCCGGTCATCGAGCCGGATCCACTGTTCGCAGGATTGCTCTGCCGATAGGTCATCTCATAGAAAAGCTCACCCGAAAGCGTATATTTCGAAATCGAATCTTCGTAGTCCGTCATAACACAATTGCCGTTAACCGAAACTTTCCCTTCATCGATCATGAGACTCAGCTCATGGATCAAAGACTCATCGTCATTGCGAAAAATAGCATCGGCGGCATTGGAATACAGGTTTGTAAATTCAGGCTCATTTTGTGCCGTTGATAATTCAAATGATCTAAACACAGCCTCCAGTGCTTTTTTAACGTCTTTCTCTGAAGGTCCGAAAAGGTTGCAGCCGGTTAAAACACTGATGCAAATTAAGACCGTGAGCAATTTAAACCCTGTTTTTTTCATGAACATCACCTCTTGATCTTTCTTGAATGCTTGAATTCTCGTGGCAGGTGACCAGTGTCACGGATCACGATTAAACGGCCATCTCTATATATATCGGAAAATAAAGAATTAACTTTACGGGAGAATTATTTATTTTTGCACTTCTATTGTCCTTGACGAGAAGGTAGGGTTCGTATAAAAGGCAGTAGGCATTTTTACCGGCGGACACGGTAATATAATCCTAGGGCAAAGGCTTGACCGGCGTGCCGTTTTGAGGTGACACAAGCCGAGAAATGAACACGACAGCAATCATTTCAGCGATATCGCCGCAGGATTAGTTATCTAAATAATTCAGATGTGGAGGACGAATATGAGACGGTATTTTGAAAAAATGAAGGAATTTGGTAAAGAACTCAAGCCCGGTCAGCTGAAAAGTACCGAGGCCAATGTCGGCAAACTCAAGGAGGTCGAAGCCCTGGTAGATGAAGCCGTCGCCAAGGTAAAAAACGCCGGCATGCCGACTGAAAAGATCAATGCTCGCGGTCAGCTTACTGTTTGGCAACGGCTGGATTATCTGGTGGACGAGGGGACCTTCAGCCCGTTGCACATTCTTTACAATCCTAACGACAACGTCGAAGGTACCAATAACGTCGTTGACGGACTCGGCAAAATCGGGGGAAAATGGGCGGTTATCATCGGCTTTGATAACAAGGTATTCGCCGGCGCCTGGCTTCCGGGGCAGGCCGAGAATATTTTCAGGTGCACGGACCTGGCTAAAAGGCTGAACATACCGCTGGTCTGGCTGGTCAATTGCAGTGGCGTTAAACTGACCGAACAGGAGAAATTTTATGCCGACCGTCGTGGCTCGGGCACCACATTTTTCAGGCATGCCGAACTCAATCAGGAAGGAATTCCGGTTTTAGCCGGCATTTACGGCACCAATCCGGCCGGCGGCGGCTATCAGGGCATCAGCCCATCCGTTCTTTTCGCCCATAAGAACTGCAACATCGCGGTTGGCGGGGGCGGCATTTTGAGCGGTATGTCTCCCAAGGGATATTTTGACCTGGATGGCGCCGAACAATTGATTTCGGCTGCAATGCAATTCAAAGCCGAACCGCCGGGCAGCACGAAAATCCACCATGATGAAACCGGCTTTTTCCGCTATGTTTATGAGACTGAAGAAGAGGTCCTTGATGGATTGAAAGAGTACATGCAGGACATGCCGGCTTACAAGCCTAAATTCTTCCGCGTGGCCGAGCCCCAAGAGCCCCGCCTGTCAGCCGAAGACCTGTATCGCCTGGTGCCGTTCAACCAGAAGCAAATGTACAATTTTGACGAAGTGCTGTCCCGCCTGGTAGACGGCAGCGAACACATGGAGTACCGTCCCGATTACGGACCTGAAGTATATACCGGCCTGGTTAAAATGGACGGGTTTCTGGTGGGCGTCATCGGCAACCGGCAAGGTTTTTTCGGTGAAGACTATCCCGAATATGCACCTTATGCCGGCATCGGCGGCAAACTATACCGCCAGGGTTTGATAAAAATGAATGAATTTGTCACCCATTGCGGCCGCGACCGGGTTCCGATCATTTGGTTTCAGGACACCAGCGGCATCGACGTCGGCGACATTGCCGAAAGAGCCGAACTACTGGGCCTGGGCCAATCACTGATCTATTCCATTCAGCAGACAGAAGTTCCCATGATGTTGGTGGTATTGAGAAAAGGCACGGCAGCCGCGCACTATATTATGGGAGGCCCCACCGCCAACCGGCATAACGCCTTTACCCTGGGCACCGCCACATCCGAAATCTACGTAATGCACGGCGAGACAGCCGCCGCCGCTAGCTTTTCACGCCGTCTGGTAAAGGAGAAAAACGCCGGAAGGCCCCTTGAGCCCGTCATCGAAGAGATGAACAAACTGGTCCAGGAGTACAATGATTATTCCCGGCCGGTATATTGCGCCCAACACGGTCTGGTGGACCAGGTCGCTAAAATGACGGAGATCCGAAAATATCTGGTGGCATTTGCCGGGGCTTCTTACCAGAATCCCAAATCAATCTGCCCCCACCACCAAATGATGCTGCCGCGCATCATCAAGGGCTAGCGCACAGCACAACGATTGTTGGTCGGGCGGCCGAATCCGGGATTACCAATGCCGGCTGCAAAGGGTGGGGTCAACGGCATGGAGTCCCGGTACCCATCGCACAGTATCGGGCCGGCCTATTGGCATGAAAAATGGACTGGTAGTGTTCGCAGTGCACAGAACAAGGCAATAATGGAGTACCAAAAGTGAGTAAAAAAAATGTGTTGGGAATTTTCCGCGCTATCTTTTCGACAGTGCTTTGCATCGGGTTGATCGGCGGTATTGGCTACTTGATCCAGGTGACCTTGCTGTAGCCGGAAAATTCGTTGGCACCCGGACGGCCGGCATCTATCGGACCTGCCCGTTCAAACTGCCAATTTTCCGGCTCAAAGCATTCATTACTTGACATTGAAAAGAAACTAATGAACGTCCAACATCGAATCCTCCAGAGGCGGACTGTAAGCATCGAATAAGCAATTCTGCCTGTCGTGAGCTTTTTGTCGAACGGTCTATTTTAACTTCAGTTTAGTTTTACACATGGATGGAGGGGCCCCGGACTGTCCTCTAAACTCTGTCAGCTGACCGCTGTCATCTGTCCCCTGTCATCTGACCTCTGTCCTCTGTCCTCTGTCCTCTGTCCCCTGAATTCTGACCTCTGTCCTCTGACCTCTGTCCTTTGTCCTCTCACCAAGCGCCTAAATCCGACCCTGGTTGGCCGTGTACCCGCCGTCCGCCGTTTTTTCAAACCGCAGCATATGGGTCATACAAGCAGGAATTTCATCAGGGTAATGGGTGACATAAATGATATTGGTGCCGCCGTGATGACCGATCACATCGATGGCATCCAGAATCCTTTGCCGATTCGTACGATCAAGCCCCTGGCAAGGTTCATCCAGAATCAATATTTGCGGCATTTTCACCAGGGCGCGCGCCAGCAGGACCATGCGCTGCTCGCCGTGGGACAGTCGGTTGAAAATCTTGGCCGAATTATCCGCAATATCCAATATCTTCATCCATTGGTCGGCGGTCTTTTTCTGCTCGGAGGAGGCTTGCCGATAAAGCCCGACACTATCGAAAAATCCGGATAAAACAACGCCGTATGCCGATATCGGTTTACGATAACGGATCTGAAATTCAGAAGACATCACACCAATGCGCTGCTTGATCTCCCAGATGCTTTCCCCTGAACCGCGACGCCGGTTGAACAGCCAAATTTCATTCGCATAAGCCTGGAGATTATCCGCCGTAATCAGATTCAGCAGCGTCGTCTTGCCGCAACCGTTTGGCCCCAGGATAACCCAGTTTTGTCCTCTGCTCATTAACCAGCTCACGTTGTCCAGTGCAGTTACCCTGCCATATTCAACCGTGACGTTTCGCATGGCAATCAGAATCTCGGGCACGGCATCGGTGGTCGCCGCTTTATTTTCAACGGTGGTCGGCGGGGAAAATGCAGCATCAAATTCAGGTCCGTACAAATACTCGATCTGCGGTGCTGTCAAAACAACTTCCCGCCGCCCCTGAAAAAGCACCCGTCCGTTCCGGATTGCCAACACATGGGAGATATTGGCCGAAATCTCCCTCAGGCGATGAGTAACCAGAATCACGGTACGAAAGTCATCCATCAGGTCATCGATGATATGGGCTAATTCCTGGCGCGATGATTCATCCAACCCGTCAAAAGGCTCATCCAGTATCAAGATCTCCGGGGATTTCAGCAGCAACCGCGCTAGTTGGACTTTTCTCATTTCACCGGTAGACAGCGCCCGAATGCCCCTGCCGAGCAGATGGTTAATTTTAAGCCTGGCCGCGACCCGCTCAATATCCGCAGGTTCCCCAGCAGTCGATCCGCCGACTTCCGCCAGGATATCGTGGACGGTCGTGATTCGATTCAGATTTCCGCTGAAAAAGCGAAAATCTTCACGGCGCTCCTCCCGGGCAATCAGTCGCTGATGCTGTTCAAAGGAAACATATTCGGCCTGGATGGCGCCGTCACGACCCGGGGAATAATGGACCTTGCCTTGGACTACCGGCACATCCCCGGTCAGGGCCCGGACAAGTGAAGTCTTGCCGGCACCATTGGGTCCCAATATGGCCCAGTGCTGGCCTTTCTCGATGCGCCAGTTTGTATTGGGCAGCAAAAAAGTATCTCTGACCCGCAGGGTAACATTTTCCATCCAGATCACAGACGCGGAGGTGCGGCTATTGAATTCAGTGTTTCTTGACATTGAGCCTAAGATTCTGTTAGCCTTTTCAGTAAAAAAAAGAGCTTGATCAACGTATATCGACGCGATCTATTAACTAACGCAACGATAACCAAGAAAAAGGTAAATCTAAGGCTTTAAAATCTTTTGAGATGTCTCGAACCTGGAGTAATGGAGTACTGGTGTATTGGGGTATCAATAAAAGACATCCAAACTTCAGACGTTACTCCAGTACTCCAACACTCCAGTACTCCAACACTCCGAAATTAAGGAACATTTAAAGGCCCTGCGGATTACCTTTTTTTGGATCATAGATCCGTTAACTTGTTATATTGCCCCGAGCAATCCTTTGGTTTTGTGCGTAACCACTGATCAAGGAGTTCACCAATGGGAAGTGTCAATCCACCGTCCGAAAAAAATGCAATTAATCTAAAGTTAGCTGAGATTATCAAATATATGCGCGAAGAACAGCAATTGCTGCTCCTCAAACAGCTGCTCGAAGGCAACCTTAGACCGACCCTGTATCGACTTATCGGTAAAATGACCGAATCTCAGCAATCGGCTCTGCTGGAACAGTTACAGGATCACCCTCTGAAAGCCGGCCCGGAAGAAACCGAGATTGCCCTGCGGGGCCACAACCGCAAATCCTGTATGCTCAGCGTCGATTACCGGGTGCAAGGCTACGGCTATGAGGGCTACATGCTCGATATCAGCCCGGCCGGGGCATTTATCGAAACCGGCGAAGCATTTTCCGCCGGCCAGGGAATAGAGATATCTTTCTCCCTGCCGAACAGCCCCGGGCCGTTGCGAATTGCCGGCGAAATCTTGTGGAAAGGCCTGCTCGGCATCGGCGTAAAATTTAATGACATCTCCATCGATCAAATTGATTTCATCAATGCATTTATCGGTGAAGAAGAAATATGACGTTAGTATTTAACCTTGCCCAACCCTTTTAGTTCAAGAATTGCCCTCACCTCGTCCGGGGTTGCCGGTTCGATGCCGTGTTCCTTGGCAATCCGGACTATTTTTTCCACCTGTTCACCGCTGCTTTCGGCCATTCGACCTTTTTCCAGATAGAGGTTATCCTCCAGACCTACCCGGGTAAATCCGCCCATCAGCAGTGCCGCATTGCACATTTTAAATTGATTCTTGCCGGCGGCGCAAACCGACCAGACGAATTCATCGCCGATAATTTCCTTGGCTGAATTAACCAGGAAAACCAGATTGTTGATGGTTGCCTGCATGCCGCCTAAAATCCCCAACACGAATTGCAGGTAGACGGGTTTTTTGATGTAGTCTTGTTGAATCAAAAATGCGACATTGTTCAGCATCCCGGCATCATAAACTTCCAGTTCCGGTTTGGTATCCTCCTGGGCAAAAAATTCGCTGAATTCGCGCAGGGTTTTAAAGGTGTTGGGAAAAATGAAATCTTCACTCATGGCCAGGTATTGAGGTTCCCAGTCGTGTTTAAACTCTTTGATTTTCGACAAAATCGGATGCAACGCGAAGTTTAGTGAACCGGCGTTGAGGGAGGCCAGTTCCGGGCTGTAAGTTTTCACCACCGAGACGCGCTGCTCGACCGTCATACCGAACCCGCCGCCGGTGGTTGTGCAAATGACTGCATCGCATTTATTTTTGATATTGGCCAGGATTTCGCCGAACAGGGCGCTGTCGGCTGAGGGCTGCCCGGTTTGGGGATCGCGGGCATGCACGTGAACCACGGAAGCCCCCGCTTCACTGGCCCGTCGTGCCTCTTCGACAATCTCATCCGGGGTAACCGGCAAATTCCCTGACATGGTCGGGGTGTGAATGGCTCCGGTCAATGCTGCGGTTACAATGACTTTTTCTGGCATGATAAACTCCTTTAAGAATTCGTCAATTGGTTGATTAGTTGAATAGTTGATTGGGTAACTAAATCGATAGAATTCCAAAACTATTCAGTATTGACAGTCTCGAATAAAGTCGAAAAACGACTTGTTGGCGAAAGTATTTAGTATTTAGGGTTCAGTGGTATAACAGCATGGTATGACGTGCGAAGGGTTTTACCAAATACCAAACACGAAACACCAAACACATGATGAATTCATCACTATTCATTATTCAATCGTCATCCCCAGTGCACCATCGGCAATCCGGCCACCGGGGATTGAAAATAGGGGATGCTGGTGCCCCGCAGACTGCCGATATAGGCGGTTTTCAGGTCAGGTCCACCAAAGGTCACGCTGGCAAACCAGGGCGCGATCGTACCGCCGGCGGCCAGCATATCATCCGGTATTGCCCGGTCTTCGAAGAAAGCTTTTTCCAGAGCCGCAGCGGTTTCCTCAACCGTATCATCGAGTATGACTAGAAAATCACCTTCCGGGGTGATGGCAAAAACCTGATCCGCCATCACCAGGGTTCCCCAGAGGTTCCCATAAGAATCAAAAGCGATCCCATCGGGAAATCCGTATTTACCGAGCTTTGCCGGTCCATAAACTTCCCGGTTCGTCAGGGAGCCGTCGGGCTGTACCCGCATGCGCGATATGCACCGGCCGCAGGTTTCCACAATATACAGATACGCTTCGTCGGCATCCAGCCGGATTTCATTGGTGAATTTAAAACCATCCGCCACAATTCGCAGCCCTTTTTCATCCGCCAGGGCAATGTATCCGTCGGATATGGTATGACTGAACGCCTGCATCCAGTTTTTAATTCGTGTGGAAATGGTCAGCCAAATACGGTTTTTGCTGTCGCGCAGCACGAAGTTAACCTTGCCGATGGGTTGACCGTCGATCGTGTCGTAAAGCAGCCGGGTTTGACCGTCGCGGGTCATGACCTCCAGCACATCGGTACCGAAATTGGAAATGATAATATCGCCGTTTTCTGCAAAGGCAAGTCCATTGGGCAAGGTGCCTTCCGTGAATCGGCTGGCATCATCGGCTGCAGCCGTAAATGATTTATCGAAGCTCTGGGTAATGATCTGTTGGCTGCCGTCGGGGGAAATTTTGACAACCCCCCCGCGGGCGTCAGCCGACCAGAGGGTACCGTCGGGTTCCGCCAGGATACACTCCGGTCGCTGCAGATCCTGTCCAATGTATTGAATATCCGCCGGATCGACCTGGAAACCGATTAAAGGATTTTCAGACAAGGTATGACCTCCTTTCTCTAACTGAAGGTTTCAGGTGTCGGGCGACCAGATGACAGAAGTCAGAAAACAGAAGACAGAGGACAGAGAAGATTTCAGAAAACTGAGTATGGAAAGCTTCAACTTCGTCTGCCCTGCGTTCTCTATCCTTCTAAGCCTGACACCCGAAACCTTTATTCTTGCGTCTGACTTCCGTTCCCTACATTCCGTCCTCCAACCTCTATCTTCTGTCATCTGTCCTCTGACCTTCTTACTTTCTGATCTTCTCACCTTCTTTTTCCCACTTCCGCATTCCCACTTCCGAATTCATATTTCTGTCTTCTTTCCTTCTCAGCCCGACACCTGAAACCTGACACCCGAAACCTTTAATCTGGCGCCTGTCTTCTGTCTACTGTCCTCTGACCTCTGTCTTCTGCCTTCTGTCCTCCAGACCTCAGTCCTCAGGACTCAGTCCTGCTATCTATCGTACCAGTAGCAAACTGATCTGCGGAAATATCACCACCAGGATTAGCACCAGGATCATGATCAGCACATAAGGAAATGACCCGGCAAACACATCGTTCAAGGTAATGCTCTGGTCATCCAGGGTCGATTTCACCACAAAAGCTGCAATCCCCAGCGGCGGGGTGATCAGGCCGACCTCGATGGCGATGACGGTTACCAGCCCGAACCACACGAAATCAACTCCCATTCCATGCATAATGGGATAAATTAGCGGCACGACAATCATCATAATGGAAGTTGAATCGAGGATCGTCCCCATCAGGAGCACAACCACCAAGTAGATGCTCAAAATTGCATACAGCCCCATGCCCGATTCGCTGATCCAACCTGCAATGAAGCCCGTAATGCCCGACAGCGCCAGCATTCGTCCGTAAATGTTCGCGGCGACCAGCAAAAAGAGGATCGATACCGTAACGTGGCCGGTTTCGGTCAGCACCTGCCAGAACCGGGACCAGGACAGCTGGCGTTTGCCCAGGGTTAGCACCAGCGCGCCGAGCGCGCCGACCGCGCCGGATTCGGTCGGCGTAAACCACCCGGCATAAATACCGCCAAGCACCAAGGCAATCAGCAAAACGATGGGCAAAAGCTTCCAGAGGGCTTGGGATATGCTCATGCTGTCTTTGTCCGAACTGTCGGCCTTAAGCTTGACGGCTCCGACATACTGCGGTGCCCGATAGGCCATCAATAAAATCGCCCCGCTATAGGCCAGGGCCAGCAGAATCCCGGGCAGGATGCCGGCTTTGAACAGATCGCCGATAGAGGTCTCAGTCAGCACGCCGAACAGGATCAGCAGCAGGCTGGGAGGAATCAGCATGCCGAGTACCGAAGATCCCGTCACAACGCCCACGGCAAAGCGGGGTCTGTGCCCCAGCCGGATCATCTCCGGCACGGCGACTTTGGTAAAAACAGCAGCCGAGGCAATGGATATTCCGGTCACCGCGGCAAAAATGGCATTGGCCGCCACGGTTGAAATTCCCAGTCCGCCGCGAATACCTCGAAACAGACGGTTGGCCACATCGAAAGTATCCTTGCCGATTCCGGAAACGGAGATCAGCATCCCCATCAGCACAAACAACGGAACCACGCCGAAAATATAGCCGGAAATACTGTCGGAAGCCGCCAGAGCCAGCAATTTGGAAGCGATGGTCCAGTTGTCCTTGATCAGCCCCACGCCCAAAAAGGACAACAGCGTCAAAGCCACGGCCACGTGCATACCGGCATATATCAAAAATAAGATTCCAAAAACGGAAAGAAGGCCTAACTGAATATCGGTCATCGGCTGTTCCCGGCGGCCTTTGATAGAGGCGCTTAGTTCCACCACATCGACAATTTTTGTCGATGTTGCCGTGTTAAAAGGTTTCAGGCGTCAGTGTTCAGGTGTCGGCAATTTGCGCTTAGATACTCAGATAACTAAAACATTCTAAGAAATTCGGCTCCCATCATTTCGGCTTATGTGCCGGTGTGGACACGACTTGCTTAAAGCTGTCAAATGCCATCAATAAAAATTGAAGGGCCCCCGCCAGGCAGCCGATCAGAATGATCAATTTTACCGGCCAGACCGGTGCCATAAAATCGCCTTCGGCCCCCACATATTCATCGATGCGCCATGCTTTGGTAAACAGCGGCACGCTGGCTTTGAACAGGATGGTCATCAATGCAGCGCCGATGGAATAATACAGACCTTCCAAAAAAAGCTTGAGTCCGGGATATTTGACAGCAAGCCAGTTCATCAACAGGTCCGAACGGGTCAACCGGCCGACTTTCAGGGTGTGGGCAATTTGTAAAAACACGCAGGCCACGATGGACATGGCCACAATCTCGGGCACCCCCCGCAGCGGATGGTTGAAGATTGCCCGGCCGCCAATGTCCAGATTGATGATTACCAGCAGTACGAAAACCCAGGCCGTGCCGATGCTGTTCATCAGGGAAATAATCATTTCAAATGAAAACCAGCGGGGTCGGCTGCCCCGCTGGCTTGAGGATTTGGAATCAAGTTCTGACACTTAGTTTTTCTCCCCAAAGGTGAAGTCAGGATCGGGCAAACGACTAACCAATTGACGGGCCGACACGCTATTTTCTCCCTTCAAATGAAATTAAGACCGTATATAGACTCGTCTAAAACTTAGATAAAGACGGAGCGAAGCGACATCCACAATTATTCATTATTCACTAGTCATTAGTCATTCGTTATTCGTTATTCGCCGTTCGACAATCGTCATTCCAATCACCTATCCCAATCCCGGGCCAGCGTGACACCCCGGGCGCGCAACCCGTCCAGATAGCCTTTCAACATGGCCTTGCCGGGCAGTCCTTTTTTCTCCATGGACTGGGCCCATTCCAGTGGGACGTTGGGCAGTTTGCCCGCCCAGCGTTGGCGTTCGGCGTCAGACAGGTAGGTCACCTTGGCGCCGCCCTTTTTCATGATTTCCATGGCTTTGCCCGCCCTGGCCGCCTGGGCTTCAGCCAATTTTCTGTCATATTCCCGGCCGACCTCGAGAAAAATTTTCTGTACTTCAGGCGGAAATGAATCGAAAACGTCCTTGTTGATGCTGAGACCACCGGCAAACTGGGAACCGAAATTCACCATGCAGATATAAGGGGCGACTTCGTGCACTTTGATGGCCATGGCGGCGGTCATAAAGGTCAATGTCCCCTGGAAGACGCCGGTCTTGATCCCGTTGTAATATTCGTTGAGGTTGGAAGCCACCGGGACCCCGCCGGTCCCCTTCAGCCAGTTGGCGGACGGCCCGGGGGCCGCAATTTTGTGTCCGTCGACGTCATCAACGGTATTGACCGGAAAATCCGTCAGGATGCCGTAGGTATCCAGCGCGGCGCCGCCCAGATAAACCTGGTTGTGCTTGGTCCACTCCTGGGCCAGGGCCGGAATCTTGGAATGAAGTTCGGCCATGATGTCAACCACATAAAAAATATTGTCGGAACCAAAAGGCGTCATGTAGGTCACGTTGTGCAGCGGCATCTTGGGGGCTTCGAAAATGGTTCCGACAAAGCCCATATCGGCGATACCTTCCTCGATGGCTTCCAGCGCGCCGCCGATTTTAGCAACCGTGCCGCCGTAAGCCTGGTTCCACACAATTTTGTGTTTCCCGCCGGCTTCCGCCAACCGTTTATCGACTTCGGGTATAAAAAAGTCACGACACAGGGTCACCCATAAAAAGATCGGCGGGTGGCCGGCAACGACGGTCAATTTATAATCCTTGGCCAAAGCCGACCCCATCGGCAGACTGAAAACGAGCGATGCCATGATGGCAATCAATAGTGCTTTTTTACAGACTTTCATTTCAGGCCTCCTTTTTCGATATTTATCGACATCACCGTGACGAATAGCCGTCGATGTCTTTACGGTTTTTTAGTATTTGAATCGGGACTCGTGAACTCGCGCCTTATTTTTCTGACACATCGTGTGAAACATTGGAATGACGAATGTCGAATGTCGATTGACGATTGACGATTTATGGAATCGCTTGGGGCTTCGCTCTTCGAGCTACGACCCCACACGTCGCTCAGTCGTTTTAAAATCGACAGAATACATTATTCGATGTTCGATGTTGGGCGTTCGATGTTCGACGTTCATTAGTTTCTTTTCTTTGATCAGACTGGTCGTTTGTTCGCTGGCGGAACACCTGCCACCCGAAACCTAATTCGGAAAAATTCTCGGACATCAAGTATTAACCCAATGTTGCAACCAATGGATCTAGTCGTCTTCCACGATCGCCACCGGCCGGGTCCAGCCGGCGCTGGCGCCCTTGATCTTGATGGGAAAGCAACAGACTTGGAATCCATGGGATTTTCCGATGGCAGATAAATTCGCCAATTTTTCCATGTGGCAGTATCCGATGTCGATGCCGGCGAAGTGCGCTTCCCAAATAACCTTGGGATCTCCGTGTTCGCTGAATTCTTTGGCTTGAAACGGCAAGGGCCGATCCCAGCTCCAGGCATCGATTCCCACAACCTTGACGCCTTTTTCAGTCAGAAACAGGGTGCTCTCACGATTCATGCCGGCGCCGGTTACCAAATATTTCTCCGTCCCCCAGGCAGCATCGGCCCCGGTTTGAACCAGGATGATGTCCAGGGGGTTGATTTCATATTCGATCCGATCCAACTCCTGTTGAACATCTTCAACGGTGATAGACTCCCCGTCACCCTTGTGCCTGAAGTCCAGCAGCACACCATCGTTAAAGCACCATTCCAGGGGAATCTCGTCGATCGTCAAGGATGGTTCACCTTTGTCCATGGTCGGGTGATAGTGATAAGGCGCATCCAGATGGGTTCCGGAATGGGTGGTCAGCGTCATAAATTCAACCGCCCAGCCCAGCCCGCCGGGCAATTGCTCCTTTTTGACCCCGGGATAAAATTCTTGCATCTGGGCCGCTCCCATCTCATGATTGATATAGTCGATCTTGGGAATCATCATGGGGGGATCGCTGGGCAGTTCAGGTTCGATACTGATGCTCAAATCGACAAAACGTTTGCGCGCCATGGTTGCTCCTTTCGGTTTCAAAGCATGGGTCGAGGAGGGTTGTCCAAAGTGTTATTCATGTATTGGCAGGCAATATTTGTCAATAAAATTTTTATTTGACCTAAATCAAGGATATTGGGACTGGCGACATATAAAGTTCGAGACAAATACTTATTTCAGAACTCGGAATTTAGGAATAACATAATTGGGGAATTGCGGATTTAGGAATTGAGGGATTGGGGGATTAAAGGATAAGATCAATCAATTAAATTAGATAGAATTCCTTCAATTCCTGAATTCCTCAATTCCTCAATTTGAAGTAAAACATGGATAATATCGAAAAAACCAATTTCATGGATAAGTTTTCCGTGGCCAACATTCAATTTTACCGCAAAATCGTCCAGTATCTGTTTCTGGCGACCGTCCTTCTGATCGGTATTAAATTTTCCATTTTTGTCAGCCAGTTGGAAAGCGGCATCAGACCCACGGTCGCGCGACCACCGGGAATCGAAGCCTTCTTGCCCATCAGTTCCCTGATCAGCTTAAAATACTGGTTGGTGGGTGGCGGATTCAACCGGGTGCACCCCTCCGGCTTGATCATTTTCATAATGGTTCTGGCAACGGCGGTGCTTTTCAAAAGGGGATTTTGCAGCTGGGTCTGTCCTTTCGGATTGTTGACCGAGTATTTAAACCGCCTGCACCGGATCATATTCCGCAAGAATGTCAAGCTGCCCGCCTGGCTTGATTACCCCTTGCGCAGTTTGAAATATCTGCTGCTGTCCTTCTTTTTATGGGCCATTGTACTGCAGATGAATGCCGCGGCACTCGAATATTTCATTTACAGCCCCTACAACATGGTGGCCGATATCAAAATGCTGCACTTTTTCACCCACATCAGCGATCTTGCACTCTGGGTGCTGATCGTATTGTTTGTGTTGTCCATTTTAATTCGCAACTTCTGGTGTCGCTACCTGTGCCCTTACGGGGCGCTGCTGGGTGTGTTGAGTTTCGTCAGCATCTTTAAAATCCATCGCAACCCTGAAACCTGCACCCGCTGCCGCAAGTGCACCGGCACCTGCCCGGTTGACATCCGGGTCCACGAAACGGTAAGCGTTTTATCCGACGAGTGTCATGCCTGCTTAAAATGCGTGGCCGTCTGCCCGGAAAAAGATACCCTTTACATTTCCGCCGCCAAGCGCAAAGCCATTGTGAAACCCTGGGTCTACGCCGCCGCCATCTGCCTGCTGTTTATCGGCGGATCTGCGGCGGGAAGAATGACGGGCTACTGGCAGACCGGCATCTCTACCAACGAATATTTGTTCCATGTCCAAAATCTCAACCTGCCCTTTTACCAGCACAATCGCGGCGAGGTCCCGGCCTACAACAAGGAGGCCTGGCTCCGGATGATGAACAAGTTGAAAGAAGGCAGGAGTGCCATGGGCCGGGCGCATGGCAATACCGGATCGTGAAACAGCCGGATCCGAACTTGAACAGAAGGAATAGCCAATTTTCTGCGACCTGGCCCCGGCCTGCGACAGTCGAGCAAAATGCGCGGAACCGCCGGCTTGCGCAGTTATGAGCGATTAGGCATAGAGCAAGGTTAATGAACAGAATCAAAACGGATAGGTTGAATCTGCGCCATATAACGACCGGCGATGCGAATTTTATTAAAGCGCTTTTTAATGAACCGGCATTTATAAAAAATATCGGGGATCGCAAAGTAAGGCATGCGAGCGACGCGGTTGAATTTATAAAAACTAAATTCTTAAAAAGCTACGAGGAATACGGCTACGGGCCTTTTGCGGTGGAACTTAAGACGAGCCAAATACCCATAGGATTTTGCGGGCTATTCCAAAGAGATATTTTCCGCTACCCCGACCTTGGTTACGCTTTCCTGTCACGCTACTGGTCACAAGGATTCGCTCTGGAATCGGCCCATGCCGTAGTCGGCTATGCCAAAAAAAAACTGAAATTGCCGAGGCTCGTGGCGATCACGTCGTCAGATAACACCGCATCCCTGCGGGTTCTGCAAAAGCTGGGATTTGTCGATATAAACGCCGTGTATATGGCGGGCTATGATGACCCCAGCCGGGTATTTGTCATGCGCCTTTAACCGGGTGTTTGTTGCGGCAGTTGCGCCCGCGGGCAATCGGACGCGCTAAAACGTCACCGGTTCGGGGAATGTGGGATCACTTGCGTTTAGTTGCCGGCCGGACACTTTCGAGAGCAGCGAGGATCGGTTGCGGGTCGATATGCCGCATAAGGGCTCCGATATATTGAATTTGCCTGCGCCGGGCGCTGCGGCTTTTTATTTTGTGGACCAGTTGAATGGCCGCCAGGAGTTCCTCCGGCAGTTCCATCGTCTCAAGCAGGTTGACCGGCAAATTGACCAGTTGTTCGCCAAGGCGCTGCAGGGCGCGGTCTTCCTTTTTTTTCCGGGTTCTGCTTTTATACTCGGCTGCCACTTAAAGGGCTCCCCCATTTCGCTTTATCCGACCTAAATTGGTTGGATGTAGCGGCAGATAGTGAATTTACATTCCCTTAAACGCGTGATAGAAGACTAACTTAAGCATAAACAGTTTTTGAAAAAATAGATACCTGATTCTTGGGGATACCTTTAGCGCTGTAATTCAATTGCAAAAAGGTTGATATATAACTTCCTTCATAAGCCACCGGAACTGCCGGCTAGAATTGAAGAGGTTCTGCCGTTACCGGGTGAATACGCCCCATTGAACTTTGCCTGATTATGTCGGTGGCTTATGAAGGAAGCTTTTCACCGAGGTTGAATTCAAATGCATAAATTTGATCTGGATACACCTTGCATCGTGCTGGATTTAGACATCCTTGAAAAAAACCTTGGCCGAATGCAAGCCGGTGCAACGGCAGCCGGCAAAAATCTGCGCCCCCATGCCAAGTCACACAAGTGTTCGACCCTGGCCAAAAAGCAAGTGGATCAGGGCGCCGTCGGCATTTGCACTGCAAAAGTTTCCGAGGCTGAAGTACTGGTCAACCATGGCGTCCAGGGCATTCTGGTGACAGGTCCGGTGGTCTCTGCCCAAAAAGCGGCCCGTCTGGTGAAACTGTTGGAAAAATCGCCCACCATAATGACCGTCGTCGATCACGCTGCCGGCATCGCGCTTCTGGACCGGCATCTGACAGACATCGATCTTGATATGGATGTCCTGCTGGATATCGATGTCGGCATGCAGCGAACGGGCGTGCCGCCGGCCGGCGCAGCCGGGTTGGCCGAACAGGTCCTGGCGAGCAACCATCTGCGACTCAAAGGGATCCAGGCGTACGCCGGACAGGTTCAGCACATCAATGGTTATGGTCAACGCCGGGCAGCATCCATCGCATGCATGGGCCGGGCGGCGGAAGTGTTCGGATCACTTCAGGCCCAAACAGCATCCTGCACCATCTTTAGCGGTGCCGGAACGGGGACCTGTGAAATCGACCTGGAAATTGCCGAGCTTACCGAGCTGCAGGTCGGCAGCTACCCCTTGATGGACGCGGAGTACCTGGCCATCGAATCTGCCCGGCAGCCTGATCTCGCCGGTCTTTTTCCGGCGGCCCTTACCCTGCTGACGACGGTTATCAGCACCTCGCAGGAAACGCACGTCACGGTTGATGCCGGCCTCAAATCATTGTACCGGGATGGCGGGCAACCGCAGGTGGTAACGCCCGAACATGGCAACCTGCGCTACGACTGGTTCGGCGATGAGTACGGCATGCTCAGCCCCCGGGAAGAAGCCGGTGCCTTGCCCCGGCTGGGTGAAGTCGTTGAGTTGGTGGTGTCACATTGTGATCCGACGGTCAACCAATTCGATTGTTACCATGTCACCCGCGGCAGCCGGGTAGTGGACCGCTGGCCGATCGATATGCGCGGCAAGAGCCAGTGAACTGCGAGGGTTCAGGTGTCAAGTTTCACACGATCAGGGCCTCTGGCCACAGGCGTCCAGTCTGATCGGAAAAGAAACTAATGAACGTTGAACATCGAACGTTGAACATCGAACGTCGAATAATGTATTCTGTCTTTTTTAAAACGACTGAGCGACGTGTGGGGTCGTAGCTCGAAGAGCGAAGCCCCAAGCGATTCCATCATTCGTCATTCGTCAATCGACATTCGCCATTCATTAAGTTTCATAAAAGGCATTAAAAGCACCACAAAATATTAAATTAATAAAAGAGACGCCAATGTACCCCCCAAAATATTACCTTGAAAACGATCGGGAAAAAATCTTTCGGGTTATTGAAACATACAGTTTTGCAACGGTTATATCGCGTACCAAGGACGATATCATCGTCACCCACCTACCCCTGATACTGGATCGGCAGCGCGGGGAGTTTGGGTTTTTGGTCGGCCATATGGATCGCAACAACCCTCATACCGGCTATCTCGACAGCGCAAATGTGTTCGTTATCTTCCACGGACCCAATGCCTATATCTCCCCCAATGTCTACGAGTCACCTCAGCTGCCCACCTGGAACTCCATTTCGGTTCACATCAAGGGCCTGGCGCGCATCACAAAGTCCAAAGAAACGGTACGCGAATCAATGATGAGGATGGTTTCGTTTCTGGAAAAAGGGCAAGCTCCCTTTGTCCTGGATCGAGATCATCAAACAATGAACAGTTTATTGGGATACGTGGTTGGGTTCGAGATTGAGATACTTGAATCGATCGGCCGGTTTAAGCTGTCTCAGAATAAAAACGAGAGGGATAAACAACTGGCCAAGGAGCGCCTGATTGCCGAAAATAAAGAGGGCGACGCCTGGCTGATCGATTTTGTAATTTGAAAAATGGCCTACAAAAAACTGAAATACTGGTTCGATAAAGATCTGGCAGCCCTGCTGGCAGAAAAAATTCAAAAAGTCTATGATCGCTTTGATTCGCAGGGATTTATTCAGCAAACCACGGATGGCGTAGATGACCTGGAGCTTAAAGCCAGGGTGGAGTTCATCGCCGACAATTTGAAAGAAAGATTACCGGAAGATTATCGCAGGGCCATCCGGATTCTAACAAGCATTTTAGGCCCTGAAAATGAAAACGAGACCGGCATGTTTACCGAGGGGTACTGGGTTATGCCGCTTGCCAAATACATCGAAAAATATGGTTTGGAACATTTCGCGGATTCAATTGCGGCAATTGAGGAGATAACCAAAAGAAACACCGGGGAGTATTGCATCAGGCCCTTTATTGAGAAGTATCCCCAAAAAACGTTGGCCGTCATGAAAAAATGGTCGACCGACAAAAATGTCCACGTGCGAAGACTGTCAAGCGAGGGGCTCAGGCCGAGGCTGCCCTGGGCCGCCAAACTGGACCGCTTTATTGAAAACCCGCAGCCGGTGATGGCTGTACTGGACAATCTCAAAGACGATGACTCCCGCTTTGTGCAGAAATCAGTCGCCAACAATCTCAATGATATCTTAAAGGATAATTATCAGGTTGGTATTGAGACGATACAAAAATGGTCAAAAAGTGCTACCCGGAATCGAAAATGGATTATAAAGCATGCCCTGAGAAATGAAATCAAAAAAGGCAATCCAACAGCACTCAAAATAATTGAAACTTGAATCTTGCGTGACTTCCGAAAGCAGGCAATGATTGCTCAAGGATCAACCCGGACCGACGGTTCACAAAATCGACAATGGAATATTTGCGCTTGGCTGCAGCGAAGGTTCTTCGTTTCCTTGCTATTTGCACCGTTTGTGTATTTTATCTGGTTTGTCGGCGACAGTCCCGCAGCCCAGCTCCGGATAAGCAGTATCAAGCCGCCACCGCCAAGGAAAACAACATCGAAAATGCCCGGCCAGCTGCCGCATAGCCGTGTGGCCCGCGGCAGTCGGGACATTGCCGTCGTCTGGCTAGCCGGCGCGACGGACCGCTATCGACACGGTGTCCTTGGCGATGACCTGGAAGCCAGCCAGCTAATGGTTGAGACACGCTCCGGGAAACTCATTCAGATCGATTTACCGCCCGGACGCGTATTTGAAGATTTGGAACCGCGGCTTGTCGATGTTGATGCTGACGGCCAGGACGAGATAATCGTAGTAGAAAGCGACAAGTTTAAAGGGGCATCGCTGGCTGTCTATGGCGTTGTCGACGGTCAGCTCCGACGCATGGCAGCCACATCTTTCCTCGGCCAGCCCTACCGCTGGCTCAACCCGCTCGGTGTGGGCGATTTTGACGGTGACGGCAACCTCGATATTGCCCTGGTTGCAACACCGCATATTGGCGGCATATTGCGTCTTTACCGATTCAATAGGGCAACGCTGTCACAATTTGCTGAGTATCCGGGAACCAGCACACACCAAATGGGAAGCACCGAATTGGGACTTGGACGTGTTGTCTCTGCCAGTCCACGCGATCAGTTGCTGGTACCGAATCAGGCACGCCGAGTTCTAATGCTGCTGGAATGGTCTTCCAATCAATGGCAATTGGTCGCCCGAGCTGCATTACCCGGCCGGTTGACATCATCACTTACACCATCGGAAGACGGCGGGTGGTATTTTCAACTGGAAGACGGGAGGCACTTTGTTATTCGAGTAAACCGCTAAAAAATACCAGGTCGACTTTCGACAATTCAAGTTTATGTTTACTTGTAGTACCTGGGTTAATCCGGCAGCAGAAGGAGTTCGCTATGGACAAAAAAATTGTCAGGGTCAATGCCGCCGAGCTGAAGTCCCTGGATGACGCGAAGTTCGTACCCAAACCGGTTTATCAAAGCCAGGGCATGAAAGTAGTTTTGGCCTACTTTAAGGAGGGCCAGTTCATTCCGGTCCACGCCCCGGAGGTAGAGCTGGTTTTGTGCATCCTCGAAGGAAAAGCCGAGGTTGTGGCCGGTGGTGAGACCGTGGCCGCAGGCAAAAATGATATAATCATTATTCCCAAGGGCGAAAAAAGAGGTGTCAAAGCCTTGACCGAATTGACCGTCCTGCACGTCGTTCACCCGCCGCCTTCGGATGTGGACCACCAGGAAGTTCATGCAAGATTGGCTCAGGGCAAATTTGACTGAAGTTTCGCGTCCTGGCGTCTTTGCTTACGAATTGCTGGTCGCAGCCACCAAGGTTAAACTAAATAACCATTTTTTCTTGGTGTCTTGGTGCCTTCCTGACTAATCTTTCCGGTTTCTCCGGGCTGGGAGGTTAATCATTATTAAAGCAATCCGCGACCGGCTAAACGGATCAACCGAAGGGGGTAATATGAAAATATATGAACACAAATACATGGAATTTGTTTTAAAAGACGACCGAATCGACTTTATCTGGACAGCGGATACCGACGATATGGACGATTACGGGTTTCAATATTCGATTCTAAGATACGCTTCATTTGCTATGGAATACCGCGTTAAAAAAGTTCTGATCGATTTGACTGATTTCAAATTCAGCCCGGGGGAGGCCGCCGGTCAGTTTCACGCCGATTATGTCACCAAAATTTACAATATGATCGGCGTCACCCGGAAAGTTTTTGTGGCCCCGTTTATGGATAACCAGATCGTCGGTCAAGAACCCGGAACCGACTATGACAATGCGTTTATGAAGACCTATGACGAAGCGGTTGCATGGCTTAACGCCTAACCTCCGCCAAGTTGTAATTGAAGAATCATATTTAAGATTGAAGATTGGTGGTATCGCTCGCGCAGCGCAGGCGCTTGCGCCGCGTGTCCCTCTGCCTTATTAAAAAAACCGATTGCTCGACCCAACCCTCAGATCCTTTTGTCAGATCCTGAGGCCATCGAAGCGGAGCTCTCGACGGGTAGGAAATTTCCTAAATATCACATCTGGCTATAATAGAAATCATATGCAAACATGAAGAAATTTGGTAAATAGCTAACTTTGTTTCCAATTCGTATTTCAAACTGAGGCGAAATAATGTCAGCATATCTTATCGGACACATTACGATAAAAAATAACGAAAAATGGCAAATTTACGTGGAAGGTGTTCGAAAATCACTGATACCTTTTGAGGCTGAAATCTTATTTCGGGGCAAACGGGCCGCTGTTTTAACCGGTGATCATCCCCACGCCAACACCGTCGTCATAAAATTCTCCGACCAGCCGACCCTGCAGCGATGGTATAATTCAGATGAGTACCAGGGCTTGATTCCCAACCGGGACGAAGCCGCCGATGTCGTGATAATCAGCTACGATGCTTGAGTCAATCAACCTTAATTCAGCGGGGTGCTAATGAAACCGAAAAAAAGCGGTTTGAATCAGGAGAACATGGACCGGATTGTGGCCGACGCGCGGCGCAGCCGTCAACATCGGGAGCAAGGGTATCGGGAACAGGCCCTCAAGCTTTTTCCCTGGGTCTGCGGCCGGTGCGGCCGGGAATTTGAAGGCAGGCGCCTGCGTGAACTGACGGTCCATCACCGGGACCACAACCATGACAACAACCCGCCTGATGGCAGCAACTGGGAGTTGCTCTGCATCTACTGCCACGACAATGAACACTCGCGCCACCTGGACCAGGAGTGGTACGACACCGCCGCACCGCAAGACGCGGATCAGCCGGCTGCCCTGGATAGTCCTTTCGCCAATCTCAAAGACCTGTTGAATAACAAGAAGTAACCGTCCTCGTCCTCGATACTTAGAGGCTCAAAAGCTTCGAGGGCAAGCACGAGGACGAGGACGAAACGGCAATTGAGTTCATCGAAACTGCCTTTATTTGGCGCGGTTTCTTTTCCGATCAGGCCGGCTGTCCGTTAGCTGGAGGCTGCTCTTGTATTTCGCATCACAATGGTTACCCTCAAGCATAGGCTCAAGAAAACAGCTCGCAATCGGGGAGGTCATGCCAGATGATCCATAACCACCGAAACATACCAACAGCGATCCCGTTTTGCATCACTGCAATGCTCATCCTGGGGGCGGCGCTGTTGAATCCCGCCGACATTATTGCCTCATCGGAACCCTCCGGCCAACAATCGTCATCGCATCAAAATGTCAAACAAAACCGCCTGATCAACGAATCCAGCCCCTACCTACTGCAGCATGCCACCAATCCCATCAACTGGTATCCCTGGGGGGCCGAAGCATTCGACAAAGCCAGACGCGAAGATAAACCGGTTTTTTTGTCCATCGGCTATTCCACCTGCCACTGGTGCCACGTCATGGAGCGCGAGTCGTTTGCCGATCCTCAGGTTGCTGAATTGCTGAATCGCAGCTATGTCAGTATCAAAGTCGATCGTGAAGAACGCCCCGATATCGACCAGGTATACATGACCGTCGTTCAGGCCATGACCGGCAGCGGCGGATGGCCCATGACGATTCTGATGACCCCGGACAAGGAACCCTTTTACGCAGGCACCTATTTCCCCAAAAACTCACGCTGGGGCCGGCCGGGCCTCATGCAGATTCTGCCGCAGATCACCGAAGCCTGGCAAAATAATCGCCAGAAAGTCCTGAGCAGCGCCGGTGAAATCGTCCGGTATGTGAAAAAAATCAATCAAATCCAACCCAGCACCGGTGTTGACCGCGGGATTCTGGACCAGGCTTATCAGGCTTTAGTCGAACGGTATGATCCTGAATATGGCGGTTTCGGCACCTCTCCGAAATTTCCTTCGCCCCACCAATTGAATTTTTTGCTGAGACGCTACCACCACTCCGGGGACAAACAGGCCCTGGCAATGGTTGAAAAGACTTTGACCCAACTGCGCCTGGGCGGCATCTATGATCAGATCGGATTTGGCTTCCACCGCTACTCAACCGACGCTCAATGGCTGGTGCCGCATTTTGAAAAGATGCTGTATGATCAGGCGATGCTGATTATGGCCTATACCGAATCCTACCAGGCAACCGGCAAGGCTTTTTACGCCGGGGTTGTGGCGGAAATCATCAGCTATGTTCTGCGGGACATGACGGCTGATGAGGGCGGTTTTTTCAGCGCCGAAGATGCCGACAGCGAGGGGGTCGAAGGCAAATTCTACCTGTGGACCGTTCATGAATTGAACACATTGTTGGATCCAAAAGACGCCGAGCTTTTTATAAAAGCGTATAATCTCAAAGAAGACGGTAATTTTCAGGAGGCCGGCCCCGGCACCAACATTGAAGAAAATATCTTGCATCTGCAAAAACCGCTGCCGGAAATGGCCCAGACGTTGGGCATTGCCGAAGATCGGCTGCGTAAAAGTCTGGCCGATAGCCGCCAAAAACTTTTTCAGGAACGCGAGAAGAGAATCCATCCGTTTAAGGACGATAAAATTCTCACCGACTGGAACGGCCTGATGATCGCGGCCCTGGCCAAGGCCGGTCATGCACTGGATAACCGAAAATATATCCAGGCCGCCGCCCGGGCGGCGGATTTCATTTTGCAAAATCTCACCGCTGACAATGGTCGGCTGTTGAAAAGGTATCGCCGGGGCCGGGCCGGCTTGTCCGCTCATTTAAATGATTATGCCTTTATGGTTTGGGGTCTGATCGAGCTTTACCAGGCCACTTATGAGTTAAACTATTTGAAAGAGGCAATCGCACTGAATGACCGCATGCTCACTCACTTCTGGGATCAGCAAAACGGCGGCCTTTACATGACCGCCGACGATAGCGAAAAGCTCTTGATTCGCAGCAAACAAATCTTTGATGGCGCCATCCCGTCCGGCAATTCCGTGGCCGCCATGAACCTGCTGCGCCTGGCCGGCATGACGGCAAACAAGCAGTATGCGTCCCGGGCGGAAAGCATCATTGCGGTCTACTCAAACCAGGTGAAGCAATATCCCGCCGGGCATACCCAGTTGATGTCGGCCCTGGAGTTTGCGTTAAATCCGAGTTACGAGGTCGTTATCGTCGGCAAGCGTCAACAGCAGGACACGGTCTCCATGCTGGCGGCGTTGCGCAAACCATTTATCCCCCAAAAAGTGGTTCTCTTTCGCGAGGACAAGCCCGATGCCGCTTCCGATATCGCCGAGATCGCCCCTTATACCCGGTCAATGGCAACCAGAAACGGGCAGGCCACGGCCTATGTCTGCCAGGACTTCGCCTGTCGCCTGCCCACGACCAGTGTGGAGCAGATGCTGCAAAGCCTCGGGCAAGACGTCGGCAGTTGACGTCTTTTATGCGCGCCTAAAAAATAAATCCCACCTTTTCATCTTACCCAAGACTGTCTTTGATAGATCAGAAATAATCTGACCGCGGGTTTCACGTGTTCCGCCGAAGGCGGACCGCCGGCCGTGAGCATCAAATCTGATCAAAAATGAAACTTGCCCTAATCAACATGGTTTCAATGATATCATTGGCCGTTTCGTCCTCGTCCTCGTGCTCGTCCTCGAAGCTATTGAGCCTCTCAGTATCGAGTACGAGGACGAGCACGATTTAAATACCCTGTTTTAGGTAAATATAGACGTAGTTTCACACGAGCACCGCCGCAACCCCAGGCTGTCCTCTGACTTCTGTCCTCTGTCTTCTGACTTCTGTCATCTGTCCTCTGTCCTCTGACTTCTGTCCTCTGTCCCCTGTCATCTGTCCCCTGTCTTCTGTCATCTGTCCTCTGTCCTCTGACTTCTGCCCTCTGTCCTCTGACTTCTGTCCTCTGTCCTCTGTCCTCTGTCCTCTGTCATCTGACTTCTGTCATCTGACTTCTGTCCTCTGTCTTCTGTCCTCTGTCATCTGACTTCTGTCCTCTGTCCTCTGTCATCTGTCATCCGTCCTCTGACCTTCTTACCTTCTAATCTTCACACCTTCTTATTGCCCTTTCCAACTTCCGAATTCCGACTTCCGAATTCCTCCATCTGTCCTCTGTCAGATATCCATGGCATTTTTTTTGCATCATTGCTCGAGGGCGACCTATTTGCTGAAAAGATGCGTCTGAACCGGTCTATTCTGCAAGCAGGCTCAACGGGTTAACTTCATGAATATACAATAAACTCAAGCTTTAATGCCAACATGGAATGGAGTGAGACCTTCCGCTCAATCCACCGATTCAGACGATAACCCATGGATGATTACTGCCAAAATGTTAACGCTCCGACAATTGAATCCGGATTTAAAGCGCCGATTTTTGTCTGTAACCTTTGAGCAGTGTAACACGGAAGATGCTGCCCAATGGACGGATGAGTTCCTGGGTAATTTCTCCGACGATTTGATCGCCGATATGTTGCGGCAGGAAAATCAAGAAGGCCGGGAAATTTCAGCAGCCCTGCTCGGCTATATCCAAAAATTTTCTGATTTCGAGTCTGTTTTTCCAATTGAAGGGGAGTCCCCCGTCACTGACCCGGCTGATAAACGGCAAGTTGCAACTGAAGAGTATACCGACTCGGATACGGACTCCTTGCTCAAAGAATTTTATAGAATTGATCCAGCGTTGATTTTAGTCATTTTAATCTGTGGAATCTGCGAAAATCTGTGTCCCATTGGAAATTTCAGCAATGGGCACTTTATTCAGTAATCTAGTAACAAGGAGGCTATATGGATCCAACCCATCTTTTGCTTTTGATATTTGTACCTGTACCTGTTTTGCTCCTGTATGCCATCATCGTGGACATTTGTAAAAGAAAGAAAAAATCGCTATTTTCATTTGACGACCTTCAATCCGACAAGATACCTACGGAATACTGATTTAACACCTTGGAATAGTGGAGAGACCGAGCCCATAGAGCCCGGCGACTTTTAGCAAGATGCCCATGCCGTCTTCTACATACCTGTTGGCCTTGGTCGGCGGCCTGTTGTTTTTAAGAATTCTTCTGGCGGTCAAAGCCGGCCGGACCATTGCTGCCCAACGGCGTGCCAACGAGGCCGTTCAGGAGAGCGAACACAAGTATCGACTGGTCGTTGAAAACGCCACCGAAGCTATTGTGGTGGTCCAGGACGGCAGGATCAAGTTCCACAACCGCAAAACCCGGGAAGCTTCCGGGTATACGGATGAAGAGCTTGCTGCCTTGTCTTTCACGGACATCGTCCATCCTGACGATCTTGCAACGGCAATTGAACACTACCGCGAGAGATTGCGGGAAGAAAATGTCTCCGACAGTCATCAGATGCGGATAATTGATAAACACGGCCACGAAAAGTGGGCCGAAGTCAATGCCATCCGGATCGAATGGGAAGGCCGCCCGGCTACCCTTAACTATATCAACGATGTCACTGCGCGCAAACAAGTTGAAGATGCACTGAAAGAAAACGAGGAATACCTGCGAGCCATTGTAAACACCATTCAGGCCGGGGTGCTGATCGTTGATCCGAATACCCGCAAAATCGTGGACGCAAATCCCTATGCCGCCGAAATGTTCGGTTGCGAAATCTACGAGCTTCTGGGACGCGACTACCATGATCACATGTTTCTGTGCACCATGGGGCTGAGCCCGCAGCCGCAATCGTGCGACACAGCCAACGGTACCGACTGTGTTTTGCGAACCGTCAATAATGGTACGATGCATGTCCGGCGCTCCATGGCCAAAGCTAAAATCAAAGGGCATGACTTTATTGTACAGGGCATGCTTAATATCACGGACATCAAAGAGCTGTTAAGAAAACAGGAAATCAACATCGACCTGGCCAGCAATATATTGGGCGTCATTAATCAGGCACCACCGAGCTATACAGCTCTCAACGATGATCTGGACTTGTATGTTCAGACGATTTCTCTGCCCTGCTATGCATGCGGCGGCGACCATTATTTTATCCGCAAAATTGATTCCGGCCTTCCCAAGGGGCACGGCCAAATTATCATCAGTCTAAAGGATCAGTCCGGTCACGAGGTCGGCTGTGTTCTGCGAAGCATCCTGACGGACCTGATTCACAACACCCTCTTGACCCGCAACATCGGATTACCCGTTGAAAAAGTCATCACCCTTTTAAATGATGAAATTTGTAAATCCGAGCTTTTTCAGCTGGATGACTTTTTCACTGCCATCAATGCCGAACTGGACCGCAATACCCTTAGCCTGAGGTATGTTTCGTGTGGTCATGTACCGTTCTTTCTGATCCGGGGAAATGAAATTGTCGGACTCCCGGAGTCCCGCCAATCCGGTACAAACATTCCCATGGCGGTCTCACCCAATGTGGCCTACACCGCCGGTGAGTGCGACCTGCAGCCGGGTGACAAACTGATTTTTTACACGGACGGGCTAAACGAAATGCCGTTTCGAAATCGAAAAAAAGTAATCGACGCTCCGGAGCTGAAAAAAATCATCAGTGAAATTGTCGAGCAGGATCCATTACCGCCCGTGTCTGAGATCGTTCATGCCATGGTTGAACGGATTGCCGAAATGAGCGGTGAAGTCGTAATTCCCCAAAATTGCGCTAACGGCCCGCGAAATTCATCCGGTGACGATGTCACGATTCTGGGACTGGAAATTGAGGATCGCCGGAATTGCCGGCAGCAGGTCTGGAAACCCCAGGATGGTAATGAACTCAACCGACTGACCGAAGCGCTGTACGCCACCCTTAAAGCCGAATGGCAAAAACGCGATTACGATTCGGTCGAATTGCGTCTCAAAACAGCCTGTGAGGAATCAATTCTGAACGCTTGGAAACATGGCAACCGGCAGGATCCTGCCAAGGCGATCACTGTCCGCTGGCGGTTTGGCAACGAATTCCATCTCGAGGTGCAGGATGAAGGCCTCGGGTTTGATTTCGAAAACCTTCCGGATCCAACGGCAGAAGCGAACATCACCCGGCCTTCCGGCAGAGGAATATTTCTCCTTCGCCACTTGGCCGATTCGGTTCAATGGAAGCAAAATGGAAAAAATATTTCATTGGCCTTCGGTAAGCATGCCGACTAGCCGATCAATCTCGTGTTCATAATGATCGGCTTTGGCGCGCTAAACCCAGGCCTAAATCAGTGTAAAAAGAAGGATGAATAACATGGAACTATCAGTAACTCATCAAGGTGATCACGTGCGGTTCGAGGTACAAGGGGAAATCGATGAAAAAGGTGCCGAAGACCTTAAACAGCGATTTAATGAACTGAATTCAGCCGCTCTGAAAGAGTTGACAATCAATTTTCAAAAGGTCACTCACATCGGTAGTGCTGGCATCGGTAAGCTGCTGCTGTTTTACAAAGATATGGCCGTTAACGGGGGCCATGTGAGGTTAGAAAACCTTTCCAAGACCTTGTATGAGCTTTTCATGACCTTGAAACTCGATACGATTTTTAGTATTTCAAGGGCTTAAACTTTACCGGAAAGTATTGACGCAGCGACGGCTTACGCTAATATGTAATAGCTTAGTCCATTTCAAATCGAAAGTGACGTATTTTTGCTTTTCTTCTTGTTCGCAGAGATTCTTGGTTGAGAAAACAGACCACCGCTTAGATGGAAGTTACCCGTGTAAAGCAGGCTAAAAAAGCTTCATCGTTTTTGAAAAATTTCAATTGACGAAATGATTTGTTCTATTTCATCTTTATATTTCGGATAATAATATTCACGGGTACCGGTATATATTATCAAATAAAGCCTCTGTTCATGAATGGTACCCGCAATGAGACCATCAAATTCCAAGCCCTCCTTGGACAAAAAGCTGGCATCAAATCGGAAGCCCGGAAGGGTACCGAATTTAGTTGGTCTCAAATTTGCTGTTTGCACGGAAGACGCATTAATACCTGCTGAACGCAACGCAAAATAGGGTACCCGTCCCTTAACCAGATGCTCGGCTTCCACAACAGCGTTCAGAGATTTGGCAGTTGCTACAAATAACTCCTGTACTTCGCTAGGCGTCATATGCGATCTGAATCGCGGTAACTGTATTTTCTGCAGCGGATCAGAGTGTATGAGCGGCAATCCATCTGCCAGCCCGCTTATAAACCGCACCTCTTGCAGCAATGGACCATCTACTGTCCATACTTCGACGTCGTTTTCAATAGCTCGGCTCCAGGCGATGTTCGTTTTTACCCTGTAAAGATCTCCGATATTCTGTTTGCCAGGTTTTACTAGATAGTAGTAGGAACACCCCACTAAGGGAAATATTGCAGCACAAAATAGAATCGCTCTTTTCATATTGAATTTACTCCAGTTGATTTATGTAGGACTCAATGATCAGACGATCAGTCGCATTTGAATTCACTTTCAAGTACTGTTCGAAAGATTTTCGCGCCTCTTCCTTCAGACCCTTGCGCAGGTATACAAGACCCAATGACCGATAGGTTTCCGGCGGCGCATTGCCTGCTAGATCTGCCGTCTGGTAGGCTTCAATCGCTCTATCCTCATCTCCTGGTTCGCTTCTAATTCTGTTCATTTCACCCTTATAAAAATAGAGTTCGGATATATTATCTCCGCCTTGAATCAGGTGGTCGATTACGACCCGTGTTGCTTCATAATCGGACTTCTGAAACTCATTGCGCAGCCAATTACCACGGAACGGTTCAATGGCGTTATAATACTCCTCTTGCCGCTTAAATGACATCTGGCCTTGAGCAATCAACTGATCAGCTTTAGTTTTTAAAGTTTTAATTCGTTCTTTTATGGCGGGATGTGTTTTAAAGAAAATAAAATATTCCGGCGCGTTGGCTGCCTTTCGTTCCTCAATAAGCGCCTCCCAGATCTTCGCGGCTTCTCGAGGATCGTAGTGCGCTTGCACCATGAAATCGAAACCCAGATCATCGGCCTCGCGTTCCTGATCACGCGAAAATGCCAAAATGTTTCCCATCGCCGCTAATGCGGCTATATCTCCTGCATAACCGGCCCCTGCCGCCGATGTTGCGAATCTAACAAATATAAGGAGATCCGTCATATTTCTCACATTTCGCAATTGCTGCAGTGAGTGTCGGCGCAAATAGTGACCAATTTCATGTCCAATCACGTATGCTAGTTGGGCCTCATTTTGAGCTCGCAGCATCAGGCCGGTCCAGATTTCCATATATCCATTGGGCGCCATTCTCGCATTGAAGTGTGGGGTGTCGACTATGTAAAATCGAATATCGTTACAGTGGGAAGGAACTAGATTGCATAAAATTCGGCGAATATAAGCATTTAAACCATCGTCAGTGACAATACGTCCGGATGTTGCAAGCTCTTGTTCCATTTCCTCGACGATTAACCATAATCCGGCTTCATCTGTAGTTGCTGCTGGTTTTTGACCGGGTTGAATGTCGCTCAAACTTCCCGGAGTGCCTTTAGGCGCTGCACAAGAAATGATGATACATCCAATAGTCAGAAGGGTTGGGATGATATTGAAAACCCTCATAAAGGAATTCCTTCTAAAAGTTGATTGACTGCATCGCGTGCGTTATCAAGAGCACGCAGATCACCCGTTTGCCGAAACAATTTGTTGAACCAAATCAGACGACCGCTCTGCAAATCCACCAAAGAAGCAAATCCGACTTGCAGCCCTCCAGGGACATAAAATCCGAGAACTGCGCCGGCCGCCATCGCAAGTTTTCGCCCCGCACTGGCATAGCTGTCCCGGATATAGATAAAGAGCGCGACATCCGCGTTGTAGCTTTTTTGCAGATTTTGGGCTTTATCTCCAAGGGTCCAATCGAATTTGCCGGCCTTGGTCGGGAGTCCAAATCCTGCTAAATACTTATGTAGAAGGATTGACTCCCCAACTGCTTCATGAAGTTTCATAAGTTGACGATTCGAATATAAAATTTTCTGGTTGTCTTGCTGCCGCTCATACATCGTCAAAAGGTCATTTTTTTCATTGGATATATCGTTTAGCACATGTTTGATATTTGTCTTTGCGGTCGCCGTCCAATCGGCTCTCGGCTCCTGTAAACCACCAGCTTTAATCTCCGAAAGCAGCACATCCGGCTGCATTAATAAAACTCGTGCCGAATGAGGGGGTAAAGGTATTTTGTCATTAAACAGATAGGAATTGCTCTGCGCACACCCGACAAATATCGCTAGTACCGCGAATAAACAGACCTTTTTCCCAACCTTGTGAACAAATCTAAACGCCCGGAAATAAAGGATCAAAAAACGCATAATTTGCTCTCCTTTTAGACTATTCATTGTCAATTTTCATAACTGTCCGCAGCAGCTCTAGCCGTAATTTGCCGGGGCGTTCTTTCTCCGGCAGCCATATGCCCCCTTGATTGAAAATTCCTGTTCGACTTTTTTTCGGAGTTACCTTTGTTAATTTTTTATTCTAAACTTAAAAATTCATGATGTTTGTCATATAGTTGATCTGAAATTATCGCCACGCACATATTAACAGCAAATCTTTTCAGGTCAACAAAATTATTTATAGTTTTTACAGAACTTTATATTATTTTACGGAATTTCACAGCTACGGGTGCATATCAGGCAGATGAAGGTTTAAAAGGTTTGTGTATACGAGATGATGCCACTCATGGCGGGGGTTTGTGGACGAGGTTTGAGGGCGTCCATAAATTATGGGTGCCCGCTTTTTCTACTTCTTCAACTGATTGACGATCTTGCTGATCCCGGGCTGGCTTCTAGCGATGGCCAAGGCAATCTGCTCCTCTTTGTTACTGCGTACCTGGCCGACAAGGATCAGTTCGCCTCTCTTTCGCATCCGCACCTGCACTTTGCTCAACCCGGCCGACTGTGTGGCGGCGTTGGCCAGCAAGCGGATATTACGCACATGGATTTCGCCGGGCGATCCGCTTAACAGGTGAGCCCGGACGGCACGAACCCCGGAAAATCCCCGGACAATTTTCACTGCTCGCTTCCGGTCCCGCTCGCTGCTGACCAGACCGGTCAGCACCGCTTGCTTGTCATCGCGCAGATAGAAAAACAGCGTGCCATACCCCGTATCCTTCAGTGCGTCTGCAATCCGCTGTTCGATGGGGAGCTGCTTTGCGGTTGTCGATGTCTTTGCCGGCTTACTTCTGGTAACAGCAGGTACGGTCCCAACCGGCATTGAGAGACTGGTAATCTTCGTCTTCCCTTTCGGTTGTTTGACCACCGGAGGCACAGCGGCGGGCTCGTAATAGTAGTGCGGTGCCCGGACATCCGCTCCCGGAGCAAAGACAGTGACTTCACCGAGTCCAACCGGACCGGATCCATGGATGGTATGTATCCGCAACTTCAGGAAAGCAGTCTTGTGCGGAGGAAAGTACAACCGCTGCCAGATCCCTTCTCGCTGTAAGCGATAGCTTCCTAGCGAGACGAAAGCATTCGGTTCATTGCTGTTTGCGACGAGGATTTCCAGAACCTGGGGCATGCTCACACCGGGAAAACTGATTTGAGGCTGGATCAATAAACTGGCGAGCTCTCTTGCAGCGGAGAGCCGAAACAGAATCTCGATTGGTCGACCGCCTGCAAAGCGTTCCGCGGAATGCCATCCGATTCGGGGGATGCCGTCGATAAGACGTTCTGCAAATGCAGGATTTGATGGAACCTGAATGACATGGGTGCCGTTCTTCGCAGCAAGAAGGTTGCTCTCCGGAGGGTAGCTGAGCGTGGCTCTAATCTGCTCTGCAAAGATCGGCACCGTATCGATCTCAACGGCCCCAACCGCAACGACACCGCCCAATAAACAGATCAACCACAGCGGACCCCACAGTTTTTTCGTTTCTACTATCACTTCTAATCCATTTGCTTTACAAGTTTTTTGAAGTGCGCTTCTGCTTGCCGCGACAATTGTTGGCCTTAGATTCCCGATCCGTTGCAAGGGATTGTCGGTCTTCTCGGGTTAGATAGCAGGATCATCCGCTTTCGCTGTTATTACTGGTTCATCTGTTTTGGGTCTTCTTTTGTTGAGGCGTGCCCCAAAAGAAGTGTTCGTGAGTCCTCTGCAGCCGTAACTATGTTCCACTATCGCAATGTGGTTGGCCAGTTTCATAAAAATGCCATTTGATGCGGCACTCCTATCGCTTCGACACGGCCAGGTACGTCCCAGAAGCCAAGTTCCTTGTCCGCGTTGAGAACGACTCGCCCGGCCGACCGAAACAAGATGGGTGCGTCACCGTTAAACAGAAGAACAAGATCGTTATTCGTATGCTGCACAAAACCGCCGACACAGGTCAGTACTAGTGTGAAAGCTTCATTAATCCGATCCTTATCACGTACCCTAAACATTATGGTCATATTGGTCGCTCCATCTCCTCCTAAAAGATCAGGAAACCGACTCTCTGACCGGATTGCTGTGATTCGCAGAAGCTTGGAATTTAGTGCAAAGATGATCGCTTGTCCGGCACTTTTCTCATCTTTTTCAAGCGACGGAAGTTCACCCAGGAGTAAATCTCGTATATTCGCCTTTGATATTGCGCCCGATAGCTTAAGGCTGTATTCGATTGCCATTGCAGTATCTTTCTTTCACTATGGATAGATTTCCAATACCTTACCGTTTTTAATGGCCAACACCTGTCGAAGCCCATCGATAGGGTTACGCCGAAAATAATCCCTAAGATTTCTTGTCTTTATGAATTTATTGTCTTCGAGAACTACGACGATGCCGTCTGCCTGCTCCGCTCTCACTTTATCACCCGCGTGTCCCCATATTTTGTTGACCGTCGCCCCCTTACTGGGGGCATAAGCGTCAAATATTTGCCCATCTATTCGGTAATCGGGATTTCGGTCACCGGGTACGTGCGGGTTTTGTTCAATTTCGTAGCCCTTCCTCGCCAAAATGTCCGCGGCTTCGTTCTCGCGGCGAAGACTACGCTGTGTCTCAAAGTCATCTTCCTCTCTAATTTGTGTCCGGCGGCCACGAGGTTCTGCGATTTCAGAAGGCGCTTTCGTCGGCTTGGTGATGGTCGGTGGCGGTGAGGGCGGATACTTGCTCTCTAAGTAGTACCGTCCATCCTGACCTTGATAGTAGACTCTTCCGTCAGGTGTTTCGTATCGAGGTTGTCCATACCGTGTGTACGAATCGATTAATCGATTGGAGCCATTTGGCAGTTCGTCGAAGCAATTATTGTGGACCCAGATAGGAGCAACATTTTCTTTGTCTGCAGAGCCTTTGACGAAGAATGTGTGAAAATCAGCTACGTTCAAATTATAGGCGGTGAGTACCTGCGGCTCGATTGAAACATTGACGACCTCGGACCAACCTCCCTCGGCGTTCAAAAGCCATTGACCTGGACGCAGATGCTCAGCATCTACCCACATGCCCGCAATATGGTTGCGGACACTATGGCTGCGTTGGGCACCAGTCAAATGCCGCTTAAAAGGTCGGATGCCAACGAAAAAAGGGTGAAATCGGTTCGACAAAATCGTGTGCACAGCACGATTTGTCAAATCCTCAATTCTGACATGTACCGTCTCATCGTAACGGTTCTTGTAATGCGCGAGCACTGGTTTCCATGCGACATCTCCAGTCTTGAAATCGCGCGAATAAACCATGTCTTCGGCTTGCCTAATGTCTCTGATCGCAACGTAGCCGCGGTCCGTTAGAACCAGGGTTCTGCCGTGAAAGGAACATTTAAGCTCCGCCATACGTTTAGGTTGCGGTGCGTGGGGGGCAGCGGTCGAATCGGCGATTGGTTTTGGCTTTCTCGGCACCTTGATATTCGCCACCTTGTCGTAGGCACCGCGCAGGGCGCCCTTTACGGTGGGCGCAATCACCTCGAAAGCCCCGCCGACCAAAATGTCCAGGGCCTGGGCCAACGCCAGATCGATGGCCAACTGTTCACCCAGGCTATTTAGCATGTTATCCAGTTCTTTGGCCTTGTCGGAGGCGCTGCAGTCGTTGCCCATGAATTCAAGGCAATTCAACACGTCGGCGGCCTTATTGTAAGCTTCTGCCACACGACACATGTGGCCGACAATGCCACTCAGAAGCGGACCGGTCATCGGCGCGCCCGCCAGGGCAAGAATGATGGAGCCGCCGATGTCCGAAGCACCACATTTGGTGGTAGCATGACGAATCATGGCTGCAATAATTGGCGAGATACCTGACTTGGCGCCCTCTTTGGCGATATTGGAAGTAACTCCGCCCATACCGCCCGGCAGCAGGGGAACAACCTGGGGACCGGGATCAAGCCGCCAGCCCACCACACCTGTCGGCGTAATGCCCAGGCGGTAGACGGCCCGAGCGCCGTTGTACTCGTCGAGCCAGCTTGGGTCATTGGGGTGGCTTGATCCAATGGAGGTGCCTGCCAGTAACAAGCCTATACCCAGCTTGTGGGAACTGTTGTTTTCACCATCGCCACTCGCCAACCAGTCTTCCAGCATTCCATCGATAATCGATTGCTCCATGGCCGCTTTCATAGTGACTTGCGGCACACATGCATCGCAAACGAAACCATGACCCGGATCGACAATGTCGAAGCTTTTGAACAACTCTACTTGGCCACCGGTCGATTCCGGATAGGTACGCATAAGAATAATGGCCGGTCTAGCCTGATAGGCGAGTAGACCCGGGGAGGTCAGGCCCACCTGCCCGGACAGCTGCCGCGAAAGTTTTAGCAGCGACAACGCACTGAAAGATGTCAAATTCAATGGCGCCGGATCTCGCTGATCCGGCGCTGCGTATAGTAAGTTGGCAAGCCGATGGAGGTCACGCTCAAGCAACTCTTCTGTCAGTTCATTCCAAAATGGACCGGTGGATATTGCGATGGCGCCGCGGGTTACCATTTCCAGGCCTTTGGCCTGGGCGAAAGGAACGGCCAAGGTACGGCTATACTTGCGGACTTCAGTTGGTCCCTTAATGATGATATGCAGTTGCTGGTTCACCAGCTTCTGCCCACTGTGGTTGAGGTTGAAAAGCGTTCCTTCATGAGCCGGTCTGTCGCCGATTGACAGACGGGGTTGAAAACCGGAGAGTTTTGCATCCGGAATATTGTCATAGCTAATCGGCTGACCGTGGAGTTCGGCCGCCGGCAGACTGACTTCCAATACCGCACGGGTGGTGCCGCCGGCGTAAGTATTGGTCACCTTCAGTGTGATGGTCCAACGCAGGCCTGCAAGTGTCTTCCCATCAAGTTTCTTGGCTTGGCTTAACGCGCTTGGTGCAAGCCGGCTACCGCGGGGTAACAGATTGCGCCATTCGCCTTGCTGTTGAACCTGTACCCAGTAAACGTGCTGCTCGGTGTGGTCGGCCTGCAGGCTGGTCAGCCAATCCTCGCAGTCCAGCGCCTCTTCACACAAACGATGCCATAAACCAGGTGCCAGGGTCTGCACCTCCCCCTGGGCGGTTTTATATAATTCCAGATTCAGGGGTTGCAACGGCGCCGGCGTACGTGACGGATAGTCAGTGCTCGCCTTGCCAGGCTCGACCGGCTGGTAGACAATTCGATTGTCATAGTTAGCTCGGGCCAACAAAGCAGACAGCAGCCGCGCCCGATCCAGACTATTGGTGCTGCCGCCCATCAGCGCCGCGAGAGGGTCTACCATGGAACCTCGGTAGGGACGCAAAGTGATGCGCTCTTCGACGACTTGCAATAGTTGCTGCGGACTGCGGCTCCTGAGACCGCTGGTGTATTCTGCAAAGCCCAGCTTCTTTTGCGAACTGCCGTTATCATGCAGCTGTTTTAGCTCAGCGAGAAGGTCCTTCTGCCAGTCCTTGAGAGCAGTTTCCGCAGCATACAGACCGGAGGCTATGGAAACCGTTAGCAGGACTAGCAGAAAGCAAAGTGCTGATTTTCTCAATTTTTCCTTTTTATGAAAAAAGAGCTTAGCTATTATATTATCCATGTTTTCGAAGCGGAAGTAACCCCCAACACGATGCCAAAGATCCATTGTGTTGAGGGTTCTGAAGAGTTTAAGCGTTCTATGAAATGTTCGATGGATAGAATCAATCAGCTTCCTGCTAGTGAGCGTCGATTCAATTGATTCACTATTCCGACGATAACTCGGTTGAGCGCATGATGAAGTACCGTTCCTCCAACATTATTTTCGACCTCAACTGATCCTTCCTCATCAAAGCTGCCCCATGGAGTATCGATGTTACCGCCCTTGACGACAAAACTTTCTTTATGGGAAACGGTTTTGGCAGCAACAATTGCGCGCGTTTCAACACTGACTAAACGTCCTGATACCTGTAAATCATAGGTAATCTTACCTCCGCCGGATGATGCCCCAAAGCCGCCCAAAAAGGGGATACTCATACTTTTACTTTCTTTTGGCCTTATCACCCTATAATTGTTGACTTCTCCAATGAATACATACTTTGCACCCAACTGCTCTCCGATCATTGCGGCGGTTGCTGGATTTACTTTATCGGACTGACCGTATTTTATTTCTGATAAAACGGAGTCAATATCACCGCCTGCCGCGGATTCAACGGGTTGAAAGCCCGCTTCTAGCAAATATTCCGGCAGGATGCCCACTGAAGCATCACCAAGATGCCGGTATTCCGATAGAGATTTATTGACATAAGGAACGACAGCAACGGTGTTTCCCGCATATTCGGCTCTTACATAGGGAATCGTGTGTGTTTGAATGCTAGTGGAGGCATAGGTTGGATCATCGGACGCACCCTTGGATCCGGATTGTCCGGAAGTGGTCACACAGCCTGCTATAGCAAATAAACCTACCATTATAAAGAAACCTAAACGTTTAATTGCATCATTATTATATCGCATGTCGATACCCTCCTTTTCATAATACTAGTTAAATTACATCATCTATTTTACCAAGATTGCACGTTTAGTTTCTTTATTTTAGCTACTGAACACGCCGTTACCGGATCCCTTTCATACCAATTCTCGATATCGTCTCCTTTCATCTGAGCTGTAATGTCTGGCTTAACCCTATATTCGAATTATGCAATCTACATTTGTAGTAAGCAATTATAATGCCACATTGTGTCATGTAGTCATTCTTTAAGAATCGATAAGTACAGATGTTTGATATGTTTAAACTATTTTATCAGGGGGATTCTCTGCGGGGGCACCGGCAAGGTGGGATGAATCCTCTTTACTGTAAAATTAAATTGCAGCTGGAAGCCTTCATTGTGCATTCGTTTGACATAAGATACTAAGATTTTCCGAGACTTCGCTCGCAAAAATGGCCCCCAAACGGGGCAGTATAACCCTGCAGGTATTACTAATAAATGACTAAAATGACTAAATTGCCTAAAATTATGTCGCTTGTTGTTTCTGTCCCGGCGCAGGCAAAATGATGAAAACACGCTTTCCGATATCGCGCTTGAGCCGGACGGAGCGATTTCACCGGCGGACAGATTGGTCAGATTCAAATAAACCTTTACAGGGCTGAAAGGTTTGTTTAAAAATATGAGGATTAATGAATTCTTTATATCAATGGCTAATCATTGGCGGTGGTATCCACGGCACCTTTATGGCGAATCTGCTGGTCAACCAGCTGGGAGTCGAGCAGGATGACCTGCGCGTGCTCGATCCGCATGATAGGCTCCTGGCTTCTTGGTCCCGAAACACGGCCAACTGCGGAATGAGCCACCTGCGATCCCCGGCAGCCCACAACATCGATCTGCACGCGCTTTCCCTATATCGCTATGCTCGTTCACCGGCGGGATTTCCATTTCGGGATTTCATACCGCCCTACAACCGGCCCTCCCTCGAACTGTTCCGCCGGCATTGTGGTCATGTCATCAAAACCAACCGGTTGGAAGCGCTCAGGCTGAAAGGACACGCGCAAGCCCTCAGGAGCGATCGATCTTCAATCCGTGTCGAATCCACTGCCGGCACATTGAAGACACGCAATGTGATGCTGGCGATCGGACTGGGCGAACAGCCCAACTGGCCGGCATGGGCCCGGTCGCTGCATCAGCAGGGCGCTGATGTCCGACATCTGTTTGCGCCTGATTTTGATCGTCGAGCCCTGAAAACCGTTGACCGAACCGTGGTGATCGGAGGCGGCATCACCGCCGTGCAGCTTGCCTTGAAGCTGGCCGAAGAACATAAGGCCAACATCGTTATGCTGTCCGGCCATGACCTGCGCGAGCAGAACTACGATTTCAATCCCTGCTGGATCGGCCGCAAGTGTCTTGCCGATTATTACAAACTCGATTTTCGCCGGCGGCGTGAGATCATCGATCGCGAACGGGTTCCGGGTACGATCCCGACCGAGGTGTTAGAGTCGTTTTTGACCGCACTCAACACCGGCAACCCGCGATTTGAGCGCGGGCGCGTCATCGATGCCGCAACAACGGCTGAAGGCATTCAATTGCGCACCGAACGCAGCTTGCAATGTTTCGATCGGGTTATTCTGGCCACCGGGTTTGAGGCTAAACGGCCCGGCAGTCCTCTGATCGAACAAGCGATTGAAGAATTTAAACTGGCATGCAACCCGTGCGGTTATCCGATCGTCGGCCGGGATCTGCGCTGGGGTGAGCATATTTTCGTCACCGGTCCTTTGGCCGAATTGCAGGTAGGGCCCTGCGCCCGGAATATCATTGGGGCTCGCAATACAGGTCGATTCCTGATCGCAGCTTTAGGGAATTTATCTTAATTATATCGATTGATCCGTTGAATTCAGAATCTCCTTGATATCGTATTGCTTGGGGCGTCGGGCCGATACAGAGTGTTGCGCATTAGGGCGTGAGCCCGATGCCGATATAAACGACGATGGAGCAATCAAGATCGAAGACCTCACGATATAGAGTGGAAATTCGGTCAAGACAAATTCCCTTGACAACTGATCTCACCTCCGATAACTGAGTATGTGTTGATCATTTCGGTTTCATATGTTGATCTCCCCAGAATTCACTCCCTGTCTTAATTGTCTTCTTAGTCCAAATCCTCATATGAAATCATAAAATGTACGTCTCCTTTGCCAGTGGACGCCGTTCTTACGAGATGATGACCAACGCGTCCATGGAGTCGCAATTATGAATTGCTCGAACTGCGGGTTTGAAAATCCGGAAGGCATGAATTTTTGCGGTAAATGTGCCGCTCCGCTAAAACTTGTCTGCCTAAAATGCGATTCTGAAAATCCACCTGGATTTACCTTCTGCGGCAATTGCGCTGCCCTGCTTTCGGAGGTACCTCCCGCTGACCCTTCTTCACCGAAATTTGATCCGCCGAAACAAGAAAATTTACAACATGCCAAGGCCGAACGTCGTAATCTGACAGTCCTGTTTTGTGATTTGGTGGGATATACAGCGCTGTCGGAGGGTGTAGATCCCGAGCACCTTCGAGAGATCGTACGGGCCTACCAAGGGATTTGCATTGACGTAGTTAAACGCTTCGACGGCTTTATTGCGCAGTATTTAGGTGATGGTATGCTGATTTATTTTGGTTACCCGCAGGCACACGAAGATGCCCCTCAAAGAGCAATAAGATCAGGCTTAGGAATAGTAGAGGCAATGGGTCCTCTCAATACTCGTTTAAACCTCAACGAAGGCAAGCGGTTGGCGGTCCGTATCGGAATACACACCGGCCGAGTAGTAGTGGGTGAGATGGGCGGCGGAGAAAAACTTGAGAATTTGGCGGTGGGTGACACGCCCAACATCGCTTCGCGATTAGAAGAATTGGCAGAACCCGATGAGGTGGTCATCAGCGAAAACACCTATCGATTGACCCGGGGCCTTTTCGAATGCCAGGACTTGGGCGCGTATGCGCTTAAACACATTTCTCAGCCGATGAGAGCTTATGTCGTGTTGCGGGAGAGCGACGCTCAAAGCCTCTTTGATGTGGCGGCCGCAGCAGGTCTGGCCCCGGTAGTTGGCAGAGAATTCGAATCGGGCATTTTATTCGAACGCTGGGAACATTCGAAAAACGGCATGGGACAGGTGGTGTTGTTGAGCGGTGAGGCGGGAATCGGTAAGTCGCGTCTTGTCAAAGTACTAAAAGAGCACCTTGCCGACGAACCACATGTTCGCTCGGAATGTCGCTGTACTTCCTATCATCAGAACAGCTCGCTGTATCCTCTAATTCATTTGATCCAGCGGGATCTCGGTTATCAAGGTAGCGACTCACCGGAAAAGAAATTGATAAAGCTTGAACAGATGCTTGAGCATTATGATTTCAGTCTGTCGGATGTGCTGCCGCTATTTGCCTCTCTTCTATCGATACCCCTTGGCACACATTATTCGCCGTTAAATCTTCCCCCCGAACAGCAAAAGGTTAAAAGTTTTGAATCCTTGTTGACGATGCCGCTTACAATCGCCAGGGAAAAGCCAATGTTGTTAATCGTCGAAGACCTGCACTGGATCGATCCATCCACTTTGGAATGGCTTGGTCTACTTCTGGATCAGGTCCCGACGAATCGGATTTTCGTGTTACTTACCTTCCGTCCGGAATTTGCCATACCCTGGCCCATCCGTTCTAATGTCACGCAACTGACTCTCGGGCGACTGAATTCAGCTCAGGTCGAAAATATGGTTGGAAATATAGCGGGCAATAAAAAGCTCCCCTCGGAAATTTATCATTATGTATTGGAACGGACAGATGGTATTCCTTTATTCATCGAGGAATTGACCAAGATGGTATTGGAATCGGATCAAGTCAGAGAGACAGCGGACGGCTATGAACTGATTGAACCATTATCCAGCTTAACGATACCGATTGCCCTGCAGGATTCTTTAATGGCTAGACTCGATCGATTGGCGACAGCTAAAGAAGTTGCCCAACTGGGGGCTAAATTGGGCCGGGAGTTCTCTGACGAGCTTCTCAGAGCCATATCCCCTTTAGACAGTGTGACGCTACAAACGGAAATAAACCGACTAATAGAAGCTGAATTGCTATACCGGCAGGGTCTGCCGCCGAACATACAGTATATGTTCAAGCATGCCCTGATCCAGGAAGCTGCATATCATTCGATGCTTCGGAGCCAAAGACAGCAATATCACACAAAGATTGCAGATGTTATCGAGGAACAATTTCCGGAAACTGCTGAAATGCATCCCGAGCTGCTGGCTCAACACTACACAGCAGCCGGATCAACGGAAAAGGCTGTCGATTACTGGCAATCAGCGGGGCATAATGCCAACCAGCGTTGGGCTTATGTCGAAGCAGCCGAGCATATAAAGAAAGGATTGGATCTGCTAAAAAACTTACCCCGTTCTCCGAAACGCAGTCAAATAGAACTGAACCTGTTGGCGCTGTTGGGTGTAGCGTTTGCGGTTGTGAAGGGCTACGGCAAAGAATTGGAGCGAACCTATTTACGCGCTCAACAACTCTGTGATCGGCTGGAGGCAACGCCCCACCTGTTTTCGGTATTGCAGGGTCTTTTTTTAATAAATTTCTATCGAGCCGACTTAAAAAAAGCAAAGCACCTTGGGGAACAGCTATTGCGGCAAGCCCGGAATCTTAACGATCCCGAAGCCATAAAGGTCGCTCACTATGAGTTGTTGGCAGTCTCGTATTGGCAGGGCGATTTAATTGCTGCCAGATCACACGCTGATCGCGGAATGTCAATCACCGGGCCGCAGCGGCAGAGTTTGCAGGATTATTATCAGGGTTTTTTGTATAGCAATTCAGAATTGAAAGCCGTGTATCGAGGATATTGGGGTCGCACTTTATGGATGCTCGGATTCCCTGACCAGGCACTCAATACAGCCCATGAGGCCTTGACGATGGCTCAAAAGTTGGACGTTCCTCACCGAGTAGCGCAATGCTGGATAAGCACAGCCCTAATCCACTTGTTTCGCCGGGATAGCCAAGCTGCTTTGAAACAAGCCGATTACGCCCTCGAACTATTGACCGGGCATGATTTCCCCCAATGGTTGTCTCTGGCAGCTGTTTTAAGGGGCTGGGCGGTAGTCGATCAATGTGTTGCGCATGATAAGGGGATGGAGGAATCCGAAAAAGGACTGTCCCAAATTCAACAGGGCATATATACCATGCGACGCAGTGGAATCGATGCGTTGTTACCTACCTTCCTTTCTTTTCTGGCTGATTCATGCGGGAAATTGGGGCGCTATGAGGAAGGGATCAATGTACTTTCTGAAGTCTTAGATTTTATGCACGCAACAGACGTGCGCTCAAATGAACCGGAAGTGCATCGGCTCAGGGGCAACTATATATTGTCCCAGACAGGTGATCAAGCCGAGGCTGAGACCTGTTATCTGCAAGCCCTCGAGGTAGCCCGACTCCAAAGTGCCAGGTCATTGGAATTGAGGACAGCAACAAACCTGGCCGGTCTCTGGCAAAAACAGGGTAAACGGGATGAAGCACGGTTGCTGTTGTCCGAGATATATGGATGGTTTACAGAGGGATTCGACACAGCTGATCTTAATGACGCTGCTGCTTTACTCGATGAACTATCTTAAGCTGCACCTTATCGGCGATGGACGTTGCATGTGTTGCTTGAAAATTGAAGATAAACCATTCAATGGTCAACCGCGTTATCACTACTGGTGGGAAAATTGCCGGTAAAGAACCGAATTTTTTAAAAGGTGTTCAAAGGACTAGTTTCAGACACCAATAGCACAAAACTTACAAGGCCTAAGGTCCATCCTGTCCGGCGTTGTAGGTCTGCCGGGCACGGCGGTATTTTTGCTTTTCTTCTTCTGTCAATTCAGACTGATGAGCACAGCCCAATGTTAGCATGAAACCGATTGTTATGATTGCGATCAGTCTTTTCATTTCTTGTCCTTGAGTGGAGCAGTCCCAGAGGCGGGTGGCGCGGTAAACTTGCCCAATTTTTTTACGCAAGCCGAGACCTCAATCTTGCGATTTTATTACCACTAAAGTTATGTCGTCCTGTAACTTCATACCGTCACGAAATTTCTCCAAGGTGCTAAAAATTGCATCAACGATTTGAGTTGCCGGTAGAGGCGCGTTTTGTCGAATGGTATTCAGGATTGGCTCCTTACCTAACATCTGGCCTTTCTTGTTAAATATCTCCCAAGCGCCGTCTGTACTTAAAAAAATTACGTGGCCCTTTGAAAAATCTTTTTTCCGGTTATCCTCGTAGTTCCATTTTTCGTCCACACCGAGTGCTATTCCCGGTCCACCGAGCTCACTGAATGTGTCTGAATCAGGATCATATATAATGCCGGCATCATGGCCTGCCCGCACCCATTGGAGTTGCCTAGTCGCAGTATCAAGCACCATGAAAAACATGGTCATAAATTGCCCGGAATCTTCAACATCCTGAACGAGCTGCCGGTTCACCGCGGTGATGATGTCGGCAATGTTGCCCGGTAAAGAGGCACGCTGGCGCAAGGATGAACGAACCGTAGCCATCAGCAAAGCAGAAGGAATTCCATGCCCCGATACATCGCCAATGGCTACGCCGATCTTTTGTTGGCCGCCGTCTGCAACAGGTATAAAATCGTAATAATCCCCACCTGTTTCATCACAGTAGATGCTTTTGCCGGCGATCTCGAATCCATCGATCTTCAAGTTTCTTTTTGGAAGAAGGTTTTGTTGAACCTCTTTTGCCAGGTTCAATGATTGTTGCATTTTTTCCCGGTCAGCCAATCCGTCTGTCATTTCGTTGATTACATCACCGGTATAGCCGATTTCATCGCTGGTGGTCACTTGAATCTTTTTGTCAAAGCGCCCATTTCTGACCCACTTCAACGTCTGAATGTTTTCCCTCAGGGGAGTGGACAAATTCCTGCTGATCAGAATGGTCAGAAAAACTCCAACTAGTATAAATATAGAGGAGTTTGTAAAAATCGCCAATTGCAATTGCGGTATAGCAGTGCTCAGGTCTTGCTGCGTATTGGTTACCCTTTGAAAAAGCAGCATGATGGAAACCAACGGAATCAGGTTCAAGGCAAACAATAGCGCGCCCAAACGGGTTCGTATCCTGATTTTTAAAGTTCCGGGAATCGCGGTTAAGCCTCCATCCGGAAAAAATTTAGGTACAAGGTGCCTTTGCAAAATATGTTCTAACAGGAAAAAGGCGATGGTAACAATGACCACGCCCGTAATGAGGTTATTGCCCAATACGCGTGGAATCATATTGAGTTCGGGGGCATATACCCAGTAGATTGTCGAGTAAATAATAGAGGCCAGAAGCCACATGCTGGCGGTCAGAGCGATAAGTACAAAAGGCTCGTTGAGCAGACGCCGACAGGCTCTGTCTCTAAGCTCTTGCGCAATGGGCTCCTTTTTAAATGACATGTTCAAGCAGCGTCTAATCGGCCGTTCATATATTAGTGTCATTACGCATACAAAGATAAATGCAAATGGCGTGAAGAGGGTATCAATCCAATAGGGTATGGGAATCTCCAACACTCCCGTAACAGGAGATCCTTCAGCCCAAAACAGGATTGAGTTTACGAAGAATAGACCAATCAGGTTAGCCACTAAATTGGCGAAAAGCATTTCGTTTTTAAGATAAAAGAGCCCAAATGCATTCATGGAAATATTCTCCTTTAAACCATAATAATATCGTAATTCTGAACATAATGCCGCGGAGCCGGGAATTCAAACTTTCAAAGGCGGGTTGACAAGCCATTATAAATGATTTTTTTTAAAAACATAACAAAGTTCTGGAATCCAGTCTCCTTCGATGATATGAAAATAAGGGGCTTCATTTCGCACGACATGTCAAGACCGAAATCCCTTTTTGTTTATTCATGATTCCCTAACCGTTATTCCTTAAGAGATTATCTGCTTGCAGATAATCGTTCAGAGTGTTTATTCAGGCACCCGGTCGTCAACAACTGTGCGGCTAAAATTGCGAATACCTTTAAACAAAGTCAACCCTGAATGGTGAGCCTTGAACCCGTAAGCGATTGTAAACGAGGAAAACATCATGCAAAAGCGCCTTTGGAAATTACTATGTATTTTCGGGCTGTGTTTAAGTATCGGCGTGCTCAGCTGCGTCGGCGGCAACTGGGGAAAGTTGACCGGAACCCAGTCCCCGACGCAAAGTGAGCTTATGAAGAACTGGGATGATTACAAGGTGTTTTACCGAAGAAATCTTGCCTTAATCTTCAAGTTCAAGGATGATAAGAAGATCATATTGGATAAGCGATGGGTCGAAATTACAACATGGGGCACGTTAGCAGCCAGCAGAATAAGTAGATACACTTGGGTTAGAAAAATAGTTGGTCAGAATGATCAGGTTTTCGGATACCTCGTTCACGCTTCTTCGGACACAGCAAATGTCAAAATAGTTGATGCAGACACCATTCAGCTTTACTACTATCACCATGTGGAAAGATGTTGCGGGCCTTAAGCAGTTCGCGATTTGGGCATTTGTCATTCGCTACGTTCGCCGGATATAACTCAATAATAGATCTTTACAGATTTTCACAGATAAATATGGGTTCAATTAAGGGATTCAGGAATTTAGGTATTTAGATATTTAGGTATTGAATGAAACCGGTCTATATAATCCCTCAACTTTATTTGGGCCAATCTGCGTGCATCTGCGAAAATCTGCGTCCTAAATTGCATATTTCGAATTTGCGCAGAGGTGGAGGCCTTATTTCAGGCTAATTATCGGCAGCAAATGCCACCTTTTGTCTACCTACTTAACAGCTTCCTCAAGCGAATATACACCCATTTACTATCCTTAGTTGTTTACTTCGTTGTCGCGTATGCCACGGAATTTTCTATCAAAGAAAATAATTGTACATAATAATAGACCCTTATACTTCCTCACCAAGTTGTTTTACATCGCTTCTTTCCAATCTGGCATATTCTTTGAATAGTTTTATAGCCAAGAGGATACAACCATCTTACCCCCAAAAGAGGGTTAACCAAATGGAGACGGTCAACCTCAGCCTGCCTGCAAACGATTACTCAGAATCAGACCAGAAATATCCAAACTTCTTATGGCGCTGCTACGAAAAATTGTCCGCGATTGGCGAAAAGTACTACATTCCGACCTGGATGGACAAAGGCGATCAAGATCCTGACAAATGGCCTTTTTATTGATCCCTTTTTACGATGTTCCTTCTCCTCTTTCTATCGTGGCAAGGAGACCTCCCAACCAGAGAAAGGAGATATGCATTATGAAACGCAGTGATCTGTCCAAAAAAAAGATCCTAATTGTCAGCCGGCGGACTGCTACCCTTCGAATGCTGAACGACAAGATTAAGGAAGGTTTTCCAAAGTGCCGAATCGACATGGTCACAAACGCCGAAGATGCATGCCGGGCGACGATGCTCTTTAGCTATCATCTGCTCATTGTAGACGAGTCGAATTACAAAAAAATGGCAAATTCCGGGGCATCTCCCCTGCAGAACTCCCCGCTCCTGATCATTACTGAAAACGGCAAAATACCCTCAGAACAGAAAATTCATCGGGGGCCGGATGTCTATGTCCATCTTCCAGCAAACCGCCCTGAAGAAATCATTTCCAAAATACCCCGGTTATTAGGCAATGGGTTCACACCTCGATGGCAAAGACCATTCAAACGATACGGGGGTATATTCAATCTCGGCACAGTCGAAGCCAGCGAAAAACTGTTCAAAAACGGCTCGAGGTCAGATTCTTGAAACAAGCTGCAGGCAGGATTTTGCAGGCGGTGGTACGGGTGAAAGTATAATTGCGAATCCTTATCTAATCTTTGCCGTGTTGTTTATGCAGCTAAGGGGTTTACGGTAAACCGACTAGCTTGACACGTCAGCTTCATTTGCATTGTTTGGGAGTGTTGGTTGAAACTCCTCTTTAGGTGTGGCCCTATATATCGATAAGATCACTATACCGACCAATATGGCTACAACACTTCCCAGAGCATTTGTTATACCAAAGGAAGATGTCAGTATAGCGCCAATAATCTCGGTAACCAGGCTGGCTGCGGCAACCAAGCCGAGAAAAACACATAGCAAAGTGCCAACATTGTTTTTAAAAATTAAGATAAGCCCTGCTATCAGCTGAAACCAGACAAAAATTTGTAGAAAAATTCCAAAGGCACCTAGTCTAGTCGAAGCAATAAGCCTTAATGCAGACAGCGCATCCTTAGGTTTAACCTTCTTGCTTCCATCCCCCGCAATTTCAACAATAAGACGAGGATCTTTCCCTGCCTCAGGTCCCATCATATTGATAGCGCTTTGAAATGTACCCCCGAATGTATATCCATATCCTGCGATGCCATTAATTGATGCAATGACAAAAACTAAAATGATCCCTAACAAGACCCGTATCACTTTCAACATATAAGCTCCTCAACGTGAGGGTAAGAATCGGCCTATATAAGCATTGATCCTGCACGGCCTTTACGTGATGCCGCGATTTTCAAGCCGTCTGCTCAAGGCATTTATTCGGTCATTCTTATTCCCATAACCTTTTGATCATGCCGAAATGCTGGCCGGTTGGATCCTGAAAGATACATAGCCTGCCAAGGTTTGGCACATCGAACGGACCCTCAATGATGGCACCACCAGCCTCAGCAACCGACTTTGCTTTCTCATCCACGTCATCAACCTTGAAATAGACTATCATTGATGGATTTTTCCCTTCATCCACTTGATAAATACCACCGCCACAGAAACCATTCTGTGTATCTTCAACAGTTCTTTGATGGTAATTTAATGAGGAATAAAATTCCATTTCCCATTCGAACGCCTTTTTAAGGAAATCAACGGTTTTCTCGGCATCCGTTGAGGCAAATTCCCACCAGGTAACCGGGTTCTTGTGCATGAATTCCCTCCTCTCACATTTCGTTGACCGAACGGCCAGAGATGAGCTGCAGGCCGCCATACTTTATTTACGGTAAAGAGGTTTTCCCCACTGAGATTTCAGAACATACCAATGTATAGATAATAACCAATACCATTTATGCCTGAATTTCGCACGTATTATCTTACCAATAAATAAGCGTTCAAATCAGAAGCTTCTAAAAGACGATATTTGCTGGAAGGAATTCAGGTAAGAATTTTAATTATCTTGACTTTCCATTTTTGTTTTTGCTATCTTGAATCAGATTCAAGCCCCCGCGCAAGCCATTATCCTTTAAGAATATAAAGAAGGAATGGAGATGAATCAGCCAGTAATATATCCCACGCCTCTTGAAGAGGGTGGGATTTTTTACTTCTCATGACAGTTCAGGCATAAAAATACCATGGTAAGAAAATGGAGGTATTATGAACGGTTATGCCGGCAAAATTTTAAAAGTGGACTTATCTCACCGCAAAATTAGTACTATCCTCACCGCCCAATATGAACAATGGATAGGGGGCCATGGCATGGGGTCGGCCATTTTTTTTGATCTCGTGGAAGACAAGACAATTGACGGATTCGACCCTGCCAATGTTGTCACCCTGATGTCTTCTCCGCTATCCGGAACCCTGACCCCGGCCGGTGCGGGGAGGACAGAGATTCAGGGCATCGGCGTTCAATCCGTTCCAATTGGTTGGTTTACCCGCAGTAATTTCGGCGGAAGATTTTCAGCCATGCTCAAATTTGCCGGCTGGGACGGAATTGTGATTGTGGGGCAGGCTGACGAGCCGGTCTGGCTTGATATTCGAAATGACGCAGTGAACATTCGCAATTGCAGCAGCCTGTCATTATGGGGCACCGACACCTGGCAATGTCAGTAAAAAATCTGGCAATATGTTGCCGGCAAATCCGCCTATGGCGATTGGTTCAAACTATCCGGCGAAGAAGGAGACCAGACAACCCAACGGCCGGCTGTGGTGGCTATCGGCCCGGCCGGAGAAAATTTGAGCCGCGTGGCGTGCCTGATACACGACGCCAGCAGCGCCGCGGGTCAGGGCGGCTTCGGTGCGGTTTGGGGATCCAAACGATTGAAGGCCATCAGCGCCATTGGCTCCGGCAGTATTCGGGTCAACAATCCCCAAGCCCTGATGCAGGCACGATTGTGGCAGAAGAAACATTATGCCTTTAAGCTAGATAATCTTAAAAGAAAATTTATGTCCGTCGATTTCCAAAGTCCTCCCGTTCCGGGGACCCTGTACCGGTCTGGCAAGCCACGCACCGGCAAAAGACCCCAGGCATGTGTCGGCTGTCACTCTGCCTGCCGGGGAAGGTATGAAGACGGATTGGGCAATGAAGCCACCTGTTTTACAACTTTATTCTATATTTATGGCAGGACGCTTGATATTCAACGCCAGGCCAGCGATTTGATCAACAGATACGGCCTGAACGCGGCGGAAATGTTTTGGGGTGAGCTTTACCTGAGAGATCTACACCGGTCTGGTAATTTAGGACCGGGCCGGGAGATCGACAGCCCGCTTAATTTTGACAAATACGGCACAATTGACTTTGCCGAGCAACTGGTGAAAAGTATTGCGTATCGCAATGACGGTTTAGGTAACGATCATCAATTCGGTGATGATTTAGCCGAGGGATTTGTGCGGGCGGCCGCCAAGTGGGGTCGACTGGAGGGTCCCCGGGGTGACTTTAAAACCGGCCGGCTTCTATTCCCATACTGGGGACTTCCGATGCACAAGGAACCACGGTCGCAACTCGACTGGGCCTATGGTACCATACTGGGAGACCGGGACATCAACGAGCACGGCTTCGACCAGTTAAGAAGCAATCCTACTTATAATAAAAAGTGGGGAATTCCCCTTTATGGATCAGCAGAGGAGGTTGTCAGAATCTACACGGACAAAATGGTGCCGTTTCAGGGCGACCGCCTGATGCTGGATTTCAGCAGCGCCAATATGTACTCCGAACACATCGCCAAACTTGTCAGCTGGCATCGGTATTACACCCGGTTCTGGAAGCAGTCCGCCCAGTTCTGCGACTGGCGCTGGCCGGATTTTCTAAATCTTTACGGACCCGGCAAAGTTGGGTCCACCGGCATCGCCGAACCTAAATTTCTCAATGCGGTCACGGGCAAAAATTTTACCTTTTTGGACGGTATCGAACTGGGCAAAAAAATATGGAACCTGGATCATGCTATCTGGACCCTGCAGGGAAAGCATCGGGACATGGTGCATTTCGCAGACTTTTTATATACGCAACCCAGTTTTTCGTTTCGGGGCATGCCCGAGTACATGCCGGGCAGAGAGAACGGAAAGTGGCGTTATATCGAAACATTGGGCCGCAGCTTTAACCGGGATAAATTTGAAGCATTCAAAACCCGCTTTTACAAGCTTCAGGGATGGGAAACAAACAGTGGATATCCGACCGCGAGCACATTGAAATCCATGGGCTTGGGTTATGTTGCCAAGGAATTGGAACAAAACGGTAAATTGGGAAAAGGATAATCGATTCAACTCTGGAGGACACCCAATTTGGGATACTTAGTCAGTGATGGTAAGCGCTGAGGAGTATCAAATTAAGTATTTGCTCTGCTCCCCAATGCACAACCGATACGGAAGGAAAAAGTTATGAAGGAGAATGACAACAAAGTAACGCGTCGTTATTTTCTGCGGGTGGCCGGGCATGTCGCCATTGGGGTGAGCGTCGGTGGCTATGTCGGTGCCGGAGAGGCCCTGCCGAAAATCGTGAAATTGGCCGACGGCCGGTCGGCCATCCCCGTTTCCAAAGGCTACCTGCTGGTTGATCAAAAAAAGTGTCAGGGTTGCATGTCCTGCATGCTGGCCTGCTCCCTGGTGAACGAAGGCGTGGAAAATCTTTCCCTATCCAGGATCCAGGTCATTCAAAATTCATTTGAAAACTGGCCGGAAGATCTGAACATTGAGCAATGCCGGCAATGCGCTGATCCCGAATGTGTTGCAGCCTGCCCGGAAGATGCGCTCAGCCTCGATGCCCGCTTCGGTAATGTCAGAAGCGTGGTGGATTTGGAAAAATGTGTCGGATGCGGGGCGTGTGTCGAAGCGTGTCCCTTTGCCCCCAGTCGATCGATGATGGTGCCGGACGAAAAATACGGCGGCGATTTAAAAGCCAGAAAATGTGATCTTTGCGCGCAGGCCGCCTATCACTGGGACCCGGCAGGAGGAGGTCCACAGGGCAAACAGGCTTGCGTGGAGGTCTGCCCGCTTGGAGCCATTCAATTCACGGCCAACGTTCCCGAACAGGAGGGAGACTCGGGCTATAAAGTCAATTTAAGGGATTATAACTGGTCAAGCCTTGGATACCCGATCAGCAAGTAAAAAATTCAATCCGCACACTGATATTTAGAAGGTTATCACCGATTTATCCTTACTGCCTATATCTACATTTCCGAATATTGGGGACATTCTCAAGTTTTAAAGCTTTGTTTGTACAGCGATGCTTTCTGTCCATCGATTAAACTCCTGACCGGCTCTACCTGCTATCAGCTTGATCGAGTCAGGAATGACGTTCCTGGATTTATCATCGGCGACTAGTAGGTGAATATGATTCGAAGTAACCGTATAATTTAATATGCTTAAGCCATATAGACCCGTTATAGTGGGTGTAACAAGGCCTATTCTAAATATTTACAGCATGTTAACGTGGCCTGTTACCAAATCCGAGGTTTGCCATTACGACAGATAAAAATCGGGAAGAATGCCGCACTAACCGATCAGTAAGAATCCCGTCGCGCTCGGAATGGATCCGATTGTCCACATACCAAATCCGGCATAGGTCTTTCGGCTGAAAGAATAATAGACCATCCTACCGCCCAAGGTGAACATCGTCGCACACAAAACGACAGCGAGCGTCCGCGTATCAACAAAAGCAACCAACTTTAGGGACCTCCATTGGCTAAGGTGCAGACTGCAAGCGTCCCACGATTTCTATCCCGCCGAGGCGAAATTGCACTGGTGCATCATTCCAGCCCGCCAATGGAATTTGATGCTGCCGGGTCTGTTTTTAAAAACAGGGAGGGTATCGAAATCGATTTTTTGCTGGCTTCGCAGAAAACAAACCGTATTCATGCCAATGAGATAAAGAGAGGCAAGGCTAACCGTGATACAGAGCTAAATCAATTAGTCGGCAAGGCCGCGCGACTGACATTCAAATCCATAAGACTTCAAAACCCACAAATAACCGGTAGGTGTCTTGAATCTGGCGGATATTTAAAACTGAACAAGGCCTTCCAGATTCGGGGTTCAACCGTTAAACCTGATAGTAACTTTAGAGAGACCATAAAGTTATAATATACGTCGAGGTCAAACAAGGAAACTTATAACTTTATGTCCCAAAAATTCCCAAAAATTCCTTAAAAAAGCAACCATTCAAAACAATAAACTAGTAAAATCAGTGTAGTAGTCAACATAAAGGAGCATTTAATACATGTTTGCACTTTCATTTTATTCGAAAAGCCATAATATATTAAATTGAAAATTTGAAGATAATACCGATTAGTAATCCGGGTATCCATTATCCCACCCATTTTCAAATGGGTTATAAATATGAGTATTGCCTTTAGAAAGTATATTGCTTACTCCTTGAGCCATTACATGTACCGGCAAGTATGCCGGCCCTAATACTGACTGCTGCGGATTATGCACAAATACTTCATGATCATAAACTGAATAATTTTGATTAATCTCTAACCCACCCCCTGTTGGCAGAGAGACAGGTCTTTTTAGCAGCTTCGCATCTGCCGTAATTACACCACCGATATTAAATGCCTCATATTTTTTCGGGTCTATCTACCATTTAAAGGATTAATTTAAGGCGATGTCTTCGAGTCCCCATGATTTGGTTCTGCGTAGCCGGATTCCGGAAAGCCTCATAATGAGGATAATCATCATATCGATAGTGGGGATC
>Ga0209367_1000049_pt1 | contig 67245 bp, 46 predicted proteins | sample WorMetLIZISLAND2_FD_187412 | JGI IMG/M metagenome (GOLD analysis project Ga0209367, IMG submission 187412) | Marine gutless worms symbiont microbial communities from Max Planck institute for Marine Microbiology, Germany - Olavius geniculatus... ...
GGTTGCAGATAGGCACAGCCATGCTGTTTATCATAGCAAGCACTGATAAGGAGCTTCTTACGAATGTCAACATCGATAACCTTGAATGACCTTGAACCCTAAAGATATTGATTTAACGTGATTTTTTGGCGATTTTTGGCTGCAAAGATGAATTACGACGAAATGGATGGAGATAGACTAAGATTACCTGCGAACAGGAACTGCTATAGGCTTTCGCGCGTTTTGTGAGCTTTGCTCAAATTTCTTGTGATATGTTTATCAATATAAGTGATGTTTGCTTACTATGATGTTCACAATTTGCTGTTATTGTTATTTTATTTTGCTATTTTTTGCACTGGCTATATTGTGAGTTATTATAGAAATTGCATGGTTCAAATAATAGGTATATTTCACAGTCATCTTCTATGTTTTTTTTGTATAAATTTGTTAGGAGGCCCAGTCAAGAAACCTTCAGAGTCTTCTGTGATTTCTGGTCAAATAGCAACATTGAATGCTACTTCTAAGGTAGTGTTTTTTGACATTATAAGCACTACTTTGTTGTATGAAAAATCACTATTATATTTGCAACTTATTTATAATATATAACAATTTCTACATGGAATTTATACTTTGTTTAGATTTGTTTTATTAGAATTTAGGTAGTTCTTTTGTTTAGTTTCATACAGACTAAGTTGGCTGCACACTGCACATTAGCAGCTGAGTTGATATAGTGCATCACACGATATGATAACATGATGTGGTCCTAGAAAGAAAGCTTATTATTTAACATTATCATTTGTCACATGTGCACAATATGTGTGTGCATTAATATGTCTAACATTTGTGTTTTGCTGTCTCTTGATTTAATGCAGCCTGCCTGGCAAACACATCTTTAATTTTTGAGTGTGCCTGTGATCATTTCAGATGACTTCTTCATTTCTTTCTTCATTTAATATTTTAGGTTTAGGGAATTCAGTACTTTGGGTTTAAAAAATCAATTAATTTAATAATTACTAATGTGAATAATTATATAGGCCATGTTAAACCACTCTATGATGCTGCTGCTGCTGATGATCTACTGATGCCAATATATGTATAATATTACAAATGTTATGTACTGAGGCATATATGTGATGACTCTGTCTGCATGTCAGTGTGTTACTTTTAGTAAGTAATACATTGCATGTGACAGTTGCAGTAATCGAACACCACATATCACTGCAGATCACACTGCAGATCAGCTCAGATGCATGTGTGTGTGTGTCTGCATGTCGTCTGCAGGGCTTGGCACCTCTCAAGACTGCAGCAGCAGGTGGCCAGCAGAAGCCTGCTCTGTCTGCTACTCAGCCTGTGTTGAAATCACTACCAGCTGTGCATAGTAATCTCACTGGCAAGGTAAGGTAGCATATGCTGAACTTTTATAATAATGCAGAATATGAGATAAACTTTCACTCACAGAATTGAGTGAAGGCAAAGAATAATGTTGGGCAGTAGTCTACTGTAGGCTGCAGACTCACATAAGTAAGTAAGTAAGTAAGAAAACTTAATTTGAATTTAATTTACATTAAATTTAGATTTAACAGTTAGTTCGAATATGCCGTGATTGCAACACTCAAACAGAAATGTCTTTAGCAGCAACTAGAACATGTTACAGCATGTGTAAAACTCTTACTTTCAGTGGCTGAAGGTTTTGCCCTTTTCACCCAACTACTGCTACTGTTGATTTTGTTTGGTAAAAAAATTATATTTTTACTAGCATCCACTTGAGGCAACGTAGTTTATACTGTTTGATACAGATACAGTTGGTGCGAATGCTGATGCAATAATTACCTTATTACGATGCCACGTGATTATTGGCGATTTACTGTTTATTTGATAAGTACCAGTTTTTTTGTTGTTTATCTTATGGATTATTTTACTGTTAGTAAGTAGTATATTATATGTCAGTTGCAGTAATGTTCTGTATTGGGGGGGCAGAGGGGTTTAAACAATGAAATCGTGAACATGTTTTTGTTGTCATGTCATTCTGCTAACGTCCCGTGATTGTCCTAGACTGACACTGGTGCTTCCAAGCCTACAACTAGTGTTCCATTGACTGGCTCATTGGGTGAACCAATCAAGATGTCTCCGATGGGTCCACGTTTATCGACTGAAGAACCAATGCGGAATTCTGCTGAAGCTTATCTCAAAGGGTCATTGGATGTTAGTATCATTTTCATTTGTTGTTCATAAATAATTTGCAAGGAGCAACGATTATGAGAATATGAAAAAAGGAAGCCAAAAATTTGGGAGCAGCTGGCAGCAGAGATTGTTATAAACCTGTTACTTGGTCCAAAACAGATACACACTAGCCGCATATTCATGGTCTTGCAGTGTAAACTGGTGTCTGGTGCAGGGCTAAGGAAATTGAGATCAGCCCTGCCCGATGGGCATTGTGGTTTGGGAAGGACTTAGTTTTAGCATTTACTGTGAACGTTTATGCATATTGTGGGACAGTGTTATTGCATCATAGCAGTGTGCAGTCAGTTGTGTGTGGTCTGCACTGTGCAGTCGTATCTGCAGATGTCTCACAGTTCGTTGAAGTCCGATTCTCTGGGACTTGATCTCAGCGGCACTGCACGTAGTGCTGCAGGTCTCTCCACCGGCCGGGAGGAACATGTCAACTACATGCTTGATCTCTCTGATGATGATGCTGATGTAATTACTGTTTTGTTGCTAATTCTGCTTATATTTCACCATGTGGTTCGGATTGATTTGCAAGAAACTTGGCATCACGTTGATCTTCTTGCAGATGCAAAATTTTGTTTAAGTAAGTTCTGGTGTTTTCGTTCTGCAAATGGTTAAATTTTCTGCATTTCATGATGCACTGTCTGTTTTGTCGGCCTGCTGTTGAGCCATTGTGTGTTAAAGATGTTGCTTAATTTCACTTGTTACGTACTTGAGCCTTCAGCATTGGACTTTATTAATGTTTTGTACAGCAAAAATATAATGAATACAACACTTAAAATGTAATTAAACTTATTATGTTTTTGTGCCTATTGTTGTGTTGCATCACTTTTAAGCACTGAATGTGTGAAGACTAGTATGTTTTAAATAGTATTTTTGACTACATTTTTTTGACATTAGATACATATGCTATGCAGTGTACCTGTGGGTTTGAAAGGTTGATCGCTTGGACAAGAAATTTAACCTTGACATGAAAGACATCGATGAACATCCTGGCATTGATTATGAGGTAAGTGTGGTTGGGGGTTTAGTATGCCTTTGGCTTTGTACTTTCACACTTTTACTGTTGGATTATTAACTGTTTGTGCTGTATAACTTAATGGTTAAAATACTTAATAGTTAAAATACTTTTTATGTCAAATATGTGCCGAAGTAAATATGAAAGCAGATGACATGTCATAAGTAAGTGAGCAATTATTAAAATAGCCGAGTAATGTGCATTGTGTGTTAACTGTAAAAAAGGTGGATGACGCCTGGTGTGTTGGTAAAAAGAAAAGTGAAAAAGTTTTAGGTTATATCTATAGGTAGAGAGGGAGTATGCACATCCATGCGTTGTTGGTTTGGTCGATTCAATGGGTAATCTCGGTTGTTTGTCGCATAATTGTACGCAGTTATTGTAATGTCAGCTTATTTGGCTTGATTTGTTGTTCATTAAGAGACTTTGTCTGTCTGTCTGTTCAGTCTGGACTGAGTGAGCCTGACAATGTAGCTAACCGAGTTGGGAGTCCTTCTTCTTCAGATGCAGAAAGTGGCAAGTTCCACAAAGATCTTGTAAGTTGCATTTATTTAAAGTCTCTTTTATAGCTATCATTGTATACTGCCGTTGTTGGCTGCCTTGTGGTGAATAAAAGATTAGCTGTCCAACAATTGATGCAAACTTGTTTTCTTACAACATCGCTTATGAACCCAGTTGTGAAAAATCTGTGTAAGGTTCTTTATCCTTTCTTGTCAATAGAGCCAACGTTATTTCTGTTTGAACCATTGATATGTTGTTTTATTTGTCATGAAATGTTATATTGATGGAAATCTTGATAATAGTGTGCTTTTAATGTTTATGAAGGATATTGTAGATCAGAAATTGTCCGCACGATTTGACGAGCTGCTGCCGCCAATCGGAATTCATGCAAGTTTACACTCCTGTGTTTGCTACATGTTCTCTGCATATGGAAATAAAATAGATGATAGTGGTAGACTTCTGCTATGTGCAACAGGCTTTAACATGGTGATATTTTATTGGGTTTTAGCCAATACTTTAGATATGTATTATATCATTTGACATTCTTGGTTTTCTTTTTGAACAGATGATAGATTTATGAAGTTGGTTGTTTTGATAGTGCAGTTTGTCTCAGTAGTTCATATTATAGCTCAACATCTAAAATATTATGTTAGTTTAATCACACTATGTTATGTGCATTGGAGATATTATGTGTGTTTCAGTATTTCACTTATTATATCTGCCAAGTGTGAACGTAGTGAACATTGGAGGAGATTATGAGATTGGTCGTTCTGTTTGTCGTTCTGTGTATGCATCTGTCGTTCTGTGTTTGTGTGTACAACATATACTTTGAGGCGCCATATCCTGCAATAGACAGCATTATGAGATTGATGACTGTCTGGAGGAAAACAGGGAAGATTATTAAAACTGCCATTTTTGATACATATGCACAATTATAATTGGTAGTTCTTACACTTTTAGGTTTCTGTCGTTTTTTTATGTTTTTTGTTTTATAAAGGTGAAACTTTCTTTAAAGGTTAAACTTTTTGTTCCGTTATTATGTTTATGTGCAATTTTGCCTGCAAAGGCTATTCCTGAAATGATCTATATTGTGTTGGGTGGGACGTTTAAACCCTACTCACTCGCTCACTCTATAACGGTGCCAGATAGATGCATGGTCACAATGGACCACTCATAGGAAGTTGACCACTGTGAGTCGAATGGTCATGTGACCGATGACGTCACGTGATCCCGAAAGGTCAAGGTTGTGACCCCATTATCTTTGAGGTGCCGTATGTCCATAACGGTACCAGATAGACACATGGTCACAATGTAGTAGTAGTATTAGTAGTAGTAGTTGTTGTTGTTGTAATGTTTAAGTTACTTCACTTGGCGGAGATATGCACTCTTACGAGCGCCTTCTAGTTTTAAAGTAAATTATGCATGCACTACTTTTTACAGCTAATGGACCTTAACTATAGTGGGCTGGATCTTAGCTATAGCGGGCAATCACTGTAGTTATTGGAGTGATATGTGTGTGCTGATGTTTGTTTAGGAGCCAGACTTTGGTGTCAGTCAGTCCCTGAGGTCAGAGGCTAGCGATCGGCCTGATCCTACAGGAATGAGCATCAGTGAGGCAGGAAGGAAGTTGAAAAACATACCAAGTTCCTCGCCACCCAAGTCTGCTGCTGGTTCCATTGATAGGAAGTATGATGCATTATTGAGTACGATTTGTTTTATACCCATAGATGAAAAATTCCGTACTTGTGCTAGTGCTTTGCGATAATAAGTGATTCTTGTCAGGTCAACTCAGCCTGGCCATCCCTTCACAAGTATCGAATATCAGTGACTAAAGTCGGAGCATAAACAGGCACATCGTGCCTGACAGTGACAGTGCAATCTGATGAGCCTTATCAGTTGTGAATGGCTTTACGTTACGGCAAATTTTATTATTACAAATGAATGCAGTTTTTTGTTTTTTTGACAGTTGCCGTTTTTATTTGTCACTGTCTGATTTGCAGATTGTTGACATTGCTTGTGATTAGGTCACTGGTCGAAACTCTGGAGAATGATGTGCATGCCGAGGAGCTGGAGTTGGAAAAGGTGTTCATTTAATTGTCCATTTTTATCATTTGCTGTTTTTATGAATCGGTTCTGTAATTTGCTTCATCATCATTGTAATTAATAGCATTGGTTTTACACAAAGATTGATTTTCAGTCATTATTTATTGTTCTGTTGATTGTAGCTAAATCGTTTGGGTTATTGATGTATTCAGTTACTATCGACTCTCGACCTCTCATGTGCTGATGCTGATTTGCCACTAATGAAAATTATGAACTACTTACTCACTCACTTGCTGAATGATGTATATTTTTGTATTTATTTTTTTCACTGCAAAGCTTGCTGTTTTGGTTCCTGTCTTCTGTGTTGGGAATACAGTGGCTTGAAACTTAATTGCTGCTGAATGATTTGTGTTTTTTTTGTATTTACTCAAGGTGGCACTTTTACAGGATTTCCATTATCCAGTGAATCTTATTCTGACCATTATCAATAGAAAGCTAGAACTATATAAATTTTCTATTGTGATTAATATTGGCGATCTGTTTGACTGTTTTTTATGCTGCTTTTTGACTAATTTATGAGTATACTTATAAAAATAGGAGCAACTTGAATTTTTTTTATTATGAAAATTTTACATGCAGTACATATAAACACATGAATACATTTTTGTATTTGGGCATTTGTAGTAATTTACAGTCAAGTTACTTATAGTTTGTTCCATGATTTGTAATGTTGATTACTTTGGTGGATATGTTTCTAAAGAGACAAAGTTGAAGTGATTGGCTTGTGTGACAGGAGAAAGAAAGTCGTCTGAAGAAGTTGCATGAAACAGTTGACATGGAAATTGAGCAAGAAACTCGTAAAGCTAAGGTGGACAAAGAATCTGCTATTAAGTAAGTACTGGTAATTAAATAACTCTCTTTACAGACTTTGCAACCTTTGCTGATATATTTGGCAGTCGGTTTCCAATAAATGACAAAACTGACAAAGCGGGTTTATTGTTGTTTTAGTGTATGATTGAGACTTTTTGTACAGCTGTCCTAATAGTTCTGAAATGCACCTGTCTGTCCATCCATTCCTCTGTGTCTGCTCCATACAGACTTATAATGTGAAAACTAAAAGGCACAGAAAACCAAAATCAGTGTGAACGTTCACAAGTGCATGTATAATCGGTGTTCCAATTATTCTTTTTCACTAGATGGTGGTTATGCCTCCATCAACGTGTGACAACTACAAGGCCAAAAAGTGCATTTTGGGGCATATTTGACTCCACCGTGACCTTAACCCTTGACCTTTTGGCCCTAAAATTTTATGCATTTATCTTTGCCCCAAAGTCTGTTAGTGGTCAAAGTTCGGTCAAATTTTGTCAACAAATGCCCAAGATATATTGCTAACAATGTTTGTTTGGGACGCACGCGCCGACGGATGCACAAACACTCTGGAAGCATAATGCATCCGGCCACTATGTTGGCGGAGGCATAAAAAATCAAAAGCTCAGGATTACGGTTGCTCAACTTTAGGTGGACAGCTGCACAATATGTCAGCACGGAGTCGATATGTTGTTCTATTTTCCAGATTCTGTTTTTAGTTTTGGTTGTGCATCATTAGTTTTCTGCTTTGTCTACGGTCTGCATGCAGTGTACCAGTTTGACAGAGAAATAAGTTGATTGACTGATGACTGCAGGAAGGTTCGGCTTCAGATGAAGGACGAGACTGAACGTGAAGAGGCTAAGATGCGAGCAGCTTATGCGGACAAGTTGCAGAAGCTGCAGCAAGACCTTGAGCAGCAGTTGACCGACGAGAAAGCCAAGATCAGGTAGCCTCTTATTTTCCATGATTATGACCGTTCAACGTAGTATGTAGGAGAAGCCATTCTGTATTGCTGCTGATGTTAATTTTTTACGTCCTTCTGTGATGCCGTGTAGGTCCAGATATGAGCACTGAAATAGGAAATTCTCAAGATTCTGCCTGAAGACCGAGAGTGATGGTGCAGAGGTGATGTCAGTAGAGTAACCAGCCCAGAAATGTCCATTTGCTGACTGTAGCAAGACAGAATGTCAGTACCGTGTGCTGTTGGATGGTTGTTGCATGCTGACTTAAGTCTTTGTTGACTGGACACCAGCAACGTGGTGAAATGTGATGAAGCAACACAGCTGTTGTTAGTTGGCATTTTAAGGTAGTAATACATTGGAGATGGCATGGTCATTGCCAACTACATGTTAACGACGAGGACATACAGCTAGTTTCTGCACAGGTCTGCAGCTTCATACTTCGTCAGTGAGCTTTGTCGGGTGCCAGATGTCAAGGCTCATCAGCGACTACATTCCAGCTTGTCTTCATCACTGTTCGACAGCCACACGAGACTGTCTACCGTTGGCAACCAAGTTTTTCTAGTTGCCGCTGCTTGTGTCTGGAACAGTCTGCCTGAACATGTGACATCCACACCCTCCTTGGCTGACTTCCATTCCTTGTCTTTCGGTCCCATCTAAAAACCCATCTGTTTAACATTTCATATCTCACCCCATAGTCTCTGTACACTGACACTCATTTTATTTTGCACACTTTAATAGTTTTCATTATTTACTTTCAGTGTGGGGTGGTTGATGTTTCTGCAGTGCTGAAGTAGAAGAAAAGCTCAACAAACTAACGCTGGAAGTCGAGGCATTGAGACAGTCCGAACAGGTGGCCGCCAAATCTCATGCTGATGAAAACCAACGGGTAATTTAAGTGCTTATATACACAGTGTTAGCTACAGAGTCTGTAAGTGATAACATGGCTCTGGCAGTCTTGGAATGTTTTATTACAGACCTGTAGATACCACTAGCTAATTCAGTTAAATCTGGAAAGCTTTTGTAATGTGGTCTTCCAGAACTTTTTCAGTTGTCATGTCATTTCTGACATGACAACTGAAAAAGTTCTGAATTTGTTGTATGACAGTTTTGTGATCAAAGTCTTTTTTGACGTATGTCCCAAAGTGTAAAGAACCAAAGGTCTAAAAGCGTAGGTTGCAAATAAAGTCTGGATTGACTGAAGGTTTGGTCATTCATCGAGATCAGCAGATGTTTTGCTGATCAAACTACAGTTATAGTGCTGCATCCAAGCAGAGATACTCTGCAGAAGGAAAGACATATCTTGAGGTTCTGTTGTCCAGGTTGAGCGTGATGAGGCGGCGGCAAGAGTGCTCGTGGAGGCAGAGTTCACTGAGAAGCTGGAACGTTTGCAGGAAAAGCTTGAGGCTGAAGTGCAAGATAAACGCCAGGAACTGGAAGCAAGAAATGAGGCTGCGATAGACCAGCTACAAGCTGAGTTGGACTGCAAGCACAAAGAGGTTTAATTTCAACATTTTTGTAATCTGCATTTTAGTTGTTTATTGGTGGCTTGGTAGTGTAGTACTAGGACATCGGGACCAAATTTTCGAAACTTTTCTAAGATCTTTTTCAAAGATCTTCCTATGTCAGATGATTTAGGAATTTGAAAGAAGTTTTCTTTTCCGAATTTTTGACAGCTTTCTTTACATTTTCAAACAACTTCTTTTTTTCTTATCTTCTTAAACTAGTTCAATCAATCAGATGCACTTATGCCGACCATGTATCGTAATCAAAACTTCTTAGGAAAACTTTTTTGGAAAACTTCTTATCTTAGCATGTCCACGGGAAACGCATTTTACACACCACTTTGTTTTTTAAGTTGACCAAACGTTGATTTCTCTTACTTACTCATTGTTGAATTTAACACAGCCTTACGCAAATAACCTATGACATCACGTAGACGTCTAAGCTTAGTGTCAACGTTGCCTATTTTTTTTGCAAATTTTGTTTTATTATGCAGCTTTCTCCATGTAGGACCAGGTTAGTTCTTTGCTACATATTTGCGTAAATTCTTCCTAAGAAGTTTCCAAAGAGGTTTAGAAAATTACGCACCGTTTCTCAAAATCTTTTTTGGAAGATCTCAAATTTTTCCAAAGACATTTTCCAAAGAAGTTTCGAAAATTTGGCCCCTGAGTTGCAATTAAGAGATGGTGGGTTCAACTTTTTCGATCAGCTTGCTATCAAGTGATTAGTACTTGGATGGTAACTGTCTACAGACAGATAAACCATTTCGGTATTAAGCAACAACCAAGATCAACTTAGCATTTCATCCTTCTGGGGTAGGTAAATGAAGTTAAGGGTAAATCAAGGGATTAATATAATAAGTGAACATTTATATAGGGCACTATCATTTCGAAGAAATTTCTAGTGCGCTGAATGCGTTATCAGTACATCTGAAATAAAAATGATTTAAGGAAACGTTTAAAAGAGTCCAGATTGAGGGTGTGATCATTCAGGTACGTCGGGAGACTGGATTGGGCACACTCAGTGGCAGCAGGTGGGGGGGGGGTAACGCTGTGTGTATGATTTTACATGGCAGCTTTGGGATGGTTTTCCATGAAGAACTATCGGCGTTTTCAAACCTTTGAATTAGTTTTTAGTATCACTAGTAGACAGGAGTGCTGGACCATGGCTGAGGACGTTTTTGTTTGATTCATGCTGTGGCAAACTGTGACTTCAATTTAATTGTCTGGCTATAAGTATTTTACAGGGTCACACGCAGCAGGTCCTCTACAGCGGTCTGGCGTCCGCGGTTCAGCAGCTGTCTTTCGGCGTCCTTCAAGGTTCGGTGTTGGGCAATGGGCTGGTTGCTGTAAGTTTTGTACGCAGCTGAACTGTGTCACGTGATGGCCCAGCACGGTCTGTGTTTCCATCAGTACGCCGATGACAGCCAGATATACATCAGTACTACGGTTAATGACGCAGCACAAGCAGTTCAGAAATTCACGGCGTATGTCAGGGCCATTAGCGACTGGATGTCGGCTAGCAGGCTGAAACTCAATTCGATGAAAACGGAGGTCTTGTGGCTTGGATCCAGTCAACAACTAAGTCAGATCAGCACCTCCGACATTCCACTTCAGTTGACAACGATTAGAGTCAGCAAATCAGCACATGACCTTGGTTTTTGTCATTGACTCGAAGTTGTCACTGTCAGCACATATGGCGGCCCTATGCCGGTCTGGGTCTTACCACTTGCACCAACTCCACCCTGTTCTCAAGTCACTGACGCAGAAAGCAGCCAGAACACTAGTCCAGGCGTTCATAGCCAGCCGCTTTTACTATTGTAATTCACTGCTGTATGGCATGTCTCACAGTCTGATTCAGAAAGTCCAGTCCGTCTAGAACGCCGCCGTTTGGCTGCTCACGGGGACTAGACGTGGTGACCACATCTCACCAGTGCTGTGCCAGTGCAACTGGCTTCCAGTCCAGAGACGAGTCGACTTCAAACTGTTGTGCTTTGTCTTCTCGTCTTTGTCCGTCCAGACTCCTCCGTACCTGGCTGACAACATGCACCTGCTCTCGGAAGGTCCTCGACGTCGGCTGCGTTCGTCCACCGACAGATCGTGTGCTGTTCCACACACCCACAACATGTTCGGCAACAGAAGTTTTGCTGCCACCGGGCCTCGCATCTGGAACAGCCTCCCAGCACACTTATGCGATGAAGACATCACATACAGAATTTTCAGGCGATAACTGAAAACACATTGGTTTTAACATTATGATCAAGGCGCAATGTGACACTTGCATAATTGCGCTGTACAAATACTCTTACTGAACTTCCTTCCTTCCTTACTTACTTCCAGATACTTAAATGTAATGCAGGAGATGGCTGATGTTGAGGCAAAGTTATTAGCAGTACGGCGTGAACAGCTCGAGTCTCAGGAGTTAGAACTGAAAGCTGCACAAGACAGACGTTTGGCCATTGAAGACCTGGAGATGGCGGTATGATGCTGATCAATACGATTATTACAACTCTGATGACGTGCAAAAACATGAAATTTGCATTTGTTATGACACAGTAGGTAGTTTAATCCAACAGTTTTTTTGCAGTTGAACATTTTTTATGCACAGAAGCATGTAATGCTTCTCACGTTTTAGCCATCTTTGAGGTGTCTGTCTGTCAGTTTGTCCATCTGTCTATCTGTTTGTTACACCATGCTGCCCTATGCGAGCTAGGATCACAACATTTTTACTCTGGGCTGCCGCAGGATGCTGATGGGGGTTCTGACCCTGAACAGACTTAGTCAGGTATCATGGGGGAGCTTTCTCACTTTTGGTCTGGCTTCTTTAGATCGCTATTTCTACTAAACACTGTTTATTGTGATAAAGTTAGATTTTGTAATTTAAGTTGATAAAGGATAAAGAAGGTATGATTTTTGTGCTGGAAGATGGAAAATGTACTGAGTGAAAGGCATGAACAGTTGAAGACGATACATCAAGCGGACTTTGAACGACTGAAAGACGAACATGAGAAGAACATGAAAAATCTTGCACAAGAATTACAAGATATAGTAAGGCCTGTATACTGTCTTTATGTTGCTGTGTTTGTTTTTCTACATTGTCATTTATCTGCAGTATCTGTTGTCAATGATGGTACATTTTGTCAACTATATCAATCATTTTGTCATCATATTTTTATCCTACAAAAAAGCAGACTACTTGTGCTGATAATCAGCTATTAGTGCCATGCATTGAAGCTGTTGGCTTTATAATTATTATACGAACAATGACAGATTTGTTCATCGTATTCCATAGATGCTATACTTTTTTTCTTAATTTTCTGGTTTTATTAACTATGGTACTAGTTATCAATTTATTAATTTTGTCAATTGATGTCTATTAGGTTTGGCCATTCTTAGTTGTTCGAGCTTATGTTATATGTTCTGAAACCCGTTGTACTGTATTGCTGAATTTGTTTATTTTTTTGTTGATATATTTGTTGCTATTGCAGGAGCGGAGGAAGGCTCATGATTTGCAGCAGCAGTTGGAGCTTGAGACGAGTCGACTTCAGCGGGAACACCAGCGAGACATTGAAACACTTGCACAGGAGCTGAAGACTGCCGCGCTTCAGTCGGATCAGCGGCTGCAGTTAAAGGCTCGTACAATTTTTGACCATTTTTGTACATTTTTTCTTTTTTATGTTTATGTTTGCGGAGTGACTCAGACATTGATGATGCTGTGAACAGCTGTGCACGTAGTGAGTGACGTTGGTTTTCAACAGTTGTCTTTTTTATTATTTCCGCCTAGTGAACTTAGTGAATGGTGAAGATTATGTGTTGTTATGGCAAGACTTTACATGCTGGATGTACGTTATTGTTGTTGTATATCTCGGATCAGCAGACAAAAGAAAGAGCATGAAAGAGCTGATGCTTATTTCAAACTTTGTTCAGTGTGTCATTATGATTGTGGTGTGGTGTGAATTAACATTGGTCTAGATTAACAAAGTTGTTCTGTGCTAGACTCGATTAGCAGCTGGGTGGGTGACTGCAGCCAGTTAACTCATCTCGGCCATCTAGATCAACTCAGCCTGGCCATCCCTTTGTAGATAGGTGTAGTCACTACCAGCAAAAGCTGATGCATAAACTGGCACAGTGTGCACTATTCCCATAACTCTAGTCTGGCAGTGTAAACTGGTGTCTGGCTGACGGCTAGTGAAATGGGCATTAGCACCAGTGTAACTTGGGAGGACTTTACATTGTTGAGTTGTAAACGTAACGCATCATTTTTGTTTCATGTGGTTTATAGCGAGATGTGGTTGAATCTGAAACATCAGAACTTGATGATCGGCGGCAGCAGTTGGATGCCAAGCTGATGAAACTCAGTCACCAGGTAAGAGCACAACACAACGGTGATGCACTGTGATTTTGCTGTCCGGTTGTGCAGCCACATTACAGTTCTTGCCTGTTCCTCAGTCTATTTGTTCATCTGTATGTCCTATATAGGCATTAACTTGGAAACAAAATGGTGTGAAAAAGTCAAAAATAGTGTCAACGTTTCCCAGCCAGTAGTAATTAATGTGTCAGTTTTCAGCTGAGAAGATCAGTTTAGGGTTACGGTTGAAGCTGTGCAGTGCAATGTACAGCTAGACGGATGGTCGTATAATGTGTTGGCACTGGACCGACAATGCCGACACTTGTTTGCCTAGTTAAACTTTTTAATGTTGCAGCTGTACAGTAGACGTGCATCATATCTATGTTAGTATGTGCACTGAATAGTTTTATCTGCTCTGACGTTGACTATGCATATTAGTTTTTTGTTTAGTTTTTTTTGCATAAGTTTCATGTTTGTGATTATTAGTGGTATACTTTTCTTTGTGCACCATGTCTCAAAAACGTGCTACTTTTATTTTCTCAATAACTCCATGAAACACTGGTTGATTTTGATAATTTTTGGCACACAATGTCATGAAGAAACTTGACGTAAATGACTAGTTTAGCCCATCTCACCTTAACGCTGTCACTACACTACTTTGTGGAAAAAAAGTCGTACGTTGGTTATTTACAACAATGAATTCATACTGAGTAGGTCATGCATTGGCTCAGAAAATCACTGAGACCACAAAATCATTGAAAATCTGTTACATAATTATCACTAATACCATTTATTTTAGGATCATAAGTCGACGAATTGAAATGATGCATTGACATCAAGTGAGCCGCTCTGGGTTGCATGTTATTGAATGTGCTGTTGGTAAGTCGTATCAATGTCCAACACTTGCGTTTTTGCTGGAGGAGTACATTTTGAGCACATGCAGTAATATAAATGATGTGATGTAACACATATGACTTTTTGAGAGATAATAATTTTTACTTGTGTTTGTTGCAGCTTAGTTAATAATTTTTGTGAGTATGCATGTGCTACCCAGTATTAATCCATTGTTGTAAATGGCTAAACTATGACTTCTGCATTTCACAAGGTAGTGTAGTGACAGTCTTAAGGTGAGGTGGGTTAAACTGCAGTCATATACGTCAAGTTTCTGCTTGATGCTGTGTGTCAAAAATTATTAAAATTGACCAATGTTTCGCGGAGTTGTTCAAAAAATAAAAGTTGCACAATTTTTTGAGTCACTTGTGTAGTTTATCTGATTGCATTGCACAACTTCAAAGATTAGTGGTTTTAGTTTGGAAACTATCTTGCTTTATGTTAACATTTTTTAATGCACAGACAGCACTGAAATACAGATACAAGCATATAATGAGTACAGACTATATGGACAACATATGTCTTTGTAACTTTGTATGTGTGTGAAATTTTGTCGCATCTAACAACAGGAAGAGGAGCTGAAGCAGCAGTCCAAAACTGATGTCTCAGAGGTTTGTACAGATTTTCTTATCATATGTCATTATTATCGTCATTCTGCTTTTGAATAATTGCAATAATAATTACAGTAATAATAGTAATAATAATGTATGTCAACATGTGTGAAAGAAGCGTGGAATTTTTTAGTTATGTTCATAGTTTGGGAAGTATTATTCTTGTGTCGTGTTTCATTATCTGTATGAATAATCTGTGCATTTCTGTATTGTAGTATTTTATCTTAATCAGTTATCCAAGCTGCCTGATAGTTATGTTTTAACATTGAATGAATGAGATATTGTTGAACATAGTTTAATTTGGCATGTAACTTCATTTTTCTTTCAACACTCAGAGCCTGTATAACCGGATTGTGATTGATCATGTGATTGGTAGGGCTCACAGTTTTTCGCAGGCCATGGAATTTTGAGCCGAGTTGCGGAATTTGCCCTTTTCCGCAGAATTTTGATGTATCTGTAGAATTTCATGGAATTTTGCAAAAGTTGAGAAATGACTGGCGATTAGTACGATCGTCGGCTTGATGACGCAATTTTGTCACGAAATGTGACAGAAAAATTCAAACTAAACTGCCTAGAACTGTTGGTTTTACTAATAGCTATCACAATACTGCAAAATCGTATGAAGCAAACACAACGCAACTTGACAGTTTGCACTTTTGACAGAAAAAAGGTTGATAATTTTTTTGTATGTTGCTAGTGAAACTGAGCACATTGACAGTCTTCAATAACGGAAGTTTCTGAACAGAATATAACTCGCGAACAGAAGGCCGCGGTAAGCCGTGGAATTTTGCAAACTAGGCCACGGAATTTGGCAAAATTTTTCCTGGGAAACTGTGGGCCCTAGTGATTCATGTGGGCCATTGTAGGTGACTGCAGAGATCGGCCGGGAAGAGCGCATGTTGCAGATGCTGAGAAGTGAAAAGCAGGATCTGGAAAATGAATTCTGCCGATTCCGTGTTACAAAAGCAAAGTTGCTTCAGCAGATTGCGTACGTCAATGTCTTTCTGTGTCATTGTTTGAGAAATCTGTTGTAATTATCATTTATCTCATGTTTTTACATTTTCACATTGACGTCTGTTTGCTAGTGTGGATGAGAATAATGATAGGTAAGGATAAGGCTATTAATACTAGTATTAAGAGTGGCATGTGTTATACACAGTTGTACATTTTTCAAAAACTTTATTTGTGACCACTGTGGTAAAACCAATTACTTTTAAAGCTGACAGATGTTTGGCTAAACGTAGTGAGAAAATGAGGATCAGATGTTTGGTAATGTTTATTTTTTAAAGCTGACTGTTGTTTAATTCTATTGTGTGTATATAACTAGCTTTTTCAAATATTAACCGATTAACCGATTTTCAACATTCTTTTATTATCTGCGTCAGTTATTAACCTGAAATACAAAAATTGTCGCAGCCTGAACGTTTTCTTGAAATATACAGTAGCCAGCTTTGGAGGATATTGAATGTTACAAGTAACTTGTTTAAAGCTGACTAGATTACACCAGGTAGTGTAGCAACACATTTAGGGTTGATGGAATCTTTGATGATCACTTAATTGCAGATTCATTGCATGTCAGTGAGAGAAATTTGAAAATAAGTCAGTATTTGATGCAGTTATGACGTAAACTTAGGAACTTACTTTTTATTTGGCCAGCCTGTGTACGTGTTTGAAGTGAGCTGGACGATCATTTGACGACCAGTTCTTGTGAGATGCTTAGAAGCCGGCCTGGCACAGGAGTGAGTGATGACCCACGGGACACACTGGCTGGAACTGAATGGTCTGAAGCGAAAGTACGACGGTCACCACGGCCGTCACGATTGAGCGACAAAGGTCGTTTGAGTCGACAGAGTTTCCGTCTTTCCAGTAGCCTTAACGACCTCTCTGACATAGGTTTGTGCATCATATTTTTCTACTTTATAATATAGCATATATGCTCTTACTGTGTTACGATAATGTGTAATGATAATGAATAATTTTGGTGGCATATATTTGTTTCTCAGCTAATACATCAGTAATAATTTATATAGATGAATTATTATTTATGCGTTATGCTTGTAAATAAATGCACAGATAATGTGTTTGCAAATCAGATGTGTCGTCATCTCAGTATGTACGCAGTCCTTACTTTACACATCAGCGTGTTGATGATGATGATGACTCAGATGATACAAAGTCAAACACTAGCGACGAAGAGATGGACTTGGCATCATACCGCTTGCAGGCTCTAACAAAAGCTCGGTTTGTAATACAGTGTTATTCATAATGGCAAATAAATGCTGCTGCTGCTGCTATTGCTACTTCTTATATTATGGTGCTAGTGTTTATCTGCTTTAAAACGTACGATACAGTATGATACAACAAGAATTAGCACTTAAAAACTGACAGACAAGCTGCCAGTTTAATCTAGCATATAAACTAAAAAGAACTTAAATGTTTTAGATGGAAACGAAATAGGAGAAAATAAAAATAGCAGTCCACTTTTAATGTAAAACATAAAAAAGTCAAGAAACTGCCCAAGAACAGAATAGTTAAAAAGAAATGAAGTAGCAATAACTAAAACTCAACAAACTCAAATGAGAAAACACCTGTATGCAAATTTAGATATTCTTGAGATCAGTTCAAATATCCATGAAATTAAAACATATGCTGCTGCTGTTTTACGAAACTATGTTTGCGATGTTTGTTTAGTTGTACAGTTTTCCTAAGAGAGCACAAGAGTGAGAGTACCAGCAACATGCATTATTAATTGACTACATTGTTACAGTGTTAACGTGAAGCCTGCATAATGTAACACAGCAGACTGAGGTCGGACATAGCAACGGAAAATAACACAATACGACAGGCTCAGCACTTTCTACAGCGAGAACGCCAGCACTTGCAGCGACATCAGTGGTTACTGGATGACCAGCAACAACGTTCAACTGCGTTTCCTCGGGTATCTGCTTTGTGATTGCGAGTGGTTATGTCCGGTAGACTGTATCAGGTTGCAGGTAACACTGTGTGATTGACTGTGTGACAGACTGTGTTACTGTTACTGTGTTACCCTTTGTTCACAGCATCAACAGCAAGGGCAGTAGGAAATTCGTAAATTTGTAATGCCATTGACAAAAGCAAGATGATGGATTTGCAGATCAATAGAATTTCCTACTGCCCTTGCTGTTGATGCTGTGAACAAAGGGTAACACAGTAACAGTAACACAGTATTTAATAAAATGTGACAAACGCACATAATACAATAGCAAAACAGAAGAGAAATGTAATTTAGACAAGGTAACATTGCATAAAATAATTAGACACAGTCAAAAAGTGATCTAACTAAAAAGACTGTTTATGCAATTTTTTACTACAAACAGGTTTATATTTTGACAATTGCTATTCTGACAGTACCTATTCCGACAGCCACTACTCTGACAAATGTTATACATTGCAATATGCCTGCAGTTGCAGGAATAACATAATGGTTTGGATCTGCCATAGTCAAAGATGCAATTTATTTTTATTCCTTATCCTATCACTATCTACTCAACCCTAAGTCTGTAGGTTGGTATAGGAAGTGTTGGAATAGGAACTGTCAGAACAGCAATTGCTGAAATAAGAATTGAATCCCCCCTTCTTCTGTGAATAAACAGAATATCACCAAGCATCATCTGCCATATGGGATCACACAGTGTTACCTGCAACCTGATACAGTTGAACACACCCTGTCTTAACTCTAGGCAGATGGGCCAGTGCTTGATTTACCTACCCCCAGAGGGATCGAAGGCTGAGTTGACCTTGATGCTGGTTATACTAAGATGGTTAACCTGTCTGCAGGCAGTCACCCATTTAAGTAGTAACCAATTGAGCAATTATTTTTGTACAACTTGCTGCAGGCATCTGCTGCTAATGACGTTGACTTGATACGAACTCGTCAACAGTTGGAGGCTCGTGGGAGAGAAGTGGGTCAGCTTGAGTCAAAGATGGCGACCAGTGCCGAGCTGCTTGCTGACAAAGATTCACGTCTACGGCAACTTGAGTTTTCACTTCTTGATGTATGGGTGCTTGTGTATTTGATGTTTTTTAAACCTAAACTTGATCAATGTAACTTATTTTGACACTGTTGGACATGTGAGCCATAAAAGGTCGTGCTCAAACTGTTGGTGATACAGTAATGGTAGTAGTCTTAGTACCGGTAGTATCCGTTAGTAGTAATAGTAGTAGTAGTAGTAGTCATAGTGGTAGTGGTAATGGCAGTGGTAGTAGTAATAGCCACAGTAGAGTAGTAGTAGTTGTTGTTGTTGTAGTTGTATTAGTTATGCTGTTGCTTTAGTCACAGCTGTAGTCACTGTATTTGATTGCTGTAGTTTTGTACAAGTAAGTATTTTAAGTAAGTAAGTAATTAAGTAACTGGTCTTTAATTGACAAGTGACAAATAGTGATGATTCGATATCAGGATTTCAATTTTGATACGATATCGATACGATATTTTGAAAATATCACGATGTCAATATCAATATCGATATTTATAAAATGATAAGTATGTAAATTTTATACAAGAACAAGACGTAAACGTTCAGTAGGCAGTTTGCTTTATGTAGATACCAAAATGTGTCAGTGAACTTAGAAATTAACTATAGACTGTCATAAGTGTCGTTAAATTAGGACACTATAGTTAGTTTGCTTCGGTTAGTTTGTCATTTTCTCCATTTATTCTCGTTATTTTGGCAATGCAGTAATAAAAATATAAACTTCTGGTGTAAAATATCATGATATATTGAAAATATTGTGATATATAAAAGATATTGCGATATATCGAAAAATTCTATATTTTTTCGATGATACGATACGATATAAAGATATCAAAAACGATATATCAATATTTTTGATTCATCACTAGTGACAATTGCACAAGCATTACTGCTGATAATAATGCATTACACGCACATGTAGACTGGCATAACAGTGTATGCTTAGCTTAGCACAAAATTTAATTTTTTAGTGTGTTTGTTTTTGTTTTTATTGCATATAGGTTTTATGTGGTGTTTTAATGGTAAAACAAAGATATGTAAATGTAAACGAGCCATAAGGCTCATAGAGTGGCGCTGATCTTTGTTTCCTTAGCTTTTGGCCAGACACCAGTTTACACTGTGAGACCTTAGATATGGGGCTAGATCACCATGCAGTACACTACAGTTGTATTGAAGTTACTTATAATTAAAAAGAGCCTTGAGTCATTTATTGTCTGTCCAATGCAATGCATAGCATTGGACAGAGCATAAAATCACCTGAGTGCCCCTGTATGCGTGCGTGTGTGTGTGCATGCGTGCGTCCAACTTTTCTTAAGCTATCTTCCTTCCACCTTCCCTTTCCCTTTTCCTTTCCCTTCCTTTTTCCCATTTTTTCCTTCCCATTTCCCTTTCTTTTTCCCCTTTTTTCTTCCCCTTACCCTTTCTCTTCCTTTTCTCCTTTCCCTTCTCCTTCTCTTTTTTCTTCCCCTTCCCCTTTCCTCATTTGCTTTTTCCTTCCCCTTTCCATTTTCCTTCCCCATTCCCTTCCACTTTCCCTTCCCCATTCCCTTCTTCTTCCTTTTCCTTTTCTCCTTCCCCTTTTCTTTTCTCTCTTCCTTTCCCTTTCCCTTCTCTTTTTTTTTCCTTTCTCCTTTCCTCTTTTTTTCTTCTTTTTTCATTTTTCCTCCATTTTCCCTTTCCTTTTTTCTTTCCCTTCTTCTTCCCCTTTCCCTTCCTTTTCCCCTTCCATTTTCTCTTTCCTTTACCTTTCCCTCCCCTTTCTTTTTTTCCTTCTTCTTTCTTTCTTTCTGTGTCCACGTCTATGCGTCCAATATTTGAGGCGCCATATCTCCATAACGGTGTAAGATATCCGCATGGTCACCGTGGACCACCCATAGGAAGTCGACCACCACGAGTCGAATGGTCACGTGACCGATGACGTCAGGTGACCCCAAAAGGTCAAGGTCGTGACCCCGTTATTTTCGAGGCGGCAATTAAACTTTTTAATTTTTACCACTGACAAACACTCCTCACTCATTTAATTTATACGGACTTTACTGTTAGCTATCGAGATGCATTGGACAGACTCCATGTTCGTTTGAACAGTATCTTGTTCTAGTGAAGACTATTGATCTGATATTATGGTAAGCACGTACATTTTTGGATGTTTTCTGCTGAGTGAAGTGGAGAATAAGAACCTATTGATTCTTGTATACATGCTGATTTAGGAAGCTCACCATGAGAGTGAAGGTTTAACACATCAGCAGTTTCAACACCGGCCTCATTTTGAGCATCATTTTGCAGGTCAACTTTTACATGTTGTGGTTGTTAGCATGCTGTTTATTTTTATATTGTGCATAGGGCTGGCAACGTTTTAATTTTTACGCTTGAATTCGTCTTTGCAGTTTTTGATTTTGCATACAGTTTACTACATGAACTGAAGTTTAATTTTATGATTATAATAAACGTTGAAGATTGTGTCCTATGGCAAAGCCATTTTAGAGTTACGGTGTTATGGTTATGGTGTTAACTGCTACCCGACACAGGTGAACACGCACTGACTTAGTCCTAGCCAGATGAGCCAGTATTCAATTTGCACATCTCTGAAGGGATGGAAGTCTGGGTTGACTTTGGTATTGATTATATACCCATATGGTTTATCTGTTCGCAAGCAGTCACCCATCCAAGTACTAACCACTTGATAGTGACCTGACCGGGAGTTGAACCCATGACCTCTCGATCATAAATCCAACACCCTATTGTTACGCCATCAATCCACGACTGCTGTGCAGGCCGTGAGTCGTGGACAGCAGAACGAGCAAAGGACTGCCACCAGCAGCTGTCAGCTTCATCTCAACACAGAAACTTATTACCACCATCAGCACCATCGTCATCATCAGCAAATGACATTCGCTACCTGCATGACTCAGTGATGCAGATTAATGACAAACTCAACCAGATCCTCTCAACTTCTGCATCACGTTCCTGTGAGTAGCAGTAGTGATGGCAGTTCTAGCAATAGTAATAGTAGGAGTAAACTGTAAAGATATTAATAATAATTATTCATTTCTCATTTACCGATTGCTTCACTGTTTGTAGTCAGGCACAAATAGTATTGTGAGGCTGTGCTAATAGTGCATTTATTTTCTGTGTGTTAGCTGAATGATAGAAGTTAATTGTCATTCTGACCAAATTCAGTTTCAGAAGTTGTCGACAGATTAAGCATAACGAAATAAAAATGTCAAAACTAATGATGTTATTTTGCGAATTAGTGTTGATATTGCTTGTAAAAACATTACGTTTAGTGAGAAATGTTTATCTGTGTGCCATACATTAGCTGGTAATTTTTTTCATTTATTCCTCTGTCAGTGCCATATTTCTCTAGCACATCAGCAGTGTAGGCCTATAATTCAAAGTAGTGAATTATAGTGGTATTAATTACTTTAATTGTTCAGTAGTTAATGACTGTGTATTTTGCCAGCTGTTGGTCGAGTCGTGAACACTTCATCTGCTGCTGGTAGTCAGATGCAGCAGAAATCATCTGGCAATATCACGTATGTGCTACTAGTTACACAGCTGCAGTAGAAATTTGAAATAGTAATTACAGGCAGAAACAAGCACTTATCACTCATCACACTTTAAACCAACAATCTTTTATCAGTTAATGCTATTGTGTAACATCATATGTTATAAGCATTTGAAATGTGGGTTTGGAGGAGGATTGAAAAAATCAGCTAGGTTGACAGTGTAACAAATGACAAAGTCCCGCAAAGAAACCAGAAGCATTTTGGATACAGTATGGCAATGCAAACTTCGATGGATAGGACACATCCTGCGACATGATTCGCTGCAGCGGGATATAATGGAAGGCAGGATGATAGGAAAAGCGACAAGAGGACGAATGCGCTTACAAATGCCGAGCAACATCACAAGTAAAGACTACGGGACTTTGAAGAGAAGTGCAGAAGACAGGAGTTTGTCATAAGTCTGCTACTCGGCCGAAGACCAAAAGAAGAAGAGCTATATTGTTTATGGCGATATTGTTTTTCAGTTTTTGTGTGGAGTTTTTAGTGTTGTAGCCATTTTACAGATTTCTCAGCTTGTTATTTCTGTGTGTTGTGTGTCTGGTTGTCGTGGTAGCTGTAATGATATTAGGGGTTATGTGTGATTTTAGATGGTGTTTTCAGTACTGTAGGTGATGTTTTTTCTATGTTTCTAGCTAGTGGCAAGTGCTGCGTGAAAATCACTTGTACGTGATTATGTCACATTTTTGTTGACAGCAAAGCGGCAGCTAGTAAGTCTGCTTTGCAAGACAAGTACTCGACGGCGGAGCAGGCGTTGCAGAACAAGTGGAATAAATACTGCAGGCGTGGTGAATTTCTTTACTGCTATCACTAAAGATCGTTTCTTCTTATAACACTACTGCTGCTGTTGCCACCATTATTACTTAGATGTGTTGCTTATCTGGTGCCTAAATGTACTAAAGAATTGTAAGTTGAACTTACAGAGAAAATAGGAAAAATCAGACTTAGGACAATCTTAAGAAACAGATGTGGTTAGCAGAAAATCTTAAGAAAATCTTGTGTTGAGTTGCAAACAAATATTGTGCATATCTACTGTTAGTTGCTAACTTAGGAAGAAGTTGGAAAGATTTTGTAGGGAGTTCTGTGACCTTGGCAGTTTGTTTAAAATCGTTTTTAGGAATAATTGAGAAAAAACTTCTTGGAGCTCAGATACCTTTTGTGATGTTGATGAGCTGTCATGCAATGGACTTAGCTATCTGTACAAATATTTTCTTTTTCTTTTCAGTGAATATATACTTGCTAAGGCTTTAGTTTGTTTGCAGGTGGTTTGGTGAATGCTCACTCATCTCTTAGGTAATAGTGTTTGTTGCATTAATTTCTCTAGTGTTAGTTAATGCAGTTATAATGTTTGAGATGTTTAACACAGCATCTGCCATTCCAGGCAACTGTGTTCTCCATTCCAAGCATGCCAACTGTATACCCTGAAGTACATGGACCTGAATTCTTCCATAATTGTAGTTTTTCTTTCATAAAAACGGGGAGTGCTCTAAGTTTTGGGTTGGACAAATTTATGTTAATTTTCAATAAAATCAAATGCTGTCAAAATATGATTTTTGAATCAACAGATTTACATGGCATGCAGCCTATGATGCTGCTGCATAAAATAGTCCAAATGATCAATATCAACACTGCAGATAGATATGTGTTGTCTGAAGTCCAGAAAAATTTGCTAAAATAGTAAAAATATAACAATCAAAAAATGTGCCACTCCCTTTGAATTTTATCACTTCAAGCAGCTGCCCAGTCTGTAGCCTGCTTGTGCGTAAATCCGCCACTGTTTATGCAGTTTATGCATTTTACATCTCCTCTCTATATCATTAACTGTTTGTGGCTGTATAGCATCTGGTCGTCGCCCGACAATGGTCTGCCGCATCATGTCGGCTCAGCAAGTGCAATGGAGGCACTGAGACAGCACAGACAGTGGCTGATGAACTTCCAGCATGATATTCATCTCATCAACTTGACAGCCCGTCATCAGAGTCGACACACTGCTCAGCACGTTGTCAATGGGCTTTACTCTGATGATCATCAGTATCCTTTGTTTGTGCTTGATATCAGAGTACTGCTACGACTACAACAACAAAACTACTACTACTACTACTACTACTACTACTACAATGACGGCGATGATGACTAGGCTAGTATCTCAAGGTGGAGCCTTCAAGAGGTAGACATGACAGCTGCATCCGAACAATGTAGTTCATCGTCGACATTCTCCTCCCTTCTCCTGGCATCAGGTTTTTGGCTGTGGAGGGTGGGCTACTACAACAACAACGACTAGGCTTACTGCAACTGCAACAACAACAACAACAACAACTACTACTACTGCTACTACTGCTGCTACTGCTACTGCTACTACTGCTACTGCTACTACTGCTGCTACTGCTACTCCTGTTGTTTACTGCACAGGTACACTAGAGTGATGATCGAACGAACGACAGTGTACGGTGCATAACTGGTCTTTGATGGCTGTATAATAAGTGCGTTAAACCACAGTAGTAGAGTAAAGTTCATTTAACAGTCATTTATCCCACTCCAGACAGTGGTTTGATGCAGAAAATGAAGTGTAAATTTTTGGTAAAATCTTGTTAGCCTGCTTTTTGCTGAATTATATTTAGTATTTACTGACAGTTTCACTGATCGTTGATGTTCTTGACTTATCTGTCAGAACAGTTGGCGAGGTTGTCTCAAGCAACAGTGCATCAGTTGCTGCGATTGATGGAGATAATACGACAAATTCTGTTGTTCAGTCATCTACTGCTAACTGACAATCTCTGCCAGCCTTCTACCATTTCTCATGAAAGTTGCATAACATTGTTGGGCACTTAATCTAATTCATTTAATATACTGCTATTTATACAGTGTAAGTTAACTACTACTGTTGGTGCATTTCTTTGGTCATTTAATTTCCGTGTTATTTATTTGTTTATTTGATTTTTGCATTAAGTTGAGTTAGTTGTATTGAGTCGGCCTAAGTGATCCAAGGTCAGCTTAGTTGGTGCTATTTGATGAGCAAGATCACATCATAATGACTAGTAGTGCAAACTTATAAACTAACAGGTACCATAGCCCAGCTTTGTGTACTGCATGCATAACTGAAAGCAAGTGTCAGTTATTTAACACTGTGGCTACTGTAGCATGTGCTGCGACTTCCATTGCGGCTTGGCCACAACACTTGATATTTTATTCCATGGTCGTGTCCCCTGAATCTTTTATTCCCAAGCCCCCTGTCCAAGAAAATGTTACTGAGGGCACTCAAATGTATATGCCAAATGACATCTCATTTCGTCTAATAGCATGAGTGTGACTAACAGACGGATAGGAAACATGAACTTTATGGCAAAAATAGTTGTTTTTTTTGTATTTGTTGCGTATTTTGTGTATGTTTAACTTTGGTTTAATACGCCTATTATTTCAAGCAGGTTTCATCCAGTACACGTGCTGTCATATCAGTTGTTTGATTGAAGTAACCAGCATTTTTCATGCTTTTAGCGATGCCGCCAATGAAATAAGAGAAAACGAGCTTGAAAAGGCTGAAAGCCAGGGTTAGTGTGAACGCTTGCAAAAAAAATGTGGCTTTTAAATTTTGGTTTCAATTTATTTTTTTAGCAGTTTTGAAGTTGACAAAAACGACACAAATGGCATTTGTGAACGAAAAGCGGTTTGTTTTCATTTGCGCAGTGTGTAGCAAATTAGCAATAGCGTTTGGGGAATAACATCTTGGCTGCTCTCACTCTCAATAGGCCTGCATACTGACGCAACAGCCCTTTGTGTTGCGTGTGCGTATAGCTTGACGTATTTTTTGACGCGTATAAGTGATGCTGGATTTTTTTCATGAATTCTAGGCTCTAAATTGACATTTGTCAATTCAACATTTGTTTCCATACATGTGATAGGCCCTATGTTATTGTCATTACTCGCCTACGGTAGGCCTACACTCGTTGCAAGTGAGGCTTCTTCTTCTTCGGAGTATACGGTCAAACTTCAACAAGTTGAAGACTCCTGACCAGACCTGACCAGAGGCTGCCGAGTTGATAATTAATTAAGTTTATCCAGTCACAACTTCATGAAGGTTCATGCGAATCCTGCCCACAATAGGTCCCTTGCGGTTTAAAAGATGGTTTAAACCGAGGATTTTAGCGTTTTACTCGCTCGACTATATAGTGTGGTTTACTTACTACTATTTCCACTGCCACCTCTGATCGGTACGATTCAACATCACGTGGGCGGTGGTCGTGGAAAGTAAACATTGTGGACATTTTTCTTTTGTAGGTTGTTAACTTCTGCCTTTTTGAGCTATCTAAACAGTGTCACGAAATTTAGTGTGTAATTTTGGCACCATTATCGACTGTTGTTGCGTATGTAGTGACCGACTAATTATTTAACTTGTTTAAAGATTGGCGAAATGGACGGATTGACAAGTTGCTCCAAGTTACTAGATTTTGGTTCTGGATCTGGATCTGGATAGTTAGTCGGCAGGGCCCCATAACTGGGGCATCGCACCGACGGGTTGCTCTGTATTTGCTATGTATTTATTTATTATTTTAAGAACCCCTGGCACTTTAAAGTACGCTCATGCATAAGTACTAAAACGTATTTTTGACTAGAAAGGCCAGAGTGGCACTCACACCTAGAAATTAAATCATGAGCGCTTACAACAACAGCTCTTCACTTTCGAGTCTAATAGTCCAGAAGAAGAAGAAGAAGATCTCGCATAGGCACTAGGCAGTGAAGCTGAACTAGGCCCGTTGCGTGGGAGCTCATCCCCATGACAGCACTTTCAGCCGGCGAGGGCGGGGCCCAATTAAGCCAGCAAGTCGGTCGGATTAACCGACTGGATCGGTATACTTGCAGTCCTGGCCACAGGGCCTACTGTTGCGCAGAACTCGTTGTTTCTTTCCTAGTGATGGCCTTGACCACCGCCAGTACTCATTTTACCATCCCCCAGAGGGTATAAGGCTGAGTCGACCTAGTTGGCTGGCTCCGTACTGTAGACAGTCACCCATCTAAGTACTGACCGGGCCCGGCATAGAGTAACTTCGTTTCATCCGAAACGCGTTACCAACTACGCCACGCCACCAACCAACCAGTAGTCCAGCTATTGAAAAAAAACCATTATTGCATGTGCAGATTGCAGTTTTGAATTGACTTTTGTAACATATATTTAGAGTAAAAAATACACTTCCACCAGAACTATTAATTGTGACTGTTGATTTTAAATGTTTATTTTGAGTGATAAATTGTTTTAGATGAACTGGCTAATTTTTCTGCTGCTGAACTGCTGCATTTTTTTACTGTTCTAGTATTTTAATATTCTAGTCATAATATTGATTGATGTCAAAATATTGTTGTGTCATTTCAGTTTTATTCAGTAAATTTTTACCATGTTGCCAGCTCTTGTTGGTCCTTCAATACTGAATGCCGATCTGTCCAGTTTGGCATCAGAATGTCAGCGGTTACTAGAATATGGTGCTGACTATTTGCATCTCGACGTTATGGATGGACACTTTGTGCCGAACCTGACATTTGGCCATCCACTGGTGGCATGTCTTCAGCAGAAACTTCCAGCTGATACATTTCTTGATGTGCACCTAATGGTAGCAGATCCAGAGAAGGTTTATCTGAATATATACACTTATTTGTTGTCTAGTTGCTAACTGCTTATTGTGTTTTAATTTGGCATTTTCAGGAGCAGTTTCAGTCATCTACCATTTTCGGTACCACAGATGGCTTAGTGCTAAGCCAATTGAGCTAATTGAACCCAGGCTTAACTACTGAGTTGCAACTATGTGTCTTGGTACCTTTTTGTACTGAAAATGTAGGCTATGGGCTATTAAAAGACAGTAATATTTGTACATTTTTTACGCTGTATGGCAACCATTTCTCGAGCCATTTGCAAACTACGGAGTTTTTACAATAGGTAGAATTTTGCTTTTTCTTCGAGTTTTGGATGTCAGACAAAAGTTGAAAATGTGAACTTTTCTTATATTTAGACATTGAAATTTAATCCTGTTTGCACTTTGGCCTAGTATAGATTTTAGTATTTTAAAGTATTTATTTGCATATATTATAGAGCTGTCAAATTAATGCGTTAACACATTAAAGAATTAACATGCATCAAAAAAATTAATGTGCTTTAAAAATATTAATGCACACAAGTAAATTTACTAAGTTCTGTGAAGCAGGAGTTCTAATGTTTCTTTAAAGAGTGGTTGGTCATTTGATGAATAATACTCAAGTAATTAAAAATTGTTTTGCTGCCATTCCATCACTACCGTCGTGGTCTCTGACACAGCCACGAGTTCATCAGTCGTCATTCCAATCACCCAATCAGTGTAGTCCACTACAACATCAGCAATAAAATGATGCATTAATTAACACGTTAACACATGCATTAAAAAGTTAAACATGCGTTAACTCTGTTACAAAAATTAATGCTTTAATAGCACTAATATTTCAGCTTTTTCTCTCGTTTATTTCTAACATCTTTGTATGCATTATGTTCTTAGTGGATAACAGAGATGGCAAAGGCCGGTGCTTCACAATATACTTTTCATGTTGAAGCCACAAACAATGTAACAGATTGTATACAACGAGTTAAAGCTGCTAATATGAAGGTAGGAGGATATTATTCCATCATCTATATTGGATTTTGTACATTCAGTTTTGGTCAAAGGTTATAGGCAGTACTGTAGGTTGTGCTGTTCTTTATATTATAGAACATAACTGTTTAATTTTTGCTGAATAATTGTTTTAACATACTTAGCTTTTGTTTGTGGTACTTACATTTTAGTGTAATTAACTAGTTGATGACTTTTAGCTTGTTTGTTGTTTTAGTAATATTGTGGTTCATTTGTGTGATGGATTTTTCAGGTGGGATTGGCTATAAAACCTCCAACTTCAGTGGAATCTGTTGTAAAATATGCCGACTTTGTTGACACATTATTAGTAATGACTGTAGAACCAGGATTCGGAGGACAGAAGTTTATGCATGACATGATGCCAAAGGTCTGTGCTTGTGTTGGTATTAAAAGGATAGTAGTACTACCAGTATCCAAACACGTTGCAGAAAGAGTTGAGTGGAATACATAATCTGCGTACGGCGTACGCTAGCACACAATCGATGCAAATGGCACAGTGCTGTAAAATGACACACTGTAGGTGAAGACATATCAGCAGACGAAAACTGTGTATGTGTGAACAAACGATCCATACTAATAAAAAGTTAAAGTTTCTGACAACAAAAACTTCACAGAAGACCCAGGTTCTGTTCGTGCATCTGTATGTGGCACATTGTGCTGACGTGTTTCATTTTTGCTACGTTTAAATAATTCAGCTGAAAGCTGCGGACTGCGCCAGCTGAGTGAGTTTCACCTACAGTCGCTACCATGTGTTGATATGCTGCCAAAAATATTAGAACTGTGCCATTTTGCAGGTTATGTATAGGACATTGATTTAAGACAGTAACGATTTACTGATATTTCGCTAGTGCTGCAACATTTACTTATGCATTTTAGTAGAATTTTAATGTATATGTTCTGCTCCTGTTCCTGTTCCCATTTGAAACAGGCAATAGTCTGCCATCACTTTCCACTGTTCTGTTGAGCGTCATTGCGTTAAATTGGCCAGTATCAAATTAACCTGCTTTGTAGCAGGAACATTTATGAACAATTTGCCGATAGTTGCTGCATGACACTGAAATAACTGGAAGTTGAGTCCGTGACTTCTTGATCTTAAGTCAGATACCAGTACATCACTAGGCGACACATGCATTGTTGGAACACTTAATTTATGCATTTGTGATTTGGTATTACATTTGTTGTTATGCGTTGAGTAAGTGTGAATTTTTTTACCGTTTTTTTGTGTCTGGGCACCCGTTACTTCTGACTTTCTGACTTTGGTATTCTAGCTTACAATGGTGGTGCATAATTTGTGGTGATGTTTTGTGTATGTGTCATTATATTAGAGTAGTTTATTAATCTTTGTTCATGCTGTTTATGTCTGCTTCTGGCCTGCACTGCTTTGCAGAGTGGTTTGTCCAGTTACTTGCTTTGTGTTATGTGGGATGTTGCCTGTGGTTCAAGGTGAAGTTCTTATCTAGCCGTTATCCTAGCATCAACATACAAGTGGACGGAGGTGTTGGTCCTGACAACATCAAGACGTGTGCTGAGGTATGAATGTCGTCCACTCGTTGCAGTAGTTGCAGTGGTTGGGCTGGTGTCATGGTACTGCATTGATGCACAATCGTTTTCAGTTGTGGGTCACATAACGTGGTCTTGAAAGTCAGGTTATTGCAAAATGCTATTATCATTGATGATGCAAAATAGCAGACGTACAGTATATCATTACAATTATGCATTGCAACAGGCTCAGTCTTATTGCCTCAGTGTTTTTTCCATCTAGAAAAGAAGGTAAGCACTACTGAAAACAATTCCAGAAAGTGTTTAAACAAGATAGTAAATGGTTAATGTGCAAGGTATATAATTTCATATGTCATATTTTGATCTTTTCTTATGAAAATTAGTGGATAATGTGGATAATGGATAATATAATACAGTTAGCTGATTGAAAAGGCAAATACGTTTTGTAACACTTAGCAGTTTTGTATACCAGTGCATGTAATTGCCTGTGTCTGCATACGTACAGGCCGGTGCTAATATGATAGTGTCTGGCAGTGCATTGATGCGAAGTGCTGATCCCGCTCGTGAAATGTCGATGATGCGCAAAATTGTCACTAATGCCATCCAGAATCGGTCACAGATTATCACTTCATCTTGACTACGGTAACATTCATCTTTCATTGCTTTGATGTTGTTGGTTGGATGATGGGAAGGATGGAAAATACTGCCACAGCAATTTCCTTTCAATGACTGGCTTTGTCTGGAGTAACTTCATGGCAACGGGAGTCAACTGGGGAAAAATGCAATGGGCAACATTCGATGGCCCATTCCCGAAAACCCCCCTTTAGGCGCAAAAATCTCTTACACAAGCTGAGTTATAGCCAATTTTGTCCCAAATTTTATTGCCATGGCAACTGGGATCAATGGGGGTAAATATAAATGTCACCATTAATTAGGTTGACCCTGAAAACCATATCCTAGAACCAAAAATTATGACCATCTTGCACACAATGGAAGTTATGACAGTTTAAATAATTTTTTAAATTTCCCCATAGGTGCCATTGTAATTTTTTCGAATTTTTCAAATAAATGAGTGAAAAATAAAATTTTTATTTTATAACAATAAAAAGGCACTTCCTTGTGCAGAACCGCGTCATTTGACGTATTAAGTGTAAAAATCGGTCTAATGGACTTGCCTGTAGGCAAGTTCAAAAACCAAAAAAAGTGTAGTAAATTTCAAACAGGAGGGGTGTATATTTCACCCATATGGGGAGCAAAAACCCCTGGGTGGATTGAGCCCAAATTTTTTTGGTGGTAGGCATCCACAACGTAATCACGCCATTCAAATTTGGTGACGATCGGTTCAGGGGTTTTGGATTGGCTGAGGTTCAAACTTTGCCTTTTCTCACATACTTTGAAGGTCGTCCTTACAACACTCACACTATCGTGTGAGGTGTGATAGTAATAATATAGAAATTTATAAGGTGCGCAAAGTCGTGATGTTTAGCATAGTGTTACTTTTGTATCCAAAAAATGTGCTGGCAAATGCAAACTGTGTGATATTTTCTAAAAGCTGTTTCTGTCGCTCAGTTTCACATAACAGTTTGATGTGTTGTTTGTCAAAGTTTTTTTCTCTTGCTTGCAAGGGTATTAACACCACTGAACCAACCACATCATTTCTTTTAATTTACCTTTTTATGCGTGTGTCATTCATCCACTGTTTTTTCCGTTTTTCACTGCAGCTTAAAATTTGTTTTTTTCATGATTTTTTCCACTGTACGTTGCAGGTATACATACTCTCTGGGCTACCTTTGCAAAAGACTTTGCTATTTCAAAGCATTTGTATTCAGTCGCTGTCAGACATTTGTGCATTGTACTGTTTTGTACATATTTAATATTCGTGTGATGATATTGCAGGTGAACATCAAAAGAATATGAAGTCTGAAGATTGAGTTGTTTCCCATTTGTCATATTTACCAATTATTCCTGCATATTCTGCAGTGTACATTGTGGTCAATAAAAGGATGTCAGGTTTCATTTGGCCAATATAGACCAATCCTAATAATTATATTACTGTTAATTGCACATATGAACTGCAGAGGCAGCTAGAAGGATACTTACAATCTATCAAACAGTTCAACTGATACATCTTCTAGCTTATCATCTTAGAGCAAAATATATCAAACATCTGGCAGGCTTTGTGCATAATATTCTGATTTTATCAAAAAGTTAAGCATTAAAATTTTACATGTTAGGTGCATCAGCAGATTGAGTTGAGGTAGGCTGATTCTTGCTTCTTCTGCAGTTCATTTCTAAGTGTAAATGAATAAAGTTATTCAAGTTATTTTATGTCTGCAGTTCATCATAGAAGAAGCAGCTTTTTATCAACCACAGTTTAGATGCCAGTAGTGCTCAGGATATTATTTAAATAAACATTTACTGTATTGTTGCTCTATTTTATATATTGGTTTGTTAATTTGTTTGAGTTGTTACTTGGATTTCAAAGCAAAACTGAATTGAATGTACCGGTGTAATACAGCTTCATGTTTGATAGTAAAGACGGGCCATTTTCAAGCTGTTGTTAATTGTTTGGTCACTCAGTGTTTTCCTTAACTCTTATTGGGTTCATGCTGTCATCTGGTGCTTGTCGTCCACTGCTTGTACTTTCGATGCTTGAATTCTTCTTTTAAACGTTAATTTGCGAAAATTTGGCGTGCTAAATAAAAATCATTGTGGTGGTATTAGTGGAGGTGGATAACTAACCATATTATAAAGCATTGTTATACAATTTGGCCTGCAGTTGTAAGTATATTTTTGGCTATTAAATGATAATATACTGTACTTTGCTGAATAATGTCATTTTTACTTTACTCTATGCTTAAATCTGGGGAATGGCAGTTGGTACATTGAGAAGATGCAGATACAAAGTTGGATTTACCAATAAAACACTGAAATCAACAATAAAAGCTTCAGTCTGAAATTTCAGGAAAATGGCAATGACCAAAAATTTACTCATTTGCAGCAGCTTTGCTGTGATTGGTTAAATATTTCTCACTTTGTCACTCGATGTTGTGTTTGTGTGTTTTGAGAATTTAGCTATAGAATAAGTGAATAATGTTGCAGTGATGTAAAATTTTGCACATTAGCTAGAAAAATTGCTGGAATGTAATAAAGAGAACTATTTACCACCAACATTGACAGACTTTCTTAGAGACTTGTACGGCATTTAGCCAACTATGAGGACAACGTGTACATTTCGTGCTTAAATCAAAATTGAAACTATTTGTATAGACAATGATGGTTTCAAACTAATTGCTGACATTTTTTATAAATCCCCATTTTCACGCATGAAACTTGTTGGATGCTGTTTTCTTTTGCAGTTGTCAGAACAGTGAATCTGACTGCATTGTTTTTTTTACATTGGATGTAGTGAGTCCAGTATTGTTTTACTGTAAAGTATTGTTTTAAACTTCTTTGTTGTTGTATTTTTGTTATTCGGTTTGCCACAGTTTACCTGTAAATCATTTTAAGTAATTTAAAAGCACAGAATTTATGTTGATCAACAAAAGTTGCTACGCGCCAGGCTCAGTCACTAATTGTATATTTGAGTGTGTCTGCAGCTATCAAAAACCATCTCGGTATGTAACTAACCACCAGGTTCACTCAGCTTGCAACCTCCGCCAGATGGCAAAATAATGTTTCAGCTTTCGAAATGAGGGGTATAGTAAATGGTAATGCTGTACATAGCCACACACTATCAGTCTATAGGCGGATTGTGACTCGAGCAAATAACTTGGTCCAGTGCTCAGCAGGAGCTGTTTAATGAACCGCTTGCTAATCTCAGGGTAACGTAGCCACAGTATTAAGGTGAGGTGGTCAAAACTGCAGCCATTTACGTCGGGTTTAATCATGATGTTGTTTGCCAAAAATTATCCTAATCGGCAAATGTTTCATGCAGTTATTACAAAAATAAGAAGTGACACGAATTTTTTTGAGACACGGTGTACTTGACGGCAGCGTTAGTCCAGCAGCTATGCTTGGTCGGTGGTTGGCCATAAGCTAAACAATGAATGCTAACAGACGCATTCCATGTACACTGTGTCTCAAAAAAAACATCCCCGACATTTTTGACCGTAACTTGAAAAACAGTTATCAGATTTTGATAATTTTTGGTGCGAATATTCCCCACACAACTTGCCATCAAATGAGCATTCAGTTTTTCACCTCACCCAGCATTTGTATTTGCACTACCTGGGGAAAACAACCAGCGAAATATCACTTCTTTATCCAATGCGATATGATTGCTTAATTAACATAAAGCATAAAAACACATTTTGTGCACATTTCTGACACTTTGACTGCCATTTCATCCAGTTGTCCATTTTTCAACTGTCTGCAGTAAAATTGCTTGAAGTGTTTGCCCACTATGCGAACACAGGCAAGGAGACGCTTTCTCCATTCATTGACAGCAGTATCAATAAAGTTCTGCTCCAGACCAATGCAGGCTGTACCAGTCGCTTCTTGACTCTTCAAACATTCCTAAACTTATCTGGTAGACACACTGCTGCATGACAGTCAAACCTTGTAATAGACCGGCTGTTGGGGCCCACAGATTAGGATAGATGGAATTTATTTACGTTTTTCCAATTCATTTTAACACGTATTATGCTTGGTCTGCTTTTCCCTTTCCCCAGGTAGTGCAAAAACAGATGTTGGGTGAGGTGGAAACTAAAACACTTATTAAACAGCCAGTTATGTTGAAAATATTTCCACCAGAAATTATTAAAATCTGCTGATTTTTTTCAAGTAAAGATCGATAATGTCGGGGATGTTTTTTTTCAGGTTTTCTGTTTATTTCAACACATATTTCACTTGATCTGTTTCCCTAGGTAGTGCAAAAACATACATTGGGTGAGGTGGGAAACTGAATAGGCATTTGATGGCAAGTTGTGTCAGGAATATTCTTACCAAAAATTATCAAAATCTGATAATTGGTTTTCAAGTTACAGTCGAAAATGTCAGGGATGTTTTTTAAGACAGTGTATGCACTACAATGAAAAAGTACTTTTTGACATGGCTAATAAAAATGCATATTTTGGCGAATTTGTATGCTCAAAATAACGCGGGCTGTACATAGAGATTAGCATACTGAAGCGCATCGTTGGCTCACAAAATCATTGAAAATCTGTTACTTATTTAACATAATTCTCTTCATTTTAAGATCGTACATCAAAGAACTGGAATGACGCATCAACAGTGAGTGGGCCGCTCTGGGTCAGCGGCTATTGACCGTGCTGTTGGCGAGTGGCGTCAACGTCCACCGCTTGCGTTCGTGCTGAAGGAAGACATTTTGAGCACATACAGATGTGACGTGACACGAGTGACTTTGTGAGAAATAATAACTTTTGCTCGTGTTGTCACACTATTCAGTTAATCATTTCTAAGGTAACGCATGCGCTACCCAGTACGAATTCATTGTTGTAAACGGGCAAACTACGACTTCTGAATTTCACAAGGTATTGAAATGGTATTGTAGCAACAGTATTAAGGTGAGGTATCCAAAACTGTAGTCATTTACGTCAAGTCTCTTCCTGACGTTGCAAGCCAAAAATTATCAAAATCGGCCAGTGTTTCATGGAGTTATTTCATTTCAAAGTGGCACGTATTTTTCGACACATGGCGTATTATGTATCTAAGTACCGGTACGGTAGCAGAAAATTGATGTTTCCTGAGCAGTTGGAAATATCGAATTAAAACGGTTATTGACTTTTCGTGTAGTAAATTTACGTGCGTCGTAGAAAGTGTAAGCGTTTGAGCACCAGATCGATGTTGTCTGTCGAGACTGACTGTTGACACTGCTTGTGCAGCGTCGCCAGTCGTTTAGCGGCCGTCGGCGCACTCGCCAGTCGAAAGTCGCACGCTGCTTCCTGCATGGTCACGGCGGACCCTTCGACCCGCAGTCTGTCTTTGCCGCCGCACAGTAACTTCTCCACCCTCTCGGTGGTGCTTGCCGTTCTACCGGCGGGGACACTGACTGGCAGTGTGACTGGAGCTAGGGTGACTTGGTGGTGGTTGGTGCACTTGGGATTGCGTGGGCGCGGGGCGTTGCGTGTGGGGGCGGCGCTCGGCTTGCGTTGACTTCGACTGCGTGTCGGTGGTAGGCCTGCGTTCAACTCAATGTGGGTGGCGACAGGAGACCGGAGCGTGTACTCGGGGTTCAGGCCGTTGATGACGGCGATCTGACGCAGCTGTTTGCGGTACTTGTCGACGTCGGCGAGGAACGTGGGCAGCGAGACGATATCACGCCGGGCGATGCGGTGTACACGCTGGACCTCGTCGACACAGATCTCACCGCAGTACAGCGCCGCCCAGTCGAGCGTCTCCACATTGCGCAGCAACTTCAACGCACCTGCACGCGCCAAGTCAACTTGACAAATAGCCGTCAATAATAAACCTGAACTAGTTGCAAAATACGATGTATAAATAAAATACAGTGACAATAGAATGCAACAGCAGTGAATATACAATACATAAACAAGAAGTCCAGCCCAGCTATCGCTAGGGTTGGCCGAGAGTACTCTCTATATCCGAAAGCCAGCGTTCGACTTCCGGACGCGGAAAGAACGATTTCTCAGTGTGACTAGTGACTACAGTCCCATATTCGCTATATCGAACGCTACAGTCACTGCACAGTGTAGTTCGGCGCACGTGAATGATATGGCTGCAGGCAGCAACTTTGCATTCAGATAGAGAAAATAGTTACAACTGACAGCCTACAGGAACTCATTATCGCCCTATCTAATGATACCATCGCCGATCTCCTACGACGTACGGTTTAGCCACAATATATGCGTTATAGACGACAGACCCAATGTACCTATCATACCCAATGATCGACCTAACGGTCGGCCAATAATGCTGAGTGTGGTGACTATGGAAGAGATGACAGACCTATTGCTGAAAACACGGGTAGAAAAGACAGATATGACACAGTGTTTGTTATGCATGCAACTTGTTCGTCCGTCTTGTCAGTCCAGTACGTGCTCCTGACTCGATTGAGAACGAAAAAAAGTATTTTAATACAGGCAGACTCTTCTAATTGGCATGAATGCTTTCCAGGTTTAAAGCAAGTTGCACAACTTGTTGTCCAACAAATCAGCATAACAAATCGAAGCAAGTGGAGCATGGGCGGACCTTCGAGGTAGCACTGGTCGCCGCCGTATCCTCCCAGCCCGTTGCTGTCAGTGAGATAGCGTTTGACTCGCATCACATGCTTCCAGCGCTGCTCGGCGTCTGTGATGTACTGCTCCAGGTCGTCGTACAGCTCTTTGAACGTCAGCTGTGTCGCTCGGCACGCCGTGTCTGCAACATCGTAGTTGTGAGAAAAATAAATAAAATTAAAATAATAAATGTTTATAAACGTTTTTATGTTCGCATCTTTAACGGTTTTTTTACCTCCGCCAAGGAGGTAATGTTTTGCCAGACTTTGTTTGTTTGTCTGTTTGTCTGTGTGCCAAAATAACTCAAAAAGTTATCGACAGATCTTTCTGAAATTTTTGGGAATGGCACAAACTACCAGTGATTCAATTTTGGGGGTGATCCGGAAGGAATCCTGAATTCTGGATCACTTTGAAATTTTTATTACTATTGCGTTAAAGAGGGCATAAGGGAACCGCTGGCAAAGCGAAGATGGTGACGCCACCTAGCGAACAACATTGCCTTGGCGGAGGTACCTGCGGGCTATGACTGCTTTCTAGTTTAATTTTAAAACTATTTTATGTCGATGTTGTGTCCAATTATTCTCTGTGTCGCTCTGCACGTCGTACGTAGTGTTTGCACAGTTGCACTGCACTGCAATTGCGCACGACCCCTCTTTTTCATTTTTTTTTTGGCTGGAGATATCGTCACAGACCTACTATACAGTCACATAAAATTGACGTAAAATGTGACCAAACTGATTTCAGCTGTAGTTAAATCACTTACAGTAAAGAATGGCAGGCAACCACAGGTACTTGAAGTTGGCGTTGAGCACCGTGTTGATGGCTGCTAGACCTTCTTCAGTGGCGAAATACTGACGTGTGGTCGTACCGCGTAGGTCAAAGCGCGCCCGGTCTCTGTACCACGGCTGAAAACCTTCATTGTACATCCGAAACTGCAGCGAAGCACCGGTTAAGAAACCGTAATTTTACAGTAGTGGTATGAGTGGCTTCCGACCTATAGCGTAGCCTATCTTTAGAAAACTAATGTGGCAACTACACCGTGTTTCAAAAGAAAAACGTGCCACTTTTATTTTTTGAAATAAATCCGTAAAAAAAATTGGCCGATTGTGATAATTTTTAGCACGCAGCATCATAAAGAAACTTAACGTAAATGACAGTTAGTCCACCTCACCTTAATACTGTCTCTACACTAGCTTGTGAAATGCAGAAGTCGTAGTTTGGCCATTTACGACAATGAATACAATAATGAATTTATACTGGAAAGCAAATGTGTCGGCTCAAAAAATCACCGAGACCACAAAATCATTGAAAATCTGTTACATATTTAACATTAATTGTATTTATTTTAACACCGTACATCAACGAACTGAAATGACGCATCAACAGCGAGTGAGCTGCTCTGTGTCATACGTTATTAAACGTACTGTTGGCGAGTCGCGTCAACGTCCACGGCTTGCGTTCGTGCTGAAGGAGAACATTTTGAGCACATGCGGTAATAAAAATGATGTAATGTAACACGTGTGACTTTTTGAGAGATAATAACTGTTACTCGTGTTTGTCGTTATTCTGTTAATTACTTTTGAGCCGACGCATGCGCTACCTAGTATGAATTCATTGTTGTGAACTGCCAAACTACGACTTTTAAATTTCACAAGGTAGTGTGTCAGCAGTATTAAGATGAGATGGGCTAAACTATAGTCAGTTACATCAAGTTTTTTCATGATGTTGTATGCCAAAAAATGACAAAGTCGGCCAATGTTTTCACGGAGTTAATCACAAAATAAAAGTGGCACGTTTTTTATTGAGACACGGTGTGCTGTCCCCAAGGTACTTCTAAAGGCCACTTTTCAAATGGTGCAAATAAATTTTGGGGATGTTTATGGCATGCAGCCAGCTAGTGTAAATTGTATCCGGCTGAACCGCACTCAATTAAACGAACTTTAAACAGCAAAATACAGTAAAGTCATCTCCATAGCAACTTGTTTGTTAGCACTGCAGAAAAGCTTGCATTGCCCCTCTATATAGACCCGACGTAATCGTCTCATAGGGCTACACATACGTCGACGTCTTCTACATCGTATACAGCCGCCACATTATTCCAGTTTGCTCCACAAAATAGACGACACTTACAAATATGGCCAATTCTGTGAAAGGATACAAAATGCGTGCCAATTTCGTGGTCGGCAAGACAACGCACAGCTTTCTGGCGCAGATATTGGTTCTCGAACGAGTTCTTAATGATAAGCGTGTATCTTCGATCCTCTGGTCTCAACGTTTTGCGATGAGGTCCTCGCCACATCATTCGAGCGCTTTACATACAAACATTTGGCCTATGTGCTATGTATTTACTGCGTATTTAGCGAATTACAAAAACGATAAAATTTATTAGTTTCTGCTTAAGCCATGTGAAGTCAGTGAACATTCCAAGCAATCGGTAACATCGTGTGACGCTAAGACCAACCATCTGAATTTTTGTAGAAAAATTTTTTCCCGTACAGTCACCTGGCTCTCATTTTCAGTCTATAGTCAAAGCTACAACACTCACAATATTTTACATTCATATTTTTTTCGAACTTGCGAGCCTCGGTTTTCTTTCTTTCGGTCTTTTCGTTAATTTCGTGTTTATTTTTCTCTCTCGCATCGGGCCTAATATCGCCATCAAAGATACATAAAGTGTTGGTCTAAAAGCTGAGCGCGCTGTGTATTTTTTAAATAGCTATAATATTTTAAAACTATCAATTTTTATTGTTTTGAACAGTGAAAGAGTCGTTAGCAGGTGAAGACGACTAAAAGTTAACAATAATTGCGTAGTAAATATAACGTAGCCGCTAGCGTGAAAACCGGACCTGCAGGTGAGTTCTGGTGTCCAGTAGATGGTCATCTTACGGTCGAGATTGTTCTCTCTGATGTAGTCAGCTAGAATGCGAGATGCTTGGTCGCGGCTGATGCGGGGTCCAAACGCTTCGTACAGGTAAGCGCTGCCGTCGCCGAACCGGTCTCGCACGGCGTCCAGTATGCGGCAGGCATCGTCAAAGTGTTCGAAGCGAATCGCCGCTCGGCGCATGATGGACAGTTCCTTGCGTCGGCTGCGGATGACGCGTAGGTTGAAGTCCGGTGCCAGGCCGTAGCGTAAGAAGCGTTCTTTTTGCTCGGTGTGGTTGAGTGGGTACAGACGGCCGCTGAGTCGCAGAGGTGTGGATTCGAGTTCTTTGAACATTGCCGAATGACGACGCTGCTTCTTCTTGCTCCATTTGCGCGCACGTTTGCTACGACTGCTGCTTCCGCTGCTGCAGCTATACACGTAGGTACACAGTGCATCAGTCGTGAAAAACACTTTTCTTCGATATCTCTAGTAAACTGTTATTTAAGAACTTAAATGACGGTGGGTGCAAATGCAGTGAAGTATTTGACTTGCAACTGAGAAGTTCTTGGTTCAACATTTGCACACGGTATCGTATGCAATTTTGAATAAATTGCAAGGCTAACGTGTGTGTTTGACTCGAACTAACTCAGCCTCTTACCCTGTGCGGAAAATGAGTAACAGCTTACCTAATTGGCTAATGTGCGTGAAATCTTCGCGTAGTTCACTGGAGCGGCAGAGACATGGTTTTATAAATAATAAATCAACTTACTTTGATTCTGTATTTGAACTTTCAGAGTTTTCGACGCCTTTGGTCGAACACATCGCTGTTTCAAGCAGTGAAACATAACGTCTCTCCGGATTTTCCATTAATCTAACTGACACTGCTATATCTCCTTACTCAGAAGACCGAAACTCAGTAATTTGTATAGATTCATACATCGCAGTTTTTAGTATACACTTCTGCAGGCTTCAAGTAGTGTCGTTTTGCAGATATAGTCTGTGCTGACACCATATTATGACGTCATCATGTGGCGAACGTAAGCCTAAGCAAACTGAGGAACATGTACAGACAGTCTCATGAAACAGTTTCTAACATATTTTAGGCCTACCTAGGCTAACATATTGCTCTCTTTTGCGTGTTTGAAGACCAAAACTCTCTGTCACCCTTGCTTCGTTCAGCTGAAAGCTCCTCCAACGCTATACTTTAAGAAATAGGCCTATCGCGGTGATATAAAAGTGGACTGGACTTTCAATTGAAAGACAAAATAAACGTATCCTCTATGTGCATAATTATGTAGGCGGACGAACACATCTCATGTCGGCATTGGGTCGACATCTTTGCTGTTGTTCTTTCGTCTGACAACTTACCATCCAGCTGTCTGTCCATCCAGTTTGTTGACCATCCAGCTGCGCCATCTGGTGAATCAAATTCTAATACAATTTCGCAAAGTATATCCAGCTGCCGATAAATTTTCAAATGATAATGAGCAAGTCCTATCTTTTAACCATGCTTATGAGTTATGCTATTCTGTAAGGCCTTTTCATTTGCACTCAATTCATACTAAGCAGACCTAAAAGTCAATAATAAGGTTGCTCATTACCAATTCTGGACCAAAATGTGTTAATAACGCAAAAACTGAGCTGTGTTTTACCTCCAAGCGCAAATGTCGTCAAATTCTTTTGCAGCCTAGCCTAATAAACTTCCATTGTTAGCTCGAGTCTCGGCTATGGTCATGAAAGATCGAGTCTTATATCCGAGCGTGTTAAGAGCTGGTTACACTGGCGCCCCTGAGATAGGTTCCCATGACGAGCTGTAGCCTAGACATCCATTGAACAATTAACAGGCCTTATGTTACGAGACTAGTAAAAAGTTACGAAAGTATACTGCAATATTTGCCTCTAATCCAAGTTTGTATAATATATCGATTTCATGTAGGCCCTACATCTGAAGATAGATGTTTTTCATTGATGTCTCCTGAAATACTCAAACGTTGTTCATTATTACAGGCCTACGGTTTCAATCGAGCGTCATTATAATGCAGACGTCTAAATAGCATGACATCTGCGACGTAGAGCAAGTCGTATCATTCGCTCGTTTTTTCGCTTGCCAAATTATTCCGATCGAATTTGCGCGTTTAATCAGTGCCTCTTTTCACCGGTCGTCTGAATCGGGTCACTTGGCGGTATGACGTGTACTGTCAGAGAGCCGGTCGTGGACGTCAGTCAACGTTCGTGTTGTATTTGGTTGATGTCTTCATCGGTAATTTCTGACATGGCGATTGACCGACGCGCCGAAATACGCCGACAGATGTCACCTCCGACCACAGCCGGTGACGTAATTTCGAGCATTCTGCCGCAGAAACGGCCGAACTCACTTTGCACGAGATTGCATTCCGACGACGACGACGTTTAGGCAGAACAATAGGCTAACGATTATGCGCGTGCACTGGTCAAGAACTCCCAGATGCCGACGCTGAACTCCCGCGACAAATGGATGCAAATCACGCTTCAGCTGCTGCGTGAATTCATGCTGATGATGCCGGTCGCAAACAGGGGAAAGCCGGAAATTTGATTTCGAAAGTATAAAACTTTTGGAGGCATAAACTTTCAAATTGGTTCTTTCGAAATAATTGTTACTACACAAATGGTTTAATTTTGGAGGTATATATACCGATATGCCCCAGTGCTACGCCCCTAATCACAAGTCATCAATATTATTCTTCAGAGGTAAATATATCTGTGCCGTTAATGTTGCAAAGTGGCTCGATCTTCGCCTGACTACTGGCTGCGTAAATTGGAGTTGTTTTGTTCGTCAAAGCTAATTTTAATAACTGTAAAGGTGAGTCTTTAGCTGCGTAAGGGACTTGAGCCAATGGAGCAAAAACGACAAAGGGATAAAATCACGTAACAGTATGAAGCCCGAAAGTGCGTGCCGCAGATTCAAATACGGCAAATGGGAGGGACGGGTGTGAATGTGTGACTGATAATGGTGAGCCTGGTCATTACGTAAATTGCAGACAACGATGGGTCAGAGAGAATGTGTCGTCGAGTGTCGACTGCTTGCAGGCCGGTCACTGACATTCTGCACAGAGCAGCAGCCGAGCTGCCGCTGCAGTTTGCTATCCACCCATCAACTGAGGAGCCGTCGCTTGTCATTCAAGCTGTCATCACTGCTACGGTTGCAGCAGCTGCCACGCCACGCCACGCAGACTCCCATTATAGACAACGATCAGTTTGCGTGCTCGAGACTCTGGCATGACGTGCATGGTCACTCCGGTCACTAGACTCTGTCGCTTCCAGTTACTGGGCGCACGCCTTGCTGTTGCTGCTGCTCGTAATTCGACGGCCATTATCGACAATTATCGATTTTGACATTCAAATAGAAGCAGCCAGCCAGTATGGCGGAAGTGTGAGCTTGCGGTCGACTTGGTCTTTCTAATGTCGCCGTGCGGTGTCATTTTCCAAGTTCCAGCTGACGCATATAGCTCATGGTCATAGTCGTGCAGTTCAATAGAATTTTTGAGATGAATGTGTGATGCTATAGTTCTCTTCGTTATGTTTCAAGTTTTCCTTATATGTGTAAAGTTAACTCGGCCAAACAAAATACATTTCATCCTGCTGTTCCGCATCTTTATCAACTTGTCTTCTGGCAATAACGGCAATTAGTCTTTTTGTCCGTCGATGTTAATGTGGTGCTGGCATGCAATAAATATTAAATTTGAAAAAAAATTTTCACCAGTGAAATCACTTCACTAAAATGATTTAGTCTGATTTTAGTGTTTTGTATTATTTTAACCGTGTTTCGTCTCGTGATCCATGAAGCAGTATACTGACTGTATTGTCACAGCTAACATGGTAACAGCTTTCTGGAAAATTGCTTCGCATTTGAATAGATAACAACAGAACGGAATCATGATCAGCGAAGTACACATGTATATCGTATAGAGTACATTGTACTAACAACGAGATGCAGTGCTGCCGAATCATACGATTTAATTTGCGACGCTTCCTTGCTTGGTGATTCGCAAAGATTTCATCTGGTAAAGAACGTCGCAGCATTACTTATGTCACGGCAACCGAATTATCGGACAAAACCTGACGCTAAGCGGGAACGTATAATCACGTTTGCGGGTCCACACCGACGTCGATTTCTCGATCAAATCTTGAACGCGCGCTCTCGTTTTGTGGGTTCACAAAAGACCCGCTTTACGACTGGCGATCAGTCGGCGGTCGTCGTCCGGTGGGTCGGTCGGTAAGTAAATATTTCTCTTCGCGATCACGTCGCTAGCTGCCAAGTCGCCTTTTGCGGCGATGACGGCAGTGCCGGTCTCTGCCCACCGTGCATGTTCCGTTCGGCATCGGTCGAATTAATCTCGCAAATGCTGTTAGCCGCTGCCGACCATTCTAGCGTTTGTCCGTGTACAACGCGAGAGGCGGGTCGGTTGGTGTGCCGAGACGCAGGACGACGGATGGAATTGCGACGTCTTGTACTGTAGCGGCATGGTTAGGCCTACTCGGCGGGAGCTGCAGGGTCCGCGAAACTCGCGAGACTGATCGTACTGCAGATTCGATATTCGTTTAATTCGATATCGATTCAGCCGACGACACAGCAGCAGCCGTGCGTCGCTGCGTAGGCTGCACACATTAGCGCTTTGTGCAGTCGGCGGACGTCGACGCGCGTTCGGTCTGCTCGAGTCTGGACGTTGACTGACTTGGACGGACCGAAGGCGTGTCCAATTCAATTTGACCGCCATGTCAGTCTTGACAGGCGCCTATGTGTGCGTCCGATAACGCCCGCGACTTGGACCGACAGAATTCTATTGCGTTGCGTTGTCTGTCAGCGACGCACGCGGTGTGTGAGGATTTGTACGGGACGGGCGAAAGCGCTAGTCAAACGGCAAAGAATCGTATCCGTGCTCACTGCATGGGATCGGCAGAAGCAGTCGCAGTGGATTTAATGGCTCATCGACGCATTCGTCGAGTCTGTGCGATTCGCTGCAGCACAAGTCACACGAATAATGGGGTGTTTACACGATCCAGCAAACGTCCAGCAAACTTCCAGCAAATGTATTCAAAATACACGTGCTAATGGTGGACGTTTGCTGGATCGTGCATTAAACACCCTATAACACGCACAATAATCCACTTCGTAATCGGAAAAACCGGATACGAATAACTTTCCACACTCATAGATGTAAAAACGTTCCAGAAAAAAATTGAAAAAACTTATAAAACGTACAATTGTGACAAGAATAAAAAACGTTTATAAACTTTAAATGAAAAACGTTAGTTCTAATTTGTTCAATCTCTTGCTTAAATGCCTAATGCTGTAGATGCAGTATAGCTGAAACTAAAGAGAGAGAGAGAGAGAACTTTATTAAATTTCAATACAACCCCGTGGTCATAAGACCATGTATTAAGAGACTATGTATCATCAGACTAACTACCTAAACTACACCATTTCTTGTTTTTTGGGTCTAAAAGTGCTTTTTAAAAGTTGTTGGTAAAATTTTAATCAACGTTTTTTAAGCAATAAAAAAGTTGAAAAAATTAACATCGTTGAAAAACGTAGAAAACGTGACAAAAATAAAAACGCAAAAAAACGCTTTTCACGTCTATGTTCCACAGTTTTTTTCAAAATAATTTTACGCTGTTGCCTGCAGTCATGCTCCAACAGTCCCACGTATTCTTCTCGGAATACTCTGGAATACTGGAGGAAAGATTGACAAGTTAAAAAAGATATGAAAAAATTATTGTCAGTAGTAGTAGTAGCAGTAGTAGTGCCGATCCGTGCATAAACCACCTGAATTATTAAGCATATTAAATTAATCATATGAAACGCATCCGTCGTTCTGGATTCATGAACGAGGCTTTCTTCGCTGACGTCATTTATCAAGTGAATATGGTCCCTAATTTTCGTGTCCTGCTATTCCATGCAGTCGAGCCTATGATTTGATTCGGCTGATTTATGTCCTGCCTCGCTGAGCTTTGTGTAATCTGCGAGCGTGCCGCTGACTCACGTAGCCTATGTGTGCACTGTGCATGTGAGAAGCAAACGAGCACCTGCTTAGAATGCAAAGCACCGCAGACTGGCGGTCCGGTAGCCACGCAGAGACAATGTCGACGTCGTTATCTGCTGCTGGCAGAACGTCGTCATCCTTGCGTTGTCGCCGACGCCGCTCTCAGAGCTTTATGCCGAAGTGCCGATCCCAATTTTAATCCTTCACCCGCCCGGCGTTGTCGTCCAGCAGCCGGTGTCGTCTTCGTCGCCTCGCTCGCTCGCTCGTTCACTGTCTCGTCCTGGTGTCCTGCGCTGTGCGGTTTATCTCAGCACGGCGTGTGGCGCCGGCGAGCGAGCAGAAATTAATCAACGTATAAACGTCAACCGACGACCACGCTCAAACCGGCGCCACTGCATGTTGACGACGGACATTAATTATGCTCCCGGCCGGACTGTCGTGGTACGTGTATCGTACACTTGCTCCGAGAATTGGGACCTTCGTAAGTCAACGACACGATCGGGCGACGCCGTCCGTCGAAACTGGTATAAACGATCCCAAGGGTTCTGCACTGCAGAATGTACATGTAGGCATATAGGTCGATGTCGCCTTGCGGCGCAATATGAATATACGATCATGGTTTCTCCGACAAATAAGTGAATCGAAACTGAGCCCGTGACTCTGCAGTTTTGATACAAATTACATGTAGTTCGTGCAAAGTTGTGGTACGTAACGTCTTTTTCGAGTAGGGCCTACTGTAGTTCGGTTACTGCTACTTCACAATATCATAAGCGCTGACCCCAAAATCGATTGACTTCGGCGTGAATTTGTGGCATAACCCAATCGATCTCGATTGCATATTCGCCAGCCTGAATGCCTATTTATCACAGGAACTTTGAACTTGCATTATTCTACGAATGATGTAGGCCCGATACACTCATTGCGTGGCAAGCCACAGGGAACTCACTGCTGCAAGTTGCAGCGCATAGTGAGATGAGGGAATATTTCATCAGCGCCAGGCTGCCTGGATACCGATATTTTCGAGGCATGCAGCAGGATTCTTTAAAAAGACAACGCTGTTTTCGTTCTTGGAAGGTCGCCAGCAGCGTGTAAAAGTTAACGATGGTTTTTCGGACTGGGCTCAGTTGGTCGGAGGTATGCCTCAAGGTTCTTGGCTGAGACCACTGATATTTTTGCTACTAATTGATGACCTGCAATTAGATTGTTTAGTTCACAAGTTTGTGGATGATAGCACTTTGTCAGAGCTCCTGGAGTGTGGGGACCATGCCAGTAACATGACGCAATATGTCGAAAGTCTCAGTACGTGGGTTCAGACCAATAAAATAATTGTAAACCGCAGTAGCCTAAGTCTAAGGAAATGATCCTTGGCTCCCTTGCTAAACAGTCAGTACCATGTCTTACTGTACAGTCTGATGTTATCGAACGTGTTACTAGTTTCAAACTACTTGGTGTTACTTTGTCGAATGACTTGAGTTAGGAAGCGCATGTAAACACTATTTGTGCGAAAGTTGCTCCACGGCTGTATTACCTTAAAATTTAAACAGTCGAGACGCGCTAGGTTATCTTCGAATGACCTAGGCTATCGTATTTCTGTCTCACGGTTATCAGACCTGTCCTAGAATATGGATGTGCAACTTGGCACCATGGTCTAACTGTTGCTCAGTCCCAAAAATTGGAATTTTTGCAGAAGAGGGCCCTCAGAATCATCCATCCCATTGCATGTGATATGCCATATGATTTTGCATGTGCATACGCTGGGGTAGAACCCCTTTCTGTACGAAGATATGATTTGGGGAGAAAATTTTTTCGCACAGTTACAAATGTTGACAGTGTTGTTTACACGACCTTTTTCACCAACGACGAGACTCAGATACTATTTCTCGACTCCGACGACATACCGCCTATCCCATACCACGGACCAGAACTAACAAATATCGGTCTTTTATCCACTTTGCATTGGCTAAATATCAATAACTTAAAAATATAAACATATATACCAGTATGTGCTTTGTTTTGGTGTATCTAGAAATATATATGTGGATGTGAACCGGACTGAAATGAGTGTTGTGTGTGCACTATTTCGTATTTTGTAATGTCATGTTATGCTACTTTTATGTTCGTATATTTTTTAGCCATTGGCTATCGTTTTTTATTAAACCCGAGTTGAGTTGAGCGGGTAGCGTGAACGTATCCTAGGCGACTGTTGGCGGCACGAGGCGTGGGTGGGTGCATGGCAGTATAGGAGGACGATGCAATATTAGACAGTCAGATCGGCAATGACTTGCGACAGCTTTGCGGATTGCGACGCAGGCAACTGCAGTGCCGGTGGTCACTGACTGGCGTGACTATCTTCACGATGCATCTGCGTCGGACGGCTGCAAGTGCACGGTGACTGGCTGGCCGGTCAGCCCACACACAGTCTGACACCACCACAACTGCACGCTCATCCTCCCATCTTTGCCCGGCGGCGCCCGGCCGCAGGTCACGGCGCCCGCCCCTGCACCATTCGCTGCTCTGGCGACACCGGCGTGTCATCTCTGCGACCGCGTAATATTAGCACGCACGGATTCGCAGTGCTTCGATCCATTAACCACGGTGCGATGACGACGTCATTTCGCTACTCCCGACTCCAGAGAGGCATAAAACCATTGCAATATCAAATTTTACATTTCAATCGTACACGATTCTGGCATTGCACTGCAGTGTAGATATCTGATCAATGGCGGGCATCGCGTACTCCGTAAGCATAATCTATGCACGTGTATACAGGTATACCCAGACGTCGCAGAGAAATGTTTGAGATTAACGCGGCACTATCGATGATGGACAGTAATTAGGCCTATATGTGTTTTCTTGCGTTAACTTTTTAACGTTAAAAACTCGTTTTACAACAGTACACGATTAACACGAAATATTTTTTTATCTCGAAATACACCAAAATGCGTATCGCGGTCAAGGTTAAGCTTTGCCAAAACCCGCTAAGAGCACTGACGTAGCTACGGGGGCACTGTGGGCACGTGCCCTCTTCCCTACTCAGTTACTCAAAATAGTGTCAAAAATGCACAAAACACTTCATTTTCACATACACAAAAATCCGAAAATTTTCTGGGGAGAGGACATCATCCTAACACGGTCACACCCCCACTCCACGTGACTATGCCACTGGCTAAGGGAAATTTATTGAAAGTTCGAACACTCAACATAAAATCCTGCCAATTTGCTATACTGATACCAAAAGCATGCATTAAGAAATACTGGTGTTCACAAACTGTAGAACTATTAAATTAACCAGACTGTGGAAAGCCTCCGGCGAAAACACTTAACTTTTTAGCCGTGGCGATTGTCAGTACGTATGGGGTGGGGCCTATAGGCAGACTGATGAAACTTCACCGCCCATTTCGATAATCTATGCGGAGATTACCCAGAACCCAAACGTCAACCATCATTTGTCACTGGCCACATAGTGCGCAGCTCTTAAAAACGTCTGGCTCAATCAATCCGCCTCAGGGTTCAGTTGTCATCGGAAGCGAAGTACTCAAGTCACGCGAAATAATCAAGTATATCAGTGCTTTACTGGCACATAACACTTCGCTAGTGTATCGACGAGTAGGCCTATAGGCCTATGTTGCTATCACGAAATTTTGTCGGTTTCTTTCTTCTACAATCAGGGTTCCTACAGGTTTTCTGTAGCAAAATTCCCTGACTTATCTCTGACTTTTCCAGTTATGGAATGACAATTTCCCTGACATTATCGAAACAATAACCCTATCGCACAAATGTCATAAATAAACGGTATTAATAGGGCCTAAAGCAATAAATGCAAACGACAGAGGCCCTGGTCGGGGGAGGGTCAGGGGGCAAAGCCCCCCTCCCTGAAGCTGAAACACGTCTAGCTATTGGATGTTCAATGGAAGCCGCAAATATGCCTGCTTTTTAATATTTGGAGATGCAAAAAAAATCACATTTATCTGCAGTCTGCATGATCCAAGATCGTTTTCCCTGACTTTTCAAAAATAATGGTTTTCCCTGACATTTCCCTGACAACACAAATTCTCTGACATTTTTCAGTTTTCCCTGACCTGTAAGAACCTTGTCCAACAGTCAGTGCTCGAAGTGAGACGGTTTGGACCGGTATGGCATAAAGGCACTTCCTGGCCTCCTGGAAAGCATACTGACACTTCTTTTCTGAGACAGCCTACCGTTATGCTTTGCAGCCAGTTTTCTGAGATTCAGGCAACTGGTCGCTGATGTTTGCATCGATTATAATGTCCAATTAGCGCTGTAGCTTATTCATTAAGCAATCATTTTGGTTTCAAAAATGCCTTATTTAAACTGCACTCAATTTGTTAATTTTAACTAGTCTAGTCTTAATTTTAATTAATTTCCTGAGAATCAGCTGAACACATTAAGTGCAGTTCAACTAATAAATGCACTTTTTTTAATAAAAATGCCTTGATTATTTAAACTGCAGTTAATTTGGTTAGTTGATTCTCAGAAAATAATTAAAATTGTTGCACTAGGTGTCATATTTGACAAAATTCGACTTCGGCTGGGGTTCCGCCCAACAGCCCACTGAGGGAGCTTACAGCGCTCTCCCAGATCCCCGAGTTGGATTTCATCATGGGTTCTACTTCCAAGGGGAGAGAGAAAGGAATGAGAGGGGAAATAAAGGAAGAAAGGATTGAAAAGAAAGGTGAGAGAAAAAGAAGGGAAAGCTACCATACCAGCACTTATTTTTCTCACTTCAAGCCATGCCAACAGTTAATGATGTAGGGTCTATTGTAAGTTACGTCGTTTTGCAGGGATGTCTCGAGATCGTATCGACTAACGTCTTGCCTCGGTCTCGACTATGTCTCGTCCTAAGAAGTCTTCTACAAATCCCTGCATTTTTACTGATGAAAAATTGCATAAACGCTTATCTGCTGAGTCAATGCGGCATGGTAAACTCAAACTCTCAAGCATCACACAAAAGTCTCGGAAAAACATTTTAAAGCAAATGTCTATCAACTTTGTCACCATTATAACGACTTTTTTCCAATGACATTATCTTTGTGATATCAGAGTCCAAAGTTCAACAGCAACAATAACTGCAAGTACTATATGTAAGTATACAGAGCTTCTTCAGGAGTAAGTGCAGCTTTTGATGCACAGCAAACGTCAAAGTAGTCTACTCAGTACAACTTCATACACATAACAACTAGGCTATTCACTCACTGCACTGGCGTCTAAAATCAATGCCACTCTTATGGGTAAAAAAACTAAAAAAAATAACAAATTAACAAAACTGGAACACCCTCCATACAGTGCACACCTCCACTGGCAATTAAAACATTTTATGCTTGTCTGATTATATCAAATTTAATTTAGTACAAAAGAATCATTCAGGCCTAAAAATAATAAAATTCACGAAACAGCTTATACATAATCTGGAACACCAGCAATCAGATCAACTAGTCCACTGGCTACTTCGTTCCTAAATTGCTGAGATTCAGTGCAAGTGCAAATTGACGGTTTACACCTTAGGCCTATGATAATGAAACAACAAAACTTACTTCCTTGCTAATCAGCTGTCATACAGCGTAAGTTGCAAATGCAGTATATGTTGCAAGGATACTAACAAATGTAGACTTATAACAATCTTAACACATCAGCAAACATCAGTTGCAAATTGGCTGAAAATAGCGTAGGAAAATAGAACAGTTCTGAATGTTGGTTGCATTGATCTACATAGTACATACAAAATACATTTTACAAAAGGCTAGCGTAAACAAATGGTCAGTCAGTAGTACAAAACCACAAAGCACCAATGTGATTCGGCGGGTTTCTATTGCATGCACTAAAGGCGCGTACAGAACAACGTAACTGAACTGAACTGACACAGTTTAGCTTTTGACGAACTAACCAATGGGCAAACAGTAATGCATTACAGTAGGCACTGTCTAACGGCGTCGGTGACTACGTGACTACGAACTCAAACACGTCAACCAATGAATGACCAATGGGCTCGCTCTGCTCGTCCATTGGTCAGTTCATCAAAAACTAACCCATGTCAGTTCAGTTCAGTTCAGTTACGTCGCTCTGTACGTGCCTTAATAACTGACTGCAAGCAGTACGCTACTAGTCGAGTTAACTACCATAAAATCACAACTCACAAAAACAGCTTCAGACTGTACAATAGCGAACTAACAAACTGACTTGAATGCAACAAATATCGTTGGCAACTGCACACTAGTGTTCACTGCAGTGCACATTTCTAATTGACTATATATCCTACTGTGAATCATAAACGGTGCCAATTTAATTTTTTATAATCAGACTAATGCTGACACTTCTTTCAGAAATAAATTGCTGTTAGTGTGTATCAGTAGCCTAACTAAGGCCACATCATGCAACATTTCCATGAAGATTTTGGCATATAATGTTCGAATAATTCTGCAAATTTTTCATCCCAAAATTCATTTAACCCCAAAAAGCCTTATATACGTTGACCTAGTCAAAATTACGTCATGACTTCTGGCATTAGAAAACTAGAATAATGCTGCAAACAGCTGAAAACAGTGTTGATGACAAACTAACAGTTTATGACACATTAGTGATCAGATACATCAGTGTGACAGACGGTGAGAAAATAAACATAACTGCACCAGCATATAGCACACTTGCAGAATGTCGTGAGGTAAAACTGCATATAAACTAGTGAAATACACTTAGCCTCTGAAAATATCTACAAATCATGTCTACATGTACAACATCAATTTTTTCAGTGCATTCATGATCACACATAAAAACAGAAACATATGCTGAGAATACACAGACAAGCGTTCAACAAGAGGGTGCGGCCGTTGAGGGGCCGCCCGCTATGGGGCCGTTCTTGCAGTTGAGTACGTGTTAGACGGAGTTAGACAGATCACTAGCTAATATCGCAAAAGTACATAGTAATCTATGGTTTTGTCAACGACTCTATGCGAACAGTAAACAATAAACATAGAGATGTTGAAGTTAACAACGCAATTAGCCGCCGTGACCTTGACCTCCGACCCCTTGACCTTGAAATTGGTCCACAGGGTGCTGGTGTCCCAAGGACCATTCCTACCAAGTTTGGTATTCGTAGGCCTTTTCGTTTTCTCTCTAGGTGGAGGCACGGGACAGAGAGACAGACAGACGGACAGGATCAACACATGATGGGGCATCCTTCTACGAAGGACGGCCCCATAACAATATGCATAAAAACAAACCGAACAGTAGTTGACAATGTACACAACCTTTTGAAGCATGCAAATGAGCAGCTGGAAATTCATTAACCAGAAGCAGTGTTTTATCCAATCCTTAGAGCAATGGCGGGACACGGGCATGTATCCCTCCTTAACCCCATCTCTCCTCCCTCTACCCTTTTAACTCTTTCTTTTCCCCTTTTCATTTTCTTATTTTGCCCTTCCCTATATCTTTCCCTGGGGGCTTTTTCTTTGGCTCTAGCCTGGGGTCTCAGAAGTGTTATCAGCTCGTTCAATGAAGCCTCCTGCATCAAAGCCCCAATCGCCATTAATTTTGAGACATTTTGGGTCTTAAAAATGCATTTGGCAGCAAACTAGAAAGAAAGTTGATACAATAAGCTCTCTGAAATTATGCCAGCTTCCCCTTGCAACTTAAACAGCTAAAAGACCTTCCCCCTTACTTTCTGTTGCATCATCTGCACGGTGCAGACGCACATGTGGAGGGAAAATGAAGACTGTTGTGGATGGTCACAAAGTTCGAAAGGCTGAAAATTCAAGCATAAAGCTAAGAGTGAAGACAGAGTTTTCAGAGACCACTCAAAGGGTTTCTTATTACCAGATAGCCTGTCCTAGACACTCTAATATGACTAATTTTGGATCAGAAAAAAATCTGTGCATCTGCAGTGCATAACAGTGTATGGATAGAGTGGATACACTGGAGGAAAAATTCCCCTGAAATACCTGGCTAAAACACTCTCAAGAGTTTACAACTTAACATGCAACCTGCGTAAAATAACTCAGAAATACTTTATACAGAAATTGAAACTTCTGTTGGCAGACAACAAACATGGTTGTGCCACTGAAATATCACAGTTTATCGAAACATTGTGACTGGCAGCAGTGTCGTGGGATAAAAACGTAGGCAGAGCAAGATGTTGAAATTTTTTGATTTCCGACAGAATTCTGACAAACAGTTGCAAATTTGTGACAGAGGAGATTTACAGTGCTCAAGATTTTGATTTTTTCCCCTAAATTTTCCCAAAATGGAGTTTTAGTTCCAAATTTTGCACCTTTTGACAACAATTTCCGGACAGAAAAATTTTCCCAAAATTTGGAAGTAGGGGCAAATTGCCCCCCTTCCTGTGCCCCCACCGGCCGCAATGCCACTGGTGAATGACAAAGCTATTACATAACACATGCAATATACATCACATGCAAAACAATATCAAATTATAATCCTGCAAACACACAGTAACCCACGACTAAGTAAATGACTTTATAATCTTAATAACTTCATCTGCAAACAATCAACAACAATTACAAGTCTGTCAGTCCTTTGCACAAACATATGAAAAACGGAAGTCATGCCAACAGAGGATTTATTGTAGTGATCAATCATTAATTACTCTCACCTTTTGGATTTTGCAGGTTAGCCTTTACTGATTTTCTTTATTTACATTCATCAGTTACCACTGCGTCTCCCTTTAGTGCTCTCACATTTTTATCAACTACTTCCTTTCAAGCTGTATTTGGCCTGCTTTTAGGTTCATAATTCATACACCTTCTCATTCATAACCTTAACCTTTTTTACTACCGGTATATGACTCACACACAAACTAAACAAAATAAAACACAAAAAAACTAAGAGTGACATAAGACAGTTCAACATGGAAGACAAAGAAGACTGAAATAACATGAATTGAACTTGAAGTAATGTGCATCATGCATAGAGCTAAACCAGCAAAGTAATGCAATAATGCACATTCAATTCACCAGCCAGTGCACTGCATAACTCACTATCACAAAAGAACATCCACATAAAATTTACGTTAATAAAAAGTATGTAATTACTTCTCTCAATTATTAACAGTACCAGTAATTAACCACCATTCAATTAAAAGTAATAATGAATTAGTGCTACCTGCTCATCTCTCTGCAACTTTTCACTAGAAGGCCTAGATATTAATAGTCTTTTATGCCAATTTATTTATGACAAACTCGGTTTTCCAGATGAAAGCATTACCCTGATTCTATTCTACTCCAAATTTCAGGGTGTCTCCCTTGCACTACACCATGTCCCAAAATTAGCAGCCCCCACAGACAAGTTGGTGTAAAATCGTTAATACCTGACAGATTTTTACAAAAGTTGAAGCAGACATTGAGACAATCATTCTCAACCCATTTTTACAGTTTGAGTTCAAAGTAGCCACTTTTGGCCTTGACATAAGCTCTTAGTTTAAGGCAGATATGATGCTGCTTAATCCCTTTGTCAAGAACAATGTATTGAACGAAAGCTGTGAACAAACTCTGACGTCATGATTACATTACATTACACTGAGCACATACGGTAAAGTGCGTACAACGCTGTACATCATAATGGGCATGACCGTAATGTTACGATAATGCAGTGTACAATATTTCGTTGAAATCCATGAACTACAAACTGAATTAGGCATGTTTAAAGCAGGGGGGCTGCTAATTTCGGGACACGATGTAAATCAGATCACTGACGTTAGGTGTGCAAAGAGTCAAGATACTTCACAAATTATCCACGTAATAACTGTAGAGCCAACCAAACTTACATGACTACCATACCACATCACACCGAGCAGACAGTTCAACAGCTGAATAGACAAACGGACGGACAATGTATGATGGCATTACCTGTGCCAATGCTCTTGCATGGCATGGGCGTGGGTAAAACTAAACAGTCGCTCAATCATCCATAGATAGTCCCGAGCTTAGCAATGCAAGCGTTTCCCGTGAAGCTCGTGCTTTCAGTAACTTGTTCTCATACTCAAGCTGTGCATTTCTGTCGGTCAGATCTGATATCTGTTCTTTCAGTTGCTCGATTTCTTCACGAACAGCAAACATCAGATGAGTTTTCAGAAGCTCCTGAAACGTACAGTGATGTCATATGCAAGATTTTGCAACAGGGGGGTCACCCAAATCAGAAATCACAATACACTTCCATTTTTTCTCTTCCTTACCCATCCTACCCTTTCTCCTTCATCCACTTCCTTTCTTCCTCCTTGTCCCTTCCCCTTAATAGAGCTAAGGGACCTGTATTAGAAATACTTAAAATATATTCACTGAATGTGTGAATTACTATTGCAAATATAGCACATAAAACCTACTCTGTATCTTTGAAAGAATTTCCCATTAGTTTTACAGATTCAATACACCGACATATAATGCTTATGAATACAACTCACAACAATTCACTAGGATTCAGAGACAAGTTGTTTTGTTAAACCGAATAGCGCGAATACTGTAGCATGTCTGTGCTTATCACAGACAAGACCAGTTAAACAGCAACTGCTTGGGTAGGTTGAATTTGCAGGATGGGGTAATTACCAATAAGGTCCAATAACCGCCATTCAGTTAGACCAATAAAACCATGACTGAATACTGCAAGGAATTATCCTGCAAAGTATTAATGATTTTTCAATGGTTCTAGTTTGTCTCACAAGATCAGCATAACACTACACTGGCATATCTGGGCTACATTACTTATAGCAATGACATCGATCTGCTCAGCATTTTCATCACTTTTCAGCCCGATCTCACGAATCTGTCCCAACTTACAAATCAATCAACTTTGCTGCTGTGATGCAAAACTGTTTACTGCACAAATGCTCCTCCCAACACCCATAAAAATGACAAAATCACTAAATAACAAACAGATACTCAAATAATCTAACAACAGTCAAAAAACATATAATATTAATAATCTGGCAGTTGTTTACGTAATAATTATAAACACTGCAATTCAACATATGACAAAAAATAGAAAAAAGCTAGCAAAATAACACATACCATTGCTTGTTCTATCTTGTTATCAATTCCACTGCCACTGCCACTACACAGTGATGTCACACACATTTAATTCCAAACAACTAGTTAGCTGTGATGTCTTAAAAACAACTTTCAATATTTCAGACAATTAACATTTTACAAAAGTAGCCATTGCAAAGAAAAAGTCCTTGTTATGCCATACAACACAGCAAATAACGTGTACAATTATTTTAGAATCGACATAAGTCGCATTACAAGCATGCACCCGATATGCAGGAAAAGCATGTACATTTCTGATCTCAATGCACTAAGTCAATTTCAAGAATACACATCCCCTATATATTCAAGAAGTGTATCTTGTACACATATCACTGCAAATCAGTAGATACAGTTCACATATGCACATGTCAGAAGGTAAACAATTAACTTCACCACACACTGCAAGTGAATCAGCTCCTCCAGGCTTCACTTGTCAAGTTCATAACTTGCAGTCTCAAGGTCATATGCATGCTTTGCCATTGATCAAGACATCAAAGTTTATCACAATTAAAAGCTTATCACAGAGGTCCTTTCTAACTATAAGTAGCTTCTTTATTACTGTGCATACTGTTAGGCCTTTACATACCCGGTATATTAAATATTAATTACATTTAGTCTATTTTTATGTAACATCTGTGCAACTTCAACATAACGAGTAAAAACAACTTATTGCTTAAATAAAGAATGAAGAACCAAGCAAACAACGGCTAACCTCATGTCTGGTTCGCTTGATGATGGGCCTAAAGTGACTGACATCATGACATCCAGAGGTGACGTTTGACCAGCTGTCCTCTGTGCATCCACGGCCGTTAGCAGAATGTTACTCAACTGTCGTGAAACAGTTCTGGTGTCTTCCACATCATTACGACCACACTCGGACACCGAAATCTCGAGTGGCACAAACACATTGCTTTCATCACTGGGAAACAGTTTTCTTGCTGCACTGTGGCCAACCTGTTCCTGGTGGTCAGCAGCAGAAGTTCTTTGCGAAGAAAGGTCCATTCCTGTAACTGCTGATCCCTTCCTATCCTCAGTCACATCATCCGGGGACAAGAAACTGCCGGTGAAAAACCGCGAGCCACGAGCGTACTTAGGGGATGCAAGGAAATTTGCTTCCAGGACGGGATGTCCGCCTGTATTGTAGACAATACCAAACGGACTTCTCAGTGCATCTTGAGTGCTTGGAATGTAGTAGATTGAAGGTCCGTTTTTGCTTACACTGCTGGCCGTACTGTCATTCTCCACCGTCTGTCCGGTCTTTACTCGTTCAGGTGGATCTGCAAAATCATGACAAGTCCATCGACCTCGATGCCAGCGATCGCGACTTTCTATTTTGACAATTCGAAAGCGCGAGTACGTGTCGTTCAGTGACATATCAGCAACAACAGGTGAACTGACCCACGAGAAATTGCCATCCAACGTCTGTGTGCCTCTTGGTGACTCTGTTACTTCAGACGCAGCTAACTGATCAGCATGTAACGTGTTATCAGCATCATCAGGCTCTTCATCGCTACGAACGATGTCAGTAATCACAAACGAACTTTTCCTGGCACCAGCGACAAACTGCGCTGGCAAGTCTGCATCCAGTTTGTCATTCATCATGGCAACCTGGACTGATACTTCACTGTGAGCGATTAGCGTCTACGATGAATGCTGCCGCACTTCGCGAGGTGCTCGCAACTCGGACAAAACAATTGATAACTCTGATAACTAAGTCATCTGCGCCAAAAACATGGCAGAAAATAATGTCAGTTAAAATGACACGCTTCAAAGCTTCATTCAATAATGCGTCAGAAATTTGCAATGTAAGTAGCGGCTGAGCTGAGCTGAGCTGAGCACTAGCACTAGCACAGGCGAGTCACAGATATGCAGATGACGACAACGACGAATGAAATGACGAGTCCCGCACCTTCCAGTAAATATTTAACGTAATATAATAATCTTAAATGTCAAATACTGCAATGTCATAATTAGCGCTCATGAGAAATCGTCGTTGTAACAGTTGTAAACATCATAATTAAACATTCCGTAAGATGTAAACAGTGATCACGTGACAGTGTGACATCAGTGAGGCGTTTTTCGTACTTTCGGTTTTGGTAAATAACTGTAGCCGATAGTAAATAAATTTCATACGAAATGATTACCGGGGTGGCCACTAGAGATTGCAATCCCGAGATCCCGAATCCCGGGATACCGGCCGTTTTCGCCAATCCGAAATCCCGGGATTAGCAGCGTCTCAATCCCGGGCTTTCGGGGATTACAAAAATTAGCTAAAATTGTACTTTTTTGCGTATTAAATGGCAGAAATAAGAATTTTAGCAGTCTGGTAAATAAAATATTTTATGAGCGCTAGAATACTACTTCGTGCTGTCGCCGGAAATTTGTATTTTGACAGTCACTGTCACTTCTACAGTTCGGATATACTTTTCGTATGCATAAGATATGTCAATTGGGGATACCAAAATAACGACCAATCTGTAAACGTAATCCCGAAACGGGATCCCGGGATCCCGGGATTACAAATTTCTCAATCCCGGATCCCGGGATTGAGATTCCAATCCCGGGATTGCAATCACTAGTAGCCACCCATTTTAGCCGACCGTATTGAAAGTAACGGTTGAGCTATTGGCATGGTTGTCGTTAGTCTGTCTGTTCGTAACGGATGTATTGCAGCGTTTGAATTGTGAAAAATTAGCTAGCGGTTGAACTTTGCGATGGTTGCAGCCCAACCAAAGTTGTGATGTAAATCGTATATATAGCTGACCTGACTCCCAGAACATAATTTGACAGTGTGTTAGGGGGTTGAAAAAACAGCTGGGGGTTCAAAAAACCGTTCAACTCCTTGACCCCCCGGCAATTCAAACACTGATGTATTCAGATCAAGCGTTAGGTTGTAGGGGAAAACCATGTGCCTTAAACTCGGGCATGCAAAATTTCAGCGATCTATAGTGCAAGGGAACATTTTCAAATTGGGGTTGAATAGACGTGGGATGGGAAATTCAATGGAAACCCGGCCATATATCGGAAACGGTGAGAGATAGGGCCAACGTTACTATATATTAGTCACTAATAGGACTGACATACGCCCTGTCAAATTACATGAGAATCATTGACTTTGGATGACCTTGAAGGGTCATAATACCCACTACGGTATGCCAATCGTGCTGTATTATGGCTTAACGGTAAGTCATAGGGGTTCGAAAATGGCACCATTAGATAGGGTGGTGGCAACTTTTTGTTGGCTGTCAATAGTAACCATGTCTTTATCTGCAGCGGTTTGGTCGCAATTTTCAATAGAAACTTTCAAGCTATAAATAGCCGTATGTCGGAAACGGTGAGAGATAAGGCCGAAGTTATTATTAATCATTAATAGGAAATGACATACGCCGTTTTAGATGAAATAGAAATCATCGACCTTGGATGACCTTGAAGGTCAGTACTGCAGCAGGAACTGTATAGGTTGTAGCGTGTCTTCCCTAGCAGACGTTTTTATTGTGAGAAACATTTGCGAAACCTGCGTCTAATATTCTCGGTGGTTATTCACGACTGTAACTATTTATATCGCCTGGCGAAATGACCACGTGCCTCGTCTGTTATACTAGCGTTGATTGTAGCTTTCAAGATGAGCGTTCCGTTAACATAGCGTGCATGGTACTGTGTCATTTCTGAGAAATCGCTTTCTATCCAAGATTGGAAGTCAGACGCTGGGCTTCGGACGTAAGGTCGACTTTTCCTGGCGACAACTTGTCTTCCTGTATTTTGACCAAAAGTCTATTTTAGCTAGATAGGCTTATAAGCTGAGTCTAGGCATAATTTTCTTTGCGTTTTTTTTGTTTTGTTTTTGTCCGACCGTTTTGTCGCCTGTCTGTCTGTTAATCTGTGTGTCATCTGTAACACATGTATTGTAGCTAAATCGTACATCGTATAGGGGAGTCGGCCACTGTACCGTTGGATAGGTCGATGACGAGTATAACTGTTCTTGTAGGCTGTCAATACTGTAACCATGTCTCTATCTGCCGCGGTTTGGCCGCAATTTTGAATGCAAAGTTGCTGCCTGCAGTCATCACCCACGTGAGCTGAATTATCGTATGGTATCTTACCGTTGATTGTGGCGTTCGATAAAGCAGCGTTACCATGCCATGTATGGGACTGTATATAGTCACTGTGAGAAATCGCTTTCATTCCGCGACCGGAAGTGGTCGCTGGGCTTCAGATATAGGCGATATGATCGGCCCGCCTTAGCGACAGCTGGGTTTTTTGTTATAGTCCAAAGAGTGTCATTTAGTGGTAGCTAGGGAGCCGACGATTTGTGATTTTAATTTTTCCTTTCTTGCCGTTTAGCGTTGGCTTCACCACTTTTTAATTCAGCGTTCAGCAGTAGGCCTACTTGAAAGCGAACACTCTCGTTGTGCCTAGCGATCATCCAGTTCATGGCGTCTGTGTCCGAGATTGCAATCTAAATGCAATTTTTCTCCAAGCAAACTCTTCTTGCACGACACGCAGTCGTCAGCGTCGGTTCTGGCTGTCTTCATGTGCCGCGCCGGGGTCCGTGTCCAGTAGATCGATTAAGTCATATCGCATTGCATTAATCCAAGTGGCAGGAATTGGAAACAGAAGCGCGGACAGACAGCCGTCCGTCGCGGTAATGCACCGGAGATGCGCGCAGGACCGCAGGACAGCCGGTGTCACATTAAAATGTCTGCCCATGAAAAATCCGCCCCGAGGAGAAATAATCACGGATTTTATATGTCTCCCCATTATTGAAACATCGCCGCCCCCCATAAAAAGTCTCCTCATTGTAAAATCGTCTCGGGCGGGACGGATTTTTACCGGTAAATTGTCGGTCGGGAGAGACTTTACTGGGAGCCATCCTATAATGGGACACCGGCCAGCGACGAATGCGTGAAGGACTGACTGACCGTCCGACGACGTTTACATCGCGGCGCGGACTCAGTGTTCCGCGACTGAGCGCGTGTACCGACTAGTCGGCCCAGGTGGCACGTCCATTTTTGCACCCCGCGCAGCCTCCGTATCCCCATCACTCATCCCTCTGCCCGTTCGTCCGCCCGACCGGCCGCAGACCACCGTCAAATCTATATCGGATTTCTTTCGGTCACTCCGACGACGACTCCCGGTGACGTCGCGGGAATCGAAGGCACGGTACGGCGGCTTGTCCTTGTCTATGGATAATAACAGGAGTGTCGGCCGGGCCACTGGCTCTCGATCAATCAACGCCCATTATCGCTCGCTCGCTAGCCCCGGTCTCCTCGCAAGCGACCGGACCAGCAGCTGCCGATGCTCCGGACGAAATGAATAAGCAAGTTTAACGCCAGCCATAATACGACGGGGATAATCCGGCAACGACTAACCGTGACCGGCGACTTAACGAGTCCGATCCGGCCGCCAAATTGTCGTCATCTCGATTATGGAAAGTTATGCAATGCATTCGCTCGTCGCGGTGTACGTCACTCGCGGGGGACGCGTTCGGGTCACATTGATCTGCAGGCTTCGCGCCGTCGCCGCGGCGTTGACGCGCGCATAATCGATAACGTTTTATCGATCTGCATGTGCCGGAATGATGATGATGATGATGATCATATAAGCTCGCATTGATCGGTCCCGTCACGTGCTGTATAGGACGACAATCGACGAGACGTCGCACTCGCGAGCGGTGAAGGGATTACCGAGTGATATATGCGGTTCACGACATCCAGAGACCGATGTCAATCAGGCTTTTTTCTGCCCGAGTCTTCCCTACACGTTTAATGTACATGAAGTATGCAGAAAGCCATTAAACACACGAACTTATTCCTCCGAAATAAATGCCGCATATAACCTACAAAGTGAACTCTTATATAAACTGGGATATGAAACATTGTGCTAAACGCTACAGTTTATAGCCAATTTACACCCAATTATTCTTTGTTGGGTAACTTAACTACCGAAGAAAAACGCACAACTAAAACTAATCTATTGTTACTTTATCATTTATCGTCATGTTGCTGGGTCCGCATGCAGACTGAATAACATTTGCTTGTGTATCTTTTTTTTATTTTTCATTGGATGTGTGATCGATATGACTAGCAAAATAGACGTTAAGTTACTTCATGGCCGCTGCCAATTTTTGTGGTCTATAAACTATAAAAATGCCGTCGTTGTCTGTACGGTGCTACGTTATGAACCAATCTTATATAGTTCCGTATCTTCTAGAACATTCACCGATTACGACAAGGTGACAAGGTGAAGAAAGCATCGCGCTGCGTGAGCTGCAAATATGTATGCAGAGCACGCAAAGCGGTCTTTATGAGAAATCGCATATCGCATAGCGCGGCGTGCATGCGTCCACCGCAAAGCGACTCCCTCGGCGCACATTCCGCCGCATACATGCACGCCGTGGACCTATAAGCATAAAGACGCGGTGACCATCCCAGCACGATAAAGGCATCAGCGACCTGCCTGCAGCACTTGATACCATAGACAGAAAGTTATAGTTTCAGCAAATCAGCACGTAGGTCGAATCTGACGCAGGAATCAGTCATATCAATAAGCCCTCTTCTTGGTATCACATTTCGCACATGAATTTCTAGTTTCTTTTATAAATAACATACGCGATAATGCGATAATCAAAGCGGCATTGTCTTTGTCTTGAAGCAGAAAAAAATCTCACCGTGGACATAAATAAACCTACCAAAAATGAAACTGGAAGATACATCAATAAGTAAGTAAGCAATGAAATATTTACAGTGCGCTCAAAGCTAGCTGGGCCAGAGTTGGCTCGCAGTTTACCAAATTAAACAATTGCCAAAGACTTCTACAACACGAGCTGATCTGTGATCAGTAAGTTCTGAAAACATACAGAACGCAATATTCACCAAGAGAAGCGGCGTGTCGATCGTGTCCCGGTGCCGAAAGGCTCATTACGAGACAACAAATGGACGATAAAGGACGCCGGGCGCCGGATCTACCGCAGCGGCCCCGAGGGCGACCTACGATAGATCACGGCGCATCCTACTGTCTAACGCGGCGGCATTCCACGCCAGGCCATGACACCGCCAAGTCCGATCTCCGGGCGCGGTGACGTTTGTCCAGAGATTATGGGACGATCCGTGTAGTCCTTTTGATTGCTGTGATACAACGATTCGTGCACTGGACGCAGGGAGGACAGAAGATTGAATGCATGCACCAGTGCTGCTTTGATGGTCAATTCCTGCAATCAACAGATGATAGAAGTCCGAAGTACAATAACAAAGCCTACAGGCTACAGACAGTTAGAACTTACTAGTGACGCGTGTAGGCCTATACAATACAATACAATACAATATTCGTTTAATAAAAGCTAGCGTCAGAATGCAGAGCACACACACACTAGGTAATTCACCGTAAAATAATTAAAATATTAAAATGTTTATACAAAAAACAGAACTACAAAAACAAAAGAGCCTATGACGAAAAGCAAGTCATGCACGATATACTGTATTTTCTGTTTTTGCCTATTTCGTACGAAGCGGTGTCGAAACATAAGGTAAGATGCGCGAATCGTCCTAGTACAGCATCAAAGGAGGTTTACAGAATGTCTCAATACGAGTCCAAACTCCGACGGACAGTCAGCCAAGCAGAGCCAGGCGTCGCACGGACGGACTGGCTGACGCGTCGGTGATCAAAGCAAGACGGATGACACGCCAGGGCCGCGCATGCGTGCGAGGCCATGGCTACCACGTGACGACCGGAAAAGCACATTCAACGACGCCGCAAGAGGTTAATAACGCAATTCGACGCGTGTCCAGCGCGCCACGGACACAGATATAGACACGAAACCAGCGCAAGGCAAACGGCATCACACCATCACCGTCACACTACTGCATGGCTGGCAGTAGAGCGTCGCGAGACGCGGTGTACGGGAGAGCGCTGTCACCGGGAAAGGGGGAAAATTGTCTCCCCAAATTTTGGAATAGCGGAAAATTTTCTTCTTGTGGGAAAAATTATTTTTCACAACTGCAAAATTGGGGCTGAAAATCTACCATTTACAAAAAGATTAGAGGTTAAGTTGAAATTTTAAACACCCATAATCAACTCTGTCGAAAAATTGCAAATTCATCTACTTTTTCTAACCGTGCACGACGTTGCTGGCGGTGTGGCCTATAGCCTAACAATGCGATGTCTTGTAAACGTGATGAGACCTGGAGCTTGTGAACGTCAGACAACAAGATTCGACATATTGTACCTTCCAACTACACCTATGCTAGGCCTAGTTACTGCTCGCAGAAGCGACGGGAGTATTGTTATCAGCATTGTCGCTAAGCTTTTCTCTATCAAATCATGAACTGCTGCACTCAGCTCGATGAAATTTTGCTTGAGCATGACCTTCACGAATAACGACCTCCATAGAAGCCTATTGAATTTCATGGTTTTTGGTTAAAGGTCAAGGACACAAGTTTTTTGCGTGTGTGTAACGCGCCCAGCAACGAGCAGCCGTGCGAGAAATGCATTCGCTTAGTGGCGCTAACGGCGGTTTTGTTTTTGTAGCGTTCAGTTGGCTATAGATTCACGAAATGTTGCACAGGTAAGGCTACTATTGACAGCCTATATAGAAGTCGCCAGCCCCCTACGACTTATTGTTTAGCCACAATACATCCGTGACAGACGACGACGACGGACAGACAGACAGACGAACGGACGACAACCGTACCATAAGTTCGACCGTTTCTTAAGTACGGTCGATTAATAAAAAATCTGCAAACAGCTCTAGGGCTTATACCAGATTTTAGCAGTGCACTGACTTGGTCGCAGACCTGATCTCTGACAGTCCGCGATTTTACTCTGCTCAAAACTGTTGGATTATGTCGCGCGTAAACACAATCGATCTAATGGAATTCGGGCTTGACAAGTGTAGGCCTATAACGCGCACGTTACTCGTTAGCTAGGCGTCAAAATCAACCTAACCACTGAAATCGATCGCACCGACTGTCTCTGCATGGGCACTTGATTCGCACGCGCTTGTTTTCGGTTCGATAATGATCGAGCGATAGTCGATGTCGCCTTCCCGTCAGTTTTGCTTGTCGCGCTCGCGTTCTTTTTCGATACATCGACTTGCACCTGACGCTGACGACCGGAAACCTTTATATAGGGTGGCAGCGTGTGAAACAGAAAACGCCAATCAACACGGAACGCCGTCTATATTACAAGCGTTTCAGTGGATGCTTTGATAATGTTCGATTCTCGGAACGTGTGCGATACCTTACACATATCAGTGATCACACTCACACGGTAGTGTGAGTGTTGTAAGGACGACCTTCAAAGTATATGGAAAATGCAAACTTTGACCCTCAGCCAAACAAAAACCCCTGAACCGATCGTCACCAAATTTTAATGGCGTGATTACGTCATGGACGCCTACCACCAAACAAAATTTGGGCTCAATCCGCCCAGGGGTTTTTGCTCCCCATATAGGTGAAATATAC
>Ga0209367_1000050_pt1 | contig 67125 bp, 51 predicted proteins | sample WorMetLIZISLAND2_FD_187412 | JGI IMG/M metagenome (GOLD analysis project Ga0209367, IMG submission 187412) | Marine gutless worms symbiont microbial communities from Max Planck institute for Marine Microbiology, Germany - Olavius geniculatus... ...
TGAATTACTACGAATACCAATATCTTTTTGATTCAAGTTGATCAGTGGTATATTAGCGTTGACCGGTTCACGGAGAATGACAAAAATATAAAAATGCACTTTTTCAAAGAGCGAAATCAAAGTTATATCTAATATAAAACTTTATCCATAAATTGAGAAACGCAGGGTCCCGGTACAAGCGAGACGCCCGCCAAAAAGCGGTCGGCCCGGACTGCGACGACCTCAGTCGTGACGTGGCCGACCCTACGCTGGGACCGGACAGAGGGTTTTTTTGATTAATCTGGCCGATGTTCAGGTAAGCGGCTGCGAGTATACGGGTTTGGAATTTTGAATTTGGATATTGGAATTTATTTGTGATTTGGTGCTTGTCATTTGTTATTTCAACTATTAGCAAAGGCAATCTAGTGTTTGAGAAACGCACTTACCGAAATTTAGTAAACGCAGAGAAACTGACAACCTTTCAGGTTGTTGTCAAGGAAACGGATTTGCTGGTGCATGCCGACCGCTACCTGAGACGGGAAGTCCGGGAGCTGGTGCTTGAGCAGCGAGGCTATGTCGAGGCTTTTATCGACACCAACCCGGAATTCATGACGGCCCTGGATCCCTGGCGCTCCGAGGTACCGGCCCCGCCCATCATCGCGAATATGATAAGGGCCGGCACCGCGGCCGGTGTCGGGCCGATGGCGGCCATTGCGGGGGCGATTGCCGAAAGCGTGGGCCGGGGTCTTTTGGAAATAACCGATCAGGTCATTGTGGAAAACGGCGGTGATGTGTTCATCAAAACTTCTAAGCCGGTGACGGTGGGGATTTATGCCGGATCGTCGCCGCTCAGCATGCAGGTCGGCATCCGCTTGAGCAATGAAAATAAACCCATCGCCGTTTGCACCTCCTCGGGCACCCTGGGCCACTCCTTGAGCCTCGGCCAGGCGGATGCGGTGTGCGTGGTGGCCGACTCCTGCGCCCTGGCGGATGCCGCCGCAACATCCCTCGGCAACCGGGTCCGGTCTGAAGCGGATATCGACCGTGCCATCGCCGCCGGCCGCAGTATGGCTGAAATCGCCGGAATTGTCATCATTGCCGGTGAAAAAATCGGAGCCTGGGGTGATCTGGAATTAATCCGCCTTGAAAAATGATACCTTCCATTACCCGACCAACGCTGTATTGAATGAAAATCGCATGATTAAAATCCAATGAAATCCCAACCCGGATAAACCGGAAATATTAGCCACAAGGCACTCAGACACAAAGAAAAAAGAAAATAGAAAAAAGGTTTTTATAAAAAACTTGGTGTCTTTGTGGTGAAGACCGTTAACTTAATAATGGTAAAATCCGACTTTTTTACGAGACCTTCAATTCCGGATATGGGAAGCAAAATCGATTATGTATTGACGGAAAAAAAAGATTGAGTTTTCGTTATAAACAGCGTAAGTTATCTGATTATCAATAGCAGCATTCCGGCGTTCAGTGGGCTTCATTGGACGATTGCCCGGTGTGCCTTTATTTTACAGGCAGTTCAGCTATTGACGGCACTGAATACAGACATTCCAAACCCATTTGCAAAAAGAATCGATCAACATAATTGCCACACCGATCCATGGCTTCGATTAGTGGAAAGGTTGCCGTAGTATGGAAACAATGTGGGCTCCCTGGCGCATGGAATATATCCTGGACGAGAAACAGGCCGGATGTGTATTCTGCGACGCCCTTGAAAAAAACGATGACCTGACGCTATTCAAGGGAAATGACACCATGGTCATGATGAATAAGTTTCCCTACATCAACGGTCATCTGCTGGTTGCACCGATAACTCATTTGCCGGCCCTGGATCAGCTCAGCCGGTACGAGATGGGCGAACTGCTGGCCACGGTTGAACGGTCGGTTGACATTTTGAAACAGGTAATGACTCCCGACGGATTCAATGTCGGGCTTAACCTGGGCAAAGTCGCCGGAGCCGGGGTGGAAGAGCATCTGCACTTCCATATCGTACCCCGCTGGTTCGGAGATACCAACGCCTTCACGGTTTTTGCCGAGGTCAGGGTAATACCCGAGCACATCAAGGCCACTTACAACAATTTGAAGCCGCATTTTGATAAACTGGACCTATTAACGAAAAACTAATGGAGAAATCGATGAAGAAAGGCACACTGATTGTTTGGGTTATTATTTTTGGATTTATTGCACTGTTTATTTTTCAGAATCAGGCTTTCTTTCTGGCCAAGGCCGAAAATCCTTACACCCTTAATTTCGGAATAAGGCAATATGCGATTCCGCAAATGTACAATGCCGTCCTTGTGCTGGTTTTCTTTTGCGCAGGCCTCATCATTGCCTATCTGTTCAGTTTATCGGCGCGCTTCAAATCAAAACGTTCGCTAAAAAAACTAAACCTGACGATTGCCGCGCACCTTAACCAGATCGCCGAGCTAAAAAGTGAAGTCAATACGCTCAAAGGCGGCGAGGAACCGGTCGACGAGCTGGCAAAGACGACTGTTTTAGACATCAGGGACGACAAGAAAAATGCTGCGCAAGATGCCGACAAAAGTTCCGCCGAAGATACGACCAAATTTAATCCAGACGATACGACCGCCAACCCCGACGCTGACGATACCGGAGAGTCCCTAATCAAAGAGAAAGATTAACTGAAACGTATTTCAAGTAAATTAGCTTAAACCAAAATGAGTCAACTTTTTGGACACTATAAGGTAGTTTGCGCCTTATTTAGGGATTCAGGAATTAAGGGATTGGGGGATTAAAGGATAAAATCCATAAGTTAAATGAGATAGAATTCCCTCAATTCCTCAATTCCTCAATTCCTCAATTCCTGAATCCCTTTCCCCGAAAACCTATGAGCCCTCCCAAATCGACCCCGATGATCAAACAGTACCTGTCCATTAAGGAACAGTATCCGGATACGATTCTGTTTTACCGGATGGGTGATTTCTACGAGATGTTTTTCGAGGACGCCCAGCTGGCATCGCGCGTGCTTGAAATCGCCCTGACCTCGCGGAATAAAAACGACGAATCTCCGGTTCCCATGTGCGGCGTCCCCCACCGGGCGGCCCAGAGCTATATCGCCCGCCTCATCGACAACGGCTACAAGGTGGCCGTCTGCGATCAGATCGAGGATGCCGCCAAGGCCAAGGGTTTGGTGAAGCGAGATGTGGTGCGCGTGATCACCCCCGGCATGGTCATCGAAAACGAGCTACTGGATGCCCGGGCCAACAACTTTGTCCTGGCGGTCTATTGCAAGGGCGACGCTTACGGGATCGCCTACCTGGATATTTCAACCGGCGATTTCCGGGTGACTCAATCGGAAGATTCGGCCGCCATCACCCAGGAGATCCAGCGCATTGCACCCAGCGAGATGCTGTTGGCGGAGTCGACCAAAGAAAAGCCGCTTTATTTGCCCCTGAAGGAGGCCCTGGCGGAAGTTGCCACCTCCTACCTGGACAACCGCGCATTTGAATACCGGGCCGGCTATGACAGACTGACCGAACAATTCAAAACCCTGACGTTGGAGGGATTCGGCTGTGAAACCCTGCCGGCCGGCATTTGCGCTGCCGGTGCCGTAATATACTATGTCCGCCAAACCCAGAAACAAAAGCTGGCCCACCTGTCCCGTATCGAGACCTATTGGCTGGACCGGTACCTGTTGGTAGATGAATTAAGCCGACAGAACCTCGAGCTGACCAAAAATATCCGCACCGGATCACGGCGGGCGACGCTGCTCGGCATCCTGGACCGCACCGCCACAGCCATGGGCGCCCGGCTGCTGGCCAACTGGATGCGCTACCCGTTGGTCGATCTCGATGAGATCCGGCTGCGTCACGATGCCGTGGCCGAGTTAAAGGACAATATCTTAACCCGCCGCAGTATTCGAGAAAGCCTGAAATCTGTTTCCGATCTTGAACGCATCGGCAGTAAAATCGTGATGGGCCATGCCAATGCCCGGGACCTGGTGGCGTTGAAACGATCACTGCAAATGCTGCCGGATGTCTGGATCCGGCTGTCCGAAATCGCCGCCGCACTCTTTGCACCCCCTGACAATCTTGACCGCCTCAACGAACTGGCCGACCTCATCGATCGCGCAATTCGCGAAGACGCACCGCCCACCATCAACGAGGGGGGCCTCATTCAAACCGGGTACAATAGTGAACTGGATGAACTGGTTCAAATCAGCCGGGACGGCAAAGGCTGGCTGGCCCGACTGGAAATACGCGAACGCGAAGCCACCGGTATCAATACGCTCAAAGTGCGCTACAACAAAGTTTTCGGTTGCTATATCGAGGTTCCCAAGAGCCGGTCGGATTCCGTCCCGGTACATTATGTGCGCAAACAAACCCTGGTCAACGCCGAACGCTATATTACCGATGAGCTCAAGTCATTCGAAATGAAGGTATTCGGCGCCGAGGATCGGCGGGCGGCGCTTGAAAACGAACTGTTTAATGAAATTCGCAATGAAATCGCCACCAGCAATCAACAAATTCAAGAGACAGCCCGCTTTTTAGCCCGGGTGGACTGCCTGGCGAATTTGGCGGAGATTGCGGATCAAAATAACTATTGCCGGCCGGAGATGACGACGGACGGCAGCATTCTGATTGAAGACGGCCGTCATCCGGTGGTTGAAAAGATGATTACCGCCGAGCGGTTTGTACCCAATACCATTGAGCTGGACACCCGGAAGCAGCAGATCCTGATAATTACCGGACCGAATATGGCCGGCAAGTCGACCGTTTTACGGCAGGTGGCGCTGGTAGTGCTGATGGCCCAGATCGGCTCGTTCATACCGGCGGCCAAGGCCGCCATCAGCATCACGGACCGGATCTTTACCCGGGTGGGCGCTTTGGACAATCTATCCCATGGCCAAAGTACCTTCATGGTTGAAATGGAGGAAACCGCCAACATTCTGAACAACGCCACTGAAAAGAGCCTGGTGATCATGGATGAAATCGGCCGGGGCACCAGCACGTTCGACGGCCTGAGCATTGCCTGGGCCGTGGCGGAATATCTGCACGACTTAAAGGGCAAGGGCGTGAAAACCCTGTTTGCAACCCATTGCCATGAATTAACCGAGCTGGCCCAGACCAAGCCCCGGGTTAAAAACTTCAACATCGCCGTCAAGGAATGGAATGATGAAATTATCTTTTTGAGAAAGCTGGTGCAGGGCGGAACCAACCGCAGTTATGGCATCCAGGTGGCACGGCTGGCCGGCATTCCGGACCGGGTGATTAAACGCTCCAAGAAGATTCTCTTTGATATCGAGCAGGGCGGCTATGCCAGCGGTGAATCCGCGTGCCTGGGTATCGTCAAGGAGGAAACCGGCCGCGGACCCGTGCAGTTGGATCTTTTTCAAAAGCCCAACAATCCGATCATCGAAAAATTAAATCAGCTGGATATCTCCACGATGACGCCCTTGGAAGCGTTGAATTTTTTGTATGAAGTGCAACAACTTAGCAAGAAGTAATCTCAATGGGCGAACCGTTCCGGCTAAATCTGACCGTTCCCCATTATGCAAATGTGACCTAATAAAATACCAAACCACAAATCACAAATTTCAAATAAATTCCAATGACCCAAATTCAAAATCCGAAACATGATATTCCTATCCCAATGTGCCCGCCCGTATCTGTATCGAAAGAAAAGCTATTCTAACACGAGGTGAAAATAGGAAAGGGAAGTGTTTTGGTCATTGAGTATTGAATTTTGAGATTTGTTTGTGATTTGATTTTTGAGATTTGGGATTTGGGATTTCTGTCTACTTCACAGGTCTCGTCTGAAAATCGAATCCGAAGTTTAATAATAGGTATTACCGGAAATGCCATTATCTCTTTGAACTTTCAGTTAATTCTGCTATTATAGCCTAAAGTTCAAAAATCGCTGACCGGAATCTTCGGATTTGATCGCTTCCAATGTCTGAAAGAAACCACATCCTCATTGTCCTGCTGCTGAGCCTCAGTGCCTGTCTTGCGTGGAGCGCAGTCTTTGCCGGTCTCACACCCAAACAGGCCTATATCAGCGGTGAAAGCTGCTACAAAAAGCTGCGCAATTCCCCGGCCAAGATGAAATACCGCGACAACTGGCTGCGGTGCATCAAAAAATTTCAGCAGGTTTATCGAATGGACCCGGCGGGCCCCTGGGCGGCGGCCGGTCTATATATGTCCGGCAACCTTTACCGGGAACTGTCGAAGTACTCAGGGAAACGATCCGACTTGCAGGAGGCCCGGGATATTTATGAGCGGATCATCAAACGCTACCCCAGCAGCCGCTACCAGAATAAAGCCGCTCTGGCCCTGCGCAACCTCTCCGCCACCCGGGCCCGGTCGAAACAGCCTGATGCGACGAAAATCGCCAAGGCCGGCGGGCAATCAGCGGATGATACCTACCGTGCGGCCGAAAGCTGCTATAAAGACCTGAGCCAGGACTCGCGTAAACGGAAACAGCGGGTAAACTGGATGCAGTGCATCGAGAAATTTTATGACAGCTACCGCAAGGATCCCACCGGATCCAAGGCCCCCGCCGGATTGTTCATGACCGGCAAACTCTATGCCGACCTTTATGGATACTCGAGCCAGGAATCAGATCTGCGGGCGGCCCATACCATGTATGAGCGGATTATCGATAAGTTTCCGGCCAGCCGCTACCGGGTTAAAGCGGAATTGCTTATCGATTCAATGCCGGCGTGGGCCAAACTAAATTCCGTCAGAAAAAAAGATGACCTGGCCCGGATGATCGACGCCAATGCCGAATCTTCCCCGGCGGTCGCCACCAGCGGGGCCAAAACAGCCGCGTCGCTTGTCAACGGCATGGGGACCGTCGACAATTTGCGCTTCTGGTCCAACCCCAATTACACTCGGGTTGTCATCGACGCCAGCCATGAAACCGACTACAAGCACCACCTGCTAAAAAAAGACCCGGCCCTCCACAAACCCCAGCGCCTTTACATCGATTTAATGCGCAGCCGGCTGGGCAAGAACATCAAAAGAAATATCCCGATCAACGACGATTTGTTGACCGATGCCCGGGCTGGTCAGTATTCCAAAGATTCCGTCAGGGTGGTAATCGACATCAATTCATTTAAAACTTACAAGGTCTTTTCGTTAAAAGATCCGTTTCGGATTGTGATCGATGTCTGGGGTACCTCCGGCGGCAAAAAAACCAGGTCCCGGCCACCGGTTCAGATATCTAAAAAAAGCGGCAAACTGCCCACCAGCGCCCTGGCCAAGCAGCTTGCGCTGGGCGTCAGCCGCATCATTATCGACCCGGGTCACGGTGGGCGGGATTACGGCGCACCCGGGTATTTAAAGGGGGTGCACGAAAAAGATGTCGTCCTTCAGATTGCCCGCCGGCTGGCTGCCATGATTCGTCGGGAATTGAATTATGAAGTCTATTTGACGCGCGACAGCGATAAGTTCCTGACCCTGGAGGAGCGCACCGCCATTGCCAATACGAAAAATGCCGATTTATTCATATCCATTCACACCAATTCACATAAAGATCGGCGGGCTTACGGCATCGAAACTTATTTTCTGAACCTGGCAACGGACGATGAAGCCATCCGCGTGGCGGCCATGGAAAATGCAACGTCCACCAAAAATATCAGTGATCTGCAGACCATTCTTTCTGATTTGATGCAAAATGCCAAGATCAACGAGTCCAGTCGCCTGGCTGGTTATGTCCAGACTGCCGTGGTCAGGCATTTGAAAAGCAAACGCTGGAGCCGCATTAAAGACAAGGGGGTCAAACAAGCCCCGTTTTACGTTCTGCTGGGGGCCCAGATGCCGGCCGTACTGGTTGAAACCGGGTTTATCAGCAATCCGCGGGAGTGTAAAAGACTGGTCAACCCCAAATACCAGCAACGGCTGTGCGAAGCCATCATCCAGGGCATCCGAACCTACATCCGGGAAACCAGCCCGACGGCGTTTATGAAGCGCAGACCGCAATCGGGGATGGGCGGCTAGGCCCTATAAGACCTATAATAAGTCCTATAGGTCATATAGGACCTATAAGACCTAAAACGCACTTTTTCCAACTTCTTTGCATTGACACCCTCCCTGGTAATCCTTTAATAAGAACCTTCCATGGATACCATCCCTCAAAAATCCGACATGCCGCTTAATCCTTATGTAGTCCTGAGCATTGGGATCATCGGCGTTTCAACCGGTGCTATTTTTGCCCGTATGGCGGATGCACCGGCCTTGGTGACGGCTGCCTACCGGGTGGGATTGGCAGCCACCGTGATCCTCCCATTCGCCGCCTGGAAGGCCGGGGATGAGCTGCGCCGCTTGTCGCGGCGCGATCTTATGCTGGCCGCTTTGTCCGGTCTATTTCTGGCGCTGCATTTTGCCAGCTGGATTTCATCATTGGACTACACGGCGATTGCCAACAGTGTCGTGCTGGTCAATACCATTCCGCTGTGGGTTGGCATCTTGACGCCCCTGATTGCCAAAGATCGTATCCAAAAATTAACGATCATCAGCATTGCTCTCAGTGTCATCGGCGGAGTAATTATTGGATTCGGTGATTTTGCCATCGGTTCAACCGCCCTGTGGGGAGATTTTCTGGCTGTCATCGGAGCGATGTGCGCGGCCATCTATCTGCTGCTGGGCCGCAATCTGCGCCGCAAACTTTCACTGCTTTCTTATGTGGTCCTTTGCTACGGCAGCGCCGCCGTCATTTTATGGCTGATCGTACTGTCTTTGGACCTGCCGGTTGTCGGCTATAGCACTCAAACTGTTGCGGCATTTTGGGCCATGGCCCTGATTTCGCAGATTTTGGGCCATTCCAGTTACAACTGGGCGTTGAAGTGGTTCAGCACCGGCTTTATCGCGGTGGCCCTGTTGGGTGAGCCCATCGGCAGCACGATCCTGGCATATGTTATATTTGACGAAGGATTAACCGGACTGAAAGCGCTGGGCGGGGTGTTTATTTTGGCGGCCATCTATCTGGCGGCACGGGGGGAGAAATAAGAACGGCATTCGGTATTAGGTATTCGGCATTCGGGGAGACAGCAAGGTGTAGGGTATAAGGTGCAAGGTATAGGGTATAAGGTGTATAGGACGAGCATTCGGTTTTCGGTATTCGGCGGACGGATGTGCTGAGGACTGAGGATAAAAGAGCGCTGCGCTTTAAGAGTACTTCGTTTGAGGAGCGCTGCGCTTTAAGAGCACTTCGTTTGAGGAGCACTTCGTTTGAGGAGCGCTGCGCTTGAGGAGCACTTCGTTTGAGGAGCGGCCTGGCGGCCTTGAAAAGTAAGCGGCGGGGTTTATCCCGGCTCACGGACCTTAAACCTTATACCTTAAACCCTATACCCTGATTTTATGGGGTTTATCCCCGCCCGTTAATCTGCTATATCAATCCAGGATTTTGCCGGGCATAATACTAAGCGGGATAGAATTCAAATAACCATTAACAAATAACCCATAACGATCACTGCGACGGAGGTTAACATGGCATACGAGAACATCATCTATGAAGTCAAGGAAGGCATTGCAACCATTACGTTTAACCGGCCCAAAGCGCTGAACGCGCTCAACGGGGCCCTGCTGGGTGAATTGTCAGCGGCCTTGGATACCATCGCCGGCGACGAGGAGATCCGGGTATTGATCCTGACCGGCGCCGGGGACAAGGCCTTTGTGGCCGGTGCCGACATATCGGAACTCGCCACATTCGATTCGTTGAAGGCCAAAGCATTTGCCAGAAAGGGACACGATATCATTAACAAGCTACAGCATCTGCCGATTGCCGTGATAGCCGCCGTCAACGGGTTTGCCCTGGGCGGGGGAACTGAAATCTCCATCGCCTGCGATTTTATCTATGCTTCGGAAAATGCCAAGTTCGGCCAACCGGAAATCAATCTCGGATTGATTCCGGGGTTTGGTGGCACCCAACGGCTGCCGCGATTAATCGGCACCAATATGGCCAAGGAATTGATCTTTACCGGCAAAATGATATCAGCCGCCGAAGCCCTGCAACTGGGTCTGGCGAACAAGGTCGTAGCGCCTGAGGGCCTGATGGATGAGGTGCTGAAAACTGCCGCTGTCATTGCATCTAAGGGCAAGGTGTCTCAACGCGAAGCCAAACAGGCGGTCAACAAAGGGATGGACGTTGATCTGGCCAGCGGCTGCGGTATCGAAATCGATGCATTCAGCCTCTGTTATGCCAGCCCCGATGCCAAAGAAGGCACCAGTGCCTTCTTGGAAAAGCGTCAGGCGGAATTCAAGGGAGGACTGGTGGAATGAGAAATGAATAATGACGAATGACCAATGAAGGCATGCTGTCTATTTAACCAAGCGACTATATCAATAGAACAGCGAATTGCGTCATTGGGCGCGAGCGTCATATGATTTTCAATCCGGACTGTGACGGGCGATTCTCGGATGGGAACATTTGCGGGCGAGGATAAACCCCGCCCCCACAGGCGGACCTCTATTCAGATCATAACGGCGGGATTTGTCCCCCTCTGATACCATCCCGACATTAGATGTCCTCTTCCAACGTAGCGGCGGGGTTTATCCCCGCCGTTTGAATAGGGCAAAATGTATCAATATCAATTAGACAGTTACCAACTCAGTTTTGCGCAGATTGTGCAAAACATTTGTTGGCATCTTTGTAAAGCACTAATATACAAGCATCTACAAAGATTTGAATTGATTTCAAATTTGTCACGACGGTGATTTTGTTTGAGACATTTGAATTTTGGAATTTTGAATTTGTTTCGTATTTCGATTTTCGAGTTTCGTATTTCCGGTTTAACCGGTTTAGGGTATCAAGAAGAATCATGGACAAAAACAAAATATATATTCAGCTGGTCTGGGGAACTTTGCTGGTTCTAATGGGTATAGCTTTTTTTTTCCAAATTCCTCACTCGATGAAGAGAATTATATCAATCGAGTCTTCAACTTTGGAGATTGGATTTGTTTATTTCTGTCTCTATCTTATTGACCTTGGGTTATTGGTCGGGGGAGTCAAAAAACTATATGCCAATTACCGGTTATTGAAAAAAACCAAAGCTGATGAGGATAACATTCCTTGATAGATAAAGTTTTATTATATTTAAGACCTGATCCTTAAATATTCATTTTTCATTATTCATTCCGCTAACGCCCTTTCAAATTTTTCGATCTGGTCCTCATAATAAGACCGCATTTGGCCGGCCCGTTCCAGGGCCTTGTGGCCGGCTTCCAGCGCATCGCGATACATGCCGTTGACATAATAGCTCTCGGCCAGGGTATCCCAGATATGCGGTGACTTCTCGAGCCGGATGGCCAGTTTGGCCAGGGCCAAAGCCCGGTAAGGATCCCGAAAGCTCTCGTCCTCGCAGGTGGCATAATGCCAGGCCAGGTTGTTGAGAACCAGGGCATTTTCCGGCTGCAGGGCCAATGAATTCTCCCAGGCATCCTGGGTACCGGACCAGTTTCCGGTATTATAATAGATATTGCCGAGCATGGTGTATAAATCCGGATTGCGGGGATCGGTTTCGATCAAATCCAATACGGCTTTTTCACGCAGATTGTTGCTGAGCCGGTCTCCCACGGCAATCAAATTCATTTGATATCCCAAAAAGCCTAGCATCAACAGACACACCAGGTAGATCGCGATGCTTTTCCTCACTTTGTTGTCCTGGCGATTGATCCATCTCGAATCGGATTCACATTTTCTCAGGTAATCGATTCGCTGTTGGATGCTGAAATGATGCCAGTTGGGCCTGTCCGCCGGTTGACCGCTGGTAGCGGCTATTTTTTCCAGGGTCGAGATCAGCGGTTGCGCCGAGTCAAACAGGTCATAGACACAGGTGTCTGCCTGGCGCTCAAAGTTGCGCATGAAATATCCGAATATAAACCTAAAATAAACTAAAAATAGACTGATTATCACGATATTGGATGTGGTGGATACGATGGTTGTAAGACTGAACCCGGCTTTGGTAATCAGCCAGTATACCGGCGTGACATAATACATAGCGAAGATAACCAGATTATATGTAACAAAGGACAACAACATGTAGCCGACAAAAAACACCAGATAGAACATGAGGTGCTTTTTCTTGATATGGCCGATCTCATGGGCGACAACAGCGTCAATTTCGGCAGGCTCCAGCAAGTGCAGCAAGGACGGGGTGACCAGAATATAGCGGAATTTCTTGACCAACCCCATGACGCCGGCTGTGATCATTTTGCCGCCGAAAATGGGCCAGTATAGGATCTCGGCATATTCCAACCCGGCCCGCTCGCACAACTCGGTAATTCGTCTGCGATGAACGCCGTCTTCCAGCGGTGTGCAGCGCCAGAACTTTTGAATCAACAGGGGGCCGATGACGACCACCCCCACCAGAAAAACCAGGAAATAGCCGATTTGGCCTTCGCTGGTATTTAAAATCCGCTTCGGGGTGTCGAACGGCAGGGCCTGAATAATATCGGCGATCCCCGAGAGGACCAGCCAGGGCAGCAGCACGGGGATTGAAAAGGAAATATTGGATAAGACATAGGTCTTTCTTGAGATCCCGGCTCCGTATAGTCTTTGATAGGCATCATAGGCCAGGGCCCAGACAAGGGCCAGGTAGCAAATGAATAGCCCGAGAAAAAGGAGCGCCAACAGGGTCGGGATCGTCCTGAAAGGCACGGCACCTGCCAAAAAAGAGGAAAGGTTCAATCCGTATATGTTTACGGCAAACAGCACTACGGCCAGAATAAACTGCTGCAAAAGGGTATTGTGGAATTGACTGTCTATCCGCAGATACTGCCCCTTAGCGATACGCCTTTCGATTCTCTGAAATTGAAAGCGCGTAAAGAAAATAAATGCGAACATAAGGCCCAAAAACAGGGCAAATGACTCGATCGCTGTAAAATTGGTCTCCACCGAGGGCTGGTAGGTGAGATAAATCAACAGCACCAGGATGAAATAAATAAAATGGCCGAACATAAGTGTTTGGTATTTAGTGTTTGATATTTAGTGTTTGGTGTTTCGTTTTCGGTGTATGGTGTTTGCCGCTTCTTATTTGGTGTTACAGGGTTGGCCGTTGCCGACCTGAAGTTTCCGGATTAAACCCCAATGAGTAAATATTATACACTAAATACGAAATACTAAACACTAAACACCAAATGTTTGGTCATATTGATCAAGGCGATGAAAGCAGGTGTGAGCCGGATGAATCGTTTATTCCGGTTTGAAAAACCTTTCCTTCTCGCTGTAAATGCATCCGCAGTAGGACTGGCGATACATTGCGAGATCGCGTGATGTTTTAACGCCTTCTTTCCACCCCGTGCGAAAATCTTCATAAAAAAACGGCACCCCTGCGGCTTTGCCGACCGATTCGCCGATTGATTTGACCATGTCGTGCTTTTGAAATTTGCTGTAAAGCAAAGACGTCGAGAAATAATCGAATTTTCCCCGCTTGGCCATCAGGGCCGTGGTTCGCAGTCGATCGTGATAGCAGTAACTGCAGCGATCCTGTTCCCGGTATACGACGTTTTGAATAAAGCCTTCCAAATCGTAGCCTTCCTGGTAGATCACTCGCAGATCGATCTGCTGGGCATAGGACTGCAGGGTTTCCTGGCGTTTCAAACATTCGGTGTAGGGATGAATGTTGTGCCGGTAAAAAAAACCCATAACTTCCAAATCGCCGGCTCTCAAGGTCTTGACCGGGTAGACGGCGCAGGGGGCGCAGCATAAGTGCAATAAGAGTTTCAATGTCGTTCTCCAAAAATGGCAGTGCCGATGCGCACCAGCGTGGCACCTTCCTCTATGGCCGCCTCGAAATCTCCGGTCATGCCCATGGACAGCTCCTCCATGATGATGTTGGGAATATTTTCGGCCAGAATCCGGTCGCGCAGTTCGCGCAACGCGGCAAAAAAAGGCCGAACCTTGTCCGGTGCATTGAAATAGGGCGGCATGGTCATCAATCCTCTGACCGAGACATTGGCCAGTTGGCCGATATCTTTCAACAGCGTAACCGTATCTTCGATATAAACGCCGGATTTGGAATCCTCCCGGGCGACATTGACCTGGACCAGGATCGATTGGATCTTATCATGTTTTTGGGCATATTTATTGATTTCCTTTGCCAGCTTCAAGGAATCGACCGAGTGGATGAGATCAAACAGCCTGACGGCGTATTTGGCTTTATTGGACTGCAGATGGCCGATAAAATGCCAGTTGACGCCGGCTGTAGCCAGGGTATTGACCTTTTCTCGGGCCTCCTGGATATAATTCTCTCCCAGGTCCGTCACACCGGCATCGATAGCTTCCCGGACGACTTCGGCCGGCTTGGTTTTGCTGACGGCAATTAATTTAATTGAATCCGATGATCGATTGCAGCCATCGGCGGCCCTTTTGATACGCTCATGTATGCGTTGCAGTCTGTCTTTCAAATCCGTGTCCTTTCCGCCGAAGTTCTTAAGCTCGTGAGCTGATGAGCTCTTGAGCTCGTAAGTTTTCGAGCGGCTAAGTTCTCAAAGGTCGAAACTTGTAATATCTTTTTTGCTTAAGAACTTGAGAGCTATGAGCTTATTTGCTTACCAGCTCACGACCTTAACGACTCACGAACTCAGGCGCTTGCCAACTCACGAGCTCAAGCGCTTACCAACTCACGAGCTCACGAACTTAACACCTAAGATTTAATTCAACTCTAGAGCACCCTCTCTAATAAGATACTCTAAGACTTCGCAGACCGGAAGTCCAACAACACTCGTATAGGAGCCGTTAATGCGCTTGACCAGAAAGGTTCCGATTCCCTGGATCGCATACGCACCGGCCTTGCCGAACGGTTCACCCGAATCGATATACCAGTCGATTTCCCGGGCGGACAGGTTCCTGAAGCTGACGTCGGTCGTGACGCAGGCCGATACAAACCGGTCCCGGGCTTTGTGGCAGATACAGTACCCCGTATGCACCTGGTGTGTTTTCGCACGCAGGCTATTGAGCATCGTGCGGGCTTCATCGTGTGAGGCCGGTTTTCCGAGGATGGTGCCGTCAACAAAAACGATGGTATCGGCGCCAATAATCCAGTGGTCCGGATATCGGTCGGAGATATCCCCGGCTTTGGCTTCCGCTAAGCATTTGACGTATAAGTCGGGATCTGAAAAAGGCACCGAACTTTCATCCACTTGGCTGGGAATGACCTTGAATTTTAGTCCTGTCTTTTCCAGCAGGCGGCGCCGGCGTGGTGATTTTGAGGCCAGAATAATTCCCGCTCGATCAACGACGCTTATCATGTAAACTTTTTATCAAATGAAACATATTTTGACAAGGATTACCATTCGACAATGGCATGCCAATGCCAAATATAGGAAAGAATCCAAGCACGGAATGCCTTGGGTTGATTTCACTCCAGAGGGGTGACGTTAACCATAGGCTCCAAAGGGAATAATGGAATGCTGGATTGATGGAATTCTGGGGGTCGAAAACGGATGTTGGTCTGATTTTATATCCTGATCAGCAAACATTATAATAATACAGTCATTCCTCTGAACACAGTATTCCAACATTCCACTATTCCATCATTCCAGTCCCGTTAGTAGCAGAATTCATGACATAGCCGATTGTTTCTGCCCTAGCCCAGAGGACCAGGATTTCTGCAGCATGTGAAAAAAATTGTGCGATTATAAAAGGTTGCATCTCAATAAGAGGCACGCTATAATAAGCGAACTCTTAGCTCTGCATTTGGATCAATTGTCACAATAATACCTGCGCTGCAATTCAAAAGATCGGGTTTTGATAACTCCGGGATACCATGAATACTCTGAGCCATAAACCGTTTCGCATTCTTGCGGTCGATGATGAGATAACTGTCAGGGATCTTTACCAAGGGATTCTGAATCAAAACAATCAATCGGCGGCCCTGCCCAAATTTGAGCTGACCTGCTGTTCCCAGGGCGATGAAGCGGTTGAGGCTGTCAGGCGCTCCTTTCAAGAAAAATCGCCTTATGCCGTCGCCTTCCTTGATTTGAATATGCCACCGGGTCCTGATGGCGAATGGACGGCCGAGGAAATCCACAACCTCGACCCGCGGATCAACACCGTGGTGGTAACCGGCTACCGCAACAAGAGTTACAGCACCGCCGAGCATCAGACCCGTTTCTCGGACAAGCTGCTCTACCTCCAAAAGCCCTTTTATCCCCGGGAAATTCTTCAATTCGCGACGGCGCTGAGCATTAAATGGCAGGCTGAAAGACAGCTGTTGACCATGCAGGCCGATCTGGAAAACCTCGTTGAACAGCGAACGGCTGAGCTGTTAAATTCCAACCGGCTGTTGAAGATCGAAATCGAAAATCGCAAGCAGATGCAGCAGGAATTGCAGCAAAGTTTTGAAAGCCTCAAAAAAGCCATGCATTCGACCATCCAGGCCATCAGCATGACGGTTGAAAAGCGCGATCCTTACACCTCCGGCCACCAGCAGCGGGTGGCGATTTTGGCCAAGAATATCGCGGTGGAATTAGGGCTGACCAAAAGCCAGATCGAATGTATCTACATGGCAGCGGCCATTCATGACATCGGCAAAATATCATTGCCGGCTGAAATATTGGTCAAACCGATCGCTTTATCCGATATTGAAATCAATCTGATTCAGACCCATGCCCAGGCCGGCTTTGACATACTAAAAGGCATCGAGTTCCCCTGGGCAATTGCCGACATCGTATTGCAGCACCATGAAAGAATGGACGGCTCCGGATATCCGCTGGGCCTGGCGGGGGATGAAATTGTTCTCGAAGCACGCATTATTTGTGTCGCGGATGTGGTCGAGACCATGGCTTCCCATCGGCCATACCGGCCCTCGGTCGGCATGGATAAGGCCCTGGAGGAAATTGCCAATAATCGCGGCATCCTTTACGATCCCCAGGTTGTAGACGCCTGTTTAAGGCTGTTTAAGGAAAAAGATTTTAGCTTCCCGGTCTAAAGGTTCAGAGGTTTTAAGGTTCAGGGGTTGAAGGTTCACAGGTTCCGGAGTTGGCGGTTCAGAGGTTCGGGGGTTCAAAGGTTTAGGGTTCAGCGCTGCCTATCGCCGGTGCTTCTATTCGATCCGCCTAGTGCGGAGCAATCAATTCTCGACGATCCGTAATTACCTTGAACCGTTGAAACCCGAATCTCGTAAACCCTTTTTTTTACTTGATATACCATGTGATTTCGAGTATCCAGTAACGAATTTCGATTTTAGATTGTCTAACCTCGACAGGCCCGGGTGGCGGAATAGGTAGACGCAAGGGACTTAAAATCCCTCGGTCCTAAGGGCTGTGCCGGTTCGATTCCGGCCCCGGGCACCAATAAAATCAAGGGATTGGCCAATTTCAGCCGATTCCTTTTTTTTATCAAAATCATGGATTGTGCCCGAAATTGTGCCCATTTGGGATTTGAGGTAGGATTCTTGTTTATGTGCGGCTAATCTGAGGTCAGCATCGCTGACAATGTTGTATCGCTCAAATACGGATCTGGTTTTGTGACCTGAAATCATCATGGCTACCCGTTCAGGTATACCGGATCTAACCATGTTCCGAACAGCGGTTCTTCTTAGGTCATGTAAAATAGGTCCTTTGGGAAGCTTGTCCTGCCACTCCTCAACATATCGTTGACTCTTTCTGTATCCATATCCAAGCCCGACCTCTCGACAAGCTTTATTCCATGCCCCTCTAAAGTCCTTAATCGGTCCGTTACCTTCCTTATTTAAAAATACATAGGGTAACAGTTTACCATTTTCTTTACGAGCTTCCCACGCAACCTTGAAGATTTCCTTCAATTCCTCATCAAGGTAAACCGTCCGTCCATCATCATTTTTAGTTTCACCTACCTCAAGCCTGACAATCCCTTGAGTACGGTCTACTTGATCCCAAGTTAGTTCAGTAATCTCCGTATCCCTCCAGCCGAATTTATATGCAAAGGTTATGAAAGGCTTAAAATAAGAGGGTAGGGCATCACGCAATGCCAGAAACTGGTCGTGTTCAAAAAAGCCTTTTCTGACATTGTTTTCTTTGAGCATCGGAATGTATGGGACTCTATCCACCTTGGGAGGGGTTTGCTGCGCTCCGAGATTAAGCATCCGCTTTAAAGCTGAAAGCTCACGGTTGATTGTGGCATTAGCCGCACCGGAATTTATGTCTTTGCTGTCACAGGCAGGGCATTTGTCTTGAAGGTCAAATTTTTCGCTGCACTCGTTGCATATCCATTTCAATCGGTCTTCAATGTGTTCGCGAATACGGGTAGTTGTAATGTCAATAACCCTGAAGCCTTCAAACGTTTTTTCAAGATGGTTCACGCTTCTTTGTGCTCTCACCAGAGATTTTTTCTGGTTGATCCGGTAGTCAGCTAATAAATCCTCTGCCAATTCATCAAATTTTACCTTGTCAAAATAAATCCCTGGAAGCTTGCCTGATGAAATTTCACCTTCACGCTTTTTTAACAACCTCTTGGCATCAGCTTCTTTTTTGCTCTCCGACGATTCCCGGTATGGTTTGCCGTTCCGATAGTATTTAATCCAATAAATATTACCTCTTTTGTAAATGGTACCCATAAGCTCCCTCAACTTTCTCCCTGATGATTACTCGGGAAGGGGAGTCAGGGTCACTCCCCGTTCGGCTGCGCTTGCCTATCCCGCGTTGGTTATTGATTTCCCATGCTGCCCTTCCTATTCAAAATCTGAGATTGTTTGATATTCGGCATCTTAGAGTGTCGGTTTTTGCAAGAAATCCTTATTTGACGGCTATTTACGGTATTTCAAACTCATCGGCTTCAAACAACAGATCCCGCACTCCAATATCAAGATTCTTGCCGGTGATGTGAAACCCGAAAGGGGTCAGTGCATCTTCAAGGGCGGCATCGAGCTCGGGAATGCCATCGGTATTTTCCTTTGTTATCCAACTGTAATGTAATCTTAGATATAATTTCATTATCCTAAATTTGATTTTTTAACATTATTATTTTATTCTGATACTGGCATGAAATTTCATAGGCGTTTGCGGCCCTGCACCATCAGGCAGGCTCCATGCCAACGACTCAGCTTGCCTGATCCTTTTCCGGGATAGATGTGCCAAGGGGAGCACGCCCAAAAAAGAGCCGCATCCCCCTTGCCCCTTGTCTTACCCTTCGGAATAAATAATCTATTGCTCTGCACCCCTAAAACGCCTGCTCTCAGCACTCTGGTGCCTATTTGTGGACGTCTATGCAACCGTTTGTTTCCAACCGTTTGTGCTAATGCAAACCCCCAGACTCTCCGGTCAAAGGACAGTAACCGCCCGCATCTTGCGAATACGGGGCCTGAAGGTATTTGATAAAATTGTTTTCATTGTCCTATGGTTTGGGGCTTTAAGATTGTAAGCTTTTGTATTATTATGTACACTAAGTATACCTTGTTTGTCAAACGAATAATTTATATAGGAGGATTATGGAATTGGTTACAATTAGAATACCAGATGAAATAAAGAAGAAGCTGGATGAAATTGCTCAGAAGGAACAGCGCCCGTTATCGAACCTGATTCGTCTGATCATAACTCAATGGCTAAAAGAACACGATTATTTGAACGAAAAGCAACCCAAAGAATAACCGTTCAACTATAACGGAGGGTGTATGTCCTAAAATAAACCCCATTACTCAAAGAGAGGTGGGGTTTTATTTTTGGGATATGCTGAAGAAACATGGAATTGGGTTTGGTTCCATGTATTGGCAAACTATGTAAACTTTTTCTATTAAACTATCGTCAATTAAAATAGCAGAATGGAGGATTAACTGGAAAATTAATAACTATTAAAGATAATTGGAAATAGTTGGTAAGTAACAATATTGACCATGCATAAATTAAATGTCAAGCCTTTCAAAAACAAATTGGAGGGTATCTGTATGCGTCGTCGGATTTATACGGATCAGAAGTGCCCAATATGCGGTGGTAGTTTTTATCATGATGTCCGTCGTCGCGGGCTATTCTGCCCAGAACATAATGACCAAATAGCAACTGGCCGCTTTCGAGCCCAATTCGGACGTAAAACTCGAAGGCGGTTTTCTGCTTATAGGGAAGCTGAAAGATTTTTAGATGGGCTGAGGTGGGAAGTCTATCAGGGGACATTCGATCCGCGGGACTATCGAGTTGATTACCCTTTGGGATTTAAAACACTGTCTAAAAATTAAAAAGGCAGATGTAAAGCATACATTATATAGAAGTTAGGTCCGTATTCGAACTAACTCGATGCTTTTCTAATGATTATGTGGCCGGCATTAATCGAAATAAGCGGTCGAATTCTTCCATCATAGGTTGATGAGATTACCGGAATTGACAACATTAGGTGTTAGCTTTATAGATAGGGTGGTGTGGTGAGACAAATGGCTGATCAAGGCAAACAATTAGAGGAACCAAGAAAATTTGATCAAAATCAATATGACAGGTTATTGGAATGTGCAGCGAGCAACGATATGTCGGAATGGAATAAATGGAGGGAGCTCTTCTATCCATCTCGACAAGTGGACATTGAGCTCGAAGAGGCTGAATTTGGCGATAGAAATAGTCAAAAAACAAGTCAAAAAACAGTTTTTGATAATGCGAATCTTGATAAAGCATTCTTGAAAAAATCTGTTTTTTGGAACGTAAGCCTAAATAAAGCAAGCTTCCGTAATGCTGAACTAGAAGAAGTTGGGTTCACGCGTGTGGATCTTCGAAATGCAGATTTTTATGGGGCTAAATTGAAAAATTCTGTCTTTACTGAGACTCGATTAGATGGAGCTGACCTTACTTTCGCCGACTTAAGCGGTGCAGATTTTGAATATTCATCTGTAGATGGGGCGACAATTATTGCTGAATGTCAATATGATGACACAACATCTTTTTGCGGTGTAAACTTAGAGTCTGCAAGGATTGATCCAAGGCTATTTGAAAGCTTCAAATATATCATAAGAAAAAAACAGTGGCATGATTGGTACGAGGAAATCAATACGAGAAATCCATTTGGAGCATTAAGGGTTTTTCTAATAAAATTTTTTTGGTGGCTCTCAAACTATGGCTCATCAACATCCAAAATATTTTATGGCTTTACAATTATTGCAGGAATATTTGCCTTAATTTATTATGGTTTTGGGATTTATGATTATTTTGTAAATGGCATATTAGTCGAACCAGGAATAATAAAAGGGTTGTTTGTTCAAAACGGTAAGCCTTATTATCACCCTTTTTTATTTTTCGTGCATGCTATTTTTCAATTGAGGTGATGACAACCCTCGGTCTTGGTGAAATGTACGCTAAGAATTCAAGCTTGTTGGCACACATATTGCTCTCTACTCAAGTTATGGTAGGATATATGATTATAGGGGCCTTAATTACCAGGTTTGCAATTATGTTCAGCGGGGCCGGACCGCACTACAAAAAATCATAAATTAGCCAACTCTAAGGAACCGGTGCTTTTATTCTGATTTCGTGATATAGAAAAAAATAATTCCCCCTGATATATTGATGTAAATTGGAGTGTGGAGTGATTCGATAATGATAATTCTTTATTCTGATTATCTTACAAAATTGATTTGACAATTGGGGAAAAATTTATGTAGGTATATCGTATTGGAACTATTCTGTTTAATCTGGAATGTATAAAATTAATAATTAAAGATCAGAAAAATATTGGTCACTTGCAAATTCTGCATTAATATATTGATAGGAATTAAGTTAAAGATTTTGCTTCTTGAACCGATATGTCTATTGGTCAAGTAAAATAAACCTAATAGTTGTGGAGCAAGAAGCGATGTCACGAAAGAAACAACAACATATGGAAATTCCTTTTGAAATCGACAAGGTAGGGGAATATTATTTAGCTTCCTGCCCAAACTTTGAAGTTGCAACGCAAGGCGAGACAATAGAGGAGGCTAAAAGAAGTTTGTGCACTGCATTGGAGCTAATTATTGATGCGGCTGTGCGCAAAGGTACACTTTCATATGAAATTCATGAATGCGAAATTAGGAATAAAAAACTAAAACTAGCCAAAACAAAAAAAAAATCAAAAGACTATATCAAGGTTTTATTACCATCATCCGTTAAGCCAGCCTTGTTCGCCAAATGTCTATATTAAAACGTGTTGACTGGAAAGTACTTGAATGCGTCATTCTAGAAGCAGGCTTCGTTTTCAAAGCTGAAAAAAACGAAATACGTCAATACGATCACCGAACACTCAAAAATCTCACTGTTGTAATACAAAAAACTAATAGAAAATTAGACACCAGTACAATAAAAATGACTTTGAGCAGGGCTAAATTATCATTGAAAGAATACAGTAAATTTTTATCAGTCTGTCAATAGCTTGAACTTGTATATTACCTGCCCTATAGAGGAAATCAATTTCTTTTCAAGTTCGTATAATTTCACGATTCGCGCTTCCAATATTTGAAAATTATAGCCTCGGTAGTGTCCACGCCTAACAGATTGTCTGCTTAAGCCACCGAAAATAGCAATGCGCCACGGCAAATCTTCACGATCATGTTTTCCATGCAAAAATAAACTGGATCCAACCGTGGTACAATTACAAAAATAGTATATAGCAGTCCGGCAATACATTTATCTTTAATAATAGATGTCCCGAAAAACTGGCAAATGCTGAACTTGAGCCAGTTCTTATTTATGACGGATGGCCTATATTATAGCCTTCAGAATGTCAACAAGATAGACACCTAATTGTTATAACTGTCGATTAAATATACAGTTACGGACTAATTTCAGATTTAACCGTCCCTGCAAAAAATTAATAATCCGCTTCATACACCGTAAAAAGAATGCATTAGAGATTGTAGGACCTGACCGCATCTGTCACGGGTGTCTGATAATGTCATTCCTGAAAGGAGAAATTATCATGAGCACCAATCAAAAAAAGCCGGAACCAATGACGGAAGATCAGCTTGAATAAATCAAAAGAGAGATTAGGAAGATCCATTTGTTTTTATCAGCCATACTGATCATGAATCAGAGGTTGTTGAGGTTATGAAACCTTCGGCCCTGTCAGATGTACAAAAAAGGTTTGATAACGGTATAATTTCAAATAAAACTGAGGATATTGGACTACCGGATAATTGCAGGGGGACAGAATGCCGAGACTCTTAAATAAATAGCCGGGATACCGCTGATGGTGATTCCGGCTTTTTCTATTGGAATGGGGTATCAAATGGCACAAAGTTTCGATGAAAGCGAACTGGTCAGTTTCAAAGAATTTTTAATGGCAAACTCAATCCAGGTTGATGCATTAGCCCAGTTAGTGATCGAAGAAGGCTGCTCTTTATGTTGCTCTGGCATTTAATATTTCTCACGGCGGCTGGATTCCGAAGGGCTGAAAAACAGAAAACGGACAATTACCCTATAAAAACCAGCTGCAGGAAATGCCGACGTCCAGCTATCCTGCCGGACTGAAAAGAATGGCTGGAAGGTGATGTCACCCTGAAAATATCCCATGGAAAATTATCCGGTGGTTTGGTTATGACAAGGAAAATGTCTATTAAGCACATCATTAATAATGCCAAAGTATAGAGAATCTTATTAAGTTCAAACTTCTGTATTATAATATAACCCGCATTACGTGGGTACTTGTAAAATAATTTATTTTAGATAGTTAGACATCCTCTTCTATGGGCTACACTACTCTGCGAGGAATAAAAATGAACGGCAGCAAATTATCTAAAGTAGGCTCTTTGTTCTTTAATTTGTTCCTATGTATCGTAGTTTACAGTACAGCAAGCGCTAAGAAACCTACTGAACTCCGATTAACCGCCGAAACGCCAAGTAAATTCTACGAGTGGTCACTTGTGAGATCTTCTTCTCGAATCTCTGCGGTTGCTTTAGCAAGCGATAGAACTTCTGGCTGGGCCGTGGGCGCTAGTGGCACGATCCTGCGCTATGCTGGAGGGCAATGGAAGATCGATACTGCCAGCATCCTGATGAATGCCGACCTCAACTCGGTCTGGCTCAATGCCCAGGGAAGCACCGGCTGGGCCGTCGGCACTACTGGCACGATTCTGCGCTATACCGAAGGGTATTGGAAGGTCGATATCTACAGCTACAGGATTAGATCCAACCTTCACTCGGTTTGGTTCGATGGGCAGGGAAGCGCCGGCTGGGCCGTCGGCGATGATGGCACGATCCTGCGCTATGCTGGAGGGCAATGGAAGGTCGATAACGCCAGCGGCCAAACGCAAACCAGACTTAACTCAGTCTGGTTCGATGGGCAGGGAAGCGCCGGCTGGGCCGTCGGCGATGGTGGCACGATCCTGCGCTATGCCGGAGGGCAATGGAAGATCGATACCGCCAGCCACCTGACGGATGCCGTCCTCAGCTCGGTCTGGTTCGATGGGCAGGGAAGCGCCGGCTGGGCCGTCGGCGATGATGGCACGATCCTGCGCTATGCCGGAGGGCAATGGAAGGTCGATTCCGCCAGCCACCAGACGAAGCCGAGCCTTCACTCAGTCTGGTTCGATGGGAAGGGAAGCGCCGGCTGGGCTGTCGGCGATTTTGGTACGATCCTGCGCTACGCAGGGGAACAATGGAAGATCGATAACCCCAGCAACCTGACCCATGCCGTCCTCAGCTCGGTCTGGTTCGATTGGCAGGGAAGTATCGGCTGGGCCGTCGGCGATGGTGGCACGATCCTGCGCTATGCCGGAGGGCAATGGAAGATCGATACCGCCAGCCACCTGACGGATGCCGACCTCAACTCGGTCTGGTTCGATGCGCAGGGAAGTATCGGCTGGGCCGTCGGCGATGGTGGCACGATCCTGCGCTATGCCGGAGGGCAATGGAAGATCGATACCGCCAGCGACCAGAGGAAACCCAGCCTTAACTCAGTCTGGTTCGATGCGCAGGGAAATACCGTCTGGGCCGTCGGCGATTTTGGCAGGATCCGGAATTTTGTTGGAGTTAATTGGGGGGTCAATACCGCCAGCGACCTTACGGATGCCGACCTCAACTCGGTCTGGTTCGATGCGCAGGGAAGTATCGGCTGGGTCGTCGGCGATGATGGCACGATCCTGCGCCGCAATGTTAGTCCGATTCCCCCTGCAAAGCTGATAACTGCAGGTATGGGAAAGCTCCAAGATCTTCAGGGTACATATCACTTAATACTTCCATCAGGTCTTGAACTCTCAGATGTCTCACTCTTAGATGAGGTAAACCTAAATCGGCTTCCCAGAGATTCCTACGAGTTTTACCGACGTGGGCAAAGTAAAACGGACTTTGTGCTACGCTTTATAAACACAGAATTCTTGGTGGAGCGCCTGAAGGGCTTTAACCACCGCCTGCGTATCCGCACCCGTTCAATTTACCCGCGTTTGCCGTCAAACCTTGCATTCGAATCCGCTCCCTTTTCGGTAAAGGGTCCCCTACCTACCCCCCCCCGTGGGTTTATGTTGCATGGCTATTTTTAGGGATTGTCATTATAAACCTCGGGGCAGTATGGCTTGCCACCAAGTTGACCTGGTTTCGAACTGTGATGTTACATCCGAGGGGACGGATTGTTGTCGGTTTGGTGGTAGGCAAATATCTCTTAACAGATTGGCTAATAAACTTCGTTCGCCAAATAAAGCTGGCTTTGTTCCATGACTACCGCCAGCAGTTGACTAAACTAACACACGCAACATGGTCTGATAAACGTTACATCGCCCCTTTGATTGGAATATCAGAACAACCACGTGACTCAGTTGCGGAAGATGAGCCTGCATGGAAGACGGTCTTGAAAACGCTGTTGCAGAAGCCCAAACGCACTCTCTGGCTTATCGAGGGCCAATCAGGATTGGGTAAAACAGCACTGCTAGAACAGTGGACTGTCCTTGCATTGAAGCTAAGCCAAACACCCCTCCTAATCCGTTTAGGAAGCGACCTGAAAGCGACCAAAGAAGCTGCTGCCCTGATGGGGCTTGGCGATATTAATGTTAATCAAGAGGTTGCTATGGATTTATTGACTGGTGGCGGTTTCTTAATCTTCTTGGATGCTTTCAACGAAGACACCACACCCGATGCCACCCGAGAGTTTGTTCGCCGGGTTATCAAACGTAACCTCGTTGTCATGACTAGCCAGGTGGACCCGAGGTGGGACCAATGGATGAATGTGCAACGCATCCGACTAGAACCATTTGGCCGCGAACAACTGGCTGAACTCATGAACGCTGAAAGATTAGACTTAAATTGGATTGATGCCATCCTTGAATCAGCTCACCTCAAAGAGGTGGTGAGGCTCCCGGAGACTGCCAAACTATTGACTCGTTTTATCGTCCAGAATAAGAGACTTCCGGATTACAGCTTGGCTATATACGATGACCTCAGAAATCTGCTCACCGAACGCCCTGAAATGCTAAATCTCGAAAAAATAGCCTGGGATCTTTTTAAGGCCAACGACTTTAATTTCACATCTAGCAACCGGTTACCCAGTGATTTCTGCGAAGAGGCTATTGATGTCGGTGTGTTGACCCGCCGCACGGGCGATACAGTAATCGAGGTGGGTAACGCACCCAATTTTCATTCGGTTGAGTTTCGGTTTGCACACGAGCGCATTCATCGTTTCCTGGTGGCCTATTACTTAGACCGACAGGACCCCAAACCTCTTGAGGACTGGCATGCTGACATCCGAGCCGACTTAGGGCGAGAATACTGGGCTGATGCGCTAGAATTTTGGGGTGAAATTCAAGGCCATCGTTCTTCCAAACAGGCAGATAGCCTTAATGCATACAAAGAGTGGCTGAAGGAGGCTGCAAAATTCCAACGCTCCATTTTCGCCAGTCGTCTCTGGCCCCAATACAGCCGGCTTTATGATTCGTGCGAAATCTCGGGGGATGGAGAATTTGAAAAGTGGGCTGCTGACTTCCTGGCGAAAGAATGACTTTCTAATTATTGATGGTTTCGTAGAAAGTCGGGATTAAGCATTTTTTTGGATTCTCGCCTTCGCGGGAAAGACAATAAGTGATTGAATATCAGTTAGATACAGATCACGTCATACCCGCGAAGGCGAGTATCCAGGAGTTTCAACGACTTTTTGCGATTTCATCAATTATAAGATTTTATAAGGTCTCAGAAAACGTAATATTAATCAGACTGCAAGACGTGTTATATAAACTGGTTCGATTACCGAAATAGGAACGCCCAAATGATTTTATTCTAAAGGTCGCCACTAGGTGAACGAGAGTTGAAATAGATGTAAAGCATAACCAGATTTAACCGGAAATAGATAGGACGAAAACCCGCATCGGCGCGCTTAAAGCCCTGAACGACAAGTGGTCACATTAAATCACCCGAGAGCCGATCGTAATGCTAAGCAACTCTAACCACAACCTGAGCTCTATCAAAGTCGGACAAAACTGAGATATGTATAAGTCATTTGAATGTGTTCTCGTTGAGAAACGCCGTTTTCCGGTTAGGCTTCCTACCTTCCGTAGCAGGGTGTCTGGGCATCGTTCCTTGCGATGCTTACCCACAACTTAACCCCAGTTCAGGCCGGAGCCTATCCACCTACCCGAAGGATTCAGGTTTTTCAAAGATCGTTTGAATAAATTAGAGGATTTCCCGCATGTTCTTGCTCGTCTATCTTTTTATCTTTGCAAAAATGGCAAGATACTATCATACCTCAACTGCTGCGCTTGCTATTATTTATATGGTTGAAATATTTCCTGTGTGTCGAGCGCTTCCCTAAGGAATTCCTTAGGGGTGCCCCCCTGACTGCACTCCCCCGTCCCTATGGCTGGTTAAAATCAACCTCCTCAGTTAATATCCACTGCTTGGTCCTCTCGCGGTCAAAAGGGAAATTTTCACAGTCCATGCACCTTCTACAAAAATCATAGAAATCCTCAACTCTTCCAAGTTTGGGAATCTCGGCATACCATCATATGGCATCGAGAATTTTAGAATCTTCGATAGCCAATGTCTTTGGATCTAAAAAGAGGCGAAGTTAGATATAAAGTTCAACGCCTTTAGCTCGCTCCTTCAAATCTTTGGATCCCAATAGCTGATCGACAGCCCTTTTTACCTTTTTTATTCGTGCTTCAGAATTGTTGCTCTCGGAAATTTTACCCTGGCCAGGCCCACCGGGACCGCCTTTCTCAAACATTTTTGTTTAGTTTTAGAAACGTTTCTTTGTCCGTTTTTTTTTGCCTTTTTCTGACATATATACCCGCTATGGTTATCTGATTGTGATTTTATTGTTTTGAATAAAAGCGTCAATGTCCCGCTTGTCGATATATTGCTTGCGTCCACCAGGAAACTGAACAACCGGAATCTGGCCCGCCCAGATCCGTTCTCGCATCGCCCACACCGATAAACCCAAGTAAGCTGCGGCCTGCTTGAGGGGTAAGAGGCGAGGGGAGGGCATTGGATTGCCAATCCTTTGGGCTTTTATAACTGTCTTATTTACGCGGTTCGCCATAGTCCTGTGCCCGAACTGTGCCTATAGAATCCGGCACTTCAATCGTTCTGAGTCCGCCTTTTCGGTGTATTTCTGTCTCTATTTCTGACATTGTGGCTAAATTTAAAAAGTTTTTAGTGTGAGTGATGTCAGTATCCCTCTCATTTTGCCATTTTCAGCGGGCAATCATGCTTTGCTGTATCGCATGTACTTGGATGACCGGCTTTACCCAAAAAGTAGGCACGATGGAAACACCACTTGCCGGGTCCCATGAAATCCCAATAACCCGCTGCTGGGCATGAGTTGCAATTTCCTGGTAAAATATTCTGGTTGTCATTTACGCGTGCGTATGATGGAATAGATTCACATCCCTGATCCGGGTTAAGAATGCCAAGTATCCCCGGTTTGTGTTTTCTTATTATCTCAACGATATCAGGAGTCATAACCCCAGTCGGTGATTTGTAAATGATTTGGTCACCATAGGCAGTGAGGATGATTCCTTTTTTATTCACGAAAGACAAAACCTGTTCTGCGGTCATATCGTACCAGTCTCCCATTTTTCATTTTCGCTTAAATCAATGTCACCAATGTCAACATTAGCAACAACCTTTGACTGGCAAGGCTCTGCCCGTGTTGACGCTGGTTCTTCCTTCGCACCATTGTCACCATCTATTTGCGAATGTTGACGTTGATTGTCCTTTTGTAATATCGCTAAATCCGCAGCCGCCGTGCGTTGTTTCGAATGTTGACAATGTTGCTGTCTTTTTAAGAAATTTTCTGTTTTCGCATCCCAAATAAGACAACTGAGCCCGCCCTTGTCTTTTATCCTGAATCGTTGTGGAGGAATCGTTAAACCACATTTACGTAACAAGGTTCCCATCGCCCGTGGTGTTTTAACCTTTTGCTCTAGTGGCAATTTGGAATTATACTGCTGCTGAACATGTCCTACCGCCAGCCGCCCGGAATCCACTTCATTACGTAAACTTTCCAGAATTCGCGCAAGGTGTTTAATCTGGTCTTTCATCTCAACTGGCAAAAAATCACTCTGATTGAAAAGGGCGCGGGTGGCGTCAATAATGTGACCTAAGTAAAACATGGCTGTATCGGTACCTTTCACTAAATCGTCCCGAATCAAGATGGTTTCCGGAAATTTCCCTGAGGCAAATTGCTTCATGCAGTACAAAACTCCGGATAGGCGTAGAGCATAGCTGGTAATTTTGGGAATAAATCCTCTAAGCTGATCCGGAAGGTCGGCCTTGCATTCATTCATTTGGTTCCGCCAGTTAAAAAAATACTCTTGTGCATCCTGGTTCAAGCAAAGTTTCTTAGCTTCCCGGTTGGAGTCCTTTGTGAATTCATCGGACCATTCCTTTGCAAGGATCAAAGTCCGTTCCCAAACCTCACGGTTTTCATCATCCCAAGACTCAGAATTAAGTGTATACATCTGATCTGCTTCATAAGTAGGCAGGAAGCGGTAAACTGTGCCATCCTGAAGGTAAAATCCCTTGTCACTCCCGAATATTACATGCCAAACTTTCGGTTGAATACCGCCAAACAAATTAACCCTTGCCCCGGAAATGGTGAATGATTCACCGGCACGCACAACACGGATTGGCTTACCATCCCAAAGGCAAAGCCAGCCTTCCCGGTCGTTCCCCTTAGATTTGTACTGATTCTGACTACTAAGGAAGGCGGACAATTCATCTAATACAACGACGGTTCCACCATGGTCAGATATTTCAGAACGCAACCCTTCCAAGGTTAAATCAGTGACAAAATAGCTCCTTGCCCTTGTCGGTGCCGGCCCCCGATCTTTAGGCTTTAGGCTTTGCCATTCTTTTAAATGTTCTTTGTATTTAAGGTCGGTTTTGGTTTGTGCATCATAGAGGACAGAGCATAAAGCACGAGCCGCTGGAGTCTTACCACTCCCGGACGGTCGGATATCGCAAAACCAGAAAATCAAAGGCTCATGCCATGAGTGCTTTGGAGCAACACAAACTGCCGCTCCGAGAAGGCTTGAAAAGATTGCTATTGCTGCTCCTGGTAAAGCAACGGGGCTTGTCGCATGGCTCCGTGCCAATTGCTGTAAACTTTCTGCGATTTCGACCGGCAATACGTGCCAAGGGTAGGTAATGCGTGGAAATAATTTCCGAGCCCATTCCCATTCGTCCCGTTCGTGGTCATCGGTGTCGGTAAATTCAATAGCAACTGGTCGGCGCGTGCTCTCCTGTCTTTCAAACAGACAATCATCGCCACTTATTACACTACGGGCATCATGCCATGTCTTGGCCCGGCATGAGTGATGGAAACAATGATAAAAAAGTATCCCATCGGTGGTTTGGCCTATCGCTGATTCTCCGACTTGATGATTCGGATTAAATAGGCATTGCTTCAAAATATAAAGCGTGCTGTTGCCGTGCCGCCTATATTTAATGATTTCGATCCTATATCGAGCAAGATATGAAGGAACGTCCAGACGATCATAACTTGATTGCCCACTTGCGGCACTTTGTACCGACCTCTCATTTTTGCCTTTCGCCGCAAGCGTTTTCAGTAAATCAACAGTGACGGGTTCCGGTACAATTGGTACATATAAAATTTTAGCTTTTCGATGTGGTCGGTCAGGGGTGCTGTCACCTTTTCGGACGGTAGTGCCGTACACTTTTGAAATTCGGGCAGGATTAAAAACTTTAGTGTCGATTTCAATGGCATCGGTGCTGTATTTTTGGTCTAAAGCGGCAAGTACATATTTCAGTTGTTCGACATTTTCTGCGGTATTCGGCAAATCTATCTTGTAAATCAAATGTCCGCCGTTACCGCTTTCCGCCGCCAATGGTTCAGGCCAATCGAGACTATTAAGATCGCGCCAAATTAATCGGATAATCGAAATTGCAGCATCTTTTTCTTTATCAGTGGTACTAACACCAACTGGACGCCTAGGGTCCACATCGATTAGAAGGTTTTGCAGGCGCTCAATCTCAATGTCTTTGGTACGACTAACTCCAGGTTTTAATCGGTTATTCGCCCGCGCGACCAATGCTGGGTTGCACGGGTTTAGTGTGACATAAATCCCCTCTGGCTCCGCTCGTCCATCCAACTCGGCTATGATTTTAGCAGCGACATCATTATCTTCGAACCAGCCAGCCACTATTGGTTTATTGCCTCCGGCGTATTTTCCGTCCCATAAATCCAATTTACGTTTTTTCGTTCCGATGCTACACACTTCAAACGTCGACCCGTGGGGGTGGATAAAATTTAAAGTTTCAGTAATTTCACTCGTGTCGTATGTTTCTCTATCCATTGGCTCCACGTCTTTCATCGGTTGTTGCAGCAGTTGCAAATTACTTTGAATCTCAGCGTTGAATTTTTTTCCACTTTTTGCTCCACTTTTTTTCGGGTGTCACAAGCGTGCTCTCCAGCCAATTAATTACTCCCTGTTCCGGATATAACACCCGCCTACCAATCAAAAAATAAGGTGGGCCAAATCCCCTTGTGCTCCACCCCGCGATTTTCTGTTCACTTTTGCACAAAGCCTTTGCTAAGCCCCGCCTGGTAAAGCAGGGTTTGCCAGCGACAATCACATCCGGTGCTACATTTGCAATTTCCATGGTAAACCTTTAGATATATTGTAAGTGTTATTTATCGATTTATCCATTTATACCATTACAAAACATAGCATGTCAATGGAAATATTAGAAATATTCTATTTGACATCTACAATTTAATAATATAATTTGAAAATTAATGATAAGATCTGAGAGGCTGTTTTGATGGGAACGATGAAAACTAAGACTGATAGACTTTTCTACATAGGGGTATTTATTGAATTTTGTCAGTCAGATCTAACAAATCCTTCGCCCAAGGAAAAGATTGACTGCATAATTATGCTGCAAGAATTCTTATTTCGTCCTTATTTTGCTTTCCCTAATGCCCTTGAACCAACAGATGAAGAATGGTTAGAGGTTTTATCTGTTCAGCAGGAACTTTTAGATTTTCTAAATTGGATGACTGATAACCTGGAGGAAAAATGGGAGCTTCATTTTATGGCGCCTTCAACTTTAGAATGGGCTGGCGGTAAAGGCCCCGATAGTGTTTTCCGGCGCCGTCCTTCGACTGTCCGTCGGCTTTTAGAGAGAAAATTACGAATAAGATTTTTTTCTGAGACTGGGAAACCAGGTTCAGAATCAAATTCAGTTCCCTGGGGTGTCATGAACTTTTTTGAAGCGCTTGAAGGGTTATCCACGTCTTCGCTTGCTCGTTGCCCCCATTGTGAAAAAATCTTTTTTAATCCTACAAAAAGAAAAAAAATCTATTGTAGCCCACTGTGTCAGAATACCGCAGGTGTCCAACGACTAAGAAAAAAAAGAAAGAATTGACACTTGGCAATCCAAGTCCAAGCCAATGGTGTCAGTGAAATATAGCTCTGAAATATATCCAATTCCGAGGCTTTGGATTAGACTTATTTAAATAATTATAATGAATGACGATGGATATTCGCTAATATTAAAAGGAAATACATGGCTCTGAAGAAATCCGAACTCTACTCGTCCCTCTGGTCAAGCTGCGACGAATTACGCGGGGGCATGGATGCCAGTCAGTACAAAGACTACGTCCTGGTAATGCTGTTCATCAAATACGTCAGTGACAGGTATGCTGGTCAGCCCTATGCGCCGCTTACCATTCCGGAGGGCGCCAGCTTCAAGGACATGGTTGCATTCAAAGGCAAGCCAGACATCGGCGACCAAATCAACAAAAAGATCATCGGTCCGCTGGCGAGCGCCAATAAGCTGTCGGATATGCCGGATTTCAACGATGCCACCAAGCTCGGTAGCGGCAAGGAGATGGTAGATCGGCTCACCAATCTCATCGCCATCTTCGAGAACAAGGCGCTCGACTTCTCGAAGAACCGCGCCGACGGCGACGATATTCTGGGCGACGCCTACGAATACCTGATGCGGCATTTCGCTACCGAGAGCGGCAAAAGTAAGGGGCAGTTCTACACCCCGGCGGAAGTGAGTCGCATCATTGCGCAGATTCTTGGCATTCGTAACGCCCAAACGAGCGCCGACACGACCGTCTATGACCCCACCTGCGGTTCGGGTTCGCTGCTCCTGAAGGTGGCCGATGAAGCAAAGACGCATGTCACCCTTTACGGGCAAGAAAAGGATGCCGCCACCAGTGGCCTGGCCCGCATGAACATGATCCTGCACAACAACCCCACAGCGCTTATCGTGCAGGGCAATACTCTGACCACCCCTAAATTCACCGACGGCGAAACGCTGAAGATCTTCGACTTCGTGGTCGCCAATCCACCCTTTTCCGACAAGCGGTGGAGCACAGGCCTCGATCCTCAGCACGACCCCCATGAACGCTTTCAGCCCTTCGGTACGCCGCCCGCCAAGCAGGGCGACTACGCCTACCTGCTGCACATCGTCCGTTCGCTCAAAAGCACCGGCAAGGGCGCCTGCATACTGCCACACGGCGTTCTCTTTCGCGGCAATGCCGAGGCCGACATCCGTCGCGCCCTCGTTCGTAAGGGCTACATCAAGGGCATCATCGGATTGCCCACCAACCTTTTCTACGGGACCGGCATCCCCGCTTGTATCATCGTCACCGACAAGCAGGATGCTCACGCCCGTAAGGGCATCTTTATGATCGACGCCAGTGAGGGCTTTATGAAAGACGGCCCCAAAAACCGTCTGCGTGCCCAGGACATCCACAAGATCGTGGACGTTTTCAACCGACAGCTCGAACTCGCCAAATTCTCACGGATGGTCACCTTCGCGGAGATCGAGAAAAACGAGTTCAACCTCAACCTCCCGCGGTACATCGATATCCAACAGGCCGAGGACATCCAGGACATCGCGGGCCACCTGCAGGGCGGTATCCCGGCCGCCGATCTCGATGCCCTCGAGCGCTATTGGGCCATCTGCCCGCAGCTCCGAAAGGCGCTGTTTCGGGAAAACCGCCCCGGCTACCTCAACCTTGCCGTGGACAAGGCTGCTATCAAGTCCACCATATTCGATCATCCAGATTTTGCAGCCTTCATTGCCGGCATGAACGCCCACTTCGCTGCCTGGCGAAAGCGTACTGCTGTCTCGCTCAAGGACTTGAAAGCAGGGTTTAAACCTAAGGACCTCGTTGTCAGCCTTTCCGAAAACTTGCTGGCCCATTACACCGGCAAGGCGCTGATTAACCACTATGATGTCTACCAGCACCTGATGGACTATTGGGCCGCAACCATGCAGGACGACTGCTATCTCATCGCAGCCGACGGTTGGAAGGCCGAAACCTCCCGCATCATCGAGACGGACAAAAAGGGCCGAGAGAAGGACAAAGGCTGGATCTGCGACCTCGTACCTAAGGCTCTCGTTGTTGCCCGCTATTTTGACAGGGAGCAGGCCGTCATCAATCAGTTCGCGGCCGAGCTGGAAATGGCCACCGCTCGCCTGGCCGAGTTGGTGGAGGAACACAGCGGCGAGGACGGCGCTTTCTCCGAGCTGGAAAAAGTGAATAAGGGCAACGTCACCGCCCGCCTCAAGGAAATCAAAGGCGACAAGGAGGCCAAAGACGAAGCCGCCGTGCACAATGACTGGCTGAAGCTGGCCAAGGAAGAAGCCGACCTAAAGAAGCGCCTCAAGGACGCCGAGGCCGAGCTGGACGCCCAAGCCTATGCCCACTATCCCAAGCTCACTGAGGACGAGATCAAGACGCTGGTGGTGAACGACAAATGGCTCTTCGCACTGGAGGCCGTCCTCCACGGCGAGATGGACCGCATCAGCCAAGCCCTCACCCAGCGCATAAAGGAACTGGCCGAACGATACGAAACCCCGCTGCCGAAGCTAACGAGCCGCGTGACCGAGCTGGAGGCCAAGGTGAATCGCCACCTGGAAAAGATGGGGTTCGCATGGAATTGAAACCCGGCTACAAACAGACCGAGGTGGGGGTGATTCCGGTACAATGGAATCTCAGGTCGATTTGCACCTTCGCCGAGGTTCGCGGAAGGGTGGGGTGGAAGGGATACACCAAAAAAGACCTTGTCGCATATGGCCCATACGCGATTGGTGCAAAGCACATCGACAGCCATAACCGACTCGATCTGTCCGACCCAACATTTCTATCAGCGACAAAATACCTCGAGTCTCCAGAGATCATGGTGCAACCCGGGGATATTTTAATCGTTCAGCGAGGAACAATTGGAAAATTGGTTCTGATCGACCGCAATATTGGAGATGCAACAATAAATCCAAGTATGGTTATAATAAGATCCCGAAACGTATCCCCCGCTTTCGTTACCTACTATCTGCTCTCATATTCCGGGCAAAAACAAATTCTTGCTGATACATCATCGACTGGCGTCCCGATGATCAGTCAAAAGCAGATAGAGAGCTTTCAAATCCCCACTCCGCCGACCAAAGCCGAACAAGAAGTGATTGCCGAGGCCTTGAGCGATGCGGATGCCCTCATCGAATCCCTGGAGCAACTCATCACCAAAAAACGCCACCTAAAAAAAGGTGCCATGCAGGAATTGCTTACCGGCAAGAAACGCCTCCCCGGTTTTAGCGGGGAGTGGGAGGTGAAGCGGCTTGGAAACACTGCCTTTATCAAAGCTCGAATTGGATGGCAGGGTTTAACGACCGCTGAATATCTCGATTCCGGGGACTACTACCTTGTTACGGGAACCGACTTCAAGGAAGGCTACATCGACTGGAGCAACTGCCACTGCGTTGCCGAAGGACGTTACAAACAGGACAAAAACATCCAGTTGAAGGAGCATGACGTTCTTGTGACGAAGGACGGAACCATCGGTAAAGTTGCATTAATAAACCATCTTGACAAACCGGCTACGTTGAAGAGTGGAGTCTTCGTGATTCGGCCCATGGAGGATGCGTTTCATCCCGATTTTTTTTATTTCCTTCTCTGCTCGACTGTATTCACCCAGTTTCTTCTTCAGCTTAGCGCTGGATCGACAATTAACCATCTATACCAGAAAGATTTCGTTGACTTCATATACACAACGCCATCGAAAATCGAAGAACAAATCGACATCGCCGCAATCCTGAGCGATATGGATGCGGAGGTTGCGGCACTGGAGGCGAAGCTGGCTAAAGCACGCCAAATCAAGGAGGGCATGATGCAGGAATTGCTCACTGGGGGTATTCGTCTGATATGAAATCAGGCGTTTCGGAGCAATCAACGACGAATTTCACAGCAGGCTATTCTCCCATCGGTCACATAGACTGGATACCTTTTGTACAACGGATATTTCGATTCCCATGATAACTCTCCAGTTAGAGAAACAAAAGTTTCCCTCAGGTCAGAATGGCATTAAGACGGTTAGCTTTGATGACGAGGATCTTATAAGGGCCGCGATAGGTGCTGGGTCTGATTGGCGAATTCGAAATATCACCGCAGCGGAGCAGGCTGATATTGAAATGAGAGTCAACTGTGTGCGTAGCATGATTGACACCACATCCGGGACTTTGCAAATTACTCCACAATACAAGGCTCTCGGCTCGACGCACAAGGCAAACAAATCATTCTACATGGGCAATACAGTTTGTGCGCTCATTGCAATGAAAGAATTAAAAGTGCCATGGATAGCCGACGTCGAAGCTCTCGATAATGTCAACTATCCAACCTATCGATATGTTAACCGTCGACCTGATTTTATCGGCCCTGGCCCAACCGGACAATGGTATGTCTTTGAAAGCAAGGGGCGATCGCTACGCCCTTGGCATAAAATACTACTTGAATGGAAATCCCAAGCCAATGCCATTAGCCATGTCAACGGCGTTAATGTTACATACAACATTGTGTCGGTATCGTATTTCAATCGTTTTGATATTGTTGAAGCGCTGTGGATTGATCCCCCTAACGGAGATGACAATTCACCAGAGAGCAACATCACATTCCCAAATTTTTCTTTTTTTGCCGCATATTATCGTGGTATCCACGCAATGCTGCGTAACGGGGTTCAAGAGCTGTCAACCGACCTTGGCCGCCTTTTCTATTTTCCACGGATGAACATTTATTTGGGCTTGCATCGAGATGTCTTGACAGCATTTGAACGACAAGACAGTGCTGCAATCGAAGAATTTGCTTTGAGGTTTATATCTGAGGAATTGCCCCCGTTGTCAATTGAGGATCCAAAAATCAGATTGTTTCCCGATGGTCTGTTGATAAAGGTAAATGGGAACGGATCGCAACCAGAAAGAGTCACTGGTGTGGTTCCGGGAGCTCACACGGAGGTCACTATGCAGGGAACTCATAAAGAATTCCATACCGCCGAGAGTTCAGTCGGCCAAACTGAACGCGCCACCCAAAACCGGATCATCGCCCTGTTCCGAGATGAACTGGGCTACCGCTACGTCGGCGACTGGACCGACCGCGAAGGCAACAGCAACATCGAGGAAGGGCTGTTTAGCGCTTACCTGACCAAATGCGGTTACACCCCGGCGCAGATCAATGTGGCGACCCACAAGCTACGCATCGAAGCGGACAACCACAACCGCGGTCTTTACGGCAACAATCAGGCTGTCTACAACCTGCTGCGCTACGGCGTGCCGGTGAAGATTGAGGCCGGCAAGGTTACGGAAACCGTACACCTTGTCAACTGGCGTTATCCGGATAAAAACGACTTTGTCATAGTCCAGGAGGTGACTCTCAAGGGCATTCGCGAACGGCGGCCCGACCTTGTGCTCTACGTCAACGGTATTGCCGTTGGTGTGCTGGAGCTGAAAAACAGCCGTGTCAGCATCGGCGATGGTATCCGACAAAATCTTTCCAACCAGCAACCAGAGTTCAACGAGTGGTTCTTTAGCACGGTGCAGTTGATTTTCGCCGGTAACGATTCTGAGGGTCTGCAATACGGGACGATCGGTACGCCAGAGAAATATTTCCTGAAATGGAAGGAAGACGAAGCGGACGATAGCCGTTTCAAACTGGACAAGTATCTGATTAAAATGTGCCGCAAGGACCGGCTGATCGAGCTGATGCACGACTTTGTGCTTTTTGACGGCGGTGTAAAGAAGCTGCCGCGGGTGCATCAGTATTTTGGCATCAAGGCCGCGCAGAAGCATGTGAGCGGTAGCAAGGGCGGCATTATATGGCATACCCAAGGCAGCGGCAAGAGCATCGTGATGGTGTTTTTGGCAAAGTGGATCCTGGAGAACAACCCCAACGCCCGCGTGGCCATCATCACCGACCGCGACGAGCTGGACAAACAGATTGAGCGGGTCTTCACCGAGGCGGGCGAGGCCATCAAGCGCACCAACAGCGGACGCAACCTGATGACGCAGCTTGGCCAGGCCAAGCCGCGCCTCCTGTGCTCGCTGATTCACAAGTTCGGCCGAAAGGACGTGGACGACTTTGATGCCTTCATCAGGGAACTTGAGGCCCAGCCCAGTCCGACTGTGGGCGAGGTGTTCGTCTTTGTGGACGAGTGCCACCGAACTCAGAGTGGTAAGCTGCATCGGGTGATGAAGGCCATCATGCCCAATGCGGTCTTCATCGGCTTCACCGGCACCCCCCTTCTCAAGAAGGACATGCAAACCAGCCTGGAGGTCTTCGGCGGTTACATCCACACTTACAAGTTCAGCGAGGGAGTTGAAGACGGGGTGGTGCTCGACCTGGTCTATGAGGCACGGGATATTGACCAACGCCTCGGTTCAGAGGACAAGATCGATGCGTGGTTCGAGGCCAAGACCAGAGGGCTTAACGACTGGCAGAAGGACGAGCTGAAGAAGCGGTGGGGTACGATGCAGAACGTGCTTAGCTCCAAGTCCCGAATGGATCGGGTGGTAAGCGATATTATCTTCGATTTCAGCGTAAAACCCCGGCTTTCCAGCGAGCGCGGCAACGCCATCCTGGTGGCGTCGAGCATCTACGAGGCGTGCAAGTATTTCACCCTGTTTCAGAAGACGCCATTCAAGGACAAATGCGCGGTGGTGACCTCCTACAATCCGAATGCGCAGGACGTGACCAAGGAGGAAGTCGGCGCGAACACCGAGACTGACAAGCAGTTCATTTACAACGCCTATAGCAAGCTTCTCAATGATGTCGACGCCAAGCCGGGCATGACGAAAACAGAGACCTACGAGGAACGTGCCAAGGATCTGTTTATCAAGGAGCCGGCGAATATGAAGATGCTGGTGGTGGTGGACAAGCTGTTAACCGGTTTCGACGCGCCACCCTGCACATACCTCTACATCGACAAGTCCATGCAGGACCATGGCTTGTTCCAGGCCATCTGCCGCACCAACCGACTGGATGGGGAGGACAAGGACTTTGGTTACATCGTGGACTATAAGGATCTGTTCAAGAAGGTTGAGAACGCCATCGCGGTTTACACATCCGAGCTGGATCACAGTGCAGGCGGGGCCGCTCCAGAGGTGCTGTTGCAGGATCGCCTCAAAAAGGGGAGAGAACGCGTCGATAACGCGATTGAAATGCTCTCACTAATGTGCGAACCGGTGGAACCACCCAGGGGCGAGCTGGAACACATCCACTATTTCTGCGGTAATACGGAGATACCGACTGATTTGCAGGAACGCGAACCGCAACGCGCCGCGCTTTACAAGGCGACCGTAGCAATGGTGAGGGCTTACGCCAACATCGCCGACGAGCTGGAACCAGCCGGATACAGTACGACCGACATCGCCCGCATAAAACAGCAGCGCGACCACTACCTTAAGGTTCGTGAGATCATCCGCAAGGCCAGCGGTGAGAGCCTCGATCTCAAGGCCTACGAGGCTGACATGCGGCACCTCATCGACACTTACATCGAAGCCGATGAACCACGGAAGATTTCACCATTTGATGGGATGTCGCTGCTCGATTTGATTGTAAAGACCGGCATCGCTGATGCCATTGCGACCCAACTCGGTGGATTGAAAGGCAACAAGAACGCTATTTCCGAGACCATTGAGAACAACGTCCGACGCAAGATCATCAAGGAGCACCTGAACGACCCCGCCTATTACGAGAAGATGTCGGCGTTGCTGGAAGAAATCATTGCCGACCGCAAGGCCAAGGCGATCGAATATGAGGAATACCTCAAACGCATTGCCGAATTGGCGAAGAAGGTAGAAGCGGGAAAAGCGGAAGACACCCCTGAAACACTGGACACGCCAGGGAAACGTGCCTTATACAACAACCTCAAGAAGGACGGTGAAATGCCGAGGGGTGCGGATAGCGTCGCTGAGGATTTAAGCGAATACGGGAGCACTGGGGATCCTGTTTTAAATCTGGCGCTGACAATCGACGAGACCGTCAAAAAAGTACGTCCAGACGGATGGCGTGGGGTTCAGGCACGTGAACAGGTAATCAAGGCGGCGTTGTATGGCATCTTGCAGGATGTGGCAGAAGTGGAGCGCGTTTTCCTCATCATCAAAGCGCAGAAAGAATACTGATGGTCAGACAGCTCAAACTGGGAGATATAACGGTGGATGTAGTGTTCAAAGACATCAAAAATGTCCATTTGAGCGTCCATCCCCCGACCGGCCGGGTGCACATTTCGGCGCCGTCACGCATGAGTATCGACACCATCCGCGTGTTCGCTATTTCAAAGCTGGGGTGGATCAAGCAGCAGCAAAGGAAGCTGCAGGGACAGGACCGTGAAACCCCTCGTGAATACCTGGACCGTGAGAGTCACTATGTCTGGGGCAAGCGTTACTTGCTCACGGTCTCAGAGAGCAACCAGGCTCCATCCGTCGAATTGAAACACAGCCAGATGCACCTACGGTTGCGTCCGGGCACAGATGAAAGACGGAGACACGCATTGGTGGAAGGATGGTACCGCGACCAGCTTAAAAACGCCCTACCGCACTTGATCGCCAAGTGGGAGCCATTGTTGGGTGTGAAGGTGGAGCGATTTTTTGTTCAGCGAATGAAGACCAAATGGGGGAGTTGCAACCCAGGCGCGGGCCACATCCGTCTCAACACAGAACTCGCCAAAAAGCCACCAGAGTGCCTCGGATACATCGTTGTGCATGAAATGACACACTTGCTGGAGCCAACCCACAACGCCCGCTTCAGGGCAATGATAGATCGCTTCATGCCGAGGTGGCAGTTTTATCGGGACCAATTAAATCGATTACCGGTCAGCCATGAGGACTGGGTCTATTGAAACTATCTTTGGGGCTAACCTTTCGATTATGATACCAATAAAACATTTATTTCCAGAGCGTTAGGCTGCGTTAAAGGCTCGCGATAGGCTGCCTGAGGGCTTGAGTAGGCTGCCCAGAAGGCCGGTGTTAAGCAGCCCTGAAGGCAATCAACAAGCTGCCCCGAAGGCTCGTTTTTAGGCTGCCGGGGGGGGGTAAGCCGCCCTGGAGGCTTGGGGGTGAGCATCTTGGGAGGGTTCCTCCAGTATCATCCTATTCCAGGATAAACGCATATATTTTCAAGGCGTTAGGCTGCAATAAAGGCTCGTGATGGGCTGATAGAGGGCTTGCGATAGGCTGGACCTGAGGGCTTGTTTTAGGCTGCCCGGGGGGGGGGCTTGTAATAAGCAGACATTTTAGCTGTCACTTTTTCATCGTCAAAAACCTCAAAAATACAGGCCTGTAACCTCCCATGAAGCTAACAGCCACAGGGCTTTACACGTTTTTCTTTCAATTATTTTAACCTTCTCATAGGGCGTCACTTTAGGCGTCACTTTTTCATCCTCATCGGTGGTGAGGCATCTCGCGATCTCCCTTTGGACTTCCCTCTGGTAAAAGCCACGCTGTGGCTATCCGGTTTTTCATGTCCTCTTTATCATCGCTGCTTGTGGCGGTGGCAGTTGCTCAAATAAATTTCAGACATCGACAATTGTCTGAATAGCCATATGCCCTTGATTTTATCATTTAAGGCATCGCCTTTTCTGTCGATGTTGATTTTAATAAAAGCATCGCAAAGGTGAATCTAAAGCAGACTTATAGGTTTTCTATACGTTCCCAATTGAGGTGGATATATAATCTATAAATTGACTTTACAGGAGGTTACGATAGAATTGTAGGACAGATGGGAGATAAAAGTCTAATCGCTATCTAAGTGCAAATTTGAAAAAATTGCAGATTTCCAGACGTAAAGTTGAATTCAATGTAATATCTAATGTTATATCGATAGGGAAAGTCATTGCCAAAACTAAACCGAACATTCTGTGGTGCGGAGCCAACGTGGGCAAACGCATGTGTTGGTGACAATGGAAATCCAGGATACTGGACGTATTCCAAGGGTTTCTCACAGGCAGCAAATTTCCTGATCGAGGCTGCTCTTAAGGATCGAGCGATAAATCTTCTCGTTGACGAACTTGTTTACCCAGTTTGCTTCAATATGCGGCACTCTGTTGAACTTCGTTTAAAGGGAGCCATTCAGCAGCTTCAAAGAATCTCTGAAATTCGAGGCACTTCGTTACAGTTCAATTTAGCGGTATCTCATGACATCAAGCTAATTTGGGAGTTTTTTTCACAGCAATCGTCAAGAATGGACAAGCGCTACTTGCCCATCAACAATAAAATTGACCCTGTGGTACTGGATATTGCACAAGTTGATCCAACCGGGCAAACTTTCAGGTATCCTATTAGCACTGAAAGTCAAAAGCATCTCACAGATGTTTCGATTATAAATTTTGTTAACTTGTATCAAAAATTTGGTTTGCTAGAGGGGAGTCTTGAGACGCTTCAGCATTTGGGCAGTTTCTTGATCGATGAATATCAACATCAGACGTTTACAAAACACTTAAGTCGACACCAAATCTGGGAAATAGCTCAAAAGCTGCCGCTGAAGCAAGATTGGCTTGACCCATCATTCGACCAAGTACGAGATTCATTGAAAGAAGACTACGGTCTTAGTGGCACCGAATTATCGAAGGCCATTGATTTAATCAAGTCTCACTATGAATTCGCCCCTTTTATCGAAGAACACACAGCGCTTCTTGGACTCGAACCAAAGCATATAATCATGTTCCTTGATATGTGCGTAAAAATGAATGAGGTTGCGTGTGACACAATAGAATTAAATTTTGAGCAAAAGCCCGATACGTTCGAGGAAGCTGTAAAGAGCTGGAAAAACGATGCCAAGTTGATTGCTGAGGCATGGGAAACATTTGAGCCAATCATCAGCCCCCAAATTTTGGCAGGCTTGAGGACCCTTTTCTATTTTGCAAGAGAGCTGAATTTTTCCGAAGAATATATTGTTCTATATGATTACGAACTGGTAAGCGCCCCAGGCGAGCTCAAACAGGGATTTGTTCACATTCTGAAAAAAACGAACGCAGTGAATAACATTCTTCACTCACTATACTTCTTAAAGCAGGTCGATTTAGCGGAGGAAATCGTTCAACGCTATAGTCTCGAAAATAAATTCTCATGGCTTAGTGAAGCTCGAACCTATCAATTGTTCAAAAAGCCAGATTTTTGTGGATACAGGATATAACAAAGCACTGGTGCGGACGAAAAGGACCGCGCCGCACAGCTCAGCCGTTCTGGGCCGAAGGAATAATATACTCTAATGAAAACTTACGATATTTATAATTTTGACCACAGATATACCATGCCTCGAATTATAAATACTGATTCGTTTAGAATAATTATAAAGGAAGATCATTGTTCAAATTTAAAGAATCTTACAAAAAATGCGTCTACCAGCTTTGCACATGATCTTGATATCACACCTATTGTTGTAAAGAATCCTTTTAAAGATGGAACTTTCGTTATCACTGGAACAATCGAAATCGATGAACAATTTGCGGAAAATTCTGTATTATTTCCTGAAGTGCTCAACCGGAAGTATATTAATGATATAACATTAGTGTTGTCGTTTTTAACTGGGCGACACGTATACTTGAAAGATGAAATTGAAAAATACTCGAGCAAGTCTTATTTAGATGGACCAGTTGCAAATAATTATAATATTTACAGTCAAATAAAACATGAAAATATTAAAAAAATTTCAAAATACGATTTGGATACTCAATTCTTTAACACAGTACGATCTTACTCAATAAATGATCTTTTATCTCTTACATCATACTGCAATTCAATTCTTGATAGGCTCTTTACCAAGTGGGCCAAAGAAAATGGAAAATCAAAATTTGAAAGTTCAAAACTTTTAAATTCATTGCGCAGAAGGGCCTATGAGCATGTTGAAAATTCTCTTTGCACAAAAATCAAGATCAAATTTCTTCAATTCTTAAAAAACGAAAAGATCGATACGGTAGTAATCAAAGACATAAAAGCCAGAATTCATATAGATAATAGTCCATCAGCAATTTACAAATTAAAATCATTTTTGAAACATTATGATCTTTATCCTCAGGAAGATAATGAAGAAAACAATGCTAAGTTGAAATGGCTAAATAAAATCAGAAATAGTGTTGCGCACACAGGAGACCTCCCAAAGGATAAAAAAATTTCTTGGAATATGCGCGCAGAAATAACTACCAATATAACATTTCTGATGCTGGATATAATTCAATGGTATTTTGCAAAAATAATACTTGAAATTGACAATCATAGGCTTGATGAAACGCAAAAGGATATAAAAAACTATTTTTTAACTGGTAAATTTAGGAATAAGGATGTTTTTAATGAAACATACGAAGATTATATGAATAGAATCACGAATGACTGGACAGAAAATTCCAATTTATAAGCCGAAAATATAGGGAGCCCCAGAGGGACAGCCATTAACCAGCGCCGTAGGCGGCTCCTAATTATTGATTATATTCAGACGGCTTCGTCTTTTTTGGGTGGTCGCGATCGGCCGGAATGGATGGTCGGCATCGATCAGAATCGGTGGTCGTGATCATTCGGAAATGGTGGTCGGCATCAGCCGGAATATGCATTCAGTATGGAGTATTTAGTGAAAAGCCTGTTCGATTGGTGTTATATGACGGCCTAAATCTGGGGTGGTGTTTGGGGTAGTTTTCTAGAAAAAATGCTCCCAGATAGGGAAAAAACCACCCCAAAACCGACTCCACTGTTTTGGCGCAGTGCCTGCAATCATAATAGTTTCGCACGTTTCAGAGCTATCGACAAAACCCTGTCATCCGCCTTTCACGCCGGCAACAGGGGTTCAAATAGGGTAGGGCAGCCGGGGACTGCTTTTTCACCTGGCCGGGCTATCTTCCCAAGTTATAACGCATTGGATTCGATAATATAGCGAATCCCCAGCGGCCTAATTTCAACCCACTGAAATAATGAGGCAAAATAATGTAAAATGACGCATTGGATTTTCATCTTTGGAATTGTGCCCGTAAAACTGTGCCTAAAAATGTGCCCGCCAAGTCTCATTTTTCCTAAAAAACACTAACTTTTCCCAACTTCTTTGGGCACTAAAAAGCCAATGAAATCAGGTAATAATCTGAAATCATTGGCTTTTAGTTTTAGCCTTAATCGGACTTAAAATCCCTCGGTCCTAAGGGCTGTGCCGGTTCGATTCCGGCCCCGGGCACCACCCCTTCCTTGACGCACAGATCTAGCTTAATTCGCTCGGATTGTCACCCGCTTGAGTATTTCACGGCCCGCCACAGCTTTCCACGCTTTTTTTATTAATGAAATGATAACAGATTGTTATCTTGCATTCTGAATTGTGCCAATTAGATTTAAGAAATTCCAAAACCTGCCGATACACTATCAGTAAATGCTTCATTCGAGCAGTCCAACCAAGACCCATCCGTTTTCGGATTGAAATTGGTGGGGGGAATGGGAGTTGAAAAGGAATTCCAGATGTCGACCACTGAAAATGAAAATCAGGCAGAGCCAGCCCAAGCCGGGAATGAATTAGATCCCCCCCAGCAGAATGATGACCATGATCTCGCAGCCGAACTGGCGGCGGCGGATTTGCCGGTTGAAACCGCGGCCGATGATGAGCCGGATGCCTCTGCAGAAAACGATGAGCTCGAAGTCCTGCCCGGCGGTGACGGTCCAGGCTTAATGAGCGAGTCCGGTGACAGTCAGGAGGAAGAATTTGTCGGATTGGACGATGCCGACTTGGAGGATCCATCCCTGGGATCGGCGATAGCCGTACCCGCTGCCGATAAAGCGGATGGTTCAGAATCCAAGGCTGTCGCGGACAATTCTGAAAAAGCGGCAACTGTCAACACCGAGGAAAGCGATGGCTCAAAGGAAAAACGCCGTCTCAAGCAAAAGGCTAAAGGCACCGCCAAAAGATCTGAATCCGGCAAACGGTCAGCCGGCTGGTCGTTAGCGAATAAAATGGCCAGTATTGCGCTGGTGGCCGTCGTTGCCGCCGCATTTTATCTGTATCATAATCCCGCCATGATCGGATTTACCAAGGCACAACCGCCCGCGACGCCCGTAGTGGCTCAGCCTGTAGAAGTCGCACCACCGGTCCCGCAGCCGGTGGTGGTGCCCAAAGTGCCAAGCAAACAGGACACGTGCAGCGCCAAAGTCGAGGAAGCCCTGCGACTCAGGGATGAATTGCTGGAGAAAAACCAAGAGATCTATGAACTGGATATACATTATCGCGATGGCATCGCCGATCTGGAAGCGGAGATACGGCAAGAACTGAAACAACTGGGCCTGACAACTTTTGATAAGGCCATGAAAAACAAGCGCATAGAATTGAAATTGCGCACCATCCAACGCCGCCAGGCCTATATCCATGGACTGATTAAACCGGCTTATTGGCTCAACAAAGGCAGTGAAGAGCTGTTTTATCTGGCACGCAGGGCTCAAGTGGATTTGCAGATGACGGAGATCGCCGACGGTATCGATTTAAATAAGCATACCAGACACATCAATGCTGCCATTCAAAAATTCCTGCCCAGTACGGAAAAGCTTGCAGTGGATCCTGAAAAATCGGAAATGCAGCCGCTTGAGCAGATCTGGCAGCAGCTCAACCGCAAGGAAAAAACCGCCGCTAAAAAAGAGAAAATCGGTTTTTTAACTCTGGACCCCAAAGACAAATTGATCATAAACCAGGCCTGCTCCGGCAATTTTGATCGAATTTCAGAGCTTACCAATATTACCAGCCGGGGGGCACGGTGCCTGTCCCAGATGAAGGGCACCGAGCTGATTTTAAGCAGTCTTGAGGTCGTGTCGGCGGATGCGGCGCACCAGCTCTTTCGGTGGCAGGGCAATTGGATTTGCCTTAACGGAATTAAAAAACTTTCACCGGCCGCGGCCCGATCTTTATTCAAATGGAAAGGCAACTGGATTTCTCTGAACAGTCTGGCTGATTTTCCACCTGCATTGGCAAACCATTTACTAAAGTGGGAAGGCCAGCAGCTGGAACTGATGGGTCTCGAACCCAACAAGAGTGCAGCCGGCCAAAAAACCCTTAAGTATTTGTCCTTGTGGGAAGCCACCGGCGGAAAATTGTTTGTAACCGATCAAATGCGACAGGCAATGAAAAAATTGATGTAACCGGGTCAATGAATCGCTAAAATAACCGATAGTCGAAGTGGGATCACACATTCGAAGGAAGACTAGGAAACCGACATGAGAAAGTATCTTATCGTAAGTTGTGCTTTAATGGTACTCAGTTTTATGGGGGGAGGGGCCCTGCACGCCTCCGGGGATAAGTCAACCGAACTCAAGTTGAAGATGAGTGAAATAAACACGCTGCAGCATGACCTGTCCGGTAAGATTGCTTTGGCCCAAGAAAAAAGAGATCAAATGGCGCAAAAGACCCAGGAGCTGAAAGCTGAAATCAGAGATCAAAAAGAGCAATTTGATATTGAAACATACCAAAAAGCCCTCTTGAATGCGAGGATCGATTACAATCTTAAATTGATTCAATTATTGTTCGGCTATATGACCCGGCTGGACGACAAGATCGCATATTTCAATACCGGTAGCGAAACGCTGAATTTCTTCTATCAGCAGGCTCAAGACGACCTGCTGATGATCAAAACCTTGAACGATTTGGAAATTGACAAGCTCATTGCCAAGATCAACGAAGTTCTGGACGAGTACATTCCCCAAACCAGCAAACCACTGTTCGATGTCAGTGATGTGCCCTTGAAAGACACCAAGCAAATCTGGCAGGAGATCGCTAAAGAATGACTAATGAATATTGAAAAATGAATAATTATTGATTCGCTTCGCTCTGTCTTTTATTGAGCAGGTTTTAGAAGATAGAGGTCAGAAGTTTCAGAAGTCGGAAGTCGGAAGTCGGAATGGGATCGGCATTCGGCTTTAGGCTTTCGGCATTCGGGGTGATGGGAGAGAAGGCAGAGGACAGAAAACAGAGGTCAGAAGACAGACTAAGGTATTGGTTATTAGGATAAGCTGTTCCTCGATAGCCGAACACCGAACACCGAATGCCGGATGTCTTGTGCCGAACTCCGGCAATTTCCGCATACCTTACACCTTATACCCTACACCATATACCCCATACCTTACACCGTTTCCCCACCCACGCTAACGCGGGATGACACATCGACTTAAAAAACTTTAAGGTGTTCCCCGAACACCGAATGCCGAAGGTTTTGTGCCGAACACCGAGTGCCGGCGGTTTTGTGGCGAATGCCCGGCACCCCTCGCTTTGCGTCAGCTAGAGCAATCCTTTTTCCACCAATAGGGTCATGGCTTGCTGGCCGATGGTGGTGACCTTGCTCAGGGCCTGGGTCAGGTGATGGCCGGTGTCATGCCCTGCGCCGGAATTCAACATGACCTGGGCGGTACTCAGGTCTTTTTCGGCTTCCAGCCATTTATCATGGGGGGCGGCATTTTTGGCGATATGAATTTCACTGGCGATCATACCGACCAGGATTTTGAGTATTCTTTCTGCTCCCGGCTTTTCGTGCTCGGGCAGTGCGACATAGGCTTCAACAATCTGGTTGCCCCAGATCAGACCTGTTTTTAGCTTTTCGCTTTGGGAAAAGGCTTTGATGGCTTGGTCGGTTTGCATGGCACACCCTAGGAAATGAATAATGAATATTGAATAATGAAGAATTAATGTATCGCTCCGCTCTGTCTATTTTTAACAAATATTGACGATATATACAGTATTTGAGCGGGTTCATTTTCTATTTTCTGTTCTCTGATTTCTGTGTTCTTTGCACCCTGCACCACGCCCTATGCAACAAAACCGGTCAACTCACACAAATAACCAATAACAAATAACCAGTAACTAATAACCTGCAGTATCTGTCATCTGAACTCTGTTTTCTGTCCTCTGTCATCTGACTACGGTCGATTAATCATGGCTGCCATGTAGCCCGCGCCGAACCCATTGTCTATGTTGACCACCGCGACATTGGAACTGCAGCTGTTGAGCATGGCAAACAGGGCGGTCAGGCCCCCGAGGTTCACGCCATAGCCGATGCTGGTGGGAACGGCGATTACCGGTCTATCCACCATACCGGCGACCACGCTGGGCAGGGCACCTTCCATACCGGCGGCCACGATCAGCACCGCGGCCTCATCGATTATAGCTTTATGGTTAAATAAGCGGTGAATTCCGGAGACGCCCACATCGAATATGGTGTCAACGTTGTTGCCCATGGCCTTGGCGGTCAGATAGGCTTCGCGGGCCACCGGTATGTCGGAGGTTCCGGCCGATATAACCAAAATGAGGCCTCGTCCCTGTACGGGCACGGGATTGAGCTCAAAGACGATCATGCGGGCATCGGCATGGTAAACCGCCTGGGGGAATCGCTCCAAAACGGTATCCGCCTTTGGCCGATCGGTGCGGGTAACCAAAATGATGTTTTCCTGCGGGGCCATTTTTTCCATGATGCCGGCGATTTGATCGGCCGTTTTGCCTTCTCCGAATATCACTTCGGGAAAGCCTTTGCGCAGGGACCGATGATGATCGACGTGGGCATATTCAATGTCTTCAAATGCCATGTGCTGCAGCTTGTCGGCGCATGCTTCGGCCGAAATGCGGCCCTCGGCGACGGATGTCAGCATTTTTAAGAGGAGATTTTTGTCCATTATTCGATCAGGTCTTTTTCAGTTATGGGTTCCGGCTTGCCGGTCGCCGCTTGACGACCCGTGCCGGGCACCGTATCTTTTGAAATTTTCTTCAGAGACTTTTTTTCCGGACCGACGATGGTTTCAGTTCGATCGACCTCCAGCCGAATGGTGTCCAGTCGCTGGTTGATATCGGCGACCTCCCGGGAAATCTGGCTTTGAAATTTCTTTTTAAGCTTGAATATTTCCAGGGCCAGGGCATCTTTATTGATAGTTTTACTTGACAATTCAGCCAGTGAAGCCTCCATCTGAGCATTTTTGGCGCCGGTTTGCCGGGCTGTGTCAGCCAGCGCCGCCAGGTTTGTCGTCAGTTTTTTCTCAAGTTTGGTCATATCACCGGAGATGGCCTTTAAATCCCGTCTGACAGTCTTCAATTTTTGAATCTCGGCCATCAGGGGATTGATGGTACCATTGATTTTTTCAATGGCAACGGCCTGGCTCTTTTTGTCGGCTTTTGAGGATTGCAGCTTTTCAATCGTCGCCGTATTCTGCTTCAAACTGCGCTTTATTTCCTCATTTAAGGATTTGAATTCCTGCTGTAAAATCACGATATCTTTGTTAATAGTAAAAAGTCGACTTTTAATGGATGTTCCAAAATCCTTGTCCTGGCTGGAAAGTGTGGTTGAAAAAGTGATTAGCTTCTGATTGAATTCCTGCGACAGACCGTCGAGCTCTTCCGTCAGCCGCTGAATATCCTGGGAGCCGGAATCGTTTCTCCGGCTTAGTTTGCCGGATAAATCCTGGTAGCCGAAATAAAGGGCCACGGCGGTCAAGCAGGGGAGGAGAATCATTAGAAACGTTAGCCGCTGGCTCAGCCTCTCAAGCCGCAGATCCTTGAATTCTTCATGATAAAATGATTCCGTTTCTTGATCGTTACCGTCAAATCTAAATTCGGAGGGGTTTTTGCCTGCCATTTTTTTTTATTCCCATTCTATTGTACTGGGCGGTTTGGAACTTATGTCATACACGACCCGGTTGACGCCTTTGACTTCATTGATAATCCGATTGGAAATCACACCTAGCAGCTTATGGGGTAATTTGGCCCAGTCCGCCGTCATGGCATCTTTGCTGGTGACGGCCCGCAAGGCCACAATATTTTCATAGGTGCGCAGATCTCCCATAACACCGACGCTTTTGATCGGCAGCAGCACGGCAAATGATTGCCACAACTTTTTATAATAGCCTGCTTTTTTAATTTCTTGAAGCAAAATATCATCGACCTCGCGTAAGATCGTGAGCCGCCGGGTCGTCATTTCTCCGATAACCCTGATGGCCAGACCCGGCCCCGGAAACGGCTGGCGCCAGATTAATTCTTCCGGCAGTCCCAGTTCCTTGCCCAACAGCCGGACCTCGTCCTTGAACAGGTATTTGAGAGGTTCGATGAGCTTCAATTTCATTTTTTTGGGGAGTCCACCGACATTATGGTGGGATTTGATTACCGAAGTCGGTCCGCCAAAGGCCGATACGGACTCGATCACATCCGGGTACAAGGTCCCCTGGGCTAGAAACTCGGCACCTTTTATTTTGAGAGCTTCAGCTTCAAATACCTCCATAAATACACGGCCGATTATTTTGCGTTTTTTTTCGGGATCGGTAACCTTGGCCAGGGCCTTTAAAAACCGGGAACGGGCACTGACAAACCGGATGTTGATATTCAGGTGGCGCTTTAAGGTAGTCTTCAGTTTCAGGGCTTCATCTTTGCGTAGCAGGCCGTTATCGACAAAAATGCAGGTCAGCCGTTTACCGATGCTGTTGTGAGTGAGCATGGCTGTCACTGAAGAATCCACCCCACCGCTCAAGCCCAGAATAACCTTTTTGTCGCCCGCCGTCTGACGGATCTCTTCGATGGATTTTCTGGCAAAAGATTTCATTGTCCATGAACGTTTACAACCGCAAATGTCATATAAAAAATTGCGCAGCATCTTTTTGCCGATCTGAGTATGGGCAACCTCGGGATGGAATTGAACGGCATACAGCTTCTTTCTGGCATGGACGGCTGCGGCCATTTTGGTATTGGCCGTGGACGCTGCCGTTTTAAACCCGGCCGGCAGTTTATCGATGGAGTCGCCGTGACTCATCCAGCAAGTACTCACTTGGTTGAGGCCTTTAAAAAGGCCTTCCTGCTTTTTGATTTTAAGCTCGGCAAAGCCGTACTCGCGCTTGCCGGTGCTGTGGACCGCTCCGCCCAGGGCAGCCACCATAAAATGCATGCCGTAGCATATGCCCAGAATGGGAATCCCCAGGTTAAATATGGCGTTGTCGGCCTTGGGGCTATCTTTTTCATAGATGCTGGCCGGCCCGCCGGATAAAATGATACCTTCAGGATCGAGCACTTTGACGGCCTCGGGAGTAATGTTCGGCGGCTCGATTTGACAATAGACATGATGCTCGCGCACCCGGCGGGCGATTAATTGGTTGTATTGAGATCCAAAATCGATGATCAGTATCATATTTTACCTTCGGTAAAAATTGAAGATTGTAGAATGAAGATTGAAGATTTAAGGTATTCTATCTATTTTATTTTTTTGAACTTAATGGCCATTTGGCGTTATCCGTTCCGGTGAAACCATAAACAATATCGACAAAGGCATAAAGACACGATTTATAAGTTATATTATAATAATATTTCGTGTCTTGGTGTCTTGGCAAAAACATTTGGATAGTTAGTTCCTCCTCCCGCAAAATGCGATCTCACCACATTAGATCGTCAGGATTCCTCAAATCTTCAATTTTCAATCTTCAATGGCTAGTGAAACGGATTGCGAAAACAGGCTGAATATGTTAGACACGGCCCAAAAAGTCAACTCTAAAGTGGTCGGCGGTTTATTTTGATGGGTCATGGTTTGCGATAATCCGACGCTGAAACTCAACTGCCGTAATCCGTTTATGATATTATGATCATTCAGATTTATGAAATCCAGACTCCCGCTGAGGCATCCGCCATGGCGGAGCTGGGCGTGGACCATATCGGCAGCGTGATCATCGATGAAGCGGAGTGGAAAATTCGCGATATCAAGGAAACGCTGGGTACCGTACGAGCCGCCGGTGCCAAAAGTAGTCTGATCCCTCTTTTCAACACACCGGATACGGTTCTGCGACTGCTGGACTACTACCAGCCGGACATCGTTCATTTCTGCGAGGCATTGATGGATCACCCGGATCGGCAAGCATACTGCCGGCAGTTGACAGCCCTGCAGCTAAAAGTTAAAATACAATTTCCGCAGATCAAGATCATGCGCTCCATTCCCATCGCCGAATCCGGCAGAGACAATTCAATCCCCACGATTGAATTGAGCCGGATATTCGAACCGCACAGCGATTATTTTCTGACGGACACGATGCTGGCAAATCCTGCGGGCAGCCTCGATGACGGCCAGCCAGTGCAGGGTTTTGTCGGCATCACCGGTCAAACCTGCAATTGGGATACGGCCGCCGAACTTGTGGCTTCCAGCCGGATTCCGGTCATTCTGGCCGGCGGCGTGTCGCCGGCCAATGTCGCCGATGGCATTCGCCAGGTCCGGCCGGCCGGCGTGGACAGCTGCACCCTGACCAACGCCCAGGATGAAGATGGCCAGCCGATTCGATTCAAGAAAGATCCGGACAAAGTCAGACAATTCGTAGATGCGGTTAGAGGGGTTCAAGGGTTCTGACGTTCAAGGTTCAAAGGTTAGGTGACGGTATTCGGCGTTCGGTGTTCGGCGCTGAGGGCATGGCGCAGAGGGCATGGCGCAGAGGGCTTGGCGCAGAGGGCTTGGCGCAAAGGGCATAGCGCAGAGGGCAGAGGGATTAGGAGATCAGTTTTCGGCCTTCGGGGTAAGGTACACGACAGGTGAAGTAGCGGCGGGGTTTATCCCCGCCCATTAACAATTAGCCGAAATTCACCATTGATTTTCGACATCTCCAGTTCTCTTTTCATTCACATTGAATTTAAAAACTTTGAACTTCTGAATCAGTGAACCTTGAACCTCCTAAACCTTGAACCCCTGAACCTTGAACCGTGGAACCTACTACAAAAGAGAGGATTTAGATAATATGTTAGAAAGTGGAGATCTGAAGAAAGGACGCAAAATTGAAATCGATGGCGAACCGTTTGCCATCGTTCAGTTTGAATTTACCAAACCCGGCAAGGGCCAGGCGCTTTACAAATGCAGATTGAAAAACATGGTTACCGGAGTTCAATTCGATAAAACATTTCGATCGGGTGAAAAATTCAAGGAGCCGGATCTGAACGAGCAGGAAATGGAATATCTGTATGCGGATGGTGAGCAGTATTGCTTTATGAACACCTCCACTTACGAACAGGAATTTCTCACCGCAGATCAAGTCGCTGAGGCCAAACAATTCCTCAAGGAAAACACGGTATGCAGCATTTTGCTGTTCGATGGCAAGCCGATCGGGATATCCCTGCCGATTTTTATCAATTTGAGGGTCGAAAAAACCGATCCCTGGGTAAAAGGCGATACGGCGTCCGGAGATTCGAAGCCGGCGACCCTGGAGACGGGTTATGTCATCCAGGTGCCGCCGTTTATCGAGGAGGGGGAATTGCTGAAAATCGATACTCGTACCGGTGCCTATGTGGAGCGGGTGAAGGAATGAAGTCGGAAGTCGGACCCGTCTTCGCTCTTCGAGCTTGGGGCTTCGCCCTTCGGGCTACGACCCCCACAAGACGCCGCGGCAAGATGCGGAAGTCGGATGCCAGAGGACAGAGGTCGGAGGACAGAGGTCAGATGACAGATGACAGAGGACAGAGGACAGATGACAGAGGACAGAAGCCAATTGTTATTAGTTATTGGTTATTGGTTATTAGGGTGAGCCGATCGGTTTGGGTGCAGCGGGCATGGCGCAAAGAGCTTAGCGCAGAGGGCATGGTGCATGGCGAAAAGAAAGAAGACAGAGGACTGAGATCCGAGGACAGTTGGTGGCTTCGGATTATAACGGACTGATAGCGCCGTTGAGGTTTGTCGCTGAAATCAGCTCTAATTTGAGCAGAGCTACTGGCGGCTGAAGCAGACATTTGATGGAATAAGAGATTTTAATCTGATTCAATTTTTATCCTTTGCGCTCTGCCTTCAATTCCCTGACCTCAGTCATCTGTTTTCTGACATCTGACATCTATCTTCTCTCATCTGACATCTGTCTTTTGTCATCTGACCTCTGTCATCTGTCCTCTGTCCTCTGTCATCTGACCTCTGTCTTCTGTTCTCAGTTATCCCGAATCACCGAATAAGCTAACCCATGAGCAAAGATCTCCATCCGACTCCCAACGTCAACGAATATATCGCTTCCCTCATCAAATCCCAACGCCTCGGATCCCAGGTGGTCTTTCACCGGGTTTTACCTGAAATCCCGGCCGGCTGGTCGCTGGCGGAACCGAGTTGGTCGCCTGAGATCCGCCGTGCCCTCGCTGCCCTGGGAATCCGAAGGCTATATCGGCATCAGGTCCGGGCCATCGAGCTGGTTAAAGGCGGGAAACATGTTATCGTTGCCACGCCAACAGCCAGTGGCAAATCCCTCATTTATAACCTGCCGACCCTGGAACAATTCCAACTAGACCGGAATTCCAAAAGTTTATACATATTTCCCCTGAAAGCATTGGCCCAGGATCAGTTGCGGGCATTCGAGCACCTGGCCGCCGAATTCGGTGAAGCGAAACCGACTGCCGCCATTTATGATGGTGACACTTCGGCCTACCGGCGCAAGCGCATCCGACAGGCACCGGCCAACGTCATATTAAGCAACCCCGAAATGCTGCATCTTTCCTTTCTGGCACACCATCGCAAATGGCGCGGGTTCTTCGAAGGCCTCAAAACGGTTGTCGTCGATGAAGTCCACACTTACCGCGGGGTGATGGGATCCCATGCGGCCATGATTTTAAGGCGGTTTCAGCGCATTTGCCGGCGTTACGGTGCGGAGCCGACCTTTATTTTCAGTTCAGCCACCGTCGCCGATCCGGCCCGCCTGGCCGGGCAGCTGACAGGTCTGAAAGTCAATGCGATCACCGAATCCGGAGCCCCGCGCGGCCGGCGCCACGTCCTGTTTATCAATCCCCATACCGGTCCGGCCCAGACGGCCATATTGCTTTTGAAAGCAGCGCTTCACCGCAGACTCCGGACCATCGTTTACACCCAATCACGTAAATTGACCGAATTGATTGCCATCTGGGCCGGCGAGCAGACCAGCGAAACCGCTGACCGTATCAGCGCTTATCGAGCTGGATTTCTGCCTGAAGAGCGGCGGAAAATAGAAGCTCGGCTCTCACGGGGGGATCTGCTGGCGGTCATCTCGACCAGCGCCCCTGAATTGGGCATTGATATCGGTGATTTGGATCTCTGCCTCCTGGTCGGTTACCCCGGCTCGGTGGTGTCTACCTGGCAGCGGGGCGGCCGGGTCGGTCGCGGCGGCCAGGATTCAGCGATCATACTGATTGCCGGCGATGATGCCCTGGACCAGTTTTTCATGCGGAATCCCGATAGTTTTTTAAGTCGAGAACCGGAATCAGCTGTGGTCAACCCATTTAACCCGCCTATTTTGGCCCAGCACTTGGAGTGCGCGGCCGCCGAGCTTCCCTTAAAAACGGCTGAGCCGTTAACCAGCCTGAAAGATGTGCGCAAGAGCATCGCCCGGCTTGAGAGGACCGGAGTAATACTGCGCAGCGCCGCAGGCGATGAGCTGTATGCACGCCGCGGATCACCCCACCGCGATGTGAATATTCGGGGGACCGGCAGCCGCTTTCGAATCGTGGACCGGCAGACCGGGGATGGCCGGGGCGAAATCGATGAAAACCAAGCTTTGCGCGAAACCCATCCCGGGGCTATCTATCTTCATCGGGGGCTCAGTTATATTGCCAAAGACCTGGATATGAGCACCAGAATCGTCAAGGTCGTTGAAGCCGATGTCGACTATTATACCCAGGTCAGGGGCTTCAAGGAAATTGAGATCCTGGCGGTGGAAAACCACAAACCGACCTGGGGGACCACGGCCAGCACGGGAAAAATTAAAGTGACCGACCAGGTAACCGGTTATGAAATCCGGCATATCGCCACCAAAAAGGTGATAAACAAATTGGACCTGGATCTGCCGCCCCAAATTTTTGAAACCGAAAGTCTTTGGTTTAAGATACCGCACGCGACACACCTGAGTGCCGAATCCAACCACCTGGATTTTATGGGAGGCATTCATGCCATGGAGCATGCGGCCATCAGCATCTTTCCGCTACTGGTGATGGCTGATCGTAATGATCTCGGCGGATTGTCAACCAATCACCATCCGCAGCTCGACAGCGCGGCTGTGTTCATCTATGACGGCATTCCCGGCGGGGCCGGATTGAACCGGGCCGCATTCGAGCGTGCCGAAGACCTCTTGGAAAGCACCCGCGGCGCCATATCGAGCTGCAGCTGCGAAAGCGGGTGTCCTTCCTGTGTGCATTCCCCGAAATGCGGGTCCGGCAATCGGCCGATCGATAAACAGGCGGCCCTTTTTATTTTGAATCACCTCAAATACAGTCGCCCGGCCGATTCGTCGTCCGCAGCGATCATTTCGCCAGCGCCAAATACCGCTGCCCGGAGGGCAGCTTATTTTCCGGCAAAACGGTTGCACTATGGAGTATTTGATTTGGAGACCCAGCGCTCGGCGGCGGAGGTCGGTGGCTGGCAACGTGCCGACTTGATGAAAATAAGCTGTGCCGTGCTCTATGATTCCGCGCAAAACCGATTTACGGACTTTATGGAGAACCAGATCGACCAGTTAATTGAACGCCTGCAGACCTATGACCTGGTCGTCGGCTTCAACATCAAACGCTTTGACTACCAAGTGCTCAGGGGATATTCCGACTTTAATTTCCAGGCCCTGGAGACGCTGGACATCCTGGAGGAGGTGAACAATTGTTTGGGCTTTCGCTTGTCGCTGGCGCACCTGGCCGAGACCACCCTGGAGGAAAGCAAGACCGCAGACGGCCTGCAGGCCCTGCGCTGGTGGCGGGAAGGGCGCATTCTGGAGATTTTAGACTACTGCCGGCAGGATGTGAAGGTCACACGCGACCTTTACCGCTTCGGCCGGGACAAGGGGCACCTGCTGTTCAGGGATAAACAAGACCAGCTGATGCGTATTCCGGTGGACTGGAAAATGACAAATGACAAATGACTAATGAATAATGATGGAAGTCGCTGCGCTCCATCTTTTAAGTCTGGGAATCAGGGCGTTTTTACTGTGGTGCCAGACTGCAATCTGGATTTTCTGATTGAATAAATACGAGACTAAGCTGATTCTCGCCTGCGCATGTGTCACAGTCTGAACTACAATTAAACGCCCCTCACAGCTAAAAGTATAATAGCCAGAATTCCTCAATTATTCATTAATCAATAGTCATTATTCATTGGCCGGGGATTCCTTCATTATTCATTCTTCAACATTCTTTATTCATTTATGGGGGATTCCAGTATTTGACATTCGTCAATCGTCAATCGTCAATCGACATTATTAACTGTCCCAGATCCGTCAGCACCAAATCGGGATTCAGATCCCGGCAGCGGGGGTCATCGGCTCTCAGGCGCAGGGATCGCTGATCACCGGCAAACAACGCGGTTTTAAATCCCACCTCATGGGCCGGGTAAATATCATTGAGCATATCATTGCCGATATACAGCACGGAGGTGGGCTGAATCCGCTTGTCCATTAATTTTTCAGCGGCCATTTTGAAAAGGGCGATTGACGGTTTGGCCATTTCGAACCGGTAGGAATAAAAAATCAGATCGGCATCAAATCCCAAATCCGGCAAATCGGAATCCAAAAACCAATTGAAAAGATAAGGTGTATAAAATTGGGCATTGGAAATTATCCCCAGGATTAATCCTTGCCGGCGGCAGGATGTCAGCAATTCTGCCAGGTGGGGCATGGGATAAACGGGGTTGGCGATAAGTTCGAATTCTGCGGCAAATTGCCTGATGCGGCATTGATCATCGGTCTGCAGCACCTGCTGCCAGATTCGGTCGATCTGGACTTCCGGGTTTTCCACCCCCCGCCGGCGCAGTTGTTCGTGCCGGGCTTGAATCGCGCCATGCAGCCTATGCAACAGGGTTTGGGGTGCTTCGGGAATTCCATATTTTACCAGCAGTGACTGGAGTTCTGCATGCTGGGGTGAGTTTTGCTTTGCCAGGCTGATATCGCCCGACCCGCTGATAAAAAGCGTACCGTAAATGTCAAAAAGCACGCAGCGAACATCAGGAATCAGATAACCGGATGGTCTCGAGGAAGTCGGAATCGGCTTCAGAGGTCGTAGGTACTTTTGGATGGATTTTTTTTCTATCATTAATTTTAGACAATTTTCAATTTTAGTTCATTTTAGCTCATGTTTCTTCGTACGCCCCCCATTTGAGCAGGCTGAATTTTTCCGGGTTTAAAAAGGCGTCCACCAGAATGGTTTTGTTAATTTTTTGTTTCACAGATGTGGTGCCGACCTTGCGGTAGATGTTCAATAAATTGTTGCGGTACGACTTCTGGCTGTAGTTGTCCAGAATGGCCTGTCGGTTGTGTTCGATCAATTCGTTTCGGCCGCTGCTGACACCGGGTGTTGCCAGAAAGGGGTTGATGCGGATCAGAGCGGCTGAGTCGCTGCCGGAGGCAATCACCCGCGACAGGACCTTTTTCTGCGAAGATTCATCCAACAGCCCGAAATCGATTTTGCCGTCTGAAGTTATGCGTCCGAAAGCTTCCCGCAGGCGCTCAGGACCGATGGAATAATTGAACAGTTTGCAATTTTCCATTACGCAGCGGTACCACTTGTCTCGAAATTGCCCCGGGTCAATCCAATCCAGCGGAACATGCAGGCCCGCGTAAAGATGATCGAGGCGAATTCCGTTGTTTTCGAAATCGAGGCAGATATCAGCGAGTTTTCTCCCCCACAGCACTTTGCCGAATAGCCAGGGCTCCAAAAAGGAAAAACCGAATCCCTCCGTAATGCTGGTCGATATGAGGAAATCAGCCGCCGCAACCAGGGATCCGAAATCCTGACTCAGACCCCGGTCAAATTTTACATTCAGACCCTGATCCCGCACAAAGGCTTTCCAGCCCCGATAGCTTCTCATATCGGCGGCGCTGTTGGGGGGCAGAGTGATTTCAAGGGGCTGGTCCGCATTGATAAAGCATGAGAGCAAGATGGCCTCGCCGAGGTTTTTGCGACGGATGGCCCGGATCGGATATAAAATTCCGCCACTTTCAGCCTTGTCGCGCCGGGTGGTCGGGGGTACGGTGACGGTGTTTTCCATCAGGTGCAGGCCGACTTGCTTTAGGCCGGCCCTGTGCAATATCTGGTAGTCACGCTGATTGATAACACCGTAGTGGCAATCGGGCGGGTATGACTCGGTAAAATACGCCAGCGGCCGCCCGTCCTCGGCAAAATCGTGAATTTGCAGCAACAGGTTGAGGCCCTCCTGCTGCAATTGCTTTAAAATGGCTAGAAAATACCGGTTTTTTGCCAGCGTCGGGTTGTGAACATGCAGGACGTCGCACGGTCCGTCAAACTTTGAGGCAATGGCGTTAAGAATTGACCGGACGGCGTCACGCGGTCTGAAGGTTCCACGATAGTCGCTGCTGTAGGCAAGTTCGGGGATATGAACGGTGTCGGCATCCAGGCGCGTTTTGCCGGGATCTCCCGTGATGACAAGCTGCCCGGTTTGCCGGGCCAGGGAGGCCAATTGCTGCTTTAAGACGGTGGTCACCCCACCGGTTTTGAGATGGTAATGCAGATAGGCAATTTTCATGATTTCGAATATAGCACTAAATTAAGCAAGACGCCATTGGAGGAGAAAATTATATGGAACAATATTCATAGTCGAATACCGAGTCAGCTTCAACTGACCCATCTTTCAAAAATAAAAAATTCCAAATCTCAAGAACCAAATAACAAACAAATCTCAAATTCCAAATCTCAAAGAATACCCTACTTCGACATTCATTATTCCTTGTTCGATATTCGAAATTCGCTTTTATAAAGTTTCTTTTCCGATTAGACCGGCTGTCCTTTAGCCGGACACCGCCGCTTGTTTGGAACTTGGAATTTGGGGCATTGGGATTTATTTGGAATTTGTATTTTGGTGCTTGGAATTTTTATTAAATGGGAGAATTTTGGATAGATTAACGACTTACCTGATTACATTGCAGAACTTAGAAAAAATTCACTGGACCGGCGGAGCGGGTTGGCCGGTTTCGGGGTCGACATTCAGAATACCGGTATTGCTGTGGCTGAGATCGTGAAACTGCAGTTTGGCCGAGCCGATATCGATGACATCCAGATCGTTGAGGATCTTGGATTGTTTGATTGACTTGTCGTTGATTTTGGGTTTGGAAAATCCACCGACATGGCTTATGTAAAACCCATTTGGTCTCTTGCTGATGATGACCGAGGTCTGTCCGACCAATATTCCTTTGACAACAATGTCCGACTCCGGATCTTTGCCGATTTTGGTAATCTTGCGGGACAGTTCGATTTTGCCGCGGCCGCCGTTTAAGAATAACAATCCGCCACTGGCGTCGACGGTGTCATTGTCGAAGAAAGATTGGGGGGGGATCCTGCTTGCTTTTATCCACCATGGAGCGATACTGGACCGTATCCATAATCATGGTTTTTTCAAATCTATCACCACCGTCATCGGGCTCCTGCTCGTCCGCGGAATAATTAAATCCAAGAGAATGTTTGCCGATACTGATTACGTCGCCGTCTTTGAGCCAGTGTGTATTGATAATTTTTTCATTGACAAAAGATCCGTTTTTGCTTTGCAGATCGATCAACACGAATCCCTCACCAACCGAATCGATTTTGGCGTGATGTCCGGAAACCGCCAGATTGTCAATCACCACGTCGTTATTCTTGCGTCGGCCAATGGTCAGAGACACGCCCCTTTGCAGCAGAAAATCATCAATTGCAGAATCTTTGAATTTTAAAGTTAGAATCGGCATTGAGTTATTCCTGGATAATTTTACTTACCCGCTGCTGAAGCACCTGGCCCAAAATCTACTGGTAATGGCTTTCATGCGGCTCAACGTTAACCGCGGATTTTTGATGGTTTTGACCTTGAGCACAATCGTGGTCACATTGTCGTCACCCCCGCGGTCATTGGCCAATTGCACGAGTTTGCGACAGGCCGTATCCAAAGCATTTTGATTGACAAGTTTAAGGATTTCCTCCGGTGAAGCCTTGTCGCTTAAGCCGTCGGAGCTGATCACGAGAATATCATCTTTAAAACACTGAATTTCGTAGACGTCGGCCTTAACCGTTCCCTCAGTGCCCATTGCACGGGTCAGCATATGCTTGAATTCAGGTCCCAGTTTTGCGGCATTGGCCGGATCGATTGCGGCCTGCTCCGCAAGCACTGTATGTATCACGGAGACTAATTTGATTCCGCCGTCCCGAATCAGATATATCGGGCTATCACCGACATTGGCCACGATAAATGTGCCGTCGGAGAAGTAAACGGCGGAGATGGTCGATCCCATCCCCCGGCAGGCCTCGTCTTTGAGGGAAGCCTCCCGCACAACTTTATTGGATAATCGTATGCCGGAAAGAAGCTGATTGGCTTCAGGTGAAAGTGAATTCTCCCGGTTGCCATTTCGGGGATCCCCGCCGTTATTTTTGGATTTTAATATATAATCGCTGATGGTTTCGATCACCAGCCGGCTGGCGACCTCACCGGCCCGATGACCTCCCATGCCATCGGCAACGACATAGAGTCCCAGGTTGTCATCCAGAAACAGGGCGTCTTCATTTCCTTTTCGTTTCCTGCCTACATCGGTAATGCCGGCTGATTCTACAGTAATCATAATTTTTTATTGCTGCCAAGGTTGATAAGTGGTTAAATTGCCAGAATAGCTTGCTGATGATGACATAATTTATCAATCATAGCATTACATTCAATTTATGTCAAAAATTCAGTATATTATGGCCAGACTAACAGATATTTTTAGGCACCTTATTTAAACTGCAATTAATTATATAGGTTGCATACGGAAATTATATCGTCACTTTAACCAAAAACATAAGCAATAAATTTTAGGGGTTCATCATGAAGAAAATCGGGTTGCTGGAAAATACCATCCAATATTATGCCTGGGGATCTCCCGACGCCATTCCGGAGCTTCTGAACATGGAGAACCGTTCCGGCCAACCCTGGGCTGAACTCTGGATGGGCGCCCATTCAAAAGCCCCGTCCTATCTTGATCATGAGGGACAGCGGCAGTCATTGGCTGACTTGATCAATACCTTTCCAAACGAGGTTTTGGGCCCTCAGGCAGCCGCCCGGTTCCACAACGAACTGCCTTACCTGTTCAAGGTGCTGGCAGCGGCCAAACCGCTTTCAATTCAAGCCCATCCAGATCTGGCCCAGGCCCAGGAGGGATTTGCCAAAGAAAACAAGCAGAAGATCCCCTTGGATGCGCCGATTCGCAACTACAAGGATACCAACCATAAACCGGAATGTATATGCGCGTTGTCCAAGTTTTATGCCCTGTATGGATTCCGGGCGATTCCCGATATTCTCGAATTGATGTCAGCGGCCAGTCCCGCCGGTCTGAAAGTTGAACTGACACAGCTCAAAAACAATCCGACTTCCCAGGGTATTAAGAAATTCTACTCCGGCCTGCTGGCCATGAGTCCGGCCGGACAAAATCGGATTGTTAACGAGGTCCGACAGAACTCAGGGAGGATTGATGATCAACATGCCGCCTCGTGGATCAACAGACTGGCCGAGGAATATCCGTCCGACATCAGCATTGTATCGCCGATCCTGTTCAATCTAATTTGCCTGGAGCCGGGCCAGGCCCTTTATTTGCCGGCCGGCGAACTGCACGCCTACCTCGAAGGCCTGGGGATCGAGTTGATGGCAAATTCAGACAATGTTTTGAGGGGAGGGCTGACCGCCAAGCATATCGATCTGCCGGAGTTGTTAAAAGTGGTTAACTTTGAGCCCCGTCCGGTTGAACTTCTGAAGACCAAAGTTCTTGGCGCCAATGAAACGTTCTATATCACCCCGGCCAATGAATTTGTCCTTTCCTCCATATCGCTTTCACGGCCGACCAGTTATCGAAGCCCAACTTCTCGAAGCGCGGAAATTTTATTGTGTGCCAGCGGCACAGCCGCCGTGCAGGATATCGGTGCCGGGACCGATATTAACATCAGGCAGGGCGACTCGGTGCTGGTTCCGGCAGCCGTGGAAAGATACCAGCTAACCGGCAATGCGGTTTTATACAAGGCGGCGGTTCCGCTCAAAGATTGAAGAATACTGGATGGACGCGAAATTCAGGTAATAAATTTTCTTCAGTAGCATTTTTAAGTTGACAAATTCAGATAGTTACAGATAAAAAACCTGTGTTGCAGGACGGTGGGTGAAATTACCGGACATTGCGCGAGCAAGCGGCACCGGTTTGTTAACCGGTATAAAACATGCATAACGCAGTCAATCAACGCGGTATTGCCGCGCTTTCCGCTCGGAAGGTATACGCGGCAGTTTCACCTCGGTTCAGGGGGGGCAAGCAAATTAACGGTTTTCGAAGCACAGGAGCTACTGATCAATGACACTGACAAAAGCAAAGATTGTGGATGCTGTTCATAATGAACTCGGCTTTCCGAAAAACAGGTCCGCTGAGTTGATTGAAATTTTGCTGGAGCAAATCAAAAGTACTTTGGGAAAAGGAGAAGATGTCTTGATTAGCGGATTCGGCAAATTCTGCGTTAAAAGGAAAAAGGAGAGAAGAGGAAGAAATCCCGCCACCGGCGCCGACATGATGCTGGAGCAGCGCTGCGTGGTGACCTTTAGATGCTCCCATTTGTTACGAGAAAAAATAAACAACCCAAAGCCCTGAATTAATGAATGGAATTTTCATTAGATGGTTGACGTTAACCGGGGCCATCGCCTTTACTTCCTACTTGCTTGAAGGTATTCATGTAAGTGACTATGCATCGGCTTTTTTTGCGGCCGCCATGCTGGGCATATTGAATGCCTTGTTTCGGCCGATACTTATAATCCTAACCCTTCCCATCAACATTTTAACCCTTGGTTTTTTCACCTTCGTGATTAATGCCCTGTTGCTGCAAATGGCTTCGGGTTTGATCCGCGGATTTGACGTCGATGGATTTGGTTATGCGATAATCGGATCCCTGATCATCAGCGCGATCAGCTGGCTGTTGAATTCTTTTATCAATGAACGCGGATCGGTATCATACCACTACCGGGTTCACCGCGGAACCCGGTATTCCGGTAACAGCCGGCATCGGCCCCGGAGCCGGCTTGATAATGAGTCCGCCGACGATACGATCGATCTGGAGAAGAAGGGGGACCATTGGGAATAAAAAAATGAATATTGACTATTGAATAATGAATAATGAAGGAATCCACAGCTGAATGAATATTGACTATTGAATAATGAATAATGAAGGAATTCTGTCTTTTTTATTTTTTTACTGGGAGGGGCGTTTTATTGTGATTCAAGCCGTGAATCATGCGAAGCCAGGAATCAGATTGATCTCATATCCTATGCCGCTGGGGAATCCATGTTGTAGTCGGTCATCACAGTAAAAACACCCCAATTCCCAGATTTAAATGATGGAGCGCAGCGACTTCCATCATTTGTCATTAGTCATTATTCATTTGTCATTCCTTATCCGCCACTCCTGCTTCGGCAAAGGTCATCACTTCTTTAAAAACGTTCAGGGCGCCGTCTACTATGCTCATGGCCATGGCGCCACCCGTACCTTCACCCAGGCGCATGCCCAAATTCAATATTGGGTTCAACTTTAAATGATCCAGCATGAACGAGTGTCCGGGTTCTTCGGAACAATGGCCTGCAATCAAGTACTCGGTCACCGTGGGGCAAAGGGCATGAGCGATGAGAGCCCCGGCTGTCGATATGAAGCCATCGATCATTATCGGTCGGCGATAATAGGCACCGGCCAAGGCACAACCTGCTATGGCACCGATCTCAAAACCGCCGACTTTGGACAATACATCGAGACCGTCAGCCGGATCGGGGCCGTTGACCTTTATACCGCGTCGAATGGCCTCCTGTTTGCGTGCGAGGCCTTCATCATCGACGCCGGTGCCGCGTCCGACCATCTCCGCCAGCTCGGTGCCGCATAATACAGCCCCAATGGCAGCCGACGGGGTAGTATTGCCGATCCCCATGTCGCCGGTCCCGATCAATTCGACACCGTCCTGAAACAGCTTCGATGCTTCCTGGAACCCCAACAGCACGGCTTGTTCGGCTTCCTGCCGGGACATGGCCGGCCCTTGAGCAAAATTGGCGGTTCCCGCAGCGATCTTGTGAATGATCAGGCGATCGTTATCTGGCACCGCAGCCTCTTCAAAGACGGCGATGATTCCCATATCCACGACATAGACGTCGGCGTTCACCTGACGGCAAATGGCGTTTATACCGGCACCCCCGGCCAGGAAGGTTTGCACCATGGCGCCGGTGACTTCCTGGGGATAGGCACTGACACCCTCGGCCACGATGCCATGATCGCCGGCCATCACCAGAATCGCTTTGCGTTCGATGGACGGCTGCAGGCTAGCCTGAATGCCGCAAATCTGTTCAGAGATCTCATGCAGCCGTCCCAGGGCCCGGGTTGGCATAACCAGCTGGGCGGTTCTTTCCCGGGCCTTGGCGATCCATTCCCGATCGACGGGTGCGATGCCGTTTAGGATTTCATTTAGATTCATCATTTACTACCTCCTGTTTGTTATTTTATTTTTGCTATAGGTCTTATATCTCACATTTCGCCAGTTAGATTTTTAATGTTGCGAATTAGTTATCGCGAGTAATTTGTTGAAAATGTCTGATTTTCAATATTTTTTATCAATAATTGCCGCTATTGCCATAAAACAACTCGTAACCC
>Ga0209367_1000052_pt1 | contig 66905 bp, 30 predicted proteins | sample WorMetLIZISLAND2_FD_187412 | JGI IMG/M metagenome (GOLD analysis project Ga0209367, IMG submission 187412) | Marine gutless worms symbiont microbial communities from Max Planck institute for Marine Microbiology, Germany - Olavius geniculatus... ...
TCCCTTTTCCTTTCGCTTCCCCTTCCACTTTCCCCTTTTCCTTTTTCCTTACCCTTCCCTTTACCTTCTCTTCCCCCCTCTTCTTTTCCTCTTTCTCTTTCTCTTTCCCTTCTTCTTTCTTTCTTTCTTTGTCCATGTTCGTGCATTCAACATTTGAGGTGCTATATCTCCATAATGGTGCAAGATAGATGCATGGTCACAGTGGACCACCCATAGGTAGTCGACCACCGCGAGTTGAATGGTCACGTGACCGATGACGTCACGTGGCCCCAAAATGTCAAGGTAGTGACCCCCATTACCTTCGAGGCGCCATATCTCCATAACAGTGCAAGATAGATGCATGGTCACAATGGACCATTTATAATAAAGTCTTGGTGACGAATCGAATGGTCACATGCCTGGCACCATTAATTATTTAGTTATAATAATAGTGAAGGATGACAATAATGTAGCTGCTGTACAATTTGAAATTAAACATTTTGATTTTTTCTACTAGTCTAAATAGCTCGCTGATTGTATTTATATGGACATATACTGTAAACTATTGAAATGCATTGGACAGACTTTGGGTTCGTATGAACATTATCTTGTTATGCTAATTTATATATCGGTGTCCAGTTGTCTTTTGCAGGCTATTCACTGTCGGCTGGCCGATGTAGCGGCTTCTGATGTATGGCCTCAGCCGGTAAATACTCTGCTTGCTGTCGTTTATTGTGCATTCTGTTTTTAAAAAGTGCCTATTCTCGTTTTTTCTGTATCTCCCTAGAAAATGTTTGGATCTACACAAAATTTTTTCAGGGACTGTTCAAGATGAATTACCTATTTCATCGACGTCTAAGTTAAATACTTATTGTTACTGGTGACATGATGCTGATGTCATATATCTTCGTGTACATGAGTAACGGATATGGGCCTGGTGCATTGCATGGTTCAGAATGTGCCTGCTGTTGTATTTGCTTTTGCTGGTACTCATTGCACCTACCCGTGAAGGGATGGCCAGGCTGAGTTGTTTTGGGTGGCTAAGTAGTGGGTACATACCAATATGGTTTTTATGGTTGACCTGCTTGTTGATGGTTACCCATCACTGTCTGCAGTTACTAACTAGGCAGGGTGACAATTAATTTAATTGATATGATCGATGACGTTCCTAGTGCTACCAAGTCAAACCCCAACCGCCAGTTTGAGATGTGCATGGGAATTGGAAAGACCAGGATCCCATGCATTTCATGGGATTCCCACAGGAATGGGAATATGATTAGCCATGAGATGAGAATCCAAATTAAGACGGAGTGCTAAAAAATATAGCTGGACTAATTTTATTACACGTGATTGCAACCTATTTTTACGTGCGACAGCAGCTATACTGCTGTAGCGTGTCTTAGCCATCACAATTCAGTCTGTCTGTCCGTCTGTTCGTCCGTCTGTCACACGGGTGAATCAGTCAAAAGCAGTGCAAGCTAGGATCACCAAATCTTCAACGTCGGCTGCCTGGAAGACTCTAGTTTCAAAATCCATAAAGCTTTTCTATTAATTTGAAAGGGGTCATCCTGAGCAGGGATGCTAAGTGAGAGGGAGTGGGAAATTTTTTTTCAATTTTTAGCCAATAAGTCGCCATATCTTAGAAATGGTGCCAGATAGTGCCTAGGTTACTATTAATCACTAATAGGAAGTCGTACACTGGCTTTCGATTGGCACTGAAATCACTGACCTTGGATGACCTTGAATGCTAAAATAGAGGTTTCTGTGGATTTTTTGGCGATTTTGGGCTGTCTCGCACTTTCTAAAAGCGAATTGTGCCGAAATCACTACAGATAGACCAGTAGAACCTGCATATGAAATTTTCGACATTAAGCATACATTTAAACGGTCCCAAGTCTTGACCCCGTAGCTTTAAAGTCACCTGCGCATGAGGGCATCAAAGATGGGTGTCCTCTAAAAAGTCGTTATTTTACTGCTATTGGCTGCACGGGACCGTTTATGGCCCCTGGCAAGTGCAGATGAAACTATAGTTACTAGCTTTCATAATCATCTTGTCGAATGTCAACTGCTGGGATCCGTGAGCTCAGATTTTGTTCACAGTGGGCCTTCAAACATGCACCACTGTCGCACGTTTCCCTTTGCTTTAGCTAAGTTTTCTTGCTTGCACATAGTATGATGTAAAATTTTATGTGCTATAATTGTATAGCAGCATTATTTGGTACCATTCTTTCTAGTTGGTGCCTATATATCAGAACTGTTGGAAATAATTTGTTGTTGTTTTTTGATCGTGATGGTATTTCCAGGCACTGGAGATGATGCATCATTTGATGGCGGCGGAGGTGGAACTCGTTATGAACGTGAAAGGTCTGTAATTTCTATTTTTCCGTTTGCGAAGAGGTTAATACATGCTAAGTGTTGTGTCACTTGTGTGATTAATGTGGACAAAGTAATTTGACAAAAGGTGGTGTCGCAAGTTTGCTTAACTCGTTGTTTGTATTTGCCGGGTGGCAGCATTGGACTGACAGTTTGCCCACAATTTGCAGTTGGTTGTTTTGGCTAGGGGTTTAGCCCCCAAATCTTCGTTTTCCCTATGGGATCATGGACCCTAATCTAACACAGTGCGTCATTGGACCCAGCATGTGTTCCTGTTGAATGGCATCTACAGGGTGGGCCAAAAAACATGGCACTTTACTTTTGTCCATATCTTCGCCAGTTGACCGATTTTCAAAATTCTTTCAGTGGCACACTGCAGATAACTTGCAATAATGTGATTATTACATATCCCACCACACCGTAAATGCATCTCTACATTACCTTGTGAAACATCAATGAAATATGCATACATAACGATAATAACAAACAAACATTTTGGTAAAATTGAAAAAAAAACACCTCAGACCAACATTGCAGTAAATGGTCTGTATGACACTAAACTGTGTGGGTCTAACACAGTCTAGTGTCATACAGATTATTCATCGCAATGTTGGTCTGAGGTGTTTTTTTTTATTTACCCAAGTTTTTACGTGCGAAAGCAGCTCTGCTTTCAGCGCATCTTAGCCATCGCAATTCTGTCCGTCCATCTGTCTGTCTGTCTGTCACACGGGTGGATCAGGCAAAAACAGTCCAAGCTAGGATCACCAAATCTTCACCGTCGGCTGCCCGGAAGACTCTAGTTTCAGGAACCGTGAAGCTTTTCCATAAATTCGAAGGGGGTCACCCCGAACAAGGGCCCTAAATGAGAGGGGGTGGTCAAAATTTGCGATTTTCGGCCAAAAACTCGCTGTATCTCAGTAACGGTGCGAGATAGGGCTTAGGTTACTATTAATCACTAATAGGATTTCGTATACTGGCTTTCGATTGCCACCGAATTCAATGACCTCGAATGACCTTGAATGCCAAAATAGGGGGTTTTACTGATTTTTTTCGCGATATCGGGCTGCGCAAGTCTGTATCATTCACAAGGAGGCGCCACCGTCGCCAACGCCACACGCGCCTAACGCCGCCTATGGCCGATGTGTATTATGGTCCCGATGGGCCGAGTCCAAGTGATATGCGATTTTCGAAACTATAACTACTGAACTGGAAATGCTATAGGCTTTCGCACGTCTCGTGAGCTTTGCTCAAATTTCTTGTTGTTATTATCGTTAGTTTTTGCTTACATTTATATTTCACAAGGTAGTGTAGAAACGCATTTATCATATGGTGGGATGTATAATAATCGCATTATTGCGAATTGACTGCAGAGTGTGCCAGTGAAGGAATTTTGAAAATTGGTCAATAATTGGTGAAGATATAGACAAAAGTAAAGTGGCACGTTTTTTTATGGCCCACAGTGTAAATCTGTCGATCGGTTTAAGCACGAATCTGACAGATGACAGACACAGGTGAACTGTGCTACGGAGAAATGTGCAGGAGTGATTGCACCTAATAAATCAGTGCAGTGATTTTCAACCGGGGTTTCGCGGAACCCTTGCGTTCCGCCCCTTGCATTCCGCGAGCATCTGCCAGGGATTCCGCAGCTGGCCAGTAAAAAAACCTAACGTGCGAAATTACGCCAGACAGTCGTAGAAAATCGGCACCAAACCCTTTGTTCGAAATTGCGCTTTTGTGCATCTATTTTGCATAGACTGACTGTGCAACTGTGTTGAATCATTTCTGTTCTTAGTAATTTTGGCCTATCTGCATTATAGGCCTATATATGAACACTCTGGTAATAAAAAAAGTCACATAACCATATGTCCTAGGTCATCCACGTGATAAATTTTCTGGATTGGTGGTGGGGGCTAAACGGTCGTCGACGACCGCCTCGCCCTTTGTGTTTGGTTAAATACAATACTGCTGCCTACTAATGCGATCAAATTTCATATTATAATTGGTCATCTTTGCCTGCTTTGTCGTCTCCATGGGGGCTGTGCCCTCCTAGAGAAATGAGTTTGTAGACACCCTGTAGCTTCAACCTCGCGTACGTCGCTAGACTGATGGATCATTACACGGGGTTCCGTGAGTGATCTTCACGCTTGTGTGGGGTTCCGCTGCAGCAAAAAGGTTGTAAAACACTGAGTCAGTGTATATCTGGTCAACTCAGCCTGCTATCCTTCCAGGGTAGGTAAATTGAGTACTGGCCTGCTTGGCTGGTGTTAAAGCAGGGCACATTCACCTTTTTCGAGTGTCGGGTAGCACTGCATGATCACATGCTGCAGGGTGATGCTGCATAGCTTGAGATGTGTTCACGTGAACCCATTTTTAAGCCAGACCTGGTGGGTTTTTGGGTTTTTGAACCCTAAAGTTGAGATTTTTAGAGATTTTTTGGTGATGTTTGGCTGCAAAACAGTGAATTGCAACGAAATGGATGGAGATAGACCAAGATTACCTGCGAATAGGAACTGCTATAAGCTCTCGCACGTCTCATGAGCATTAGCTCAGATTTCTTGTTTGGGTTTAACCGGTATTTTCTAAAAAGGTCTAACTTGAGGTTTTGGGATTTATACAGGTTTTAGTTAGCTGATTCATACTAGTTTTCGTTTGCTTCCCATAGTTTAAAATATACGAATATTTGCAAATTCATAGGTTTTATTTATGTTTTAAACACTTCTGTTTCATTATTAGTGGAGCAAGAAGCTTAAATTGGATTAAGTTTGGGGTGGGTGCTTTTGGTGGGTTTTTAGTCAGTTTTTAGGTGGGTTTGCCCAGAAAAGGTGGGTTTTTCGGGTATCTGCCCAGGTGTCTCGTCCCTGCATATACACAACTTCTTAACTGAACACTTGTGACTTGTGTAGAAATCGCAACTGACAGAACGCTGAGTGTGTTCCTACAAGACCCGTGCAAACTGCAGTCTGTCAACTCTGTTCTAGTCTCTAGCGGCTGGGCTCAGGCCACCGGCGTCGGGTTAGCTATGCACACTGTTACGTCACCTCATTTATGCTGCAATATACACTGTGTTCGGTGAAAAACGGACCCCCTAGACATCGTGCAATAAAAGTGTCAAATTTGAATGGATATGAATAATCCCCAATCAATTCCTGAAGCGACTGCCAAATTTCATTACCAAAATTATTAATTGTTGAATGTCGATAACAAAATATCTTCATTATCAATATGGTGTTACATAAGTAAACTCCTGGGTTCATTTGCCTAACTTTAACAAACAACATCTGATTCTGGCACAATTTTACATGAAAAATGCATCATCTAATGGCAGTCAAAGTGCCAAATTTCAATTAAATCTATTTTTGCAAACAGCAGTTACAGCGGCTTTTGTGAGGTTGCCTCAAAATGTGAAGAGTCCAGTATTAGGCAACGTTTGTTTAGTCCTGACAACGTCCACTGCTTGCTGGGAAATTCCGCGATAAACTTTTTAGCACCATACCCTTTCTTCAACCTCAACAGCTTAATTAAAACGTGATCCTCTGCAGAAAACACCATTTTGTTATTGTTCATGTTATTTTGATTGCATTAACAAACGTCACTTCTGCTTGAGTGACTGCAGTATGTAATGCTGTATTGGTAGTGAAGATAATTTGTTATCGATATTCAACATTTGATAATTTTCGTAATAATATTTCTCAATGAAATTTGGCAGTCGCTTCAGGAATTGATTGGGGATTAAGTGTGCAAAACGTTATTCATATCCGTTTAGATTTTTTTTTATTGCACGATGTCTAAGGGGTCCGTTTTTCACCAGACATAGTGTATAAACATGTAGTGCCTTTATAATGTACGGCTTGGTAGTCTACCGTTAGCATATCGGACTAGTAATTACTAGGTCGCTGGTTCATCTCTTGTCTGGTACACTGCCATTTAACAACCCTGGGCAAGTTGTTCACACACTGTGTTTTTGTCATCAAACAGTATAATTTGGTATTGGCCTAACAGCCGGAATGGTGGCAGCAGCATATGGGAGTTCTGGCCCTTGTTCAATGTATCGGGGAAGCAGTGGTAGGGTGAGACAGACAGCAGTCTGGCAGTTCTGTTTTGGTCTCAAGTGACTGGGTGCAAGCCACCAGCATTGGGTCAGCTTTTTTTTCCATCTAACATATATTTTGATGTTTTTTATGCAGTATTGCATTGTGTTTCTGGATTGATTGTCAATGCATGTTTACCAAATGTCGTTGAAATGACATCTTTACATTACTGGACACAATTTTTCCAAGTTCTCAGCATTGAACAAGGGACTGAGTAGTTTCTTAATGTCACATCAGCACAAAATAGGCCATTTAGTGCCATAAATGGTTAAGACAAGAAGAAGGGTGAATGCTTCAAATTTTGGGTTTAAAAGGTTGGTGTTCTAGCTGTTGGTGGGTTAAATTATCTTGAAAACTGCCCTTTTCGTATCGAGTTATTACTATTATATTTTTGTCATCTGTACATGATTGGGCTCCAAAGGATTTTGCCACCAAAAGTGCCATTTTTTATTTGTCAAAAAATGCAAATTTCATCAAAAATTTTGCCAAAAATCTCAAATGTTGTCATTTTTCGCCATCCAAAAACTTTTTAACTACTATTAACTAACTTTGTGCTGTTAACTTACTTTACAAAGTTTTGCCAAAACATTTACAAAGCTTTTGGCTTCCACTTTTTTTTTCGTTTGTCACAAAGTACAAGTTTTTTTAAAAAAACTTTGGCCAAGAATCTCGAATTTCACATTTTTTTGCCACCTGATATCGAGTGCTTGTTATGATAAATAGGCGTCTAATAATTTTGCCGCAAAAATGCCATTTTTTGTTTGTCAATAGTGAAAATTTAGTAAATTTTGTCATAAATCAATATTTTTATCACTACTGCCAGTTTTGGTCATTTCGTCAGTTTTTCGTCAAAAACTAAATCCTTTGAAGCCTTAGAAAGAAGCATGACTTCACCATCGGTAAGAGTTGAGAGTAATGTGTGGGAATTTACACTGTGTATGGCAGAAAAATAAATCCCTAGAAATTTCATGGAAAAATATTATTTTTTAGCAGAGTTATTAATTGTTGAGTATTGATAGCAACATATTGATATTTCCATTGTATGGTGTTTGGGGTTTACTTTTTTTCCGGACACAGTGTATAATTGACCAGATAGCAGAATTTTACTTAGGCAAGCGGTCTGATTTGGAGTAACTAGACCAAAACGAAAGCAGAAGCCAGAGAACAGATTAGTTGATAATGAATTTTGACTGCTCTCAGCATGTCCGTGGATTACTGTTAAGTGTGATTATTGCGATTAATCATTCGTTAATTAGTTATCTGCAAGAACTCTGTCATATGCTGCGCTTTACAGTTGGGAGTTGGCAGCAAGATCTGACATTACAAAGAAAGCAGCCACAAACATTCCAGCCTGGATGGCTAGCCGTACTGACAACATGGTAGCGTTAACCTCTTTATTCTATCTATGTCTACTAACTTTTCAACGACTCATACTCAGTTTAGTTATTGCTGTTAACCCTCTTTTTACGGCTGTACAGAACATGACAATGAGAGCAGTTTGCAATTGTGCAGGTGTGGATGGCTAGTCATGCCAACAACTTGGTAAATGCTGTTAACCATTTGTGTTCACTGAGCAGTGGTCGGTGCTGTGGCAGTCACATACTTCTTTGCCAGTGATGGAGGTTTCTGATTGGCTGTTGTTTGCGGCAGTCGGTGATCAGTAACAGAGCAGTGAGAGGCGGTGCAACTACCACAGCAGTTGCTGCATCCGGTGATGCTACGGCTATGGCAGCGGCAGGATCGGCTGACGAGGATAGAGGGATGATAGTGGCTGGTAAACCATTTTACCCAGAGGTCAAAGTTTGCCACGTTGAATCACCGTCAAAGTTCTACATACAGGAGTTGTCTCGCAAAGATGCACTAGCTACGTGAGTTGTTCTAAATTACAAATACTAATAATAGTATTAATAGTAATAATAATAGTAACAGAAAATGGAATGGTGGTGGTAATTAAGGCATCCTGTCCGGAGGTCAAAGTGTCATGTGAAAACATTGTCAAAATTCTGTGTTCAGCAGTTGTCCAGGTAAGATGCACTAACTACTTAAGTTGTTGTAGTATATTTGTAGCAGTATTAGAGGATGAAGGTCAAAGTTAGTAGTAATAGTTGACGTGTCTCAGTAATATTAGCGTCAGTAATAGTAGTGGTAGTAAGCGCCATCAAAGTTCTATGTATTGGAGTTGTCTTGCATGGATGATCTTACCATGTCCGTTTGAACACTTGTCTGGAAAACCTGAAAATGTCAGGGAACTATAGCATACAGAATTTACAGATGTCATGGAAATGTCAGGGATTTCAGTGAAAGTTGGACTTGTGAGGGAAAAAAATTTGGTCAAGGAAAATTGCCCAAAAAGTATTCTAAAAATTGCATAACTTTGTATAATTGGCAGATACAATTCATCAAGTCATAAGTGGCCTTTTTAAGTAACATGAAGCAGTGACTGTTGACCAGTACATCGATGAATCTCTGTCTGACCTCCTGGAAAAGTTGGAAAAAGGAGGGAATTTTATGAGGTATGGAAAGTGGTCAGTCTGAATTTTAGTGGTTAGTGGTAGTAGTATCAATGCCTTTAGCACTCTGTAACAGCTGAGGGTCATACTACACCGTGTCCCAAAATTAGCCCCCTCTGCTTCAAACACGTTTACATTAAGCTTACGTTCAGTACATTGTTATTGACAAAGGGATTAAGCATCAGCATACATGCCTTAAATTAAGAGTTTGCGTCAAGGCCAAAAGTGGCCACTTTGAGCTCAAACTGTAAAGACAAGTTCAGAATGATTGTCTCAGTGACTGCTTCAACTTTTGTAAAAGTCTTATCAGGTATTGACGATTTTACACTAAATTATCTGCAACGGGCCACTAATTTTGGGACATGATGTAGTTACCGATAGACAGTTAGATCAGTTGGTTGACTGACTGAATGTAATGCAGGTTTGAGCAGGAGCTACAGAACATCATGGCGGCTGAAGATCAGAACGTGAACATCACCTGGGAGGTTGGCTCCGAGTGTGTGGTCTTCCTCATGAAAGACAAGTCCTGGTGCAGAGCCATCATTTCGGAAATCAACGCAGATGCATACAAGGTTACTTATTTATTATTGCCAGTACATACACTGTCTCATTCACTGGAAAATGAGGTAGACTACTTAACTGCCATGCGGATAGTATGTACAGGGTGTTCCGGAAAAGCGAACAGGGAGTTTTCTGTATTTTTTGGCAGCCGTTCTAATTGGCTGCAATACGGAGTCTCCACTCAACCTAGCTATCTGTTTCTGTTTTAACTGTCTTGCATGAGCTCTTAAGTCGAAAACAAATGGCTGCAGTGTCCCTGCAGTGATCGTGGAATCAGTATGAATGTTTTCTGGCCCATTGTAACTGTTGCTGATATTTTCAGCTTTTAAGTCGAGGTTGACGGTTAGGGTTGCATGTTTCTAGCCAGATGGCTGCATAATATGTCAGCACTGAGCCTACATTTTGCTAGTTAATGGTCACTTTTGCTAGAGGTCATTATTCGTAATTTGTCATATTGAGTGTGGATCATGCTTGATATTTTAGGTGATGGTAGACTTCTGGTTGACTGTAACTGAGAAGACAGTTGTGCTTCATGCTAGTAGTTGTAGTTGTTGTTGTTGAATGGTAATTGTAGTTGTTGTAGTCGTTGTAGATGTGGATGCTGTAGTAGATGTTTTTGTAGTTGTTGTAGTTGTAAACTAGTCACTCGTGCATTGCATGTATATTGTATATTGTATGTGTATTTTAGGTGGTGTTGGTGGACTACGGTTCAGAAGCTAGTGTAACTGAGAAGGATCTGTGGCATCTACCAGCTAGCTGTGCCTCAGCCCCGGGCTTTGCTCTACGTTGCCACCTGGCGGACATAGTGCCGGCTGGAGATGTCACAAAATGGTCGCGGACGGCCTGTGAAACGCTCCAGCATAAACTGATCACACCTGCCGCTTGCTTCCTTGCTCCAAAGGTTCGTATCATATACAGAGTGGGCCATAAAAACCGTCTCCTATATTATTCTGCTTAAAATGCTACTGCATTTGTTTATGTGGACAAAATGACACACCGTATAAATTGCTAGTTTGTTCTGCACATATTGATATCAAAACGTAATAAGTATGTCAAAACGTTATTAAAAATAATACGATAGAATTGAAGCACCCCATCTGTATTATATTACAATGTTGACACATAAATGGAAATACGTGCTTGCGTATATGTCTAAGTAAAACAGCAAAAACTTCATACAACAACAAGACAGTCAAGTGAACAACTGTTCAATGTGCCCTTCTGAATCTCTCTCGGAATTTTGCTGGACCCAGGGTTGCCTTCCTGGCTGCATATCAACTCTGCTACACATTTGATATTCTGTGTTGTTTGGACAGTCCGCTTCCGTCCACTGCCAACCTTTTGAGAAATCGAGTTCGTCTTGTCAATTTTGAGCAGAAGATCTTTAACAGAACTGACCGTCCAATTTTTGTTCGGAAACTCTTTACAAATGCGTTTAAAGCCCCAACCCTTTTGTTAGCGAACGAGTTTGATTGACGCTTTATCCTCGTACGTTAAATGATGTTACAGTGTTTTTCCCATTGTGTTTCCTGTAGAGTTGGGTTGCTTTCATTTATTTTATCCCATTACAAAATTATTGAAAATATTTGCACGAAATTTGCACATGTATGTTACTCAGAATTGATTATATTTCAACGTGCATTATTCACTTTAAATGTCCATTACTTTTGGAAGACATAATTAGCTGACATGTAGGGGGACGGTTTTTTATGGCCCACTCTGTATCGTTGTTTTGTTACGATTTGCATCGATGAAGTCATTATTATGCAGCCAATGTAGAGTGGATGACATACCATTAATAAAATGGGCCGATTTTGTTTGCCGATGAAGGTGGCCAGCCAACAAAAATCTATCGCGTGTCATGCAAAAGTCAGCCAATTTTTGTTTATTTTGTTATTATGTATGACATTTGTTTATGAGTAAGAGATAAATATTCTTATTTATTGTAGTTGTTTGTTTACAGTATAAATCTTTCTGTGAACCTATGTCAGAGCTACAGAGCATTCCTTGCCATATGGCATCACGCAGTGTTACCAACCACCTGATGCAGGTGAACTTGCCCCCGCCTTAACCCCACTGAGAGGCTGGTACCTACCCCAAAAGGATGGACAACTGCATTGACCTCAAGTGGTGTGTGTTTATAGCTGTTTAAGAGGGTTTGTTTTATCCACATACGTACATACATTTAATCTTTCCAGACCTTTCTTGTATTGTGTGTATTGACAGGGTGAAGTAGTGAATGGATCTTTACCGGTGGATCTGCTAATGGAAGAGGTGATAACGGGAGGTGCTCTGATGCCAAACACAATCAAATACATCAGTATCACCAGCGTGCTGCGTGACAGAGGACTTGCCCTGGCCTGGCGACAGACCGCCAGTGTGCTGGTGCCATCGTGCTTGCTGAGTAAACCCGAAATGGACCGACGGATTGAACTCTGCAAGTTAGTCTTTGGCACTGAGCCTGCTGCTTCTGAACCAGCTATCCCTCCAATATCTTCTGGTCATACAGCCACCACTCCCATTGCTCCTACTGTTTCCGCTCTGACTTCCAGTCCACGGCAGGGAGGTGGTGCGGAAGTGGGATTGGAGTCCGCGTCGTCAATCCCACCAGCCGTGAGTCCGGGATACCAGTCAACGGCAGTGGTGGCGGGCGAATCAGACGGGGATGGTGGATCGGCGGTGGATTTCCCGCCGGCGGATCTGCCAGCCGACTGCTCAGAAGTTTTCAGGATTGTCATTACGCATGTTGACGATGACTGCCACATCTACGGACATGCGCTGAGAGAAGGTACAGAACTCAAGTCTTCTTAGTTCGGATTTTAGCAGCATTTGCTGTTATTCAGCTTCTGGTTGTGAAAATGTAGAGAATGATTAAGGTTAAAAGTGTGTGTATTGGGGCTCAACAGTAACCCATGTCATAGCTGCTGAGCATCACTTGCCATATGGGATGCCACGTGACACAGGTGAAGGCACCCAGACTTAACCCCAGCCAGGTAAACTGCTGGTACTTGATTTAGAGGTAAAAAGGTAAAGTTCGGAATATAGCTCTTTAGAAGATTGAACCCCTCACAGAGCTATGGAGCATCACCTGCCATATGGGATATAACCACAGTGTTACCTGTCACCCAACACAGGTGAACATGCCCCATTTTAACCCCAGTCATATAGGCCGGTACTCGATTTACCTACTCTGGAAGGATGGAAGGCTGTATTGACCTAGGTTGCTAGGTGGCTGGTTACACACAGTAACTTCATTGTTCGAATGAAACGCATTACCGCAACGCCAGGCCACCATCTACTTCTGCAACACATCAATCAATCAGTTGAAGGATTGAAGACTGACTTGGGTGGTTGGTTATACAGAGATTATTTTACCTGTCAACCAGATTGGGAGTCAAACCCTCGACATTCCAAATGGCCGTTTTAAGTGAATAAATGAAGTTGTGAAGTTGTTTTATTGCACAATATCAGCAAGATGGCAGTAATTTGTAAGCAGACGTAACATGGCAGGCTTTGAAAGATGTGACTTACTGACTGACGAACTGACTGACTTGGCAACCCTTTGATTGATTATTGATTTGACCTGCTGACTATGCGACCAATCAATTGATGATTGATATCTTCATCAAAACATGAGTTCCTGTTTCACCGAGAAGTAGGATTGTCTTGTTTTTAATTCAGTTCTCTTAATCTGGCATTTGCTAAGAAGCGAGTTCAATAAGATTTTTTTATCTGTAGATAAGAAAGTGAACTGAAAACTGGTTATTTTTTAATTCCTAAGAATTACGAAAAAACGTGTATAATGCATTGCAGCTGCCTGGTGTTAATCAGTAATGTCCGGATTAACTTTACTGTTAGCTGCTGTTTCCAATGATCTTTTTTATTTGGTAGATAACTGCAAATATTGGCTCTTAAAAGAAAAGATAACACCGCAGTTAGACTTGAGTTTGTGTTTGCAAGTATCTTGGTATTTATTCAAAGAGAAAGTGTCGACTGTGGTGTAAATCCTACTTCTCGTTGAAACATAAACTCGCGTAACTAATCAGTGTCATTTGCTGTGTAGACATGCAGATGCTGGTTGGTATAATGGATGACATTCAGCGTCACTACGTGGACACGGTTGCGGAGGATGGTCGACTGTGGATGGAGGGACAGATTGCAGTCTCACAATTTACTGACGATGGACTGTTCTACCGTGCCAGGGTCCTGAACATCATCGACGCTGACACCGTGGAGGTTTGGTTGACCTTACCACTAGCGGTTGTGCATTTGGGACAGGCTTCTCTGTCTGTTTGTCATCTGCCTGTAATGTATGTGTTGTGGCTAAACAGTACATCTTATCAGAAAACTGTCTGAAGAGGTAGTATCGATGGAACCGTAGTAACTTTAGGGTAATCACTGTCTCTCCATGACCGGAAGTCGAATGCTGGTCTTCGGATGTAGGCGGTACGGTTGGCTTTCCTCAGCGACAGCTGGGCTTGTAACTAGAAGACACCATTAAGAGTGCATATCTTTGCCAGGTGAACTTTTTTTGCAGAATAGTAATTTAAAACTGTGTGCCAAATTAGAATTTTATAGCTTTAACCATTCTGGAGCTGTTAGCATTTAACTTCCAAACATTAGGGGTCATGTGACCCTGGCCATGCTCCCTATTGACAAATTTTTAATGGTCGTGTCTGGACTGTTCTTGAGAACATGCACATCAAATTTGAAGTTCATAGCTTTAACAATTTTGGAGTTATTAGTATTTAACATCTGCTGTACACACAAACACACACATTTGATGAAAACATTTTTTCTGCCATTCACTCCATTCACTTTGCAGAGACAACCAGCTTTTTAATTTTAGGCTTGTTGTGAGTTGGCTTGTTTGGCGGTGGCTTAGCCTACTGCACTGTGTCCCAAAATTATCGACAATGCTTGCTTCAGACACACCTAATTCAGTTTGTAGTTGATGGATTTTAACAAAATGTTGTAAACTGCACTACCTTAACATTACTTACTGTCACACCTATTATGACATTCGTGCCTTACCATGTGTGCTCAGTGTAACATCACATCTCACACGATAGTGTGAGTGTTGTAAGGACGACCTTCAAAGTTGGGCTTTTTGCAAAAAAACCTGGGTTTTGCCACTGGAATCTGAGTTTTTAAGCCTTGTTTATATACTGCTGTATGCAGATGTTTTACACGGCTTTCACAACAGCTAAACGCAGCCCACAACACTTCTGTGAGCTGATCTAATATTAGCCCCAAGAAATCTAGGTTTTCCAAGTTCTGTTTGGTTGTAATGCTGTGCGTAGGTGTTCTATGTGGACTTTGGTAACAGTGAGACTCTGCCAACCACACAACTCCGTGCTGATCCGATATGTACCGACGTTCCAGCGCAGGCCTTCAATTGCCTGCTCAGTGGCATCCGATGGGTACGAGACAACTTCTAATTGTAATTGTAGGCAGTCTGAAATGGTGAGTTTTTTCTGGGGAAAAAATGAAGATTGAGTAGTTTTTGGACGTTTTTTTATGATTTTGTTACATCTGTTTTGTAATGTTTTTACTGATGCAACTTTGATTTTAATGATCTCATCAATCATTGAATTTTTTAAATGAGTTGTCAGTTGATTGACTATTAGCAGATCGTAGCCAGGTTTTTTCAAAGGGGGAGTTTGACTCCACTTTGTGTGCTTGAAGCATTAATACAGCTGCAGATCTGGGGGAGTGCTGGGAGTTTCCTCAGTGGGTCCAGGGCAAAGCCCTGCCTGCAGTCACATGCTGAGCTCAAAAGTCACATCTGATGGTGGCATTTTTGGTTATTTTATGCATCGCTTCCTGGTTCCTGCAAGCAGAATTGTGGCCAGAGGTGGTCAGTTGAACTGCCTCCTCCTTCCGCCTTGGCTATGAGCATAGTTACTTTCCACGGCCTTAGTGTTATGTTTATTTGGTTGTTTGTGGTGGTGCCCTCAGACGAGTGAGGATGGAAAGTGCCGTGAGTCTGTCATTGATCTATTGCGGCGGATTCTACTGAACCAGCAGTGCACAGCCTACGTTCAGGTTAGTTGCTGTAATATTCCTAGTACACTGTGTCTCAAAAAAACATTCCCAACATTTTCGACTGTAACTTGAAAACCAACTATCAGATTTTGCTAATTTTTGGTACGAATATTCTTGACACAACTTGTCATCAAATGACCATTCAGTTTCCCACCTCACCCAATGTATGCTTCTGCACTACCTAGGGAAAGCAGATCAAGCAAAATATGTGTTGAAATAAAGAGAAAAGCTGAAAAAACATACCCGACATTGTCGATCGTAACTTGAAGAAAGATTAGCAGATTTTAATAATTTTTGGCAGAAATATTTCTGCCACAACTGGCTATTAAATAAGTGTTTTAGTTTCCACCTCACCCAACGTCTGCTTTCGCACTACTTGGGGACAGCAGACCAAGCATGATACTTGTTAAAATGAATGAAAAAATGTAAATAAATTCCATCTGTCCTAATTTGTGGATCCCAACACCAGGTCTGTTACAAGGTTTGACTGTCTTGCAGCAGTGTGTCTACCAGATGAAGTTTACAAATGTTTATGAAGTCAAGAAGCGACTGTTACAGCCTGAATTGGTCTGGAGTAGAACATTATCGATACTGCCGTCAATGAATGGAGAAAGCGTTTCCTTGCTTGTGTTCGCGTTGTGGGCCATCACTTTAAGCAATTTTACTGCAGGCAGTTGAAAAAAGGACAACTGGATGAATTGTCTACTAAGGTGTCAGAAATGTGAACAAAATGTGTTTTTGCATGTTATGTTAATTAAGCAATCGTATCGCATTGGATAAAAAAGTGATATTTTGTTTTTTGTGTTTTCCCCAGGTAGTGCAGAAACAAACATTGGGTGAGGGGAGAAACTGAATAGTCACTTGATGGCAAGTTGTGTCAGGAATATTCGTACCAAAAATTATCAAAATTTGATCACTGGTTTTTGAAGTTACAGTCAAAAATGTTGGGGATGTGTTTTTGGGACACAGTCTAGTAGTAGCTGTTGTTGTAGTAGTGGTGTTCTACTTACAGTGCACAACCTACTTTCAGGTTAGTACTAGTAGTTGTTGTGATAATTGTAGTAGTAGTAGTAGTTGCTTATAGTACTTAGTATTCTATTGAACCAGCAGTGCCTATGTTCAGGTTAGTAGTAGTTGTTGTAATATGTTTAGCAGTAGTAGTAGAATTGGATGTTTGCATAACATAGTTATGTAGTAGACATTGTAGTTCTAATAGTAGTATTTGGAGTTTTCTGTTTGTATGACAGGCACGTGGAGTGCAAGCAAATGTCTTTTACATTGAGCTGATCTTAGTGGATGCACAGAATCTGGGTGAGTTGCTGTCTGCCGAGGGGTAATAGTAAATTTACTTTACAGGTTAAAGATTGTGTGTAGCTTTTTTGTGCGAAACCCATCATTGAGCTGTAGAGCATCACCTACTGTATGGGATCACACAGTGTTACCTGCCACCTGATACAGGTGAACAAGCCTTGCAGACAGGTTGGTACTTGATTACTTTCCCCGGAGTGATGAAAGGTAGTAGTAGTAATAGTAGTAGTAAATGTAGTCATAGTAGTATTTGTAATTTTGAGTTGTGTTTGTATGACAGAAACGTGAAGTGGTGAGTGCAAACATGATTGTCTTCTACGTCGACCTGATCATAGCCGAGGGACAGAATCTGGGAGAACTGCTGTGTGCTGAGGGTTATGCTGAACTTGAACCACCACCAGCACCCCAAACAACTGTACCGCAGACAATTGAAATGCACACAACTCTACCAGAGTCTACTGTGCCACAGTCTATCATACCACAGCCAACTACTCATACTACTGAAGAAACTACTACAATTACTACTACTACTACTGGTAACACAAGTGTCAGTGTTGTAGTTTTGAAGTTGTTGTAGTTGTAGTAATTGTTGTTAGAGCTGCCACTAGCACCATAATTACAGTCAACTGTACCACAGTCTATCATACCACAATCAGCCACTGCTACTGCTATTGCTGCTGAACACATTACTACTTCTACCACTACTACTTCTTCTTCTCTTACTACTACTACTACTGCTACTACTACTACTACTGCTACTGCTACTACTGCTACTGCTACTGCTACTGCTGCTACTACTACTGCTACTGCTACTACTGCTATTGCTACTACTGCTACTGCTACTGCTACTGCTACTGCTGCTACTACTACTGCTACTGCTACTACTGCTGCTACTGCTACTGCTACTGCTACTGCTGCTACTGCTACTGCTACTACTGCTTCTGCTGCTGCTACTACTACTGCTGCTACTGCTACTATTACTGCTGCTACTGCTACTGCTACTACTTCTACTTCTACTGCTGCTACTGCTACTACTACTACGCCTATTACTGCTACTACTGCTACTGCTGCTACTACTACTGCTACTATTACTGCTACTACTACTAGGCCTACTGCTACTGCTACTGTTACTGCTGCTACTACTGCTACTACTACTACTACTACTACTACTGCTACTACTACTAGGCCTATTACTACTACTACTGCTACTGCTACTGCTACTGCTACTACTACTGTTACTGCTACTACTACTACTATTACTGCTACTACTATTAGGCCTACTGCTACTGCTACTGCTGCTGCTACTGCTACTGCTGCTACTGCTACTATTACTGCTGCTACTACTAGGCCTATTACTACTACTACTACTACTACTGCTGCTGCTGCTACTGCTACTACTACTACTACTAGGCCTACTACTGCTGCTACTGCTGCTACTGCTACTGCTGCTACTGCTACTGCTACTGCTACTACTGCTACTGCTATTGCTACTACTGCTACTACTACTGCTGCTACTGCTACTGCTACTGCTACTACTGCTGCTACTACTACTACTACTACTGTTAACACAAGTGTCATTGTTGTAGTTGTAGTAGTTGTAGTTGAATAGATGTTATAGTTTTGGTTGTTGTATTTGTTGTTGTTGTTGTCAAAGTTGTAGTTGTTGTATTAGAGAAGTTCCAATCTCATGTGAATAGCGCAGTTTATAAGCCCAGGTTTTTCTCATAAGCAGCCACCAAACCATTTGTTGTTGTTATCGAGAGGAGCCCGTCAGGCGCTGCCTATATGGTGGAGGGGAGGGCAGATGCCTTGAAGCGATGAGGAATTCTACCAGGTTGTCACTATCCTGGAACACATCTGATATGTTGACGGAGTCACCAGGGTCCTGTTGGCATTCTACTGCCCACCTTGGACAGAGAAGAAGTAAATGTCAGATTGCACCACCTGCGTGGTACTGAAGATTTATTCTTATCTAGCATTTCCATCCCCGAAATGATCTATCATGTGTTGAGTGGGACACTAAACTTTCATGCTCTCACTAACTCACTTGACATGCAGCATTGTTGACTGTTGCCGTTTAATAAATTTAGTCATAATATGTTGTAGATCAAGATGTTGTCGTTGGACAGACATCATTAACGTCGTTGTCTGGGAGCAATACGTCGTTTGTGATGTTGCCTCCGCCTGTCAGCCCACACGCTGCTGCTTCAGTTTCCTCTTCCGACACTGGTACTCGACTCTCGGCCAAACGACTTGTACGTCATTGCATCTCATGTTATATGATAAGCGATTTACGGCCTCGAGACACCCAGCCAGATACCCAAAAAACTCCGTGGGTTTTGGGGGTAAGCTCACTAAAAACCATCCAAAAAAAATCACCTCAAACTTAATCTGATTTTCGTTCATTGGTCCACTGATAATGAAATATTTTATTATGGCTAAGATTTGGAAATGTTTAAGCGTATAAATGTGCAAATGTTGGTATTTTGTATGCCTTGGGGAGCAAACAGAACTCACGTGTGTCAACCAACTGGAAACTCGTACAAATCCCAAAACCCATCATCAATTTGGGTTTTTTACATAAGCTAATTTAATCTAAAAACCCCCAAAACACTGGATTGGGTTTTTAAAATCTTTTATTGCAAATTTAAGATTTTTGCGGAGCCAATTCACGAATGGGCTCTGCAAAAGTCATAAATCAGTGAGTGAAGTCACTCAACATCTACTGATGTTGCTTTCGGTTCATATTTTCATTTAGCTTTCATTTTTAGACATGACCAGTATGTGCTTCTTTTATTTGTCTCATCTGAGAGATGGAGCAAAGTTTTTTCTGGCAATGGAGATAATCTTTTTCAAATGCATTTTTCTTATCTTATCTACCTCACTCATACAGCTTTCCTAGCAACTCAACTGATCAAAAATTTAACACCGTTCATAAATTGTTAAGAACTTTACGTGATTAATTGTGGATGCTTAATTGTGAAGCTGATGCGGCTAATGTGTTAGGTTGACAGTTCGTACAAGATGTTGCCAACACCTGAGAAAGGCTCGTCACTGATTGGAGTGATCACCCAAGTTGACATGCCCAATATGGTCAGTTTGCTCGCCTTTTATGTATGTAAGTAAGTAAATTTAAATAGCACACAATGTCGATGGGTGCAGGTACCCGGATAATCGCAAATGGGTTACGCAGTTTCTGAGATGGGTAATGTTGCAAATCACCAGCTGTTACAACAAGGGCTGCTATCAGTTAAAAATTTTTTAGCAATTTATTGCCAAAAATCAATTGATTAATTTTTGTAATCAAGAATTACCGCAAAGACTACAGAATTCAATTACAGTTGCTGCTATTTTTTGCAAATTAAAGTGAAATTGAAGAAGTCATAATGATGATGCAGTGGTCTACACGGGGCGACTGAAAACGAGAGACCTGACATCGCGAGACCATCAAAATTGTGGGTCAGGTCTCGCAATTTCAGCGTCCCCGTCTACACAAACTGTGAAGTCAGGGCTCACAAAGTACCAACTGTTAAACTAAAGGGGATGTCAGACGAACGACAAAGTCGGCCGATTTTATCTGCCGACAAAATCGCCCGACAAAAATCTGTCGTGTGTCATGCAAAAATTGCCCGATTTTGTTGGCCAAGATAGAGCATGTTCTATTTTCAACGATTTTGTCACCGACTTTTTGTACATCAGGCAACAAATTTTGTTTATGTTGCCATGGTGATGGTCTACAACGAAGATGAATATTTATTTTAGTTATTTATTGTGTTTGTTATTTATTTTCGTTCATTAGATGCAGAAAAAAGTGATGCAAGTATTATTTTGCGATCTGCATTCGGCTGTTGTGCTAGTTGATATCGTACGAAGTAGCAGACGAAAATATCGGCCATGTGTCATGGTTCACCAATTTTGTCGGCTGATTTTGTCGGGCATCTAAACCACGCTCACAAAAGTCGGTTGACTTTGTCCTTCGTCTGACATCCCCTTAACACTATACAAGTAAAAAATCTTTTATGACATTCCTGTGCAAAATGAATTTAGATGACATATGTTGATATTCAGTCATCGTATTCCATTAAGAAATCTAAAATTTTGATTGAATCTTTGTGGATTAAAATATTTCAATCAATTTATTTTATGTAATGATTAAGTGATCGTTGATGTCTGCAGCACTAGTTATAATAGTGACTGTCTGTCTGTGTGTACTGTATTTCCGTTGTTATAGGTCTATCTTCAGTACAGTAAGATAGAGGACACCTCGGATTGTGACATCAACCGACAGCTGGACAGACTTCTGAATCTGTCGGACTTTTATGCTGAACACTGGAACGAACTGCCAAACGTTTCGTCAAAAGATATACTCCCAGGTATTCACAGTTGCAGTAGTTATAGTAGGGTGGGGGAGGTAAACAGTAGTGTTTTCACTATTGACTGTTTTACTAGTCGTCGAATATTTTGTCAGCCTGATTACAGTGCCAGACAACATTACCTTACATTTATCACTAGCTTGGAAAAAACATAGTTTGCAATTTTGAACATCAAGTCATCTTCTTATGGAGTCCACACAGCCGTGCTATTGTTTCAACTTCAATCTTTTAAGATGAGCACTTGTCTACGCAGCATAAGCAAAACAAATTGATGAAACCAAGTTCAATTTTATATTTACAGTCCACTGGGGGTTGTGTTACTGTTCACAGTTGAAATATCTATGTAGTGAGTGCAGTATAGTCACGATAGGTGCAGACATTAGTGCTATTTCACTAGTTGATCAACCATTTTTTTTTCTAAGTTTTGACTAGTTGACTAATCCATTATTTCTGCTATTCTATAGCTACTATTGTTTGTGTCCAGGCTTGCCATGCGTGGCGCAGTGCACCCTTGATAGCTGTTGGTATCGTGCTGAGATCTTGGACGTACGTCGGAGCAACGAATTCATGGAGATGTCTCTCATCTTTGTTGACTACGGTTCCAGTGACTACATCTGTGACCCCAGCAAGTTAGTTGTAGTAGTAGTAGTAGGGTTGGTGGCGTGACATAGCGGTAACGCATTTCATTCGATCAACGAAGTTATTCTACGCTGGATCAGATTAGTACTTGGATGGGTGACTGCTTGTGGGCAGGTAAACCATCTTAGTATGTAACCAGCCGCCTAGGTCAACTCAGCCTTCCATCTCTCCAGGGTAGGTAAATCAAGTACCGGTCTATCTGGTTAGGGTTAAGGCGAGGCGCGTTGACCTGTGTTGGGTGGCAGGTAACACTGTGTGATCCCATATGGCAGGTGATGCTCCATAGCTCTGAGATGGGCTTCCCACAAAGAGCTATATCACTGCCGTTTAGTTTTTAACTCATGGAAATGTCTCATTTTTTTGACTACGGCTCCAGTGACTGCATCTGTGATCCCAGCAAGTGAGTTGTAGTAGTAATAGTATTTGTATACTTGGTAATAGTTGTAATATCGCTTGTAGCAGTAGTCGTGGTAGTGGTGGTAGAATTCACGGAAGTGTCTATTATCTTTGTCGACTTTGGCTTCAGGAACTACACTTCTGTTCCCAACACATTTGTTGGGTAGTGTATTAGTATTAGTATTAGTAGTGTATTAGGTAGTAGTAGGTTCCCAACACACTTGTTGGGAACAAAGGTGTAGTTCCCAGAGCCAAAGTCAACAAAGATAATGGACAACAAGTGTGTTTGTAATACAATTATAGCAGCAGCCACCAGTTCCTGTTTTTGTGTTTAACCGTATACGACACAGTTTCAGTGCAAACTTTGAGCAGCGATGCATTGTGGGCAAGGATGAAAGCGCGAGACTTGGATCATATGGTCAAAGTTTAACTTTCAAGGTCGCAGTGCAGTACACTGTCGCAGTGTGAATGGACATGGGACAGCTCTAAATGCCTTGGTGGCATAAACCATCTCTATGTATAATCAACTGTGGTACTGGTTTGCCTGGCTGGAGTTAAGGCATTGATTTACGTGAACAGCTATAGACACTTTTAACCCCTTTTCTATTATTATGCTGAACAGAAATGTTTGTTGCCTGCTAGGATTCGCGAGATCCCGGTGGAACACATGGATTTGCCAGCGCAAGCGATGGCGTGCATTATCTCTGGTCTGGAACCAGCCGACATCACTCTTGGCTGGAACTCGAATGATGGATCTTCGCTAGCCGAGATTGCAACCAACAAAGTTCTCCATGCTGTTGTCAAGGTTTGCTATTGTGTGTGTCATATGCTGTTTGCCAGCTAAAGTTCTATGTGGCTTTAGTCATGAATAGCATCGTGCACTACTGTATGTACTCAGTGCAATTATGTAGATGTAGAATTTTTTTTAGTGATGGGCAAACTGAAATATTTGCATACACGCTATACTCAGTTGCACAGTTTTGTCCTATTGTGAATTTTGCAGAAATTCAGCGTGTACGAAAAAATTAATGTGTTTTGCAGTAGTGTTTAATGGATTGTAATTTAGACACGTTTTTATATTAATAGACATAGCGAACGACAGTGTTTATCGCGCTGTCGTCATGGTACTGCCATTGCAAGAGTTCACCTGGTTTATGTAATGCACGGGCGTTGGGTAGCCATTGACTTATGGACCAAGCCAATCAGCTTGCGCCACAGATATGCCTAAACTGACTGCTATAGTACGACACTCACCATCGTCGTTAAAGTTTTTGTTAAGGTGTGGTCGACTGGCGTGGAGGTGGATCTGTAGTTGTTGTAGTATTGTGTAGTAGTAATGTGTAGTTGTTGCTGGCTAGGGTGTGGTGGCTGGACTTGTGGAAGCGGACCTCTATGATCATGAGCTCTATCTACAGCATGGGGTCAGCACTCCATTGCTCTATCAGTCACTTGTTGACAGAGGCTGCATGAAACTCCGCCAGTAAGTGTCTTTTTATTACAGCTAGTGGTGCAATTCTAGGATTGAATTCTCAATCCTGGGATCCAGGATTAAGAAATTTGTAATCTTGGGATCCTGTTTTTGGGATAAGGCTTACAGGTTGGTCAGTATTTTGGTATCCCCAATAGACTTGTTTTGTGCACAGAATGTTGTAGGCCTCTACAGAAGGTGCTAAAGTTGTTATTTGTATCCAGTGGAAAAAGTGCAATTTTGACTAATTTTTGTGGGATGCCATCAGTCCTGGGATTCAGGATTGGCAAAAATGGCCAGGATCTCTCATTACAGCCAAAATGGCTCATTTGTCTAGTACGTAACTGCAGAAGTATGCTTTGTGCTCAGCCTTTCATCCTTACATAGCAGGTAATTTGAGTCAAGCAGGAAAGCCTGCCTGGTTCAGGTTAAGCTGGGTTTATTATACTACATGTTTTGCATATTTTCTGTTAAAGAATCAATCGTGATTAACTGTTACACTTCTGCTGATGTCAGGAAATTTGTGGGAAGCCCCGCCACATTCTGACAATTTGCCTAATCGGGTTTATATCCGGCTTAGTTAGGTAAGGCACAGTATAAGTCTGTTGAGTGTCGTTTCGTGTTATTATTGCTTGCAGTGGAACGGAAGAGTCGGCTGACGCCTGTGCTAAAGAGGATTGTGTTGATGACGGTGCAGAAGCGAATGATCCAGAAGCAGGCAGAACCTGGGCTGAACAAGTTGAGCTTACAGAAGCCGAGACCTAACTTCTGAGTGATTGATTGATATTCGGATTGAGTCGGAAACACAAGAATGAGTGTATGAGTGAATGAAATTTTTTGTTTCTTGTAATTTAGTGGTGCACAAACTTTCACCGACGAAGGGTTGTCATCCAGCACACTTCATGCCAAAGAAAAAATGAAAATGTGAAATATCGCTGGTTTTCTTTTTGTTTCGCATTAATCTGGGAAATAATTTTTTGAGAATGGTCATCACTGTCACTTTTTGGGTTGTAATTTTGTCTTATAGCATTGCTGATGTGGATATTCAGTTAAAAACTACAGTTTTCAGTAGGCGGTGGAATTTTGAGCCAAACCAGAATTAGCCCATTTCCACAAATTTCAGTTTTCATGGCACTTTGCGGCATTTGTTATTGGCTCTTGATTACTGTTATTTTTTTCAATTTTAATCTAAAGCTTTCTGACAAAACTGGCAATCTTCTTAAATCAACTGACTGCTCTTTGGCTATCAGCAAAACTGGGCTGTAAGACGAAATAAGTTCTCACCAGCCACCACTGATAACTATTACCAAGTATTGAATGATTATTGAACATTTGATACACAGAGTGAGAGAGGTTTTCATATTTTGTATCCAAAAAGTCTTCAGTTCACTTGACAAATGGGATGCCGTGGAGTCGAAAAAATTTGATGCGGGAAGCCGTGGAATTTGTCAGCAAACTGCGTCATGGAATTTGCAAAAGAAATTGCCGTGGATAACTGTGGTCTTTATTCATTGTGCTGATAGAACGTTGCTTGTCACATTGTGGAAGCTTTAAGTCCGCTTTTATGTTGTTAGCTTTCGGCTCAAAAAGTCTGTGCACCATTTGTGTAATCTGTCGTTCTATTTGCGGTCCAGTAGTGACATGCACTCTTGTTCAAGCTTTTTTGTTTGATTAATTTTGTTCACATTGTATATGTGTTAGTTGCAGAACACTCGACTCTTTGGTTGTTAGTGAATATTTACTGCTGTTCATGGTATAGGAAGTTGATGTTTATTTGCTTGTCGTACGTTCGAACCACTTTGGTGTGGCATGTTTTTTGGTTTTCCCAAACTATTTAACATTGGGCTTAGGAATTGTTGTAGTAATAATTTTCCTTATCTGGGTGCCGTTTATGTCTCCTCTCCGACAAAATAAAACCGTTGCTTTTTTGTATTATGGTTTCATATGTTTAGATATTTCCCGGAAATTACAAAGTTTGTATGCTGCGACGTTAATATGTCCCAACGTAGTGTGACAACTTTTTTAATTGAGGCGGGTTTTGGCTTCATGCCAGTGGAAGAGTATTTTGCAATTTATGATGAAAAAGTCTTGGCTGCCCCTCCCCCCCCAAAAAAAAAGTTAAGTATTTTTGGCCCTGGCCTGACCTGAAATAATTTTTGAATTTCTAATATCAGTGATATTAGTGTTTCTCAATTTGCTTTTTGAATTTACCCAACTCTTAAGCTAAATATTGGTAAAAAATTTTTGCAAGTGTCCATCGCCAGTTTATTACTACTAGGCCTGAAACTAGACTCGAAATTGTTTATGGTTATGTGTTGTCGCCATTTGAAACAAACTGTGGACACAATACATCTAGTTAGTTAAGCGAGTAGAAAGATGATAGGTCACTTTGTTGCATTTGTGTGAGTTCGTCAAGCTTATTTAAATAACATGAAAACGTTGCCTGCCTTCTGTCTAATTCTAATGCACTTATTATCTGCTTTAGAGGTGTAAAAATTCCTATACTTCCAGCTGCAGTCCAGCAAAAACTTTGGGATGGAGGAAATATTTCTGTCTTTTTTTTATTTCTTGACATTCCATGTAATATTACCCAGCAGCTCATAAATACAAAGTCGACATGCTGAATGTTACCCACAAAAACTAAGAAAAACACTGCAGCATAACAGACTGGATGCAAAGAGTTTCGTTTCAGTAAAACTTTGAAAGCAAACAAAGAAACACCAATATTATTTTTTGAAGGTTAATAAAAATAATAAGAGATGGGCTTGAGATTTTTTTAAGGTTGGGTGGCATCTGGAAGCACATGAATTTTTAGGTCTAAATTCTGTAGCTTATCGCCTATATGGCGTCAGTTGGATGATTGTGATCTTCTATTGAAAGAATGGAAACAAGTCTGGTAGAGTTATTTGAGAAATCAGTTTGTGATTATGGGGAAGGACAGATTGGGAAAGACGATTAAAATCTTGTGAAGACGTTACCAAAAATATATACAGAAGTTAGAGATTCTTCGTAAAATGGGCCATTTGAAGAAAATTTCTTCGAATTTCTGTATATCAGACCCCCATGCTGTTACTTTCTTATCCCGAGAATCGCCTCAGCAAATATTGATATCACCATCATGTAACGCGATAACAAGTTTTAGCAGTTTGGATTATACACATTTTGGTAATAATTAATAATAATAAAAACAACAATAATAAATACAGTGCAGTGCTGCATAGGCCTACATACAGACAATTATGCGACTCGACCGCAGCAACAGTAACTAAAGAATCAGAAGCGCTCGTAGAGCACAAACCTCTGCCGAGACTGCTGCCCCCACCTGGTGAATAGAATGACTATTAATATATACTCTTATCTTTTATCACAAATTCATGGATACGAATCTCGGACGGGACGTACGTCCACCAAAATTATTGGTACTTGGGCCATAATCCATCCCCTCTAAAAATGTCATCAAAATCTGCTTATCACTTTTTACGTCCAACAGCAGCTACTGCTGTAGCGCGTCTTAGCCATCGCAATTCTATCTGTCCGTCTGTCCGTCACACGAGTGGATCAGTCAAAAACGGTGCCAGCTACGATCATCGAATCTTAGCCATCGGCTGCGTGGAAGACTCTAGTTTTAGGATCAGTAAAGCTTTTCCATAAGTTCGAAGAGGGTCACCCCAAACGACGGCGCTAAATGTGAGGGGTAGGGAAAATCTGCGACATCCAGCCGATATGGCGTTGCCAGAGCGAGATAGTGGCGCCATCTGGTGAATGATTTTGTTTTTTTTCTGGGCCTGCGAAACTAGCCAAAAGCCGTACGGATGAGATCTGTGGATGAAGTCTATGCATCACTAGCGTACGACGGTGCACCGCTGTTGCGCGTTCCTGTTTGCTTTAGCAGATTTACTTGTTAAATAACTTGGTAGGCAGATGGGCCTGGAAGCTACCCGTCGTATGCGTAATAAACTGTCTGCAGTCTGCTAACTACAATATCTAATAACTGTACGACGTGTACGTACACTGTACATGCAGTTTAAAGTTGTTATCAATGGAAAAATAGGCCTCTTTGAAGTGAAGATTTCGGGATCTTAGCTTGAAGCAACTCTGCGCCTAAAATGGAAGGCGGAAGCCAGGGAACAGATATAAAATTATTTATCCCTGGTGGAACTCGGAGGCCCCAGTGTGGTTTACAAAAAAATGTTTTTAAAAACTTGAGAAATTGTAAGTTGTTCACTTAATATAAAGAACCTATGATGATTTTTATGATATTCGTAGGAAGGTATCAACACTAGGGCTCAAGAGTGAAGGTTGAAGTCGCCGTCACAACAAAACCCTCACGAAAGAGACTTGAATTTACTTGACCCTCAGACAAAGGTGCCACATTTTTCTGAATTAACGGTGCCAAACACTGGCAAAAACTAGACCAAAAGTCGCTCGATTTTTATTTCTCATCTGTAGTCCAGTTTTTACCCATTTTCCAACAGAAACTTGCCTTAAGCCGCCCTATTGGATCGTCAGTTGTGTAGTTCAAAAAGTAGCCCCAAATTAGCTATAAGCGGCAAAAGTCGAGTTTCAGGGGCTGTCCCTCGCATTCTCTACCGGTCATTCTGAGTGAGCAGCTTAAGAAGCTCGTTGTGGTCCATGTTCTGGAGCGTGGGTAGGTCAACACCGAGCGCGTCAGCGATGCCGGACAAGTCCAGTCCGAACTGTAGCAGTAGGTCCACAAAGTCCATCTCATCGCCTACGCACACAAACATACAGACATAGGCCTACATACATCTAGCGCGTGCGGGCAAAGCTATCGTCGAATCGTGGCAGGGGGTCGGTGGCCCTGGGTGGGGATGTCCCCCAAAATTTTAGCTTGTCGGAAAATTTTTTCTTGTCGGATCATTTGCTTCTAGAATACAAAGTTTGAGACTGAAAATCGTCATTAAGAGGCAAAATGAAACTTTTAAGCATATACGATCTACGCTGTCGAAAAGTTGCAGCTGGCCTATCTGTCGGAAAATTGCAACTGTTTGCCCCCACTTCCACCCCCAGCTTTTGTAACCCCCGACGCCGGTAGCCAAATTACACCGTGTCTCAGAAAAAAAACAGTCAAAATTGTTTTTGTCATAACTTTGTCAAATTTTTACTAACTTTAATAATTTTGGCACGTTGATGGCTAAGACGACGAAAGTATGTAAGGTGTACTCATTTTCCACCTCACCTAATTTATGTCAATGCACTACCATGTGAAACAGCTGCTCCAAATTGTTGCATATTGCTGAGTTGTTGTCTCAAGTAGGCGTAAACGCTGTAATGAGTTAATTAGGCACAACTATACACTAAAATGTGAATTATTTAATTGAATTTTAAGTTTGTATAACAACTCGCTTGCAAATTAGAATTTATGCCAAAGTGTGCTCCGCATAGACGCAATAGCTTAGATGCAACGCTAATGGCTGATAGCAGAATCAACGATCGACTGATCAAATGCATTCACTCGTCGACTAGACGTGTTTTAAACTCATCAGCCAGCTATTTTGTTGTCAGCTGTTTTCAGCATAAAACATTTTATACCTCAAAATTATTAAACCACGTCGCACTGTCTGTCGAATTGATGATGCAAAAGGTGAGCCATCTGATACAAATAATCGCCACGTAATGTAACAATTTGGAGCATCTGTGTTTCACACGGTAGTGCGTCGACATAAATTAGGTGAGGTGGTAAATGAGTGCACCGTAAGCTTACATAATAATATCGTCTTGGCCATCTTTACGCCAAAAATTATCGAAGTTGGTGGAAATTTGACAAAGTTATACCAAAAACAATTTTGACTGTTTTTTCTGAGACACGGTGTAGACGGATTGTGGTGTACAAGTACATTAAAACTATATAGCTTACTAAATATAATATAGTAATGGACAAATCTGAAAATCATGGTAGAACCTAATTTGTAATTTGTAATTCAGTAGGGCCTATCAGATAAATGAGTCTAAAATCTGTTGTTATTGTTCTCAAAAAGTTTATAGTTCTAAGTATTGCAGTGGATGTTCTCATCTCGCCTGGCAGACAGACGACAGACGGACGGACCACGCTACCTGTGAAAGGGTTGCGTAGCTTGGGACAGGCGAGGTTGCACTGCGGCCAGGTACAGGTGTCCAGTCGGTGGTGACTGCAGCGGTTAGCGTGTTGTTGTACGTGGTGAATGTCATGCACGTCGAACTGAAACGACGAACGACGTCGGCGAACGGCGTCCATACCTTAGCATACATACATGAAACAAACACCGAAGTAATTCGGTAAAAGACGGAATAGCTGAATACTCGTTTGTATTCCAGCCGATGACCTTGAACTTTGAACGACAGGGGATTTTAGTGTTTTTTTGCAATTTTCGGCTATCGCGCGTCACGTGAGCTTTGCTCATATTACTTGTACTATTTTAAAACTCCGCCAAAGCCTGTCCCAAGCCAGGTTGAAGAAGGAGGAGGGTTGGGCGTGGGGCTAGTAACCTCACTCTGTAAAACAATCCATACTATGGAAACAGCAAGAGGTAACCATTCCGGTATACAAACAAGGCAGGGGAGAAGAAGCCTCCCACCTGATGACGTGGAAGGTGGATCCGTGACAGATGTGGACCAAAGCCGAGAGAAAGTCTTCATCTCGAAAAGGCGAATTTTCAATGCCAAGAGCATCACCAAGATCGGCACTTGGAACATCAGCACACTATACCAGTGTGGCAGCAAGGCCCAAGTGCTGCGAGAGATGCAAGCATACAGATTAGAAGTCCTGGGTGTCAGCGAGATACAAGGACAATTCAGCAGTGACGGCACACCCATGGAGTAAGGATATACTCCTCAGCAAAGGAGCAGCTTCTGCTCTTATTGGATGGAAACCGGTGAGCCACTGCATCATCACTGCTAGATTGCAGACGCAACATGCCAAAGTGACAGTCATACAAGTATGTGCACCGACAGAGACGGCGGAGGACAGCGAAAAAGATGAATTCTACAGCCAACTGCAAGACTCCCTAGACGAGATCCCAAGCTACGACATTAAACCTCGGCCTTAACTATGACGTTTGGACTTATCGGCAAGAAATGTTCTGTGCTTCCAGTTGCCAGTTGTCCCTAAAAAGCCTTCATTCCAAAACGTTCATTGGATTCTCGGAAATTATAAGTGCAGATTATTGTTTGCTTTCAGGGACGTTGCCAGACATTTACGTTTACCGAAAATCTATTCCCTCCCCTTCTTCCACTGCTTCTCCCGTACTACGGCATACCCTGCCTAGATCACTTTCATCCCAGCCTTTTCGCGGGTTTGTGTCCTCTCCAGTTTGTCTCCTTTGTAGTCCAGCTATGGATCTGCAGGGGGGGAGCGCTTTCCGCCAGTTGACGCTGCCGCGGAGAGTATTGTCATCAAATCATAATGATACCGACATAACAGTGACACCTGACGGACAGTCGTACCGAAAAAGGAAGCAGGAGTCGCTGAAACGTCAACAACAAAATGTATAAAAGTTATATTGTGATATACAGCATGTATTTAGATATCTGTAATAGTTACCATTCTAACCTATAAGTCTATTTCAAGTACACATCCATGTATTGAAGACCTGACAATGTAGACGTCGTGACGGAGGTATCGTTATTGACGATGATCTGAGATAAACGAGCTCGTCCTGTACGTTGACGTTCTAGCCGCAATCTTCGCTCTATCATACACATGCACGGGTAATACATCATACAATGCGACGGTACAAAACCACGGAAAATGGCCAACAACAATAAAATTTTTCGACAGGCTAAAAGTTATAGAAAAGGGAATTGCCCTCCTGCCTCCCAAGCCACTACATCACTGAATGTAAGCATAAGAAACAGTGTGCTTATCATAATATAACTCAGGATAGGTTTTGTAGCCTACGACAATAAAATGATGGAGCCGCAAAGATTTCTCTATCTAATGTTTGCAGTCGCTACAGCAGGCTAGTGCTACATTACCAACTTGTGTTTCGGCGTCGTTGTCTCTGGCGCCGTCGTCGACGTCGTTCTCTCTGCTGTTCTTTCTGTCGCAGTCGACTGAACGCGTCACTGGAACCGACGACAGAACGTGCGCCGGCGGTTCTTATAAGCACCGGCGAGTCCCCCTGTAGACGATCCACCCTTCTTCTACCGCTGTCACTGTTAGTACATCGCCAACAACACGATTGTCAGTCTAGGATTAAAAAAACGGTTGCAGGTAGGCACAGACGTGCTGCTTATAATAACAAGCACTGCTGACGAGCTTTCCGAAGGTATAACCATTGATGACCTTTGAACGACCTTGAACCGCAACGCACATTTGAAGAATAAAATGCGAATAAATAACCACTTGTGTCGGGTGGCAGGTAACATTGTGTGATCCCTTACGGCAGGTGACGCTCCGTAGCTCTGAGATGAGCTTCCCATTGAGAGCTTAATCACCACCTTTAACCTTTAAATGGCTAGATATAGACCAAGACAACCTGTGTATTAAATTTTCATCATTAAACGTAGATTTTAGCAGTTTAAATTGCGGCCTCCGACACTTTACTTGCTTACTCAATCACATTTGCCTATACGCATTATGTCCATTTGTATTAGTTCGCTATGCCTAGGCCTACTTCAAAGTTAAAACGTTTGGCGGTTTGTCAAACGGCGGTTTTACCCGGTAAGCAGTCTGGGCTTCGTGTCATGCTGTCTGTGAGTGGTCAGCGGCTGCTGCTGCTGACGACGACGACGACGATGATGATGATGATGATGATGCCGATGTCGTTGATGCTGCAGTGGTTGATAATGGTTCTTCTCATTGCGTCCTCCACTTTCCCAGCATCTCAGAGCCTCCGGCAGACTCACGCCGTCTATCGTTACCAGCCGCCACTCGCTGCATCACGCACCAAAACACGACACGATAGCTTTAGATCGTCATCATCGTATTCATTTTAGATGGAACGCAACCAATAACAGTATAAATCTATAGGCGACGTGGCTTGCGACTACTGGTGCAAGCAGTTTTGCGGACAGACTGGGAACAGACAGACAGCAAAAGCAAAAACGCATAGACACTCACAAACACGTTGTCTGACAACAAGGATCGCTTATAGCAATGCACGACAAGTGACATTTGGTAAGGTCAAGTTTGGGTAAGACATTGGTCGAAGGCCACGTGACCAATAATACGTACAAAGCAACTGAGCGGTTGGGTGGAGAAACCGCACAGCGCGAGTTACGCAATTCTTGTATGTAATTAATGGGCTGGATTCGTTTCAGTTAGCTCTATTCTATCAGAATATCTGGCAGGAATGGCCACACGAATGATATTTAGAAGGTCTGTTTTTTGGCCAATCGTAGACCTACTAACGGTCGTGTCTTTGGCACAAACTTGTGTCTGTCTGTTGTCTTCTGATTGTGATGCATGTACTGTGGCTACACGGTACGTTGTAGGTGGTCGGCGATGGCACCATTGGATGGGCCATTGTTTTTTTTTACAATAGACTACACTACAAATGCTACACTACACTACATGAATTAACATCAACAAAAGTCTATGCATGTAAAACAACAAACTCAACGTACCTTCTCGTGAGAAGTATGTGAGATAGGCAGGCGGGCGCAAACACGGCACTGTACAGACAGACGCAGAGCATACACCATCCAGATACGAATAAGTGACCGCTATTAATTAAATTTCATTACCAGTATTTATGTCCAAAAGAAACCATAATCTTGCCAACAGTATTCCAGAATCAGAAAAAATAATACTTGGAAATTGTGACAATTCGTTCCAGCACAAACTTGCACAGAGATTGAGACAGTCGGTGAGTGTGCAAGGCTTACGAGACGTTGTCTAGAGAATTATACACTCCTACTGGTCACGATGTATAAACTGCTACTCAATTCCTGTCGCGTTGAAGTGAGAAAGCTGAGTTGACATAAGCAAACAATAATATAAATACAGTCAGTGTGCCTAACGAGACTAAGGCTAGAATGTTCTTCATAAGCAGTCCTATGAACGCAGATACTGCCATTGTTGTAGCTCATAATCTACTGCTCAGTGATTTCCGGTCTCGCTCAGGGTAGGAGGCTGAGTTGACCCGTATAAAGACAATGTACGTATAGCTCACGAAACGTTGTCAAGTGTATTCCGGATATCGAGTCCTAGGTTGTGAATGTACTGCCACTGGTCGCGGTGTATCGGAGCGCCCACGTTGTCAGCTGTGATCTGCGCTTCATCGAATAAATGTTGAACCACGAACACCACCGCTGTATACGACACACGGGTTTACCGGGAGCTTGAGTAAAACTAGATGGTGGTTACGACTCCGTCGACTATTATATGCCTCCGCCAACATGTGACAACTACAAAGCCAAAAAGTGCATTTTGGGGCATGTATGACCGCACCGTGACCTTCACCCTTGACCTTTTGACCCCAAAATTCGAAACGTTCATCCTTACCTCCAAAAAGCCCAAAGTCCCTTAGTGGTAAAAGTTTGGTCAAATTCCGTCAACAAATACCATAGATATTTTGCTAACAATGTTTGTTCGGAACTCACAAACGGACGAACAAATGGACACATCCACACGAACGCACAAACACTCTGGAAACATAATGCTTCCGGCCACTACGTTGGCAGAGGCATAAAAACAATGCCGTAAAAGAAAGTTCCATATCTTTGGCACTATAGCAGATTTATTCGTCAAATACGCAATGCTTACAGAGAACGATTCAGGCCACAAATCCTGCATGCGAGTTTCATGACAATATTTTGTTTGATTCAGAAATTATGACTATTTGAATATAAAACGCATTTTCAAAATATTGTAATCAAACTGCAACTCTGACATTGAAAATAGCCGCGCAGGTGTTTAAGACTTACAAACATATTTTCTTATTATTCACGTTTAATATTTTTACAAATATGAAGTTAGTTTCGACGTCAGATCAGTTCATTCGTTAAAAGTATAAACAGGATTTAACAGTAAAAGCGCGTACAGAGCGACGTAATTGAATTAGCTAACCGGTAACTAACTGAACTAACATGGTTTATTTTTTGACAAACTGGCCAACGGGCAAGCAGTAATGCATTACAGTGGACACCATCTAACGACATCGGGCACGTACGCGTCAACCAATGACCAATGAGCGAGCAGAGTTCGTCAAAAACTCACCCGTGTCAGTTCAGTTCAGTTACGTCGCTCTGTACGGGCCTTAAAACGTCGCTCACTGTGTAGGGTAGCGTAGAGTCGATATCCGAAGTAGCACCTCCAATGTTCACTGGCTGGGTATCTGCCACGGCACGCGTCAGGCACCAGACCTCGCCACAGTCTACAGTGTTTAACATTACAAAAACCAAACTCCACTGAGGCCCGGACTTTACTGGCTTTGATTTGTCGTGCAACATGTTGTACCACAGATCTACAACATATCGAACAGAGGCGGATTTGGGCATGTTCTTTAGTTGTTCACCATGTTTGGCCAAACAGGGTTCTACAAAAAAGGCTCCAACAGGCAAAAAAATGTCGTACAGCAGCGCGACACTTTCTGGCCTGTGAGACATATGCGTCTTGCGACATTTAGAAGCTCAAGCGGAACAGCACGACATTCCGTGGTCTAATAGATCTTCAAAATTCAGAAAGCAGCTGTGCCACAAATCAGGCTATAGCAGCAAAACCCAAAGTAACCGATTTAGCCAGTACGCAAAGTTACAGTTTTTTTCGAATTTTTCCATTAAAAAGCGTTAATAAGGGTTTTGAAATGCTACTTACTGTATCCCGCGCTGAACGCTGTCGGAAGGTGAACACTGATGTGGTTCGGTGCATTGTCCGTGACGGTACGGTTTATTATCGAGGAACCAGCCGGAGTCTACGACACCTCTCACCAGCACTCCTGGAGACAGCTCAGACAACTGACCGCCCACCCGGTCCAGATTTATCAGAACACCCGTACCGCCAGCGCTAGGAAAAAAACATTTTATTTTAGAGCTAGCTGCGGAAATTAGCCCTACTGATCAATGAGGCAATGATTCGTTAAAAATTTTCATGATTAATAAAATGGTTGTCGTCCGGCTGTCAATTAAAATTACGTCATCAAGTCAAGCAGAAAAAGTTACGTCTGGCGCATATTTGCTGTATGCCTATTTAAAGCTGCCGGTCGTGTGTTTTTCATAGCTTCGTATAAAGCCGTCAATTCATCAATTTTTTCTGATTATTTCCTGCACTTGACTTCATCGGACCTCTTTCTAATAGATCTAGCAGTAGTTTGTATTATTTAGCCACTTTAAACGTCCAGAATTCATTGATTGATTGACTGATTGATATTTTACTCACAATTTTGTACATTTTTATTCCAGGGACAAGAGGGATTGCCCGCATCGCCCCCTGAAAATCCGCCCCTGTTTACCTGCTGCCTGCTAGGAATAGCGTAGACGCCGCGGCGAGATCATGTAAAGCGACAAGATCTTTGATGATTTCACGGACTATTAACGCGCCCATGAACGAGTAGTCGCCTCTCAGCTTGGCTTTGTACGTTCCACTCCAAGTGTCACTCGAACAGTACGGTATCAGTCTGCAACGATACGCCGCCAAACATTACACGAAACCGAACCCGTCATACATTTTCAAATAATTCCGACAATCCTGCTTCAATGTTAACAAATGTCGGTACATAAAATCGACACAAAGTGAGAATTTAACAGCTTTTGTTACTTGCAAAAAATATTAAGAACCGAGTACCAGCTGAGGTTTTCCGTTGACACCCTTCGTAGAGGCGTCTGCACGGTAATACTCCAACGAAACAACGACGTCAGTCACGTGGATAAATGCTCTTTTTGTGGAACACGGACACGGTAGTCTATATCCACGGTCGCACTCGCACTGTCTGTATCTAGCACTATGTCTGCAGCGGTATAAGAGGTTGATAATCCACGGGAGCAGTCAAGTGTGACCGAACGAACGACCATGTGCTTATAGGGTGTTTAACCGACATAGGTCGCCGACGGCCGGTAATGTAATAGGGTGTTTACATGATCGAGCAAACATCGAGCTAGCTCAAGCAGGCCTATTGGAACTCCACCCCTGGCTCAAATGTAGGCCTAGGCTTAGGCTCTTAGCCCACAGCTGATCACGTGTTATATAGGCCTTCCAATTACAACCCGCCCGCCCTCCTAATTAGCATACTAATTACCATAGAACGTCCAGCTAGCTGCTCGATGTTTGCTCGATCATGTAAACATCCTATTACATTACCGGCCGTCGGCGACCTATGTCGGTTAAACAGTACCGGCCCGCTATTCTGAACGGGCCTGTCGAGAGGGTAGGGTAGTGGGGTTAACTACCCCGGGCCCCGCGACGTTTGGGGGGCCCGCCGTCGTCCAGAAATTTAAAAAAGTACGCCAGAGTGTACCATTTGAAAAAAGAAAATTCAAAAATTTTCTCTTCAGAGGGGCCACGTGAAAATGTTTGGGGGCCCCGCGAGAATGTTTTTCCGGGCCCCGCTGTGGCCCTCGACGAGCCAGATTCTGAAGGTCCACTATTTCGAAAGTCCATTGTGCAGATACGCGCCACAGTGGCAGTGCTAACGTTTGGGTTAAGGTTAGGGTTAGGGTTAAGGTTAGTGGGAATAGTATACATGTACTTTTTCGGAATAGCGGACCCGAATCGGCTAAACAACTGTCTGGAGTGTCAAAGTTCGTTTAACACTCACTTATGAATATTTCACTTTAATCCGTAGTTAAGTACACTAATCTTATGGGGTAAGGCAAGCATTTAACACTCGTTAAAATTCAGCTACCGTGGAGTGGACGCGTATATACTCACACGACGTTTCCATCATGGATGAATGGATTTTCAGTCACATCCGAAGATAGAATTCCAGACCCTGCACAGCATCCAGACGATTTTCAGTATGAATTAGGCCCTAATTGTTGTAAACAGCCAAACTATACGACTTCTCAATTTCACAAGGTAGTATAACGACAGTATTAAAGTAAAGTGGGCAAAACTTTGGTCATTTACGTCAAGTTTTTCTTTTCTTTTCTTATAAGCCAAAAATTATTAAAAATCGGCCAATGTTTCAACTGTTCCTGCGCTTTTCTAATTTTTGGACGTTCTAAACTGAAAGCGAGCAGACGAGTTACTCCTAATAACTAAAAGTCCGTGAAAACCACAGAACTTATTAGGCTTTCCCCTTTAAAAACTGTTTTTTACAACCCGGAGAAAAAAAACCAAATAACTGTAGGCTCATATACCCTGCCGTGTGAGAGGCCAGTTGTCCGAGCTCATAAGATGAGGCGTGTTGATCCAACGTCCGTCGCAACTCTTCCGATCAAAGCATAACCAACCGCCTATACCAGACGTACAACAGCCGGCACATCAGTAATAAGTAAGTAAGTAAGTTACAGCTTAATGCACATACGTCACTTGATTAACATTCGTTGGTTCATTCCAACGCAACGCACGCAAAGGAAATACGTAAGAAAATGGGGACTGCGGGTCTGTAACCCGAAGGTTCGATAGTCTCCGAAAAGTCTTTCGTATACACTTCTACTGACGTCGGCTTCATCTCTACATTTCCTTCAAACTACGGCCGGCTAGAGTTAAAAGTCAGGCTTATGGTTGGTGAAAGTGCATATTCCAGCATACACCTTCTTACAATCTAACCTTCGACTAAATAGTCACGTGACATAACCAAATCAGTAGCCTATATGCAACGAACGTAATAAACGCAGCGGTCAAAACGCAAGGGGATAGATACGGTTGTTGCGTAGGCCTACGTTGCGCGTATTGCGTTGGGTGGAAATCCAGCTTAACTGATTAAGGAAAGTTCCGTGTCCGATAGAATAGGTCTACATTTTGGCAACGAAATTACTCAGTCGGATCGAAGTGAGCTCTTAAATAATTCCATTCGCGCCCAGCCCGAAAGCAGTCGATTCGATCAAATTCCCAGCAGCTCCAAGAAGCCCAAACCCCACCCCACCAAAGTAGATCAGTCGAGAAATTAAACCGCGCCGTGTAGCGACAACGTTAACGTGATTAGGCATCACATCAGTAGCTGATCAACCACGAGCGGAACGGGTGGCTTTACTGGTTTTAAGACGATCCGTGCACTGTAGCCTATGCGTTCCGATCTAGAAATAGGCGGGGGCAAAAATCTGTAGACTTGGTTCTCGTCATATACGTCGCCAGTGAATTCTAACTTTGTCTGCGTAAACGGTGTCCTGACAAAACCTGGACACAGTGATACAGACTTAGGCCTATGTTTAGGAAATGAGGTTGAGGATAGGGTTAGGGTTAAGGTTTGTGTAGTGGGCTAGTTCTGGCGGTCCAGGTTTTGAGAACCGCGTAAACCCAGTTAGTTTACTTTGTTCTTCTAGTCATCTGTTGACCGCAAGAATTAGCCAATGAAACAGCAACAGCGCTCGTCCATAAACTGTACTGTCCAGTGCCCGAATCGTCCCACAATCGCACGGAAACTGCGTGGCTTGGATTAGCGGCACCCGCAAAGATCTTATACCTTTGAACTGGCCGACTGACACGGGTCGTCACGGACTGGCACCAACATAGAGACCCGACGTAGCTATGGCTAATAGCTTACGGTGACTGGCTACAAAATTTATCTGGCGGCTAGCCGGCTAGCCATGACTTTTGGTATTTTAAAGTTTTTTTAAAGCTTAAACATCTACATCGTTCGAACCCATTTTCCATCCAGCATCAAGGCCAAAGAAGGCCCTAGAGCGCCATTTACTTAATAAGCACACTCTGAAAAGAAAATGTCTTTTTATCGTACAAAGAAATTGATCGACATTCAGTAGGCCTAATGTATACCTTCCAGGAAGACGAGCCAACGCGTACTGCCGCGCTGCGATTTTCTTATGTAATATCTGCAAAACACAAGATGGCAAGCAAAGTTTAACTTTTTTACCGCATCAAGACTTGCCGGTTATTTATAATTAGACGTTTTTCTTGTTTTGTTTCCACTGATAAAATTCAATGATAATCTTCAATCAACATGTTTACTGATATACAATGTTACAGTACGTAGCCCTGTGAACTGTTTTAAACTCACAAAGTCTGTTTGCATCACTGTGCATCGTGTTCGTTGTTGGTTTTTTGACGATTGACGTTATAACGGGTAAAAAAAATTTCGCTTTGGGTCCGCTCAAGCGAAGGGCCACCATAGCGAGAGGACGCTATTTTGAAGGTCTGCTAAAATGTACGCCGAAAATTTCTCAAAAATCTCCCATCCAGTCGTGGTTGCAAAAACAAACTAATATATTTGTTTTAGACTGTTTGAAGATAATGACGAAAAAATTTAGGAGATACTTTTTGCCGCACACTGTACATTTTGTTCAACAGTTTCGACTAAAACAAGCATACGATTAGCCTGCGTTACTGTAATCAGCATAAGAAAGCTAAAAGTAACTTCACAGTAAGCCTACAGCTAGAACAAAACAAGACAAACTCAAAAAAATTTTTTAGATCCACATAGGCCCCTAAAGCTGTCGAATTAATGCGTTTACTTAACGCGTTAACGTCTTTAAAAAATTAACAGGCGTTAACAAATTAATCCACATACGTAAATTTAGTAACTTTTGTAAATCAAAAATTTCGAAATTCCATTAAACTAAAATTATTTGACAATTGAACACTATTCAGGTAATAAAAAATTGTTTTGTTGCCGTTCTATCATTTCTTTCACGGTCCGGCGACCTGGCCCATCGAGAGGGAGATAGATGGGGCAAGTTACTTCGGACCCCGCGACGTCTGCGCCTTCCGCCATAGCTCAAAAATATAAAGTACACCAGAATGCGTCATTTCAAAAAAAAAAATTTCCCCCGGAGGGGCCCACGAGAATGTTTCCCCGGCCCCGCTGTGGCTTTCGACGGGCCTGCCTGCGACACAGCCACGAGTTCGCGTCGGTCGTCATTCCAGTCACCCTTAAGACGTACCGGGTGGTCCATGTAGCCTACAACTTCAGCAACAATGATGTGTTAATTAACACGTTTTTAACGCATGCTAATTATTTCATAGGACATAGCATGGGGGTCTAAGCATTGAAACAAAGTAAGATTTTTGTCGTGGTCTGTCACTATGTCCCCGACATAAATACCCAAAATTCCCCGACGGGGGTGCAAGCACACTCTTCCCCGACGGGGGGGAAGGCACGTGCCCCCAGCGACCACGGTAACGCCGCCCCTGGGCTTTTTTAGCTCTTGTAATGAAAAATAGGCTACGTATAGGAAGAAACGGCGTTCATCCGCCTTAACGCCAGGGAACAAACTTTCTCCCAGGTCACTCAAACAGCCTTCTAGCTTTTACTGTTTTTTCTCGTTTTCCCTTGTTTTCTTTTTCACTTTCCGAATAAAAATGTCCTAGGGCATTTGGAAAAAATTTGTGTGACTTTGTTGCTATGCCGGGGATTTTCGCTATAGCGGCCCATCACCAAAAAGTTCTGTGTCTTCGGTTGTCGTCCGTCCCCGAAAAACATGCTTTCCTGATTATTGTTATTGTACCCTCAAAAACATTTTTGCAGTATGTTTGTTTGTTTCGAAAGTTTTACTAGAAAAACTGTTTGCATCTGGTCTGTTACGGTGGCGGATTCAAGGGGGCGGCCGGCCGCCCGCGCCCCTCCCCCCATTGACCGGATGCATCTTAAATCAAGTAAAAATTGTGCACGAAAATGCATTTTTTGCATAAAATTTTCCAAAAAAAATTTCGCCCCCCCCTTTATTCCCTGTTGTGCTGCAGTATCTCGACTTTAGTTCTTATGTGTACTGGTCAGTGTTTCAACTTGTTTTATGAGTTTTTGTGTAACATCAAATGACATGTTCTCGACACATTTTTTAAATTTGCCAACGTCTCTATTTTTTTCGCTGGCAGCAGCCGAAAGCACAGAAATTTTTAGGCCTATAAACGAATGTAACTAATTGAATAAATAAATGAGATCTCGCTACGTCTTGTGCTGACATGTATGCGACCGCCCGCCTGTGCGCAGTCGCCCACCGTACACCAGGCGGTACGCGTAATCGGCCAACCAGCGCGCGATCTGCCAGCCGTAAGTAAACACGTACCAGAGATATGCGCAATTTGGTTCAAGGTCATCCAAGGTCATTGATTTCAATCGAAAGGGCATAAAATTTCCTACTAGTGATAAATTCCTAACTTCAGCTCTCTATCTTGCAATGTTTTTGAGATACGGCAACGTATTAGTTGAAAATCGCAATTTTTTCTGATTTCTGTTATTTAGTGCCGTCGACCGAGATGACCAATTTTGCATGTCTGGCAAAGCATTGCAGATTCAAAAACTACGGTTTATCGCTGAGCTGATAATGAAGATTTCGTGATCCTGACTTGCCTCGTTTTGATACAATTACAATAGCAGAGTGTGACGGACGGACAGAGAGACAGACGTCTCTGCAATAGCTAAGACGCTCTAAGCTTTATATACGTGCTGTCGCGCGTAAAAAGTCATTCCGGCACACCTCTATAATGTAGTTCACAGGAATGTCAGCTGTTCGATGCGACAGTGGCGCCGCGTACGGTACGCGGTAGATAAACAAAAGCCACACGCAAATTAACTGCAGTAGGCCTATGGTCGCCTAGAGCGCGCCGGGCTGCGGCTGCTGGGCTGAGCGCTAAATGCCGAGATGAAAGGACGTGCCGCCGAGATCAAAGGACCGACGCCGCCGACACGCGGCGTTAAACGGCGAAAGCTGCTCACTCAATGCGTTACGTTGAACGACGACAGAGATTTGCTGATTTGCATATAGGATTACCAACGGACGGAGACAGGTTGCTATTCCGACCGCCACTACTCCGACAAACCTTACGTGTTACAGCACGCCTTAGTTGTGGGAATGATGTAACGGTTTCGGTCCGCTGCAACCAAAGATGCATTTATCCCTTTTTAACTCTATGCATATTCCATAACCCTATGTCGTTTTAGGCAGTGTCAGATAAAAATTACCCCCTGCACAGACAGTGCAGGCGTCGTGGCGGCAGAGAGGGAGGTGGCAACTGCGGCCGAATTACTGTAGATTATATTTGCCAAGATTGTCTAGTGGTGACGTGTCTAGTGTCTAGTGGAACTTTCGGCTTTAAAAATTGGTAATGGAAATCCCACTGCACGGTTTAAAGTCAGTAGAAAATCAAATTGAATGGGTAGCTAAACACAGGGCCGCAAATAATTTACGCCCAAGCACTCGCTGATAGGCTACTACGGACCCCACACAGTCCCGCGTGGGGTCGCTACGTCAAGGCTGATCCAAAACGGAGACTAACTAACTAATTGCCAAACGGTGCGTCGGCGCGATACATACGTAGGTGCGTTTAACTCCCGGCAGTCGCTCACTAGTAGCGTAAGTGGTGACGTCATCAATTCGTTACGGTCACGGTGGTTAAGCATACTGTGCATGACTTCCGGTGATGACGCCATTATGCCGCTCGGCAGCAGCTGCTAATGGCTACGGCCATAGCTGCTGCCTGTGGCGTAGCCAGCATCTAGATGTAGGGGGCACATGAGGGGTATCGGGTGTGGTAAGGGGTGTCCCCTCGGTCTGGGGTGGAGCTGTGCTTCTCCCCAAAAATTTTCCAGATTTTCTGGCGTAAAAAAATAAAGTGCTTTGGTGCAATTTGGCACTATTTTGAGTAGCTGAGCTTAAAGTTAGACATTTTGTGGCATTCTGGAGGCATATCCCCCAGTGCCCCCTATGGCTACGCCACTGGCTGTTGCTGTAAGCATACGTACGCACAGCAGAGCTGCAAAAGTTGCCTGAATTTATACGCCAAAGTTCGAGCATACGTACTATAAACGTATTCTATTTTATAAAAAAAAACATCCATATGCATTTTAACGTATACTGTATTTTAGCGTACGAGTAGGCCTATTTATTCAATTTCACCTACAAGTGCGAACATACTGTGCGTGATGGCGAAGATCAGTAGGCAGGGTAGAAGCAATTGTCCTGCCCTCCCCCTAAGTTTCAACTGGTCTGAAAAAAATTGGGACTGGAAATGCTTAACCATCTGTCGGAAAATGCAACTTTTTGCCCCGCCCCCTATTTTTAACCCACGTCGCCGCTGTGCGAGTGGATGTAGTCACGTACCCCGCTTTGGAACCGTCGTTGCAGGTGACTGTCTTGTTGCGTATAAACTGGCGCCTTAGCTCACGGCCGCCGCCGCCGCCGAGGGTGGCGACCGTGGCGGCGGAGTGGTCAGCGGTCGAGCCCTGACCGTCGCCGGGGGCCGAGCGCCGTGAGCCGGAGGTCTCCACACAGCCGGCGCCGTTATGCAGACGGCCGTCGACCAACAGCCGGATGTGAGCGATCAGATCTTCCGCGCTACAAAGATCATCAGCAGAGTCACAGAAACGTTCTATAAGCGCGACACACTATGTGCTAAGCGCGTATTAGCTATCGTATTTCTGTCCGTCCATCTTTCGACACCAGGATCCGTATCAACACCAAATTTTAATCACATTTAAGTTGGCCAAGAGTATAGTTTTCCGTAAAAAAATTCAACAAAATCAGCCTGTAACTTGTTGCGCAATCATGGTAACAAGCCCACAGAGAGATAAATAATACCTAAATAAACTGTAAGGCGCTCGAAAATGCATGGTTCTACCAGATGACTTTTTACACAAAAAATTTGAGCTAATGTTCACGAGACGCGCGAAAGCCTATAGCAGTTCCGGTTTAGTAGTTCAGCTAAAAATTGGGTGTTCAAGCTAAGTTAATATATAAATACCAAATTCTCTATCTGGATCACATAACGATAGTAGCATGGCACCACCTTGTGAATGATATATAGACTTGTGTCGCAGCCCGAAATCGCTAAAAAATCCATAAAACCCCCTACGGAATTGACTAAATAAAAAAAATTAACCCAATAATTTAATTTCTATACCTGAAGCCCAGTTTGCGCAGTTCTGTGAGGTCGAGCTTGATCGTGTCTGCGGACGACGAGTAAAGAGCTGGCGATGTGATGACGGGAGAATATTGTGTCAGAGACGCTTGGTGGGCATCTTGGGTTATGATCAACAGCAGCAGCAGCAGCAGCACTGTTGTCACGTCGTATCTAAGCCGACCGGCCGCCGGCCATAACCAGCACGTTATACAAGAGAAACTATTCATTGCGATGCCATTCGAGTACATAACAATACGAGGCTCAAGTGTATCGTCGTAGGATCGATTCTGCGGAAAGAATGGTTATTCCGTGCAACCCTACAAACATGCACGAACAGTTGCACTATGGCAACGTTTCACGGAGTCCGGGGGCATGGATAAGAAAATTTCGACATCCCCAAATTTTTGCCTGTGGGGAAATTTTTTTGTAACAGAATTTTCGTCCAAACGTATAAAATTCGGAACTGAAAACCCTCGTTTGGGGGAAATTGAGAAGCGACGTTAAAATTTTGAGCACCCGTAATTTCCCGGTCGAAAATGTGCAGTGTCTGGCAGAAAATTTATTACTATTGCAACTTCCTCCAGTTATGCCTTCCGTTAACTATGACTGCCAATCAATCCCCAAGATTATTATTTTAAGCTGATGTTTTTCGACGGTTTACGATGCGGCAAACATATTATTTTTATAGACTGTTACTCAATCGCAACTTCGTCTTTCGCTATTCCAAAAATTGTACCCCCTACGGTACTTTCGCTCTTGCTTGACTGATTTAAACTGACGGTCTAACTGTCCATATATTAGCTAAAACCAGCACCAATTTTATATAAGGCGCTGGCCATAACACACTGACCTGGGGTTTTTAGACGCTGAAAGACACTCGTGCTGCATCTTCTCCGCTGCGTTTGGCTACAGAGTTTCCGGTAATCCTCATCAATCGATCAAATCAAATCAATCAGCCAGTCAGTCGTCGTTACACTGCACCGTGATCAATGTCATCATACGCCGCCTCTCGGTCGGCCGCCGGCATACAAATGCTTTCCGCTGCGCTCAAGAGCAGTGACGTATCTGGAATTCAAAAAAGGGTGACAAGTTCCGACCCGCAATGCGAAATGAAGCAGGTGGTCTGCAGGGCACATGCAGAAGTTGAAACCTTTTTGTTAACCGGTAAGTTTAAATTTTGATGTTTCTCCAAAAAGCAAAATCGTGCACATTCTCGGCGCCGAGAAGCATGGTGAGTTTCCGTGATGTTGTTTTCGATGCAAAAAATTTAACACTTCGTTTGTCGTGTTTTTCCGAGAGAGCGCCCCCTTCCTCCCGAAATACGCCACTAGTAAAAGAACTGTAAGTTGCTACTGTATGTATACAAGCTACTACTGTGTTATGTTATCAGTAGCAATGTCGGTCGCGTCAACCCGCGTACATGAGAGACAAACCGCAAATGCAGCAGCAGCAGCAGCAAGCAAACGCTGACGCCGATCAACTTAACAGCTTTACGCCAGCTAGAGATGGGCAGACTCGAGTTATCTCGTTTCGATTCGAATAGATAGATATATCGATACTGTCACGAGAAGCCGATGTGATAGACTGATAGCCTATTATAGGATCGCCCCCTCTTTCGCATAAAGTCTCATTCGCCGACTAACTGATTATGCTGCTCCGGTATGCCTTAAAGAATCACGATGCTTTGACATGCTTTTCGAAGGAAGCAGAAAAACCAGTGACATTTGTAGACACGCATCTCAGTTTTAGTGCCCATTAGTTTTTGGCCGATTGCTGAGCATTAATTACGATGTGTTTGTCTGTCTGTCTGTCGTCTGTAACACGAATTGTGGCTAAATTGTACGTCTTAGAGGGTCGGCAATGATACCATTAAAATAGGGCGATAACGAGTTCCTATAGCTATCAAAAGTAACCATGTCTTTATGTATATCTTCAGCGGTTTGGCCGCAATTTTAAATGCAAAGTTTCTGCCTGCAGCCATCGCCCACGTGCGCCGACTTACCGTATCGTATTTTAGCGTTTATTGTAGCGTTCGATATAGCAGCATCACCACAACGTATCTAGGACTGTTTCACTAAGAAATCGCCCTCTTTCCGCGAGCAGATGTCGGACGTTGGCTTTCGGATATAAGCGATACGGTCACTTTACTCTAGCGACAGCTGAGCTACTTGTTTTTTTCAGCAGTAAAACGGCGCAGCAGCTGCTCAGCGCGGGCAGGGTGCGTTCAGGCTTGCAGCTGCTGCAGCAAAGCGACAAACCGACATAGTTATCAGTAGGCCTATGCAGGTGATGGTATTTGGTCACCAGCTGTTTGATCAGTCGCCGCTATAGGCCTATGTGCGCTGTTATCACACAGCGAGTCGCGAGACAGCTCACCGCAACTGTGTGCAAACGGACCGCTAGCTTATACTCCTCGCCTGGTAAATATTGCATGCGAAAAACTTTTTTCCAGTAATGTACAGATCCTCTTGCGAGTAATGTCGTACTCAACTCAGTCTCCTACCCTAAGTGGGACAGCTCATGTAAACTTAGTAGCACACGGCTGTTAGTGTGAAAGCCTAGTATACTCGTACGTGGCTGATTGCAGGGGCAGTGGTGTATCTGAAGGTGACGGGAAGATTCGATTCCATTTCCCCGGCCGGTCCATTAGTTTAGCTATAGGTACATACACCTGTATATGAAACGCTCAGGGACGTCAATAACCACAGCGGGGCCCGGGAAAACATTTTCGCAAAGCTCGTCTGGGGAATATTAAAAAAAAATTTTGCTGTTTAAAATGGCGCACTCTCGTGTACTTTATATTTTTGAGCTGCCCCCAAACGTCGCGGGGCCCGAGAAAAACTTCCTACTTTCCCCTCCCTCTCGGCGGGCCTGGGAACGTTGTAAGCTCCCCTAGTCAGACACGGGGCAAATCAGTTTGCACTGCATGGTTACAAATGCATTTCATGCGCATCGAGCTCGAAAATCGAATTCAGATGGTAGTGACGTTTTTTATTTAACGTTTCCTAGTTTCGGGTAGGGGAGGATTCGACCCCTAGTTAGGGACACAGTGAAGGTTCGGAATCCGCGAACAAATGAATCCGCAGTCCACACACGGGGCCGGGGGTTTCCATGCAGCGAGCATTTCGCGGCGCGCCAGAGTAGACCACTTGTAGGTGAAAAAAGCGCACGCGCACCTGCTGTCAGGTGACCCATCTGATTCGCACCGATCTCGTGGACAACCGGGTTAACGCGCCAATTAATTTGTACAAATTTCAGCTCGCGATGACGGCGACCGTCACCTGCTACGATACCCAGTGGCGTATAGTGTCAGCAGAGGGAAAGGGAGAACCATTGCTGAAACATTTAATTTTCATAGACTATGTTACTAAACTGATCTTCTTCTCAGATTCAGCACTCAAAAGACCCGCGGCCGCAAACAACTGTCAAACAACTTTCTACGAAAAAAGCACAACATTTTGGGCTAAAAAGATTTAATCTATAGAAAAAAGTTAAAAACAAAATTCGAAATTTTTGAGCACCCGTAGTCTTCTCTGTCAGAAACGCAACTTCCTGTCTCTTTTCCTGCTTAGCGCGAAGTGTGGAAATTTTCAAACCCAAATTTCAGGACAAAAATTCGACCTGCTAAAATTTGTGGGGAGGAGTGACAATTTCTCCTACTTTCACCATGCCATGACGTCACTGTTCGCCGCTGTTCTGTTAAGCCTCGTTCATAGCGACCGACTCAACCCAGATCCATGCTCCAGTTGAGTTGACTGGAGTTGAGTCGGTCGCTATGAACGCATTTAGTGCGGTGAAAGTGGCATCTGGTGTTATTATTATGGGTTCCCTGTAAAAAACTGGACTGACAAAACCGGAAACGTCAAAACTACCCCACTACACGAACCCTAAACCTAAGCCTAGACCACTAATTCCCAGTTCTGTCGTTCTTGGTTTTGTCGCTACACCATTATTATGCGCGTTCACGTACATACAGTATAAGTTGGCGATGGCGATAGCACTGTCTCTCTGTAGGCCTGCTAATATCGTTTGTCGGCGACGTGACCAGATCAAATAGACGGCGACGAGTGTAGTGACATGATAACGACGTCGTCATTCATGTAGAACGAATTGTTGGCGAAGCACTTCACTTAACTTCCAAGCACTTTGCTATCATTGTCACGTCATGACACGGGACGCCACCAGCGACCATCAAGTTGTGTTATTTTTGTCCGTTGTCCTCATTTTATCGACTCCCCGACACTTAGCCGGAAACTTCTTGTATATGCCATTGTTGCTTGTCGTACAACCATACAAAATGTATGGTTGGGGATACGGAATAGGGATATAATTAGATTTAGCTGTAGCGGGCCTTAGTTATAGCGGAACCCCCCCCCTCTGATTTTGACAGCGGCTGGACCGGTAGTCGAACCAGCGACCTCTTAATCGTAAGTCCAGCGTCCTAACCGTTTCGTCACCCAGCCACCCTGCCATCAGATGCGGGTGAAAGCTGGTTGCAGCATTCATTCAGTTGTCGCCATGGCATCCAGCTATACTACTACCGGCTGGCACAGAACGCTAACCTTTCACAGTCAATCATTGCTTAACAATTCAGTCGGTCGCAGCGGTGGCGGCGAGATCAAAGGCGGCGGCACTCCCTTTGATGTGCTAGGCGCCCGCGGCTGTAGGCCGGTGCGTGTAAGACTCTCGCGCCGTACGAGGTGCACGGATGCCGAACATTTCTGATCCCTGCCGTGCCGCAGTTCCACGAACAGCACGTACGATCCGCAAGCATCCGGCATCCAAAAGATTTATATGCATCGTTATTCCACTACTGCAACCAGGATTAGATTTCAATCTCCACACCCATCTCATATCCACATCCATGGAAATCCTCATGGGAATCTCCATACTTACGGCAATCCTGCTTTCATTCATTCATTCATTTTATTTGACTCAGGCAGCATGGCCCATAAAACACAAGAACACATACACAAAACACAGAAACGCTAAGCTACGCACAAAAAAAAAATAAATTCAAGTACACTTGACTAATAATCTAATTTTCATAGTTTACACAAAGATGGCATAAGTATGCTGCACATTCTGCACAAAACATTATCAGATTTGTAACTTCTGTTTCGAAAAAAAATGTTCCCAACTGGGCCGAGCCTTTAACCGTTTACGTAGGCCCTGCGAGATTAAACCTCGAAATGGCCAGCAATAATTGTCTTACATCGTGACTTCGTGCATGTGACATTTTCTTTATTTTTTTAGTTAGGCTCCTGTCCTTAGTTAAGTGTTTACTGCTATTTTTGTGACGAAATAGAAATGCACATTTTATGGTCATTAGTGTAATGCGATGTCAGCCAATCGAATTTTTCAGTAAGCCCCGCACACCCTAATAGTGGACTGCAGATTATGCCAATGAAAGCGTTGAACCTCCCCCCAGTAGCTGACAATGATTTCTGTAGCCTACAAGTCGCCTGGTACCTGCCTTTTATTGCCGAAACTCTTGAACTGAGTTCAATGAAACGCAGGCAGTAAACACGTTGTAATCGTTGTCCGTGGGGTGCATTTTGAGTTGAATCAGATAAGTCACTTATAAGGCTAGTCAGTGAAAGCATTAGCCGCATCAGTCTAATCGGACGCTTGCGTCTAATTGAGCGTTGAAGCCAGTACTGCACGAATGTGTTACAGGGCAATTTTGATGGGCAGCTGTTGAAACTGTTGTGCTCAATTTGAGCAGTTGGCAAAGTAAAGAATACTGTGCAATAACATAAGTAGGTGGCGGCGTTGCTCGTGACATGGAAAGTAGGCAAAGGGGGCAATCGTTTCCCCTCCAAATTTATATATTTTCAACCCTAAAAATTATATTTCTATAAGAAAGAGTTTCAACAAGAAAAAACATTTTCCTACTGTCCCAATGCAATGTCTTAACTCCTTTGACTAACCGGTAGTCAAGTGCTGCACCCCCCTTGGACAGCAGATGATGACATCCGTACTTGGGCTACGGGCGCCCGCAGGCATAAACTGGTGTGGGAGTCGAATTGGGAGGGGGCATCTCACTTTGCAGTAGATTAGGAGTCTATGGAGCGTTATATTGAGCTCCTTCCGACTGAAAATGATTTTCGTGCTTTTCTAGCCTCACAAAACATTTCTGGTGGAACGTCGACTGCCCCCTCCGGAAGTTAAAAGTCCCTCCTTGAGAAATGTAATACGCTTTGAACGTAGTCCTCAATGGACGTAGACGCTTCTGTTCTTCCTTGCCACGATGCCACGGAGTTTATCTAAGTGCAAGTTGGGTCAGAGGAAGGCAGTGTAGCAGGTGGCAAGTCTTATTATAAGAACGCGCGATCGGCGATTCAGCGTGCACGGAGATGGGCCTAGGTCACTTGCCCGCAAGGCTCTTTCGTCACTTGGCCGTGTATCGTCCGGTGCATTAACTCCTACCAATAGACCACCGGGAAGCAAGGCTCGCACTCGCAGAACGATTCGGCTGAGACGCTCTGGTAGCAATGTCGCGTGATAGGCAGGGGTAAAATTAGAACAATCTGAAGCCCAGCTATCGCTAGAGAAAACAGACCGTACGCCGGTATCCGAAGGCCAGCAAATGTGAATGAGGGTTCAGTTCCGTACCCCTGTTTGGAGGGAATGCAAGGGCCGGCAACAGAGGCATTAGGCATAGATAGGGCATTTGCAAATGCCAGTAGCCTATTAATAGTAGCCATCGAGTTGAAACAGTTTGACCGTAATGCGCCATGCAAGTTTTCGCGGACGAAACCTTTATTTTTAGAAAACAAACTGATGTGTGTGGGGGTCGTGTGGGGGTCGGCAATGGTAGGTACCATCGGATAGGGCATTCGTAAGCCTATTCCTATAAGCAGTCAACAGTAATCATGCCGCTAACTGAATCGGTATGGCTACTTGGTACCACATAGCCTTCGAGATATTTACGTGCTTAGACAGTTTTCCGGTAGTTTGTACCGTTTAGCCACAATACATGCGTCACCGTTATTACGGTTGGCCAAAACTAGATCTTTCGGAATAAAATGTTTAGTAGAGGCGGACAGAATTAGTCAGTCGTTGGAAAAATATCTATATCTGTTAATATTGATTGAAAAATAATTGGTTACTCTCCGAAAATTAACCTCCATTAATCGATTAATTTCGACAAATTCAGTAATCAATCAAAACACTACGAAAATGGCCGAATTGAAGTATTGGTAGCTAACACAAATACTAAATTGGTTAAAATTTTGATGAAGTGTCCTCTGTAAAATTTTTATTCTAATTTTAGTTCGATCAAAATATAATAGAACATTTTGCTAACGATTAATGGATTAATTAATCGCTAATTTTCGCAGCTCTAGTAAAACATAGGCCTAACCTCTTTTCTTCCGCGAAAACTAGTAGGCTTAAGCGACAAAAACGATGCAAACAACTTTGCAGTTTGTTTATATAAAACAGTTTTAACATAAAAGTTAACAAAACACGTTTAAACAAACAGTTTTAAATTAATTGCTGGGTAAACAGTTCATAACTAAATAGTCAAGTCTTGGTCAAGGCCAAGTAGGCCTACTGTACGCGGGTAGCCGCAGCATTATGCGACCTTGTGTTATAAGTACGACTATGAAATTCGTTCGGGTTCTCGAGATTGTCACTGTAGCCAACACCTGCAAAATTCTAAGCTAAGTAAGTGATTTATGAGTTATCGTGGTAAAGGAGAAAAAAAACACAAAAAATAGCGACAATGCTAAAAACAATACTGTCGTCGCAATCTTGGACAACAATAACTATACAGTTTGGTTATATACAGTATAACAAATATGATACAAAATTTAACAACACTAGATACAAATTAAGTTAAATTAGTCGAACATCGCTGTAACAAACGCATTTTTGTTCACCAAAATGATAACAGTAAACTAAATAAATTATACACTGTTATATACAACGTGTCCAAGAAAACTGCAAAAATTTGCTTTTGTCAAAAAATAATTTTTATCTGTTCTATTGGTATAGCATAGCATGGGACAGATTATAAAATCACTTCTGTCACACTGTCACAAGTCACAATGTCTGTAAACACTTCTACGGCTGCAATTTTGATTCGATTTTGATGAAATTTTGCACAGTGACTCGAGGCCCGAAAAGTAAGATCGAGTTTGTTTCAAATAAAAATCTGATAACTCCTTCCCCTATTTTACCCCAATTAAAAAAAATTGTATTACGGCCTATGGAGAGTTCAAAGCGGTATAACTCGATCCCCGTAAAAGATAATTGCGCGCTGTGTTTACTTTCCCCCTATTTTCGGGGTCGGGCAATCTAATGGCGTTATTTACATTTACCCCTCAACGACCCCTGTTGCCATAGCAACCATTCAAAAGTTGCAAAATTTTGCATTACAGCCAATGGAGATTTCAAAGCGGTATAACTCGGCCCCCGTGAAGGATAATCGCTAGCTGTTTTCACCTACTCCATATTTTCGGGCCCGGGCTATCCAATGGTGTCACTTAAATTATTTGCATGCCGACCCCTGTTGCCATGGCAACGAATTTTGGGACAAAATTGACTACAACTCGGCCCCCGTGAAAGATAATTGCGCCCTGTTTGCACCTACCCCACTTATACGCAGCTAGGCTACATAGCGTGGCAATGGGACAGATACCTCGTTCCACAAAACGTATTTCTAGTTTAAGCAAAAATATCAAAAAAATTCCTTTCACTTTACCTAATTCGCGTCAGCACACTCGTGTTAAACGCACAAAACAATTTTGTACGGTTTTTGGGACAGGCCGCATATCACCACACACGATAAAATCAGAAAACAAACAATAAAAATATTAGGCATAATTAAATTATAAACTTGCCGACAGTAAACACGATCTCTTTGTAAAAAATAAAAAAAAAATAACAAAGCGTGAAAGTTTCGAGATTGTTTATACTTATACAGTGGCATAGCATTTCAATTATAAGCCTAAGATATACATAACAATTATGCAACAAAATTAGGCCTAGCAGATTTAGTTTTTCGCTAATATGTCTAGTAGCATAGCTACAGTAAAACGCTTTAGGCAGCAGGACCTACGAAGTTTAATCATTTTTTGTGTCCTGGAGGACGAGAAAAAAGTTGCTCGCGACGAGTTGTTCCGAAAGAAAGGACAAACCACAATATTTGTAACATTATAGCCTAATAAATATCCAAAAAAGTCAAACATTTAGCCTGCACAAATGCACAAAAATGTGACATTTCAACGTTAATTTTTAAACGACCTCGTACTGGGGAGGGGGTACGGCGCCGGGTGCTCCTCCTTAGACCTCAACCCCTCGGCGCTTGGGCTCTTCGTGGTTCGCTTGGGACGCTCGGGACCTTTGGTTCCTCCATCGTTAGAACCAGTAGTACATTCAGATTTTTACGCGCAAAAACAGCTACTGCTTTCAGCGCGTCTTGACCATCGCAATTCTGTCCGTCCGTCTGTCCGTCACACGGGTGGATCAGTCAAAAACGGTGCAAGCTAGGATCACCAAATTTTCACCGTCGTCTGTCTGTAAAACTCTACTTTCAGGAACCGTAAAGCTTTTCCGTAAATTCGAACGGGATCACCCCGAACGAGGGCGCTAAATAAAAGGGGTGGAAAAATTTGCGATTTTTAGCCAATAAGTCGCTGTATCTCAATAACGGTGCGAGATAGGCCCTAGGTTACTATTAATCACTAATAGGAAGTCGTGCGTACACTGGCTCTCGATTGCCACCGAATTCAATGACCTTGGATGACCTTGAACGCTTAAATAGAGGTTTTATGGATTTTTGGCGATTTTTGGTTGCGAGACACATTTCAAGAGCGAATGGACAAGCTGCGTATAAAATTCAGCATTGAACGTAGATTTCGATGGTCCAAGTTTCGATTCTCTAACTTGCGCACAAGGGCATCAAAAAGCTCTACCCGCGTGAAAGTCGCGACAAAATGGCTGGAGATAGACTGACAGTTTACGAACAGAAACTGCTATGGACTTTCGCGCGTCTCGTGAGCATTAGCTCAAATAGGCCCTAACAAAAGCGAAACTAAAACAGCAGCTATAAGCAATTGTGGCATATATAGTTTAAAATTAAAAGTATATAGGCCTACGTAAAACTGTTAACAGTAAGTTACAAAAGGCACAAGCAAAGCAGCGTACCCAAATCTAGCAAAATATTTCTTTAGTAAAAAAGGTTAAAACAAGTGACAGCAAACCGCTTGGTTGCACAATCGACCAACGGTCAAGCCAATGAGCCGTATAGGCCTACATGATACACAGGCCTACATAATAGATCAATACACAATGTCCATATCAGATGTTAAAAACAATATTCAATAGACGATCTATGCGAGATATTACGAAACTGTGGGCCTACCTATAACTTATGCATGCGAAAATATTGGTAACGGCGAAAAACAAAAATATAGACTAAAATAACGAACAACACGCAATAAAAACATGACATGCCTGTGTGCACGATCCCGGGTTTGGAATGCTTTTAAACTATAATTAAAAGGAGGCCTACTTACTTTTGTTTCTGCCCCTATAGACATATACATCATCAATGCAAAGCTGGGGCTTTACTTACAAAACTTGTTACAAATTCCCCAACGATTTTCTTACCATTTTTCTCAAAATCCTCGTCCGTTTTTCTACGGTCTTTTTGAGCCTATACAACTTGGTTATTCGTAAGTTTTTTGCAACTTTTTTGAAAGCGATGAAGACTTCCGATTTTTTTTGTTCAATTTGCTCCGCTTGTGCACTTGTCATTAGAAATGTTCTTATGTTTTACCGAAACAATGAGACAGCTAGCACCCTTGCAGGCTTGCATCACAAACGGTGAAATATTTCCAAAAGGATCAGCATTTTATTCGGAAGCTCGAGATCAAAATTTTTTGCAAGCCTAGCTGTTATTCCCCAGTTTCATATAACTTACTCCTCACGAACTCTTGCAAAAACAAGCCCTTGATCAGAGGCAAATCAGAGGCACGTTCACCACGTTTCTTTGCGACCCTGAATTTCTGGTAAGTTTATTATACTGACGTCAGAAAACTATGGGAGAACGACGTATCCTACAGAGCGACGTAACTGAACTAAACTTAACTGAACTGACATGGTTTAGTTTTTGACAAACTGAGCAATGGGCAAGCAGTAACGCATTACAGTAGGCACCGTCTTATGGCGTCGGTTGCCTACGTGACGCGTCAACCAATGACGAGTGGGCTCGCTCTGCTTGCCCTGATCAGTTCGTCAAAAACTGAACCGTGTCAGTTCGGTTGAGTTTATATGTCGCTCTGTACACGCCCTTAAACCCAACTTTTGCCCCAACTGCAGGACAGACTACACTAGACCCCTAGCTCGTGATTCAACATATTGACGGCATAAGGCTGGTCGTTGTTGCGTAGGAAAGACATCCTGCTGAGTCGCAGGAGCTCATCGCGCCGTCTGCGCGACTCGCCGAACTTCTCGTCAAACGCCATCTTGCGCGCCAATTCGCGCTCGTACAGACGCAGCCGCTTCACCCGCGCTGACTCATCCGGGATCAGAGCCATCACCACGTTAATCAGAATTATGCACAGATGCTGAAGAACACAATTACAACGACAAGCGAAAATTTCAACAGAATTAGTTCATCGTTCGCTTTTTTGGAGGTAAGCTATTCCGCCAATAGACAGACGAACAAACCGCGTCAAAAATAACATTCTTCTTCTTTAGCGGTAGTTAAAAATTTTCGCCGCCGCCATTTACTGGGAGTGAAAAAACTGCAGTTTAAGTTTATTTCAAATACGAGAAAACAAACACGAATTCGTCCTGCCCGTAGCTACCGTTTAGTCAAAGTTCACATTGCAACGTGGTCTACAGAACGTAATGTACCACCAATTTTGTCTAGGCCTATATCTTTGCATTTACTGGCGCTCTTAACGGACAGTTTGCATTTTGCAATAGGCTACAGTGACAATCAAATATCTCACCTTTCTTTCCTGCGTTGCTACACTACGTTGTTAAATATGATTCTAAAATAAATTACATCAAAGACGATAACGAACCAAAACCTTCTTGTCAGGAAATTTTCTTCTAAACATACATGATTTGAGGTAAAAAAAATCCCCCGTTTGCCAAAAAATTTGGATCAAATAACAATTTTGAACACCTATAATACACCGTGTTTCAAAAAAAACTAATTTTGACCGATTTTGATAACTTTTGGCATGATGACGGCCAGGACAATACAATTATGTAAGATGCACTCATTTCCCACTTCAGATAATTTATGTCAACGCACTACCATGTGAAACACAGAGACTCCAATTTTGCATAACGTTGAGCTGTTGTCTCAAGTAAACGTTGTAAAGACTTAATTAAACACACAATAAGTGAAATGTACATTATTTGGCAGAATTGCAACTTTGTATAACAACTCGTTTGCAAATTATCAGAGTTTATGTCTAAAGTGTGCCCAGCATACACGGACACAATGGCTTAGATGCAACGCCACTGGCTGATAGCGGAATTATAGGTTGACTGATCAAACTGCATTCACTCATCGAATAGACTTGTTTTAAGCTCATCAGTCATCAATCAGCTTCTTTATTGTCTGCTATTTTCACCATAAAATATTTAATACCACAAAACTAAAAAATCACGTGGCGCCTTCTGTCGAATTGATGATGCAATGGTGAGCAATCGGATACAAATAATCACTGCGAAATGCAACAATTTGGCACATCTGTGTTTCACATGGTAGTGCGTTGACATAAATGAAGTGAGGTAGAAAATAAGTCCACCTTACATAATTCTATCATTTTGGCCATCTGTATGCCAAAAATTATCAAAGTTAGTAAAAATTTAACAAAGTTATGAAAAAACAATTTGGACTGTTTTTTAAACACTGTATACAGGGTGCGGCAAAAAAGTGGACCCCTAAAGTCTTTCGCTGTTTTCTCAGTGACCGTTTGGAATTTTAGTTCTTAATTTTACTTTTTTATTGAATTAAACCCTTTACATCTAACTGCCAAGTAAAATGCGATTCGGTTGAAAGACAACGAAGTTATAGATTTTTAACATGACCGCCTACCGATTTTTCAGCATTATAAAACATTCAAGCTACTACACCAATGCAATAACATCGTTGAAACAACACAATTAACTAATTAAATGATCAGATGTCAAAATTTCATTGTCAGTGTGAATGTTCAAAGTGTCCACCACCAGCTCCAAGCTCCAACACAAGCCTTCAGTCGCTTACTTTGGTAAATCTTTCTTGTTGATCAGTCCTTGTGGCAGGTTGCCCAGATAACCTGAAGCGCTTCCTTGAATTTGGCGATTGTTTTCGGCTTTGTTTTAACTTTTTAAGCTTGGAGTAAGCCTTTAACATTGTACCCCACTAGCGATAGTCTATTGGGTTTACATTCGACAAATTTGGAAGCCAATGGTCTTTTGTGATAAAATCTGGACAGTTGGCCTGCAGCCCGTTCCGTGCGCTGCATGCTGTGTGTGCTGGCATGCCGTCTTGCTGAAAGATGAATCCGGTGGGCAGCCGGTGATTGCTTTAAAAGAACGATAATTAAGTGATAATTTATAAACCAAATAAATTACTGTTTATCAAAACGTCACTGTGACGTCATTGGCAGTAACGTGGTAACCGGTTTTTGAAAATTAAATAGCAGTTTTAGCTTGAACATTTTTAATGCCAAAAAATCGGTAGGCGGTCATGTTAAAAAATTGATAACTTCGTCGTTTTTCAACAGAATCACATTTTACTTGGCAGTTGGATATAAAATGTTTCACTAAATAAAACTGTAAAATTTCACATTAAAATCCCAAACCGTTGCTGAGAAAACAGCGAAAAACTTTAGGAGTCCACTTTTTTGCCGCACTCTGTATATACCAATTATACCATTATCTGTTGAAAATTTGCAGCTGTCTGTCGGTAAACTGCAATTAAATTTTTACCCTCCGCCAAACTTTGTTAATACATAACGCCGCTGGATAGAAGCAAAATGAAAGTGAAAGTCGGTAATTCCAGTGACACGGTTAAGAGACTCAAAGTTCACAATAATAATTACTGTAATTTAATTACCTCGAAAACGACGATGAAGGCCAGCCTAGCGACGAGCTGATGCCAATGGTACGACGTGTAATCATACTTTGTATCGGACTCGGGGCCGTAGCGATAACCGGCGTACCTTCACACAGTACACATCCATTCCAAGACATTCCAGGCAACAGCGGGAAACACACATCACAATGACAGAATTATATGCACAACAAACAAACGACCTGTTACCTTAAGGTTAAAAGTTAAAAGGTTAAAGGTGGTGTAGAGCGTTTTCTGTAAAAAACCAATCTCAAAGCTATGGAGCGTCATCTGCCGTATGGGATCACACGGTGTTACCTGCCACCCGACACAGGTGAACGCGCCCCGTTCGACAGGCTGGTACTCGGCAGTGCCGGCGTCAGAGAGTTGGAGCCCCTCCCACCAAATACAAGTGTGAGGCACCCAGAATAGGGGCTCTGGGGGCGAAGCCCCCAGCGGAGTTCAGGGCAGAGCCCCTGGTCAGGAAATAAGGGCGGCAAAGCCCCCTTATAGCTGAAACACTTTTGGCTTTTGGACGTTCACTGAAAGTCGTAAATTTGCCCACTTTTTAAAAAAATTTGAAACGCAAAAAAAATCAAATACAGTTTGTGTTGTCTTTTCAAATAAATGACGTCTAGAGCCGCAATACGTCACAGATTACTGTACAGTAATGAAAAGTAATAGACTTGTCCACTTTGGGTAAACTTTCCTCATGTTTATTCATTACATATTATAAATAGGGGCCTATATTTTTTTAGAAACTAGAATTTTTTTCACACTTAGCATGAGGCCCCTGAGCATAGGTGAGGCCCCCGGCTAGGGGTACAGGGGGCTTTTCCGCCGGTTCTGTACCCCGGAGACAAAAAAAAGGCTGAGTTAACGTAGGAGTTGGCAGACAGCCACCCATCCAAGTAGTAGTAACTAGCAAGTAGTTAAATGCTATAGAGATGTGTAGGCCTTCACTGTACTGTACAACCGGTGACGGATCTAAAAATGTTTGAGAAGAGAAGCCGGCCACAGAGGGCTGAAAGGTAAAGGCGGGCATTGAAAGCTCCAAAGGTAGGGAGCTCCGAAAACCAAAGGGGTTTTCTGCAATTTCAGCATTTTAAATGACATTTTTCTGCTGTGTCAGATCTTTCTCGGCATTTTGATAGTCTGCAATCTGACTATATTCATTAGCAATTAGCGTGGTTGGGGGGGGGGGGGCAAAGGCGTGGCCACTCTGCCCTATGAATCTGCCACTGTGTGAACCCATCTCAGAACTACGGAGCGTCACCTGCCATATAGTATCACAGAGGATCAGAAGTATTAAACACAGTATGCAGGCCGTTCATATAACATACAAATATTACATTCATATTACAACAACAATTATTAGCCTATCACACCGACTGCAAATACAACAACAAAATCAATAGCAATAGGGCTACTACTACTACTGCTGCTGCTGCTGGTGCTGCTACGACAACTACAGCAACGTCATCTTACCGGCAGATGGGAAACGTGTTATTGTAAAGCTCCGGATCCGGTTGCATATCTTTCGGTAGATCGGTCGTGTCAAAAACAGACAGGCTTGCGTTCACGTAACCTGTCAACGAGTCGTCATCGCTATTCCATTGGTAGAAAATCTGTGGAACCAGGTCAGATGTCCAGCCGATTATAAATGCCTACATCAGATGCAGCGTAGTGCATTTATAAATTAATATAAATAAACAAATAAACATCTACGCAAACAATAAATAAATAAATGAATAAATACATCAATCAATCAATCAAACATTTATTTTTTTCAGACAGCAAGACATTTAAGCAATATACACCGTGTCCGGAAAAAAGTCCACACTATTTCCTGAATAATTTCAACACATTTAAATTTATTTTTAAAAATAATTTTTGGCACACATTATTAAATGATACGCTTTACTAAAATCATCTAAAACTTGTCTTTAAAATTTACTTCTCACTAAATATAGCTAATTTAATTGTGACGTCATCGAAAATGCCATTTTGCGGAAAGATAACGTCTAAGTGAGCATCTGCAATAAGAAAACAGGAAAACTGATGAAAAAATTGATGTAAAAAACTTGAAAGAGTAAAGGCATAGAAATAAGTTACTTTTTACCAAAATTTTTGAACCTAGTTTTGCTTTTCGCCATGTTAAGCGTAGTCGTCGGGTGCGCTGCGGGAACGTCATTGTGCAGCAGCCGTTATCAGCAGGCAGCGTCATCTCTGCAGCATGCGTTAGCATCGCGGTAGCATCGCGGTAGTGCACATTTGTAATAAATTTGTCAACTCACAAACTGGCTAGTAGCAAGTTTTGTCACTGTTGCTGACAACTAAGGCAGCTTTAGGCAAAAAACAAATTTAAGCATTTCTGTTTATTTTGGTGTGGAGCAAAGTAAGAATACAAAGAATGTTTTATTTTACACAGTAAAGCGGCGTCAGTATTTGGGCGAAGTGGACTATCAGTATACTGTCAGTAACATGTTGCTTTTCTAATGTTGACTACAAAAAATATAAACATATTTTTAATTTCGTTAAAGTTATTAACCGAAACACTGTTAGCTTTTTCACCTCAAATATGATAAAAACAGCTTTTTGATAACGTCATAATTACGTCAGCTCTACGTAGTGACATGGCAATGTAAAGAGAAAATATCTCAACAGTTTAATAAAGTAAATATTCAGGACGACTCGTGCCAAAAATTATAAAAATAGGTTAAGGTTTGACAAAGATATGCTAAAAAACTGTACAAAGCGACAGAAATGCATTAAAAATTTCAGTGCAGTTTGTTTGCTATAAACAGTGCTTTCGTGTAAGTAAAATAAGCACACAATTACGTAATTAAAAAACATAAATGCAATGTTATCATAACTTATTTATTCAGTTATTTATAATTTAATTGACCTAAAATACTAATAATGTTTCCCTACATACGTGCTGACGACGGCAATGAGTGCAAACATGTTGAGTATGTTGTACCATGAGCCAATGTCCACTGACTATTACTACTACTACTACTACTATTACAACTACAACAACTATTACAACTATGGGCTACGTTGTTGACGAAGGCGATAAGTGCAGGCATGTTCAGAAAACTGTATCAAGCGCAAATTTCCTCTAACTACTACTACAACTATGGCTGCTACTACTACTACGACTAATACTACTACTAAAAACAACTACAACAACAACTACTACAATACGTACGTTGCTGACGACGGCGATCAGTGCAAAGATGTTGAGAATGTTGTACCAAGCGCCGATGTCCTGAGCCTTCAGTGCTGGTGCGCGCTGGTAGAACTTGACGAGCTTGTAGGCGTCAAGACGCAGCTCGATGATGTTATTGATCAAAGCACACAGCGGCGCCAGCGGAAACGCCGCCACGAAGATTGTCACGAAACCGAACTGGATCACTACAACATAAAACGACAACAACAACTATCCTGCACTACTACGACACTTTGTCTCAAAAAAACACTCCGACGTTTTTGATTGTAACCCGAAGAAGAATTGTCCGATTTTAATAATTTTTGGTACGAATATTCGCGGCACAACTTTCCATCAAATGACCATTCAGTTGTCCATTTCATTCAACGTCTGCTTCTGCACAACCTCGGAAAAAGCAAACCAAGCGAAATATGCGTTAAAATGAACACCAAAAACGAAAAAACGCATCCTCGACATTACATATCGTAACCTAAAGTAAAAATTAGCAGGTAATGTTAATAATTTTTTGCGAAAATATTTCTGACACAACTGGCTATTAAATGACTGTTTGTTTCTGCATTACTCATTCCAAAATTCTGGATCTGCCACTGACTGTGACTGCCGTTCAGAAGCCACTAAACCTAAACGCCAAGGACGGTAAATTCAAAGCATCGATTTTCCGTATTGGCTTTGAGTTTTTGACGACCGGATGTCACCAAATTGCGCGGATTTGAACCCGTATTTTTACAGAATTTTCAGGGTGACACCCAGGACTCCATAACTAGGGACACAGCTTCCAAGACACCTCTTCTCGGCGCACATTCTTCGTGGCATTTTTTTCAGAAGTCCAGCATCGACCTTGAGATGTTAACGGCCCTGTACAGACCAATACATCTTGTGCTATCTAACCTTAGGCGGTCTACATGTAGGAGCTACTACTATTACTACTACTACTACTACTACTACTGACCCATGCTGAGATATTCCTGAAACAGTCCGAGAGGTCCAAGCACCTGAAGGTCATTGTCCTGTTCCCAGCGCATGTAGATGTCTTTGTCCTTGACGTCACGTGACCGGAAACACTTGCACAAAACCCTGCATCAAGACGTACAATAGCTTGACCTATCATAATAAGTTACGTAAATTCACACGTTCATCTGTGTCAGGTGGCAGGTAGTTGTGTGATCTCATATGGCAGGTGACGCTTCGTAGCTCTGCGATGGGTTTCCCAGAAAGAGTTCTACACGACCTTTAACCTTTAACGTTTAACAGAATAACAAAACATGTCGAGTTGTCGACCCGTTGATGACATAACCGTTGCTAAAATGCGGCCATCAGCTTAGACGGGAAAGAGTCCCATGATTCTGGTTGCAGTCTAGCGAAAAAGCTGGCAAGGAAACTTAAATAATATTTGTATTTGTGTTTTTTTTATTTAATGGACGTGTAATATTACACAGCAACTCACACACAGACAATGACACACCGAATAGTATTCACATAAACTAATTTACCGATACTGTAACATAACAGGCTAGATGTAGTCTGTTTGTTAATTAAAACTTTGAAAAAACTAAAAAACTGTACGAATATTTTAATGATCCAATAAAAATGTTAGGGACATAAAATCTGTAAATACATTAGTTTTTCAATGTCGAATATTTTTATCCGTTCTAGAGATATTCAGAATAAATGTACAAAACATCAGTTTATGCACTTGTTAACGGCGGCATGCAATGAGTGACACATTGAAAACAGCAAAAATCATAAAAAGGTGATATCACTCAACATCACATCGTCTAACTGTCAATGTACATTTATATTTGCTGTTTTATTACAATAACAAAGTTTTTATGTTGATAGTCAATTATAAACCATCTACTTTACACTGCCATAAAGACACTAAACCTTAAATATTTTGGAGGTCACGATTTTGATCTTTAGGGGTCACTTGACGTCATCGGAACGTGATCATCGGACTCGTCGAGAGCACTTTCCTATTGGTGGTCAATGTTGACCATGAATCTATCTTGCACACATACAACGATACGGGGCTTCAAAGATTTTGGGGTCACGAGTTTGACCTTTTGGGGTCACGTGACGTCATCGGTCACGTAACCATTGGACTCGGCACATGTGGTTTCATATTGGTGGTCCATTGGAACCAAGCGTCTATCTTGCACCATTATGGAGATATAAAGCCTCAAAGTTGCATTTGCCCATGTTAAAGGCCAAAAGTTCACTGCGCATGCTCCGTGTCACGTGACCTATAGGCAGGGGGTCCAAAATGACCACATATTTGGAATTCCCGAGGCCATAGTGCCTATTCACTATACAACTTTTATGGGCCTACGATGACGATTAGCGGCCGTTTATAGGTGAAATTTTTATACAGGAGCGTTTTTGGCAGAAAATTTTAGTCCGTTTTTGGGCCAACTTTTCAACTTTGGGGCGATTTTTCGGGGGTTAGATATTAACTTCGAATTTCGGTTTTCGAAAAGGTTTGACCCTTGCGTGAGGCCGCGTTGTCCGAGCCATCCCGCGTGAAAATCCGCCGGGCGGTCTGACCTGTAGGTCGGTCAACAAATAAGGTATATATATATATACTAGAAAAATTTTCGTTCTATTTTACCCATTTGTCGAGAAGCCCCCAATCGACGGATTTGCACGAAATTTTGCACAGGGGGTCGTCTCGCGGACTAATCACCTGTTTCAAATTTTGTGTCTATCGGTTGAGGGGTTTCGGATCTGCGCGAGGTCGAATTTTGCCATTCTCCCTTGACTTAGCCGGTCGCCATTAACACAGGGCTGTGCTACCGCACGCCTGTGATCAAAGTAAAGTTGAAGGTTGTCATAAATTGCGCCGAATTTTCAATTGTTTTTGATTGCAGTGAGGGGCCCCGAAATTTTGAAACTTGTATTATAAAGTTGATGACATTTCCGATCATGCGGCAAAGTTTCACGGCGATCGGCCAAGAGAAAAAAAAGGGTAAAAAAATAAATAAACAGCAGTAAAAGTTGCCTAATTAGAATGTGGCGTAATTAGGATAGATATCACATTAACACTCATGCATGCAGTTGAATTACTTCCGACTTTTCCGATTTTTCCACTAATGAAGAAAGTTCTTTTTATTTTGAACAATGAGTCAAAAATATGGCACCATTCTCTAGTCCATACTTCTGCCCATTATTGATCGATTTTCAACTTTGACCAAAAGACTCGACAGAACATTGGCAGTGGCAGCAAAATGGTCATGAAAGTTTCCACCACACCCAAAAGGCGTCGCTACACTACCATATAAAATGCACAGGTTTACGTACGGAATGACGATTTGTTTCACATTGTTGACGATCTGTTTGCCAATCATGATAATCGCCAGTTGAATTGTCAGGTCAACGATACAGCCTGATGGGTCGCACTACAACAAAAACAACGATAGACCATACTCATTTTTCATCACGTTATAAAGAAGTTACGTTTATAGGGCCGAATATAGATCTGATTAAGCGCATGTGAGGCCTTAGCCTAAATTTTCTGATCAGAAAATAAATATGCAAATGACATCGTAGCTTTCAAATTTTGCAACGAAACGTACAAAGCCCCTCCCACTTTAAGCCGAAGAACGTCGTGATGTACCAATTAAAATTTTAGGCCTACATGTCGCAACATGGCACAAATTGGTTTCGCAGGTTAGAAAATGCTGCACTGGTGTCCGATATTCTCTGGCTGGTAAGAGCGCCTTTTTGTGAAGGCCCCTGATTGGCTAAACATAGCGAGTATGCCTAAACCCGCCGCCATATGTATAACTGTTTTTGCGAACCCATCTCAGAGCTATGGAACGTCACATATCATTGCCTAAAACCTCACTGGGAGAAGGTGGGAATACAGTGTGCTGGCTGCATTACAAGGAAAGTGACAAAGTAAGATATAATTGGTAAATAGAAATAAGTGGTAAAAAGCAGGTGGGGAAATAGAAAGGGAAAAAGAGAATGGAGAAAGGGAGTGAAAAGGGAGCAGAAAAGGTGTGGGAATGTAATGACAAGGAAAACAGATGAAAGGAGATAAAAGGGAAAACAGAAAAAGGTGAGAATAGAAAAGCGTGTTTAGACAGTTTATTTTGAGCAGTAACATCACTGTAAGTATCTAAACTAAATGTTTGTAGTTAAAAATTAGTCTTTCTTGACCTGATCTTCCCTGTATCGACCAAAGACGTACATATCGCGACTTCCCGGTCTGCCGATGAAGCTGAAAACAACATAGTAAGAAAGTTAAAATTATTGTTGACATTAAAAATTGAAAATAAAACTAGTAACAGTTAATTTTTTTAAAAAGCTTACCTGTAGTTAACTAGTAACTTCATAAATATTGATGAGTAAATCGTTAATTTAAATCAAAAACTAACAGTGGCAGTTGCTAAAAAACAGATGACTGAGATGATTATTAATAATGCTTTATCAACATGACACTAATCTGCAATTTAATTAAGTTATACAAAACTATACTAATTGTTATTTTGTTAATAATTAAGTAATTGCAAATTTCCGCACAGCTAAAACTCCCACGTTTTGGCGAATTCAAGAGCAAAATTAAAATTTTAAGCAACCATAATCTCTCCTTATCGATAAGTTGCAGTTGTTGGTCCGAAAAATGTAACTTTTGCCTTTTTCACAAACTTTTTGATCAAAGACGCTGCTGCCCAATTAGACTGAGCGCGTGCAAAGATTCTGTGAGCTGAAAAGTTTATATTGATTGTTAAATTTTTATTAATCTATAACAAGCCAGTACTTGCACACGGGCACAAAGTCAAGAGTTCGAGTTGGGAAAAGGCTGTCGAAGGCTGTCGAAGGCATTCTATACTTCCTCGGGTGTGCGGCAGGGATGTGTACTTGCCCCAGCATTATTCTGCCTGGCAATTGACTGGATCATGTCCAGATGCTCTGGCAGTCTTGGCATCACACTCGATGGGGCAGTGTTTACTGA
>Ga0209367_1000053_pt1 | contig 65993 bp, 50 predicted proteins | sample WorMetLIZISLAND2_FD_187412 | JGI IMG/M metagenome (GOLD analysis project Ga0209367, IMG submission 187412) | Marine gutless worms symbiont microbial communities from Max Planck institute for Marine Microbiology, Germany - Olavius geniculatus... ...
CGCAGCGACTGTTAGACAGCCACGCAGGCGTGCGACAGCAGCCGTGGGCCGGTCGGACGCTACGCTGTGATTGGCTGCAACTTGCAACATCATGAATAAAATTGTGCGCGCACAATATTATGCTAATCAGGTCTGCAACGTTGTGCAACTTATTGCAGCGCTTGTTGCAAGTTTTATTGCAGTTGTAATAGGGGTATAACAGTTCGAAACTGCAAGTGCCCTTCGTGAGTATTACAATATAATAGGCCTATACACTGTCACTGATTGACTGAATAAACAAAAGCAAATTATTACAATTTTGCAGCTAGATATGAAGCCAATGTCCAGAAAAATATGGTCTGCAATGGCAATAAACAAACTTAGGCGTTTAAATTAATTAAATAAAATAGATATAGAAATTCTCCTTGCTACATAGATACGGCGTTGCCAATGTACACATAGATAAAGTAAATAAAAAATCGAAGCCGTAGAGATTAGGGATGGGTCAATTTTTCTCGATATCGTTTCGATTTGATACCGTATCTTATGTATCGAGATGTTGATAACGCCGTATGGCACTTGTGTGTAACATAACGACATTATTTTATGTGTTTTATAGCAAATCCATAATTATCTGACTAATATTATTGCCACAATAAACACTTTAACTGTGGCAGTCATCATTACACGAGTGTCACAGTAAATGCGTGGGCGTTCACTTTTTAACTTTGACTTTCGATCAGCCTAAACTTATTCTAAATGCGCTCTAAGTCCACCCCATAATGAAGTCACAAAGTGAAGTGATTTCGAAATTTTGGTCTAAGTCTAGACTTTGACCGAAGTTTGAGTCCAAAGTCAAGAAGAAATTTGAGCTAATGCGCACGAGACGCGCGAAAGCCTATAGCAGTTCAGCTGAAAATTGGGATGTTCACGCTAAGTTAATATACAAATACCAAATTCTCTATATGGATCGCATACCGGCAACGATATAATACCGTGGCGCCACCTTGCGAATGATGTTTCGCAGACCGAAATCTCCAAAAAATCAGCAAAACCCCCTATTTTGGCGTTCAAGGTCATTGAATTCGGCGCAAATTGAGAGGCAGTATACGACTTCCTAGGCCCTATCTCGCACCGTTACTGAGATACGGCGACTTATTGGCCAAAAATCGCAAATTTCGCCCACCCCCCTCTCATTTAGCGTCTTCGTTCGGGGTGACCCCCTTCGAATTTATGGAAAAGCTTTACGGCTCCTGAAACTAGTCTTCCGGTCAGCCGACGGTGAAGATTTGGTAATTCTAGCCTGCACCGTTTTTGACTGATCCCCCCTTGTGACAGACGGACAGAATTGCGATGGCTAAGACGCGCTGAAAGTGAAGCGGCCCAGTGGCTACCAAACTGAAAAAATGTCTGACAATATTCTAGCTTTTCACTACAGTTTGTGAACTTGCCGATATAAAGTAAATCGTCGACCATTGCAAAAAATCAACAAACTCTCCAACTACCGGAAAACTATGCTGCAGTGTGCAAGCTAGACATGTTGAATATTTCTTGAATAAAGAAGACAGTTTTGTCATGAATATGAACTACTGAACAACAGCAGCAGAATGATCTATCTACTCACTGATGTTTTGACTGACCATTGGTTAACCAGCAGTTATAAATAGGTATTATTCCGTTACACTAGGTTTTAGCGCTGTGCCACAATCTGTAGTTACATCACGATATTCAGAGAATTCGAAAGCTATCCCAAATTTAATGGCATAATCAAAACATTACATATCAAAGATAGTTATCACCACTACGTATTACAATATTATGCTGCAGACATTGCACAATACAGAATGAACTAATTCGTTTTCTTGCCAACAACTGTAGTGGGCTTTTAGCTTTGATCACTTCAGTTTCCAGTGGTATGAAACAAAAAACAGAACAACCAAATTCTATGTGCACAGTTCATATCATCCTCATCCATATTTAAACCAGTAGCAAGCAAATACGATCAGTGAGGGCACAGACATTAATCAGGTTCCTGTGTTATCGTATGAACAAATTCGTACAGAGACCACAATAATTACATTGGAAAGCAACTGCGAAAAAAGCAATCGAGCCACAAAGAATGACATACACAAACACAGCGTATATTCTAATGAAATGAGTAAGCTACCAGTAACCAAAACGTTGGAACAGAAAGCTACAAACTAGACCCATTTGTGTCTGGCATAGAGCATTCTAGTTCAAAAATTTAAGGCAAAATATATCAGCAAATTCACTAACTGCTGACGACAAAAGCAAACCGAAAAACAGAGTCAAGGGATGAAAAAAACGAAGTCACTTTGAAAACCACTTCTGTGTATCAAATGCAAAAGGACTGATGAAGTTAAGCAAAATCTTCGAACATAGGAACACAATAATACTGAATTTTAAGATGAATGTTAACAATGTAGACATCTCTCTCAAGATCTGTATAGTTAAATTAAACAGCCAAATCCCGCTTTATGGGTGGGTCCACTGCGTTTCCGGGCAACTCAACCCCGCTGCCCTCCAGGTCGCCCGTGGCAGGAGTTAAGGGGCAAAGTGTGTGGGGGGCATGTACCTAAGGCCCAAGGACTCACACTGCAGTCTGGGTTTGCAACTCTGCAAAACAGAAAGTGCCGCGGGGAGGGTCTGACAGACTTTCAGCACATTATAGTAAGATTAACGTCCAGACTAACAACCAGCTATTTTGAACAGAAAAAAACACAATTCTGTGGAGGAGATAACATGAATAACATATGCATAATAGTGCCACATTAGCATGCTAATACATTCTTAAAAACACATGTCAGTGTAATATTTACTTGGCTCAAACAGTAGTGCTATAAATTTCATAACGCCATAAATCTGCTGAACTTCGGCCATGGCTGTCAAAAATAGAGACATCGGCATCAAACAAAGACCACATATATCTAAGTACACTGAACTTAAAGACACAAGAAAACGATCATATCCAGGACATTAAAATGTGTAAACTACTAAACTCGGCCAGTATTCCAGGTAAAACGAGGAAAAGCTCAACGAAAACTTGGAGCAGCTAGAACAGCTCATGATCACAAGTAACTGAAGCAAAGGATGCAGTAGTTAGATCTTACACTAAACATTCATCAATGCTATGTTTGAACACAGATAAAACCAAGTCAATCAAAATGGAACATAGACATAAAGACAAGACACAGACACATGCAGCACAGCCATCTACAAATGCAATGAACAAAAATAAACCGCTGGAACATCCCTACCATGCCCGATAATCATACCTGCTAAGCATGTCATAAATAAGCTGTGGCAAAAATCACGGCACTAACGAAATGTTCTTATAAAATTGCTGCCACCAAAGGCAGAAAGTCTCACAAGCTTTCGGCAGTGTCCGTTCATCTGTCTGCAAATCACTTTAAAAAATGAATGGATTTTAATGAAATTATCCATCACGGATTGAGCACGGCTCAAGCAAGAAACGATTACAATCAAATTGCTCGTTCTTTAAGCCGCTAATAATTAACTATCAGTGATAATACGAATCAAGGTTCCAGGATTTGGATGCGCTCTCTATCCAATTCCAGATCGGGGATGGAAACTTTAGATGACGCTTTGGCCTGCCTGACTACTTTCTATCACAGCCTCTGCAGGGCTGGATTCAATAACTGGAACACATCATCAACTCACCCCAATCTTGACTCAAGATGCCATCTATCTGATTGCTGAAATGGTTTACAGCTGAAGCCAACACAGTTCATCGTGGAAAAGGAAGGCAACCAGGACTCAGCCTATAGCAGGGGTGCACAACATCTCTGGGCCACACGGGAGATAGATTCTAAGCTGGCGGGCCGCACGACCCCAGGCCATCATAAATGCTGCTTCATAAATGTTATCAGTTATCTGGCTGTATTGTAGGGCCTTGTAGGTCACAATGTCACTTTTTGGCTTAATCCACAAATAATGCCGAAAATTAACAAAGACATGCATTTGAATGAAAACTGAGAATTATGACAACTATGACTGGTGATCAAAAAGCAGTCACATCATGCAACAACCTACTCTAGTAAACTAAAATAATTCGTACTTCTCAACTTCTTCATCGCAATAATGTTACATGTAGTGCAGTCACTCAGCGAGAAATATTGCATTTCTTGTCTGAAGCCAGTTGTTCAATGTTCGGAGACAAGTGGGAGCAAGCAACACGCATAACGGCATGCAAATTGTCATCTGTTAAACGTGATCTGAGCTTTGACTTGTTTATATTCATGACATGCAGAGAACGCTTGCTCACAAAAATTAAATGTAACTGCTGCCAAAATCGGAAAAAGTTTCAGTGCGTTTGTGATAACTGTTGGATATTTGGGTGTCGAGACACTTGTAGAACTCCAGAATTACCTTTTCACGAAATACAGCATGCAATGCAGATGAACACAAAAAATATCAATAGAGTACGGGGTAATTTTCCTTATTGTATAGCAGGTGAGGCGGGCCGCATCCTGGATCTCGGATGCGGCACGCGGGCCGGATGTTGTGCACCCCTGGCCTATAGCAATATCTGACAGTACTGCCATTACTACAATAAAACACATGCCAGTGCATGTGACAAAATCACCTAAAAATGACCCATAATGTGCTAAGCCATATGTTAAACTCTACTTCCTCATTCACTCAACCCAGAAAACGTAACTCGGCCTAAAAACCAGCCAGACATACAAACATCGAAAAGCAGCAGCAGCAGCAGCTAGCTCACGAGTCTGAGGTAAACACCATAAGGCGCTATGGAGAGATATGTACAGCACTATTCATCATCATCATCATTACTGTATGAACTGTCCAAACTCAATAGCAGCTAAGCATTTGCATGACTGACAGAGTTTCTTGGAGTACACATTCAACGTATGAGCAAACCAAATTACTGTAACAACAGAGGTGACTGATGGATGCAAAACACATATGCCAACCAGCCACACTGAATAAGGATGCAACTCATAATCATACTTCGCTGTTCAGCAAGCAGAACAACATGTGCTGCGTGCATATTCGCTGATGACAAGTACATGGTAATAGCGTCTCAGATTATATCACGTCAAGCGACAAAAACCGATCGATCAATCGATCGGCAATGTAATAAGATTGATGGCTAGAAGTCCCGGTCAGCTGGCAGTCAGCTATATGGCTCTGCAAGCTCGGTGATGTGGTCCACGGCCTCCCCTTTCTCATGCCGATCCCACATCTTGCGGTAGACTCGCTCGAGGTTCGCGGTGTACACGCCGACGTCGAAGAGTTCGCTGTTCATGCGCAGCCGCCAGACCTTTGCCCGCATTCGCTGTAAACTGCACACGCACCACGAACAATGCAGAATTACCCATATGAGCAGGGTTAAGACACCCAGGCATGTAGCTGAAAAACCAAGTGCATTTCATGAGGCAAACCTGCCTAAAAACCCACATCAAGTTGCTCCAATTTTAAGTATGGCGTTTCAGAAATAATGAAATGTTTCACTGAATTTGTGAACGTTTCGAGACTGGATGTATTTGTGAATATTATGCTCTGCTTATTTTGATAACTTAGAAACTCATAAAAACCCAAAACCCGTAAAATCGGGCTTTTAAAAACCTCAACTTTAACCTACTGAAATGCACCAGCTTCAGATTTTGCTGAGAGAATTGCCACAACGAACAAAGACTTCACTTCCTGGGCTCCAACTAACAGAGTAAAAACAACAAAGAACAAAGAAAAGAAACATCTAAGGTGATGGTGAAAATCTGTAAGGTAAAAAAAGCGCAGTTACTAGTCGCGGTCGTTGCCGAGTCGACTTGCAATCTGTTCGTACTGTTGCTTTGTCTGTGCGACGAGCTCAGAACAGCCGAGAGTCATTAGCTGTGATGATGCTACGCGTGATGCCAGCGTCTCACCTGATAGCAGCACCAGCATCCGTTTATCAATCAGCAGCAGCAGCAGCATTCATGACCACTAGTGCAATGCGGTACAAATATAAAGCATCTTTAAAGCTAACAGACGCAAACAATCACAAACTCCACTGTAGCAAAGTCGTTGATACGGTCCTTCAGCCAGCAATTTTCAGTGCACATTATCTTTCCATCATCAGCAGAATTGCATCGTTTCATGAATTATTTCATTTTGTGTCCCCATGACAAGAATAACTTTCAATGTTTTCAACTGTTCCGTTTCTCTCATTTCAGTTCCATCTAAACAGGTTTAATTTTAGCTCTGCTAAAGTAACCTGCTAGATAAAAACTGTCAGCTTGCATGCTAGCTTAATAGTGCAAACCCTTCAGCACATCATACAATCATCAGCCTATACTCAGAATCGCAGAATCACTGAACACTAGTGCCTTGCAAAACAAAGAAGACATAGCACTTTTGAAACTAAGAAGAACCGTAGACCAGAAGAATCGAACATATCTCCAATACTGGCTGTCAAATGACCTCCAAAATCTAACTAAACCAACTACGCATCGTTCAAAAGCCTAGCCATCCTGCAAATATCTATGTTAATTTTATCCACAGCTCTTGGCAATTCTGAAGACAAGCCAAAAACAGAGGCAGAGAAGACAACATAATTAGCAGAAAGACAAGACAATTCTATGACAGTCTATAAACTGATGATGTGCACAAAAAACACAGACCTGGCAAAGTAACCATTGGTGTGCCAGCCCAGAGCACGTCCATGCCAGTCGTGTGTCCATTGCATATTGGCGTGTCCAGACACACATCCGCCAGCTGACCTCTGCGTACATGCTCTTCCTGACAGCAGCCAGAGTACCAACTTATGCATCAGTAAAACACACTTACAGGCACAGATTGAGATAATAAGATGTAAGAACTCAGCAAAACACAAGGTCCGCTAATTTACTAATCTGTTTGATGGCATTACAGCAACATGTGAGCACTGCTTTCCTCCACATCAGCTGTCAACACTGTTTACAGCAAATGCTACAAGGTGAGAAATCCACTCAAAAAAATAAATAAAAAATAAATGGCTACAGTATAGGTAACATAACAATCACTCTATTGCTAACTGCAAGCAGAACTAATAAACAAGCAGCTTGGAGATGAATTACACTTGCATTCCGAACAAACCTGCATTTTAACACAGCAACTCCATAAAAAGTCATTGATTACAATCTGTATTCGCCATTCATTTAAAGTTTTGATAACTGCACTAGAGGCTTTCTGGCATTAAACGTGATGTGGCATATGAATTTATGTTTTGCTTATTTACTTCGTTAAAACCGTTGCCTCCTAACTATAGAATAACAACAACCATTATTACTAAGACCGTACCTTTGGTGCAACGGGTGAAAAGATGATTCTGTCTGAGCCGATTCCAGCATTAGCGGCGTACTGCGTCACGTTGGCTTCGCCGACGGCCGGGAACCGGAGCAGCCAGAGGACACTGTTTGGCACGGCTTTCAGGATGTTCAGCCACATGTCCAGACACGACGGGTCGATCTTGTACAGCTGGTTGAAGTTGCAGTAGACGACAGCATCCTCCGGCAGACCATACTGCTGACGTGAGCTGATTACGATAGCCTGCTGGATCTCCTCGCCAGTTGCAGACTTGGTGTTTGTCTATGCGCAAACCAACAATTACTCTTTATACACTAATGAATCCCATGACATCTGTAACAGAACACCGCTTAAACCTGAAAATGCATCTAGAAATATATCGATAAAAAGCAAAAAACAAAACATGACTCCTGAAACATTTTTGGAAAAATGTGACATATAAAAAAAAACACTGATATCTTTCTTAGTGCAGTAAATTTCGAGGAAACACGACACTGCAAGCACAAATCAGCAATATTACGGAAATAAACTGAAAAACAATTTTTAAAATCCCAACGCTACTGTGTGTACGATGAGATGAGATTACATTAGTAACAACTGATTGTACCTGAGTGGTAGTGACACCATTCTGCAAAACAACTCCGTTGACCGAGCAGTGAGACTGCCCTGTCTGTATCATCTGCTCTATGGCAGTCAGACTCGGCAGCTCGATCACTGGAATGCTCACATCCTCCGGCCCAACTAACTCCCCGGGCTCCGGCGTCTGAAGCACCTCCTGTATTACAACAACAACATATGATATCATGAATGACACGTGCAGGAAAAATGGGAAGCAATTTACGAGTTTAATCTAGCACATAAACCTAAAAATGTTTTAAATGGAAACAAAAGGATAAAATACAAAAATCAAGAAACATACGATTATGCGACAAATAAGGAACCAGAGATAGAAAAAAACTAAAAAGCAAAGTAATAATCAGAATGAAAACTAGAAAAAATGAACATTATTGAAGTCCGAATATCCAGAAAACCCGCCAAAAGAGACACCAATAAGCAGCCACAGTGAGCCTTGATACCATAACCCATAAACTAAGTCATTTCTCCCCACTGAAATAATTATAGATAATGCATCTCAAAAAACACCCCAACATCTTCGATTGCAACTTGAACAAACACTATCCAATTTTAATAATCTTTGTAATGCATATTCCTGACAAAGCTAGCCATCAAATGGCTGTCTAATTTCCCATCTCACCAAAAGTCTGCTTCTGTATTACAAGTACCGCTTAAGTAAAATATGCACTAAAAGGAACAAAAAATGTCGAAAAACATCCCAGGATTTTTTTGACAGAACGGAGTAAGAATAATAGAAAGTAAGTAACAGGATACCGTGACAGTTCCGCAGGCCATGAACAGAGACAAATCCAGTCCGTTAACAAGCAGTATATTGTCCCTCTCAATCTGCTTCTCCTTTGTCCTCACTATGGCCTTGGTCGCCATGTGTGGAAACATCTGTCGGTGGTCGCCGATGAAGAACGTCTTAGGCATGTAAGCCAGTTTCTCGGAGTACTGGTCGACCGTTGTAGAGTCCAGCGGGGATGTCATCTTGTCGGTCATTATGTAGTCCATGAACGGAGCACCGCTTGTGCCCGGGTAACCCAACCACATCACCTGACGGACAGACACCATTGACCTTAGTGCTTCAGTGTAACAATAATAACGTCAGTAATAAGAACAAAAGACAATGTTTGTGGCACTGTCGTCATGGCACAGCTGAGCTCACTCAGTTCATTTGAATAATGCAGCACAGTGCCGGGTAGCCGGCTGCAAACTTTTGGATCAAGCTGGCTGACTTTAGGCCAGGGTACCCACTGTGGTCATGAGATAAACAAATTCAAGAACTAAGTGTTGACATCATATTCATCACTTAATGAAGTGTGGCCGTAACAAATTCCAGGACTTTCAACAACTTTCAAACGTGTGAGAACTCTGCAAGCTGCAGATGCGGCCAAACTGACAGTCAGAGTATTCCATTCTAACTGACTAAATACAACTGCCACCTCTGAACTCTAGTAATAGTATCCTGGCTAATAATCCAAAATCCACAAAAGAATCCTATCACCAACAGAACCTGACCACATCCTTCCTGCCAACCCAACTCCTCACAAAACTGCATCGAAATCTGCTGACAACTTTTTTTGAGTAATGGGTAGAGCCCACAGTTTTCCATGGAAAATTTTGCCAAATTCCATTAGCCAGTCTGTGAAATTCCACAGCTTACTGCGGTAAAATCGTCCAAATTCTGCGGCTCACCGCGGCCTTCAATTTGTAAGTAAACTGAGCTTTATCCTGTTCAAAAACTTCAGTTTCTAAAGAACCGGATGGCATAGTGACATTGTGCTGAGTTCTGCTAGCAACACACAAAGAAAATCACCCACCATCTTCGTTTTAAAAGTGCAATTTGTCAAACTGAGATGTGTTTATTTACGACTGTGCCATATTGCAATAACTATTAATAAGGGTCACAGCTTTTGGCAGTTCAGTTTGATTTCTTCCGTGACAAAAATACGTCATAAAGTCGAAAATCAGACTAATCGCCGATGAATTTTCAACTTCTGCAAAATTCCGCATCATCATCATCATCATTTTTGGCAAGCACCACTAAGAGTGCATAGCGCCAAACGTAGACACCAATCTCCAGAGTGAGCCAAGTCAACTGCATCGTCCATATTGAGGTCGCTGGATTTCAGATCCTGCTGAATGGTTTTCATCCATGTAATTCCGCAGGAAAATCAAAATTCCGCGACTCGGCTAGAAATTCCGCAACCCACAGAAAAGTGTGGGCCCTAGTAATGGGGCACACAAATGTGCGAGTTCGACAGTCTGTAGTTTTAATAATACTGCATGCAGAACAAAGAAAAACTGCCCTGTAATGGCAGCATACAATGCACAATGCTATCCCATAATTATACTGACCACTATCACAACGTGCAAGTAAACAAAATAAATACGGTAATAAAACAGATAGAAAGCACACCTGTATAGGTGCCGGACGGAGAGCAAATATTTCGTTCCTAGCTCCCTTGGTGTATCCATTCATGTTGACGAGAACGTGAATTCCATCTTGATGAATGACGTCGGCTGCCTTCCCATTGCAAGGCACCTACCAGTAGACGAATGATATCCATGACATAAACAACAATGGCTTCAATAAATGTTTTAATTAAACCACAAAACTCGTATATATATTGCAAATCCCCTTTGAAAGAAGAAGCAAGTTCATAAACTTCGAGTCCTAGAAATGTTGAGTGAGAAATCAAGTCTGGCTGCAGGCTGAGCTCCAGTAAAAGATCACAATATTTAATCGACAATACTGGCATCTAATCCACAACACTGGCTTACGCAAGATACGCAAGACGAGTCGACTCATTTTCGAAAAAGGCAACAGCGGTTGCCGAAACGTCAACCAAATAACTATAAGGTTTGAAACAGTTAATTTTCATATTATGTCTAGTGTTCAACCGAATAATGTATTTAAGAACACTGGCTTACTAGCTATAAAACTTGCCTCAATAGTGTGCCAACCGTAGCAAATTTTGACAAATCAAGTCGGCCCATGGACACATCTCTAGTGAAGAGACAGAAGACTGATGCTCTGTTTGAAACTCTATTTGATTTCCCACTGAGAACAAATGTGGCATGTTGAAAAAATAATGTGTTATGCCTGCACAAAGATGGTATATCACCACGGCATTAGCATAGTGATTAAAAGACTTGACTCCATCATAAAACTAACAATCATCAGAAACACAAGAAACAGTTCTAAGAAAATCTAAAAAGAATGAAATCTTCAAAGCACCGACTTTAGATAGATCGGTGAAATGTTCCGCTTCACTGGAAACTTTCATCCGAAACGTAGTGCTGTCATCGGCACTCAGCGAGTAGCAGAATAACTACAACAATACACAAAACATACAACTTAACTACTTCTGCCAGTTCTTGTTTAACTGGCTTATTTCTCACAACTTAGCCTACGTTAAGCTGCAGACTACATTAGTGGGTGTTCATACACAAGTTCTAATAGAATCGAGTACATAGATACATAACAGTGTCAACCTCCACTTTGTGGAAAATCACTCAACATATACCATACAAAAATATAACGAGGAAAGAAAAATGTCATATTAGCATGAAGTGACTTCAATCTTCAACCTTTTAATACCAACACCTAACAATCACTTTCTCCTTTCCCCCAAAATGCAATACTGACAACTTTGGTGAAAATCCCATTATATACTTACTGTTGTCAATATGCATTTGCAACAGCTATTAGCTTGCATAACAACATCTATTAGTTGGTCGATCAAAATTAACTATTAATCAATCATCAATGTTCAAAAAGTCACCTAATAACATATTTTCTTTCGAACCTTACAAGCTCAACTCATCATTGTCAGACTACTGACCTCTACGTTAGTACGGCTGTGGAATCCCGGCACACTCTGCATCAGATGTGACGTCGGGTGATTGCCAAAGTCCGAGCTGACGTAGCCGATGCGCAGTCGACCTCCACTGGCGACCAGGTCACGAGGGTGATCGTACGGACCCTTGTGAAGTATTGTTATCTGCACAGCCAGACACAGGTGCAGTGAGGAAAAACTCAGGTTGTACAAAAGAAATCCCAACCCTGCGAGCCCATGTGTGTTGGCATTTTTAAGGGGAAAAGGGCACTGAAACACGCTTTTCACAAAAGGCCAAACTCAAGTTATGGGAATTTGCAAGACCCTTAAGTTGTTTGAATTAGCACCGCCAGATTTGTCTCATCAGGCAAATATCCAGAAATTAGCAAAGTAAAAGATTTAAAGTTCTAAAGAATTAACTGTAACAAAACATTTTACTATTAGTTGAACAGAAACAAAAACTGTGTCGTTATCACAAATTGCAGTAAGCCACTGAATGCGTAAGTGCAGAAATAACTTTTCGCATAAATCTGGTCCTGGCTTTTGCTGACTGAACCTGCGACATAATCTTGGCACTAACGAAATTTTCAAAACTGGCAGGCAAATCAACCTCCCACTACTCTAAAAATGCTATTTGTAAACAAAAAAGGTAGCACTACAATCCATCCCCTGAAGGCTTGAATGTTATATACTTCGAGCATAGTCCTAGATGAACGTGAACACTCTGAAATACCAGTACATTAGTCATATAGCTGTACCTTCTCAAGGCAGAGTGCAGCATGGCGTGCAGCGATGCCCTTGCGCTGGGTATGACTCAGAGGATACAGCATGCTGTGGTGTGGGTGGACGGACGGCAGCCGGTTCTTATCCAGCTGATCCTGTACGATGTGCACCAGCTTCTTCATCCGACTGTCATAGTCCGACCAATCACAGATGATCTGACACAGCGCAACCGACCGAAACTGACCAATCACTGATGATTTGACTCGATGCAATCAGCCAATCACAGCATGACAAACCACAAAACCTGCTGTATACAGAGATCACTGAAAAACCTTTCTTCGACAAAAAACAGAGATTCAACTTCATTTCATTGCTGTTTTGCACTAGCATTACACTGTGATCAGCAAAAGATGGTGTGATGATCCTGAAAAAGTGCTAGAACCGTGATCACTCCAAACTTCGACATAAATCAGCTTTTAGCCGTTCAACATCTTTACGCTTTACAGTAATTTGCCAAAAAGATTAAAATACAATTTTCCACCACACCTGATATGTACTTCATCCATTCCATTTCCCAGGTCACCTTAGGATGACATTAAATACAAAACCATACTTTGCTTTGCTTCAAATGCTTTGCTAGTCACAACCATCCAAGAGGGCTACAGAATTAATGCTGTGAAAAACGTGCCAATTTGCACAATACCTGAAGGCAGTGAGCCAGGTTACAGGAAGCATCGGGGAAGTCGGGCTTCAGTTTCAGAGCGGTGCGGTACGAACTGATGGCCTCCGGTATGTTGCCAGCATCCTTGTGTATGGAAGCCAAGTTACTGTGAGCATCAGCGAATGCCGGGTTGATTTGTATAGCCCGTGCGTAACACTGCATTGCTGACTGTACGTCCTAGATCGACAACAGACATTATATGGTTAACTTATACCGTCTTCAAGCTGTTTACTTGTATATCGGAATTAAATACATAAAAAACGTTTCATTGGAAAGACCTCCAAAGACAGTACACCCTTTATTAATTTCTACATTGAATGTCAAACAAATTTTGAGAAATCTCGGAACAGGCGACTTTCTTCAACCTAAGAATGTGCAAAAAATGTACAAAATCGCACACAAATTAGAATGCAATTAGGTGAGAAATTCGCACAAAAAATTCATCACCTATAAATGACAAAGAAAGATTAGCGAGAACAAGAAAAAGGCAAAAACGAATGAGTACATAAAAACAAGCACAGAAAATCCAGTGACACTGATGGTCTAAAAATCATTATCGTCTGTGGAAGAAGCATAAAATAATCACAGAAAAACCATACCAGCTTCAAGCCTGCTCTCACCCAATGACTAATTAATAAAAGTAAATTTCAAAATGACACTGACTTCCTTGTACTCATACTAAATCTAGATATTACCGGCACAGAAATATGCATAAATAATTTGATGCATGATAGTCTGCATAATGTTAATGAGGCGTCAGGGTTACTACTATATGCATGGCTTTGTTTGATAATTTTGAATAAACAAATATGACAAAGGAAAGGAAAGTAACCGAGCTATTGACGAATGAATAGTATACCTGCATCTCCTTGAGCGTGTTGCCCATGTTGGAGTAAGCATCGGCAAAGTTGGGTGAGATGGCAATTGCCTGCTTGTAGTGCATCAGAGCCTCGTGCAGTTTACCCTGCTGCTGGAACACTGACGCTAGGTTGGAGTGAGCCACGGCAAATTCGGGATAGATCTGACAGATATACATCCATTTGCTTCGATGCTGTAAATATCAGGCCTTCCGTCAAACAACTAGCAACGGGGTAAAAATGAAAACAACGTAAAAGCCTGACATTTGCTATATAAGTGTTTCTTACATGAGTCAAAGACTCGTGACCAACAGCACTTTTCAATCCTGGAAGTGTCCGCTGATTGGCGTGAGCTAATGATACTGCGGAAAATTATGTGGCCCTCCAATGCCAATGTCAGTGAACAACTGAGACCCACAGATTGCAGCTAGCAGACATACCACCACTTCAATCAGCCTGTGGTGCAAACACCTATTCAACTGAGCATTACCAAGCCTCATCTTGAAGCTACTATGTGGCCCAAATTAGGCAATTATCAGCAAGATGACATATCATGAAAGCAAGGCAATTATTACTTATCACACAAGTTACACGCATTCCTGATAATCGTTTTCACAGCCATTACAAAAAACCGAAACAGATCTATTTCCCGTGTTTTTCTCCTCTAGCTAGCTGCAAATGGAAAGCCAAAGCACGAACTACAGACTCGAATGGGAGGCAAACGCAGACACCAATAATATCCACAAGACAACCAGTAACCTCGAGTGCTTTGCAGTAGAGAGTGACGGCCTCCTCGGTGAATCCTTGCTCGCGCTTGATGTTGGCCAGATTGTTGAGTGAGTCGGCGTGGGTCGGACACAACCTCAGCGCTGTGTTGTAGCATTCCTCCGCATCCTTCACATCTCCCTTCTCTTTCAGCGCATTCGCCAGGTTGCAGTATGCGTCCGGGAAGTTCGGCTGCAGCTCGATCGCACGACGGTACGTGTCGATCGCCAGGTCAATCAGCCTGCACCATTCATATATATTACATATATTTCACTACGAATTCACTTGTGTAGCTTGGTGGCATTCAAGTCGTGATCGAGAGGTTGTGAGTTCTACTCCTATCGGCTACCACGTAACAACTCTAGGGAAGTGAAGTCGCTGACACCAATGTGCCTCTGTCAACAAGCAGTATGATTTGGTGCTGACCAGTAAGCAGTGACACTTTCTGTCTGAGAATATATCTATAAGGGTCTGGCAATACATGGGACTTTGTGGTCTATCTACCTACGACTAAGACTGGGAGATGAGCACCGAGCCTAAGCTCCAAATGGAACACAGTCCACTTTGCCTTCAGCATGAAAGCATTGACGAAAACAAGAAAAACCTTAAGGCTGCACTGCTCTGCAGATATAAGTACTGGTAAGAAACTACCGATAAAGAAAATAAGGAAAGAAAACTACAAACATCAGTAACATCAGTTAACAGTTGTCACTCAGCGCTCCACAATATGAATTGCAGAGATCACCCTGTGACACATTCAAGTATATGAAATGTCATCAGTTCTGCATCACCTTTGTTGTACCATTAAAAAAAGTATGATCAACTGATCATAAACAACACAATGAACTGACCCTTGTTCATAGTAGACGCATGCCAGGTTTCCATGGACAACAGCATGGTTAGGACTCAAATTGAGAGCTCTCAAGTATGCTGCTACTGCCCTGTTTTACATGCAGACAGATACAGACAGAAGTCGTTAGTAGTATGGTTTTGAAAATAATAATGGTTGTGTTTTTTTTGGAAGTCTGACCAGGTCCGGCCTGTTCCAAGTCGTTTTTTTATTGTTTCTAGAACAAAAGTTTCACGTTTTAATCGTTCCGGAAAGGCTCAATTTGATCCAAAAAATAGACAGATACAGACATGTAGATGTACAGACAGATAAGACAGAAGTCGTTAGTAGTATGGTTTAGGGATCTAGCCCTGGAGGTTGCTAACGCTCTTACACACAGACATCTATAGACATACAGATCTACAGCGACATACACAGACCCACAGACAGACATTTAAGCAGACAGAGACTGACACGACGACAAAAAACAATATTCTACAGATCCTGAAAGAATTCCTGAACACAGATAGAGACTAGCTTTGAAAATCATAACGATATATCCTGCCACGTCCAGGCCTACTGTAGCAAAAATTCTATGCTAATAATATGCTGAATCTTTCAACTAATCATGGCAACAGACACTAGACAAGCAAACCAACAAAAAAAACTATAGCAAAGTATGAAATGGTCATATGTGCCAGCAAATATGTGATCCCAATCTCTACACGAATACTCACCGATCAAAAATTCTCGCCTCCTTCAGTACGTTGCCGAGGTTAATGTAAGCATCGAGAAAACTGGGATCCAGTGTTACGGCCTACAGAACACAAGTCCTAGATTGTAGAAAACCGGCTGATAACAGTTGCTGTACACTTACAGCAACAGACAACAATAACTTGCAACTTTTCCCACAACTGGCCTAACTCCATGCTGTTATTAAAAGTGAGGCCAGATTAGCAAACTAAAACTGTGGGAAATTTAAAAAAATATTTATGAACAAAGATGGTATATTCACCACACAACTGGCAGCAATAAAGCAGTAAAAAGACTGCATGAATACACTGATTGTCAGCTGCAATAGTTGTATTACAATACAATGCAATACAAAACAATATTGCATTACAATCTAACTCTTTCTTCTCCTGTCACTGACTGCTCCATGTAATTTCTTGCACAGAAAAAAAACTGATGTCGTAGCTACAGACAGTATAATAACTACTCCTGTGACCTGACTTTTAACTAAAACTTACTGCATTGCTAGGGACTGAATTTATATCCAGCTCCAAATACAGTTTATTCCATGCCTAGCGAAGTACTGAAATTATGGCGAAACATAAGCTATTAATCAATATCTCTGGCAGTCGTATTTGCACTTTGCAAAAGTAACAACAAGCCTTCTGCGCTGCAGTAACATGACCCATAGCAGCCATACTTTTGTTACAGCCAGCCAGACAGTCAAGGCAAGTTAAATATGCGACTTCCGCGAACGAAGTCTCGAATGATAAGATGCCAACTGGTCTGAAACTGAGCCCAGCAACAACAAAAACACCGCAACTACCACCGGACAACTACAACAACCACTGTAGCAAAAAAGCAATTGCAACAGCGACACCGACAGATAGTAAGGTGGCTGCATTTTATGCACCATACGTCAGCTTTTATTATGCAGTGAATTTGTCAAACAGCAAAGATAACAGTCCCGACACAACTGGACTCCAGTACAACTACGCATCAATAGCAACTGTCACGTCAACCAATTATCCCACTTTTCTCAGGAGTAACTGTGGGCTAGGCTGAGCCCCAACAACAACCTGACTGGACTGCTGTGACAGGTTTTGTACAAGTCTACATTCTAAAGCAAGATGTGTCAACTACAAAATAGGTAAGACAGGGTTTATGACAGTATTATTCTGAAGCACTTTGGCACATGTATCTGAATGACAAATCCTACATAACTAAGCACTGGGGCTACGGCAATTGAGTTAAATTCCCACCAGCATTCACCTATTATTCATTTAGGCAGTGCCAGAATTCAGAGCAATAACAACACATCATAAGTGTCATGAGAGGTATTTTGGACAATTGTTACAATGCAGCAGCCACACATTCTGCTGATTGAGATAACTCTAGAAGGCATGAAGGGATGTTTACCTTTTCAAAGTGATGAATTGCAAGCCAGATTTCTCCCTGAGCATTGAAGACACAGCCCAGGTTACTCCAGGCCACTGCAAAGCTCGGTTGCGTCTCGATGGCCTTCAGATAGCATGCCTTCACGAGCGAGGACCAATCAGCATCAAGCATCATCATCAGCGGGACCCAATCAGAAGACATCAGCCATCGATAAATAACGCACAAAGCAACACACGTAACAATGACAAAGAAACGTTAATCATCTTGCATCTTGCTGCGCACACCTGCGAACCGCGCTCAGTGTCGATACATAACAGTACACCGTCAGTCACTGCGTCATAGGCTACCAGGATGATGATGCCCGGATTTACCCACACCGAAAAAAAACTACTTCCCAAACTTTTGCAATGATAAACTATAGTCTACAACTAGAACACAAACTCACATCGAAATTAGTTTAGAGCCAACTTTGCTGGCCAAAAGTAACCATCATCCTGGTAATTCTGCCAGTTAATGTCAGTCCAGTCCAACAGCTTAGCTTGCTTGACTATTTTCTTGAATGTAAGAAAAAATAAATCCCTCAGGTTCAATCGGAATTCGTCTTAGTTTTGCCATCGAGAAAAATCAACATCCAGACAGAAAATATGCTTCGACATATAATTTTAGGAAATATTACACTACTAAAGCAGATTTTAGATAAACGGTTGATTTGTGGCAAGCTCTCACTGTCAGACATGTCAAAAAACAAACAAAAAAAAGCAGCGACCGCCAGCGCGATGACATCCAACTGTGCCTAGAATATAAAACAATCATTACTTCATTATTACAGACACATACAGTCCACTGCAGGACTTAACAGTGCTCAAGTTAGGCCAGCTACCCACTGTACCTAGGCCCAGCTTTTTACCGAACCGCAGCTAACTGACTAGAACTCACATTAAACCCGAATATCAAAATTTAAATTTTCTGACTGTTTGAAAGTTGTTTATACTACCAGATATGAAGAACTTGGTTCTTAATCACCACATATCAAAAGCAAAAGCTATTTGTTTATTTAAGCAGACTGCAAAAAATACTAATTCGTAATCAGCAACCCCCAATAATGCATATTTCAAATCTAAGCAACTTTTATGACCAAATATTTCACATCACAACACAAATATACAACATTTCACAATTTTACATACAATTTTCAGCATTTTTAGAAGTTTCTATGAATACATAACTCACATGAATAAATACTATTTTGTAATGAAAAATACTCTGGAAGTTAAGTCACTTAACTGTTCATTAGCAGTGTCTATCACCAATATTCAAACTTTGATTTCTTCAAAGACGGCATTTTCAGATATTTTAAAAATTATATGTTTCGTTACTTCAGCTCTAAACTTTGACCTTTCATTTTGGAACCACACTTTTGGTGCTTAAGTAAACTGAGCACTGAAAGTGAAAGCTCTTGGGGACAATATAGCTGACAGGCTTAAGCAACAGCTGTCAATATCCACGTAGCTGTCAGGACTGAGATTTGCGCTCGGACATTCACGCACAGTTATTTCACACATCCCGCGCAAATGTTCGCACTGAATGCTCACACTCACTCTCACTTGCACGCATTGTTCAGACCCACCACACACACTGCTACACAATCAACAAACCCCACAATGCCATGACTGACACCCATAGCATACCATTTCATCTGTCTCATCTCATCACTTCATGCACCGACGTCCGTCAACTACAGGCAGGCAGCGAGCGCATGCCAGCCCGACGTAGCGATGGCGGGGGTGTGGCACGGCAGAAGAAGCCCCGCTGCGACACAACGATCCAAGAAGCTGCAGTATTTCCTTGTTTGCAGGCGAACACAGCGGATGGGCGTGCGGGCGGGTGGGCCAGCGACACCTTTCATACCTACAAGACTAACGACAGAGTTTTGTGACGACGACTGACAGGCAAAAACGTGCACTGCGAGAAATGTTAAATAGCGGTACACACAGGCGCCACGGCGCAACAATAAGTCAACTATCAACACAAAGCAATGGTAGCAATAGCATCGTCATCAATACAATTACACCAGCGCACTGCAGTGCACCTTACATCAGTTCAATCTTATCACATGTAACAAATGCAATACTGGTTGTTCTGTTAATAATATCATCACCACTATTAGCACAAATGACTGCAAAGGCAAAAAAAGCAAAAAATAGCAAATGGCCTTGTACAAATACTGCATCAAGTCCAAAGAGAGACAGAGCTAATCAAGATTCTCTAGTAAAATGTGTGCTTTGCTTTCGTTAGGATAAGAACAGTCTATACAAGAAATTTGAGCTAAGGCTCACGAGACACGCAAAAGCCTATAGCAGTTCCGATTCAGTAGTTTAGCTGAAAATTGGGGTGTTCACGCTATGTTAATATACAAATACCAAATTCTCTATCTGGATCACATAACGATAGTAGCGTGGTGCTACCTTGTGAATGGTATAGACTTGTGGAGCAGTCCGAAATCAGCAAAAAATCCATAAAACCCCCTATTTTGGCATTCGAAGTCATTCAAAGTCACTGAATTTGGCGCCAATCAAGAGCCAGTGTACGACTTCCTATTAGTGACTAAAAGTAACCTAGGCCCTATCTTGCACCGTTACCGAGATACTGCGACTTATTGGCCAAAAATCACAAATTTTGCCCACCCCCCTCTCATTTAGCGCCGTCGTTCGAGGTGACCCCCGTCAAATTTATGGAAAAGCTTTACGGTTCCTAAAACTAGAGTCTTCCAGGCAGCCTACGGTGAAGATTTGGTGATTCTAGCTTGCACTGCTTTTGACTGATCCACCAGTGTGACAGACAAACGGACAGACAGAATTGCGATGGCTAAAACACGCTGAAAGCAGTAGCTGCTTTCACACATAAAAAACAGAATGACAGATTAAATTGCATTCCGATTAGCAGCCACCGTTGCACAACAAAAGGAGAGTTTCATGACTGTAACTGAGAGTGTTTAGAAGTGCTAAGTGGTACAGACTCCCAGATGGACATTACCTTGGCCTCATCGAGACGTCCCAGAGCCTTGAGTAAATTGCCCAAATCACTTCTCACACAGTACAGCTCCTGCACAGTCACATATGGCAATCACAACTATGACACTACATAATTACAGAAATTGCAAGCTACACGTGTACCACCAGAAAGTAGAAACGTACGTCAACCAACAAAGAGAAATCTGCTATGAAGTGCTTGTGAAAATGACCGTGATTACAGCTTAAGAATGTACTTACGTACACACACGTACGTACACACAAGAAGTATGCGAAACCGCAGATCCCAAAATTTTAAGTCTGTGTCATTCCGTGGATTTTGACTAAGAATCTGCGTCCGAAACAGGAGAAAAATATTGGATCCCCTGTGAAAATAGGCCAAGTTTTTAGTACATAAGGCTTATTACAGATTACAACTTCACGAACAAAATACCAGCAGTAAAAGGTATATTAATGCTTCCTGCTAAACAATAAAGAAATCAAAATGCTTTCCAAAGTCTGTCAGCAGCTACTAGAAAAAAACACTCATCACCGAACAGGATCTCCATCAGCCCACGACCGTCAGTCCGCATCCGGTAAAAATTCTACACGCCACAACCACTCTAAACTACATACCTGGTTGTACTGGAGAGCCGTGACGTAGGCCTGGACAGCCTGCTCCAGGTCCCCTGCAGCAACAAGGGCTGCAGCCAGGTTGATGTATCCATCAATGAAGTCTGGCTTTAACCTCACCGCATGTCTGTAGTGTGCCAGTGCCTCTGCCAGCTGGTTACGCTCCTTATATACATTGCCAAGGTTAGAGTAGGCCTCGGCCAGCATTGGGTTCTGCTTTATGGCCAGCTGACTGAAGTACGCCGACCTACATATTGTGCAATAATCAGGTCACCGGTCATCCCTTCCTGCAATGCTATGTAAACAAAGACATCAACAATATATGGCCATAATTGAAGATACAGAAGTTTCACAGCTGGCTGAAATATTTGCCATAAAGCAGCCTATGGCAGAAGACAACAAAGACATAGGATCGGCATGACAAGCCCAGCAGCCACCATTAATGGTCAACAGTAGTTACTGACCATAAAGTTAGCATATACCGCAAATTGCCACATATCATTAAGCAGCAGCAATGACATTCAATTTTTAGCATTTTGTCAAAATTCTATGTCTCTATCAATCTTCAAACATAAATCACAGGAGAACCAGGTTTACTTTTCTAGCCGGCGGCACTGGAAGTGTATAGAACTAAGGAGCAGAAGGACGCCGGTATTCTCTGGCTCATGCCTCCACAGCTGCATGCAATGCTGCTCTGAATGCTCGTAGTCGCCGGCTTGATATTCACGATGGGCAAGCTCTGCAAGCCCTGCAAAAACACACACAGAAAATTTTACACTTCATGCATCCGTCAGCCATGCTGACAACCTAATTATTACTCTACCAGGTACTTGAAACATCACTGTACACAAGATCTTCAAAAATGTCATACTTTATGCATATGTAAGAAAATTAAGAGAAACACAGACTCGACAGATTCAGTGAGTTTGCCTCAGATTCAGTGAGTTTCTCGCTGACACTGTGCGCTTTATAAATTAAATTTACTTACAAATTAACTGAAATGCCTTGTGATGTCATGCTCCAAATCCAATGAACAATCGAGACCTGTCAAATTTTTTCTGATTATTCCACGGGCTCTCAACTTTCTACTCTGGTATGCTGTACGTTGTCAAATGACTAGCACAACTCAAAATTCACTATATCCACCAATTCACCAAGATATTTCCTTGCCAGAAAGGCATGTCACTTTAGTTAACCAAATTATTTTAAACAAGACGTTCAACGATTTCATGTGTAATCGTACTGTGTACTATATTTACAGAAAAATGATAATATAATGTGCATAGCATTCCTCAAATAACGATTAACGAATAAACAGTTCGACAGAACGCGAAAACGCCCAACAACAAAGGTACAGAAACGTGACAACGTACTGATCAAAAACGCAAATCTGCACACATAACGACCAAAACCAATTACCCGCGCTGTCTGTTATAACGTGTGTCATGCCGCCGCGTGCGTAAACTTTGAAAAGAGCCGTTTTGAAACAAATTATTTAACTATTAAACTAAACTTCGCACAAAATTGAACGCCTTTGTGCACACGACGTACCGCATCGTCATTACAAATGGCGTGCGCAGTGTTAAGTGCTGCCGGCAGGGGGCGTGTCGCCGTGGCCGAATGGAAATTTCCGTTCGATTAAACGTTATTTTTCGCCGTCTGCCACTATTTTAACTTCAATTTTTTCCCGTATTTCAATGGAATGCCACTAGAGGCGTTGATCTGAACTTGTATACTGAACGTGTGCTTTTCGATGATGGAAGAAGACAGCACTTCCCCATTATTTACGCATTAGGCCATCCCACTTCCTAGTTCGATGCAGAAGAGGCAACATAATGCAGTTAGTCATTTATTTTGCCATTTTATGATATCGTTCGTACGCTTTTTGTCTGTTTCAAACTGACAATACTTTTCACACAAAAATTATAAACGCAAATTGAAATTTAAAGTCAGCTAATATAATGACAAGAAAGGGAATATGGATGAGAAATTGCAAACTATAATGCCCCTGGACCTATTTAGATTTGAACGACAGAAATTACGATTGGTAAGGCGACATGCCAAAAGCGATAACGTCGTGATCAAAAATTAGGAAGGGTTGGGCATGGCATATATTATATGCCGTACGCAGAGGGGGAGGGGTGACCGGCGCACTGGGGTAGGGACACGTACTCAATTCCACGTAGGCCTACCGTCCCACTACATCCAGCCAATCCGGGTGCTGGCTACGCCACTGTGGTTGGAACAATGCCCTTTAATTCGCTAAATTTGCCTGTCCGAAAATCTTCTTCTCGAAAAATTGCCGTCCAAAAATGCAAAATTTGGGGCCGAAACCCACACTTAGTAAGAATTCAGGGAAAACTATAAAATTTTAGCACTCACAATCGTTGCCAAAATGCAATGGCACCTATTCATGCGTTACATGCGATGGAAACTACCCCTAAGTGCCTGCCGTACGTCATTTCGAGCGCTTTGATGTGTATGACGTCATCGAGATCATCCTTTTCCTTTCATTCGGCCCACCTTCGGGAATGTAACGTGTTTCAGGATATGGTACTGGCACTGGCGTGCAGTTTGTGAATTGTGATTAATAAACGGCATTGGCAGATGCAGCAATTAAAGTTCACCATTCACGAATAACTAGCCCGATTTAGAAACGGAGGAAAGCTGAACTACCAGGTAAAATACCAAGATCATTTCCTGCTGAATCTCAGCATTCAAAAGTTAAAGGTGCACCGGTGCCGTTTGGAGTAGGCCTACTGATGCAAAACGAGGCAACAGCGTGAATTCATTTGAGCGAAAATTGTGCCTAGACGCTGCTCCATTCAGCGCTTGCTCTGCACCGGGCTCACATGCATCGGCAGTCTCGAAGCAAACGCCTATTTTTAGCAAAGGGGCAGCGGGCGGCCCTGGCCCCCCATCGAGCGGGGCCTCTCTAGACTCGGACGGACGGAGCCTATAGCCAGGGAGCGGCCGCCCCGCCCTGGCCCGGGCGGCCCGCACCCGCAGCCAGTCTGCCGTCAATTTCGATGCCCCTGTAATGTTTGGGGGAATCGTTGCACATTTTTCTGTCAAAATCGGCAGAAATTTTGCGCCGAGGGGCGTCGCACAAATTGCGGACGTTCGGGAACGGTTTCGGCGTATTGATCGTGAGAAAATCTGCATCACATTTGCTGGGTGAGTGGCGTTCTTTTGTGTAAACTGTGTGTGAAAATTTTAAATGTCATGGCGGCCGGCCGAGGCTGTGAGAAGGCTTGCGGCCTGCTAGCCTGGCGGCTATTCTGCGTGCGTTCGATCGGCTGCACGTCCTCATTAATTGTCTGCCAAATGGAGCGTGAACGCGCACCTGTAGGTATGCAAGCACGTGCGCGTAAATCACACAGTGGTCTATAAAACACATTTGTCCTCTTCAGATTGTCATAATAAATTCCCAACGCACCGTTTTGCTACAGTAAGCCTAGGGAAACCCGTTTGCAAGGCTTTACAACAGCTGACTGTCACATGGGTGAGTAGTGACTTGTTCAAAGTGAAACAGATAAAATACATTGTAAATTAAGTTACAAAAATGACTTAGAATTTGTGTGACATGCAGCGAATTTTTGAGCTTCCAATTTATATTATTTGAATTTTAATTGAAAGCCCACGGCCAAAAAATGATGGGTTTCCAACTTCTCCTGGTGATGACCCTGATGCCGTAACATTAGTCATGGTGTCTGGCTTTTTTGCCCCTTTGCCGGTTTGCCCCTGGCTCATTCACCCCTAGCTTTTTCGCCCCTGGCTGATTTGCCCCGTGCCTGACTGATTCGCCCCTTCACCCAGGGGGCGAAACGACAAAGGGTTGAGAAAGCCATAATTCTTAGTCACTGCATTTACTACTGCATTTTGTAATAATTGAAAATGACTGAATGTGTGAATGTGATAATTTCAGGTGGTGACTGATACAGTCAGGTGAACTAAGCCGCAATGTCTCATGGCAGATATCCTTCCACTGACAACGAACTTATGCTCTATCGTGTCCTGCAGCGTGCAAACCTCGTACAGTATTACGAAGCATTCGTTTCTCAAGGTAACTCTATTTAATGGAAGTTTGGAGTTTTTACCATTTTTAGCAATTGATGTAGGAAAAGGAAGATGGCTGTATTTTCAGAAATTAAATTATATTTTTCTCACTTACTGTTTGATTATTTTTCAAGTGAGCATATTTTGACAAAATTTTTGGAATGTTGGGGCATGACAGGCAATTGAAATCAGTTTAGATCCGACCAGAAAATGAGAAGTTTTGGCAGTTAATTGTGCTTCAACAAGTCTGTCTTCAATCTGGCACCGTTGAGAAAAACATTCTTAAGAAGCTCGACCTGGAGGGATTTTTTGGGCTTGGGACTTTTAAATAAGGTCCAACTTCAGTATTTGCTGAGTTATTACTTACTTTTCAGTGAATAGAATGTCCAAAAATTTGCAAGCTCAGGTTTAGAAGTTTACTGAATTTAACTTGTAATAAAATAAATTTTATTATTAGTGGGTCAAGAGATGATAATTGGGTTAAGTTTGGTTGGGGGCTTTAGTGGTTTTTTGGGGTGGATTTACCCAGTGAAACCCACTCGGGTTTTTGGGCCGACTTTTAAGGTGTGAGCTTGAAGGTTTGGCCCTTTGCTACAAGTTGTCTGTTATAGATGTATTGTGGCTAAACAGTGAGTGATAAGGCCTAGGTTGTTATTGATCAGTAACAGGAAGTCATGTATTGCCTTTTAGATGATGCAGAAATCATTGACCTTGGATGATCGTGAAGGTCAGTATGCACTATTGTAGCTAAACGGTACAACATATCTCAGAAACAGTGAGAGATCAGGCCACGGTTGCTATTGAGCACAAGTCACATAAGCTTTTTCATTTGACATAAAATCATTTGCTGACCTTCCGACACTCGAGTACGGTCGGCTTTCCCTAATGACAGCTGGGCTTTTTGTTGGGGTATCTGCTCAGGTGTCTATCAGCCAGGTTGCAATTTTTCAGTAGCATGTTGCAATGCTGGTTGTGGAAATTGCTGATAATGATGATGCTATGATACAGGCGGTGATGACGTGAACCAGCTTTGTGAAGCTGGAGAGGAGGAATTTCTGGAGATAATGGCTCTGGTTGGCATGGCCAGTAAACCGCTGCATGTCAGAAGACTTCAGAAAGCACTGCTGGAGTGGATTGTCGAACCAGGTACTGGATATGTACTCTGTGTCTGGTAAAAAAAACTAATCCGCTAGACATCATGGAATAAGAATGTCAAATCTGAATGAATCCGAATAAAGTTTCGTACACTTAATCCCCAATAAGTACTTGAAGTGATTGCCAAATTTCATTTTAAAATATTATTTCCTAGCGAAGTTCCCAATTGTTGAATATCGATAACAAAAAATCTCCGTTACCAATATGGCATTAATGTGCACTTGTGTAACTCCAACAAACGACAACTGATTCTAACAAAATTCTACGTTGACAGTGCATCGTTTGTTGGCACTCAAACTGCCAGATTTCAGTAAAATCTAACAAAGCAAACAATAGCTACGGCAGCTTTTGTGAGGTCAGCTGTTGTTTGCCAGAGTTACGCAAATGTAATGTAACAGAGGGGTTACTTGCGTAACGCGATATTGGTAACGGAGATATTTTGTTATCGATATTCAACATTTAATAACTTTGGTAGGAAGTAATATTTTTCAACGAAATTTGGCAGTCATTTAAGGAATTTATCAGGGATTAAGTGTACAAAACTTTATTTTGATTCATCGAGATTTGACATTTTTACTGCACAATGTATAGGGGATTAGTTTTTTTTACCGGACACAGTATAGTTGTAAACCAGTGCATTTTTGTTCACGTTGGTTCAAAAGTTAGGAAAAGAAAATTTATCTCACACAGTGTTACCTGCCACTCGACACAGGTGAACATGATATGCCAGAACCCCAGCCAAGCAAGCTAGCTGATACATGATTTGCCTACATCAGAGGCCGGATAAATGGAAGGCTGAGTTGACCTCGGTGGTTGTTTAATGGTTGAGTACTGAGATGGTTTACCTGTCTACAGGCATGTCATTCCTACAGATACTAACTGTTGATGATAGTGACCCAGCCTGGAGTTGAATGCATGACCTCTTGATCCATGATTCTACCGTAACGCCATCAAGTGACAACACAGCATGTGTAAGATTGCCGCAGACATTCGGGGAATCGTTGCGGTTTTATGTGCCCAAAAAGCGCTCGTGTTAATCATTGTAATCAAGTCATATGATACTCCGACAGGTGACTCACGTTGCAATAAAATCAATATACAACATACTATATACACAGAAATTGAGAGAACAGCTAGTTGAGAAAACTGCTGAAAACAGCAAGAGCAGATGTGAGTTTGCCGGCTTTGCCACTGCTGAAAGTGACCCTTATCTTATCATCAGTCAGCATGTATGTATCTGACTATGTTCATGTGTCTGCACTTTGCAGCATTGCTATCGTATGTCTACTCTAGGAGTCGTGAGACATGTCATCTAAAGGCTTGTGCTGTTGTTACTGTTGTAGGGTTGTTTAGCAAGCCGATACAGGACCGACGTGTATCCCCGGCAATGGTGAGTAAAGGCAGCATCTATGCCACGATACAGCAACCTGACAGCAGGTCACAACCATCCTCTCGCGTTGTCAATGGTAACAGTATATCTACCCCGGGTGGCGACACTGTGGGGCACATGAGCGGCGGGGGCATTGTTGATGAGAGGGGATTGCAGCAGTCTGTGTCACATGGTGGGCACAGTGCTTTGCCTCTGAACCACCAGCGAGCTACTCCGAACAGTGACGACACTTCTGACCCTGACGCTATGTCCAATACCAGCTTTGATGTGAGTATTGTAGTAGTAGTAGTTGTTGTTGTAGTGGTAGTAGTCATGGTAGAGCGTTGGCCTGCTCACAGCGAACAGATTGGCGCCATTGTGTGGTGGTTGTTGTAGTGGTAGTTTTAGTACTAGTAGGATCAATACTCTTAGTAGTAGTCTCAGTACTGTTAGGTGCATAATGTGTGTCTGTAATGAGAATGTCTCGTTACCAATAGTAACTCTGTAGCATCTCTCTACTTTTTAACTATTGACGGCTTACTGGATTGGCATCTTAGTATGAAAGTTGTTTTTATTATTTTTACCATTGTTAAAAACATTAGTTTTAATATGCCATACACAACAGAGGACATGGAACATATATGATAATAAGTATTAATAACATGCAGTCTCATGTGAAAAATGTGACAGTTGTAACTGATTGAAAAGTGTGTTTTGGATTATCTTTTACAGTGTCAGACTGTCAATGTTGGTCTGCAGGTGACTGCAGATGGCCGTTCATACTGCACTGTACATAGTAGTGCTGTAGTAGTAGTAGTTGTTGTTGTAGTATTTGTAGTTGCATGGCATGTGTAGGCGATTAGAAACAGTGGCGTCTCTCCGACAATGTACAACTCCATAACGGCCCTGGCGCTGCTGAATGATGAGCAGATTGCCGTCATAGCTGCTGCAGTTGACAGCATGGCCAAGACTTTACCTCCCTACGCACCGAAGCCTCTCAATATGAAGAAACCGATCGACAAAGAAATACAGGTTGTAATAGTGCCGATGAACATCCTCTCTGTTGTCGATGACGTTTAGAGAAAATTGAAAGAAAACTGTATACGATGCATTTTCTGTTTTTTTTCCACAGTGTTTTTGATGTTGCTTTAATACAGTTTATTTGCAAATAGCATACACCTTTTCTTGCTATTTTTCATAATTTTGTAATGCAGCAAATCTGTCATATATTGAAGCAGTTTGTAGCCAGACGGCTTTGCCATCAAGCTCAAAACAGCATTTTGTGTTCTGCCCTCAAGGTGCATATTTTGGTTGTAGTAGTAACAGCACCGGGCACAAGTAGTAGCCTGCCAGTATATTTTTTTTTGAACACCAGTTTATAATTTTTTTATTTCCCATTCTTGTAGCACAGTAAATATCTGGTTTTTGCAGTTTATATGAATGATGCAGTTGAAAAGGTTTTTGCATTTTTTGCAATCACTCCATCGTGTGTGTGAATAATTGATTGTCTTGTATATCAGGAGGCGATGACATGTTTGGAAGAGGATCCCACTCGGCTCGACATTTCCCGACGATACAGTGCAATCTATGGTCGGTTTGACTCTAAACGTCCGCCGTACAAACAGATGAATTTCCACGAGGTTTGTCACTTAGAACTGGACTCAGTTGAATAATGCTATGAGTGCAGTATGAAGCAGACTTGGTAAGTATTTTGGGCTGAATGATTTGGTCTGACTGCCGGTTAATTTGGTCAATTTTTGGTAGAGTTTTAAGCTTTGCAGGGCTTGTTTTGCTAACTTAGTAACAGTTGGATTTACAGTGGCTTGTTTTAAATTAAAACGTCCCAGTATGAGCACGTGTGCCTTTTGTGTCCTGGGAGCTGTGCCTGATCCATTTGCTGTTGTTGTCACCTGTGATTTGTGATGAAGGTGCATTGTTGACCAGGTATTGTTGTTATTTGTGTGTGTGTGTAAATGAAGCCGTTGCTCTTCTGTGTCAGTGTTGTCACAGTGTTGACCAGCTGTAAAGGTGTGAAGTCTAGGTGTAAAAATGTGTAGTCCAGGCAGGGTTAGGACACCTGGGCAGATACAGAGTTTTTTTTGGGTGGGGGGGTAAACCCATTTAAAACCCACTCCACACTTAATGCAGTTTTAGTTTTTTTTTACTAATAATGAAATATTCTATTATGGCTAAGTTTTTGAAACATTTGAACCTACTGGTACAAATTTGCAAATATTGGTATATTTTATGCTGTGTGACTCATGTGAATCAACCAACTGAAAACCCATAAAAATCCCAAAGTCCATCAACTTGGGATTTTTACCAAAAAAACTTTTAAAAAAAACAAAAAAAACCTGAAGCTTAAAAAAGCACTGGGTTTGGGTATTTAAACAACCTTAGTTTTTTTCAGCCCTGAGTCCATGAGATGTAACTGTGTGTTGTTGTTCAGGTGTAGAGGTGTAAAGGTGCGTGAATGAGGCCAAGGCTCCTCATCGGTGTCGACATTTGCCAAGTCTGCGGACAAGGCGTAAAGTCCAGGTGTAAACGTTTTGTCGGAGGTAAAGTGTATTGTCGTTGGTGTTGTTCTCAGGTGTGTGTAAATGAAGCTGCAGCTCATCTCTGTCGACACCGGCCCAGTCTGCTGACTCGGCGTGACGACCTCTACAACCTGGCACTGAGAATCGTTCGAGACAATGGCTTCCAGTCATTGCGAACTGGACCACCTGTCACTGCGTACGGGTAAGGTATTTTGGTCTCGTACCGGTAGCATGCTCAGGCACTAGTGCCTGATATTCAGCGACTTCCTGTCACTGTGCACTGTAGGATTTTGCTTACTTATTCACTTACCTTTTGCCTTTGTAGGTATAATAAATAATCTTCTATAATTTATTATTAAATTTGGTATCAGTATGTTTGTTGGGTGATGGCTTGGCGTAGCGGTAACACATTACATTCGATCAACGAAGTTACTGTATGCTGGGCCGGGTTAGTACTGTGATGGGTGACTGCCTGCGGGCAGATGAATCATCTCGGTACTTAACCAGCCTCCTAGGTCAACTGAGCCATTCATCCTTCCGAGGTAGGTAAATCGAGTACTGGCCTATCTGGCTGGGGTTAAGGCAGGGCACCTTCATTTGTGTTGGGTGGCAGGTAACACTGTGTGATCCCACGTGGCAGGTGACACTTCATAGCTATATGAGGGGTACAATCTTCTAAAGAGCTATATTCCGACCTTTATCTTTATGTATTTTGTGTTACCGAGTCATCAGTCATCTTAAATAGATCACAGTTTGTCTTCATGCTGTGGTAATTTATTTGGCTATCATTGGTGTCACTAGTCATGACATTGAAGTTTTGCGTAGTTTTTAATGTCAGTGGTTGCATGAACGAAGTTAGTCGATGCTGGCCCAGTTAGTTCTTGGATGGGCCGATGGTCAACAGACGGGTAAACGATCTCGTTGTGTAACTGGTCACCCAGGTCAGCTCAGCCTGGCCATCCATTTATGGGTGCAGTGAGTACCATCGAAAGCTAGGACATAAGCAAGCACACTGCTTAATGCATTAGTCCCCGTGTATGTCGTCCCGCAATGTGAACTGGTGTTTGGCTGAGTAAGGAAATAGAGGTCATTGCTGCCTGTCATGTGGGCCTGATGGCTTTGGAAGGACTTACGTTTTTCTTAATTTTTGAATCAGTGAGTTTTGTCTGTGCATGTGTGTTTACAGTGGCTCGTCATCAGCATTATTATCATCACTAGCATCAGCACAGTCTACGGCTACAACTGCTGCTGCTGGGCCTCCATTGGCTAAGCAGCCACGGCTTGATTCAACATCCAGTGACTTGTCTGCTTCAAACAACTCCACAATGTAATTGCTGCACATCTGTCATTCTCTACTTGTTCTCGTTCAGTGGTGCGCAATCTTTTTTGCGTCATTTTTTGTTGGCTCGTGGGCCACAGGTTAAATTCTATTACCGTTAATGACGAAAACAACGGAGATGTATATGACAATGGTTGTTTGTTTCTACCTGAAATTGGAAGTATGCGGCTGTGGCACTTGAAAAAGTCTAAAAGCAAGTAGGAGAGTAAATTAATAATTTTAACTCATATATTTTCATATGGTATATTTTGGTGTTTTCTCAGACAAGTGGCTCCAGTAGAACTCTTGTTATGTTTTCTGTATGAATAGTGTGTGCTGTTAGTGTGACTTTTTAATGAATTTTAAAGTCAAAACTTTGTGGTAACAACATGCGAGTAAAAAACCATCCACTTGAAAAAAATTTTATGTCTCCAGAATTATAGCAGATTTGTTAGCCAAATCTGCAATATTTACAAAGAGAGGGTTCAGGCAATATCTAACGAATTTTGTTTTAGTATTTGATCTGATTCAGAAATTGCAGCTGTTTGAACAAAAAAGTGTATTGTTTGAGCGAACAAGTAATTAAACTGTGATTCTGGCTTAAAATGACACTTGATCTGTGTGTATGGGTGATAGGCCAGCAGTTAGGGAGCCAAGTCTGTTGAGAACTGATGAACAAGACTCAATCGATAACAGTGGTCTGTCATTATCTTAGTTTGCTTTTTTAGTATATATTTTTTGTTTTTATCAGTGCTAAATTAATGTGTTCTTGTGGAGTGTTGATGTAATTGCATGTATGCAATCTAATGAAAGTTTGGGACAGAAATTTCTTAGAAGTTCTTGTGTTTTTCTGTGATTCCCCAAGATCTTTCTTAGTTTTTTTGTAGAATTATTAAGATATTTGGGGCGGGGGAATTGCACTTTTAAGGCATTTTCCTAATCCGATTTCTACATAAGAGTTTCATAAGTTTCACTCGCTGGTTTTACGCGCGAAAGCAGCTACTGCTTTCAGCGCTTCTTAGCCATTGCAATTCTGTCTGTCCATCTCTCTGTCACATGGGTGGATCAGTCAAAAGCGGTGCAAGCTAGAATCACCAAATCTTCATTGTCGGCTGTCTGGAAGACTCTAGTTTCATGAACCGTAAAAGCTTTTCCATAAATTCTAAGGGGGTCACCCTGAACGAGGGCACTAAATGAGAGGGGCATGGGCAAAATTGCGATTTTTGGCCAATAACTCATTGTATCTCAGTAACGGTGCGAGATAGGGCTTAGGTTACTATTAATCACTAATAGGAAGTCGTACACTGGCACTTTCGTTACACGCCAGCTAAGTTCTAACACTATTTGATGGCAGGGTGGATGTACTTGGTTTATTTGGGTGAAAAATCGGCCAAAAAGACTAAGGGGACTATAGCCAAATTGTGTTCGGGACAAAGACTGACTGTTTTATGGCTATTGGGAGGTGCTGAATGTACAACTGAGCTTGTTACTAGTTGCTAGAGGGTGCAAGTGTGTCAAAATTCGACAAATCACTTATAGTGGCTAACTTTAGGGGACTGGCAAAAAATTCTGTTATCAGATTTTGACGATTTTTCCACAGGATGTACTACTAAGTCTTCTGTCGATGTGCAAACTTAGTAGGAAAAAAAGAATTGTGAGATTTTAGGAAAAATATGAAAATTGGGGGGAATTTTTTTTTAAATTGGGGGAGGTCAGAGGTCCCCAATTTCAGAATTAAGGCAAGGCCATAGGCTTAGGCTCATATGGGGTGATGCCAAAATTGGCCTTTAAAATTGCTCACAGGCAATATTGAGGTCAAAAATTTGGACTTTGACCAAGATTTCCCCAAAATTGGGACGTTCCCATGCCCAAAATTTGACATTTTTGGAAAGCCCTTGGGGAGGGCTACAATCCATGAAAATTTTGTGGGACAAAGTTGGAAAACAAAGTAATGTTTAAAAAATCACTCGGAAGCCACATAGGCTAATAGTGCGAAAAAAGCACTGGGGTGCAAAATCGTCCTGATAGATTGCAAGTGAACTTGCAATATATTTCCTGGTAGGTATTCATATGAGGTGTCAGAAAATAACACTGGTTGTTTCTGCCCTCATATGGGGTAGCAGGTTGTTGTGCACATATTGGTCTATTAGGAATTCATCAGACACTGTGATGTGATGTGAATTTTTACTGTTTTTCAATTATTTATCAATTCAAGTGATGAGTTGCTGCTGGTGTTGTGTGTAGTGTGCAGTATCGTGGATGACGGTCCGTCAACGGATGACATTCTAGTAACTCTGGACTCCGATCCACCAAGTCTCGTTGATGAAGGGCTCAGGATTGCCCGCCAGTACGGACTTGGGGCTGAGTTTGAGTCCGAACTACAGGACCTCAAGAAAGCTACGACAGCAGCTGCAACAGCATCTGCGACAGCTACGGCTCAAGAAGATCCACCGCTCGTTGCAGAGGAATCCATGGAATCCAGCTCCTCGTGGAATCATGGTGCCGGGATGGCAGACGATGTGGACCAAGACAAATTGACGACATGATAACCCTCTCGACTTGACTCGCCTGACAACATCTCATTGTTATTCACATTGTATACAAAGCAGATTTAGCGGATTTATTTAGGTGACTGACTGTGTGGATTTGTGATCCGGAATGGTGGATTATGCAGCTGACGTGAATGCATTGTTACCACGGTACAGCCGGTGTTTTATGCGGATCACGCTGCATGTCCCCCACCAAGAGGAGGCGTAAAGCATTTGTGTCAGATTGCTCTTATGTAGGGTCATCATTGCATATTCTTAGTCATATGACATTTTCTTGCCAGATAGTGTAGTAAAATGCCGAAAAATCTGTGAAACAAAAATACAAAAAAACTTCATGCAGTTACAGTTTTATATCATACTGCTTAAGATGAACCTGTCCAGAAACAAATGGCTTGGTTTAAAATGATGTTAACTCTGCCATAGATGGACATATAGTCATGTATCGCGTATTCAGTATTTGACGTCATCCACATCCTTTCCTTTCTTAAGTTGCAGCAGATAGGTATAATCATGTCCTATTCATGTTGGCCAATCAGCAAGGATTCTGAAATGCTTGTTGAGTTTTAACTAGGAAAGGATAATTTCCGTGGTTTATAAGTTACACCGTCATCCATCAGGCACTGTCCATGGCCTGGATCTATATCTTTGTGCACCTCTGGACTGTATTACTACAGTAGGGTGTAAAATACCTGTGCTTCCGGTTTTCATCCATTGCTGATGAACCTACATCTTAAAAATTTTTATTGTATCTTCAAAAATATTGGTGCAGTTTTTTTGTTGTCTTTCAAGGTTTTACCGAGACAAAATGTTTCATCTAGTCTGTTGTGCCACAGTATTTTTACTTTTGTTTGCATGGGTACTATTCAGGGTGTGACTTTTTTTATGAACTGTCGTGGTGTCAAATGAAAATAATGAAAGAAAATAATAACAATAAGAATTATATTCCTGTTCCTATTTTCTTGCCAGACTGCAACCGAAAGCACAGAAACTTGTTAACCCCTAGTAGTGTTGATATGGTTGATTGTGGGGTTAGCTTTTGAAGAGCTTCTAGACTGACTGTCTGACCACCTTTTACTGCTAAGAGAACAGCCTGAGTTAGGCCATGATGTATGTATGTATAGTGTATATATTAGTGCGTACAGGGTGCAGCAAAAAAGTTTTTTTGCAGTTTTCTCAGCAACCGTTTGGAATTTTAATTTGAAATTTTGCCACTTTATTTACTAAGACCTTCTACATTTAACTGGCAAGTAAATGAAAATTGATGAAGTTATAAACGTTTTACATGGTTCCTACTACTCTGCAGAATACATTTTCCCTGACTTTCCAGAACAAAATGAATTGTTTTCCCTGACTAATTTGTTCATGCGAAATACCAATGCTGGCTTTCAATCACTTGCAATAACACTAGAAACAAGGGCGGCAGAACAAATAAAAAGTAAAAGTATAAATAACCTGCGAGCGAAGCGAGCAGAAAAAATTTTGAACTGCTGTATGCAGTGTGCGTGCAACAGTTCTGTTTTTTCTGCATCTTTGTTAACTTTTGCACCATGGTACTTTTGAATTCCCCGACTTCCCCTGACCGTAGGAACTATGGTTTTAACATGACCACCTACCGACTTTTCAGCATTAAAGCATGTTTAAGAAAAAATGCTTTAATTTTCAAAATCCGGTTACCGTGTTACTGTCGATGACGTCACACTGATTTTTTGATAAACAGTCATTTATTTTGTTTATAAATTATCACTAAATGTTTATTCTGTTAAAGCAATCGCCGGCTGCCCGCAGGATTCATCTTCAAGCAGTACGGTGCGCCAGCATGCAGGGCACAAAACTGGCTGCAGGCCAACTGTCCAGATTTCACACAAAGGACCAGTGATTTCCATATTTGCCAAATATAAACCAAATGGGCCATCATGTTTGTGGTGCAATGTTGTGGCTTACTGCAAGCTTAAAACAAAGCCGAAAACAATCGTCGAAGTCAAGGATTGCTTCAGGTTATCTGGGGCAACCTGCCACAAGGACCGATCGACAAGGCTGTGAAAGACTTATCAAATTAAGTGACTGAAGGCTTGTGTGTTGGAGCTTGGAGCTAGCAATGGGCACCTTATACATTTGCAGTGAGAATGGAATCTGGCATTTGATCATTAGTTAGTTAACTGTGCTGTTCCAATGAAGTTATTGAATTGTTGTTGTAGCCTGAACATTTTTTAATGCTGAAAAATCGGTAATCGGTCATGTTAAAAAGCTTATAACTTCGTCGTTTTTCAACTGAATCACATTTTAGTTGGCAGTTAAATGTAGAAGATTTGAGTAAATTAAGCTGTAAAATTTCAAATTAAAATTCCAAATGGTTGCTGAAAAAAAACAGCGAAAAACTTTGGGGGCTACTTTATTGCATTGTTGCACCCTGTATATAAAATGTGTGTGCGTATTCTATGTAAACGTTCGGGTTTGCCACATAGCGTTGAATGTCAGACTGATCTAGTATATGCCATTAGTGTTTCGTCGTCCATGTGTGTATTTGAGTGACGTGGGTACCACCTTATGTGTTGTATCAAATCTCCACGGATATTTGTGGATTTTATTCGGAATTTTTTCCACATGAGTTACTTTAAACTAATATTTTGTATATCTAGGCATATAGGTTCTCAGATTTCACAATGCCACATTAGCTGTAGATTGCTGAAAAATCATGTTTTTTTCTGCTGTCATTCTTTTTTGCAGATTGTTAAACCTACGACACGCAAATAAGAAATTACACCAAGAATGCTACATTTTTGTTGCTGTTGGTGGTCCATGTGTCAGCGACATACACTGTATAGTAAAGACTGTAACTTATGTTGTTACGTTAAACTAATGCCAGATTTTTATTTAGATTTTTGTGCCAGTTTTTTCACTGTGAGTATAGTTTAGTTAGGCATTTTGTATTCTTGTCACTCAGTTCTGTGAACTATTAAAACTGGAGTTTTATGTTAGAAATGCTAGCCTTATCTGGGCAATGTAGTAAGATTAAGCAAATAGACTGTACAGTATGGTATATTAGTGCTTTTTGTCTTCAAACATTTTATCTAATGTAGTGCTACTTGATTTGGTTTGCAGACTATATTATTATGTACTCACTACAGTAGCAAGGCATGCCTGCATTGCTTAATCATATCATTTTGTTTTTGCTCATGGCTTACCCAGATTCTAATGAGTTTGATGCATTTTTATATACAGTCTGTGCACATTTTTAGCTATTAACTAGGTGCATAATTCCCCAAATAACTGCATTTTTACTCACAAGTATGCTGTAATTGTCCAAGGATCAAATACCTGTTTTTCTTTTTGAGACACCATATACGGAGAATTGTGTGTTTGAAATCAAAACCTGGGCTTTCTACAGCTGGTCAATTCTAAGCTTGCATTTTGATGTTTTTTACTTTTTGGGCCACCCCGTAAAATGATGGTTGAATAATTATATATTGTTCACTGTTCACGTGTTGCATGTTCACTACTTTATTTTGTTGTATTTGCATTATTCACAATGTTATTTTTTTACTGTTACGTTAATAATGTTGTATCGTGTCATCAGCGATTAGCTGTTGCATCTGAATTTGTTCGTCTGTGATATGAGAGCAGTTTGAATATGCAGAAAAACCTGGAAAATCATTCCAGACAATTGTAACATAGGCCTACTACTTACCTGTTCCAGCTAGTATTTTAGTTCTTATGGGCAATGGGCCAGTTAACCATGTTTCTGTTGAAAATGAACTGTTGTCTAATATTAGACAGATGAATGTCACAAAATAAAAATAATTATTCTTTCTGTAACTACTTTTTGGCACACTGCGACTAGCACAGAATTTTTTAAGCTTACAAAATGACAGAGCATTATAAAAAGTCTGGTAACAAAGATGATACATGCAAATCAAGTTTTAATTTCCACCTAAAATGAACAGAATTGCAGCAACATTCAGTGCAGCATTGCAGCCAACAAGGTACGTTACTGGACCAACGTGTGTAACGAACAAAAAACGCTATAATAGTTTATAAACAGACGGATTTAGTACAGATATTTTATTCTACATGTATTTTACATTTCACCATAATAAATTACGAACATGTACAAATAACATTAAGTACAAGAGTTCAAAGGGCTAAAATTCATAACTGAGTTGCAGATGGATGAAAACAATTTAGATGAGAAAAACTTTAGATATTAGGTCACAAACTCACTACAGTATCGCGTCTCATGTAGACTATAAGATATGAGGACAAAAAGAAGTCAAAATACGAAAAAATGAAGCAATATGTTAGTGCAAATAACGATTAATGACCAACAAATACTACAGTATGGGCTATACTTCACGCATGTGCTCAGAAGTACTACCCAAGCCACAAGGTGCCATTAGATTTTCCCGAAGTTCCCTAACACAGTTGCAATGTCACGCTATCATAAAAACTGTTGGCGTTCTGCCATCAAGTCACTATCACTATTCCATAAATGCACTACAGCAGGGGGGTGACAGCAACAAATCTTACTTCCGTGAGGTGTGCTGAAGAAGAAAAATTCCGTAAAAGAATAAGGTGAAAACTGGTATAAATCTTGTGCTTGGGAGAGAGAGGCAGAAAGTCAACTAATTAATGCCCTGCTGAGAAGATCCCATGACGCTAAAGACTGCACCACACATGCAAACAAGACAATATTAATACCACTCCACACACCAGCAACATGGATCAGTAGGCCTACTACCAAAATCCCTGCCTTTAAAATGACAAACAACCATAATCATAACAAGTTGTGAGAAAACCGGTAACTGTTGATAATGCCACATAATTCAGTCAACCGAACAGTTCTCTACCACACAAATAGTTTCCATCCACTAAAATTCAGTAACACAGTTTGAAATAATTTCAGCCGACAGAACCATCACTAATTGGTCGCCGAGCACTGGCAGACATAGACAACCACATTATCACAGAGAGATGGAGCACATTAACGTTAATGGCTGATATGTTAGTGGAGATGATCACGCCTAAACACCGGCACAGCCCCGACGGTGACATTGACAAGAACCACAAATCATCCCAGTTTCTTTTAGCTGGCCAATGTGCTTGCTATTGCCACATTTTCAACACCTCCCTTTCCCCCAACCCTTCCCCCACTACTCTCAATTCTCTGCCCTCCTATGTTCCTGGGCCTTCCACTATCAGTCCAGTCGGGCAGTCTCTGCCAGCACTAACAGAACCTGTTATGAAACCTGCACATTTGAGAGACTTTTATCAATCGGAGTATCATTTCTACAACAAATGTGCTAATCAAGGTTTATAATGGCAGCCTAGCGCCAGGTAGGTAAGTCACCTGCAGGTTGACTGCCTGGAGACTGGGATCGGCGCCAGACCCTATGTTTGTAAACGGAGTGTGGAATCCCTTTACTTTTTATCTGTACCTTTTCCCCTTTCACAGTGGTACATGCGTGAGTCACCATCAGGGGCAGATGTGGCGACGTTTAGGCCACCTGCAATTCGGGTGCTTAACTGCCGGAAAGGCACATATTCCATAAATATTCTCACCACAAGGTGTTTCAGATATCAATTTTTCACTGAATCAGTTGGCAACTAATTTGTCACTGCAAGTGCAATGTTACAAAAAAGTATTTTCTACTGAATAAGTGGCTGAAATAGAACAGAAAAACTCAAATATGTGGAATATATATTTTTCCAGTAGTTAATAGCGCCTATTGTCAACAATGGACATACAACGGTGACGACAATGTTAACAGTTGCTGTTATCACAGATAATCAAAACTAACAGTGTACAGCTGTCTCGGCCTTGCTATCTATACATCTTCAGTGACATCTCGCTCAGACCTTGCTATCTAGCAGCCACAATCTCTCACCAGCGTTGGTTAAATTGATAGAACTGTTTCAAAGATAAGCCTTCTAATGTCGTTTCTTGTTTTGCAGTTTAGCTCAAACAAATGCATGAAATAACGTAATTCTATACGAATAGACTGGCTCTGATATTGATGCTTCACTACCAATATCTACTACAGATGGTTCATTTTTCGCAGTGCACATTATTCGCAGCAGGAGGATTCGTGCGAAGGATGACACAAAGAACACACAAAATATTGTGAGATACTATGGGTTTGTGCAAATCTGAAGGGAACTCACAATAGTCAAAGAAGCCACATCCCCAAATGCAACATAGCTCTCAGGGCCAATAGTGCATGTCCCGAATAAATTGCATGCAGCTTTTTGCATGCGTGGGAATTAGCACAAGTTGACACCAACTTCAGTAGCGTCGTGGCTTAGAGGCAACTGCCCCCCACCCCGTCCTAAATTTTAGCGTGCCGAAAAGCTTTCTTCTCATCTGAAAATTGTCTTCCAAAAATACCAAAATAGTTTGTGGCTGAAAATCTGCTATTTCGGCGGCAAAACTGAGATTTTCAGCACCCATCATCTCCTCGGTCGGAAATTTGCAGCTGTCTGTCTGTCGGAAATTGCAAATTAGTTTCTCAACCCACGACGCCGGCCGCTGCTAAAAGGCATTTCAAATCTCAAGGGGGTGGTGGGTGGCTGTGTGGCTGCTGTCATCTAGGTGGTGCAGAACGTGGCGGTGGCGAGCCTCGTGCTGCTGACGTTGATGATGACGACAGCTTTGTTGTCATCTTGCGGCCGATCGACAACTTGCGATGAAACGACGAATCTTCTACACACAGAAATCACAATGACGCCTGCGATTTGGTCACTCTTAATAGACATCACCAACGGACCTACCTTGCTGTTAATATAGAAATAATAATAATGATAATGTTGATTTATACACGGTGCCTAAAAGCAGAAAGTCCCCTGGTGCTGCAGCGTCAACTGAACAAGCGTGTTTTCAATAGTTTCCTGAAATGCGTGTTATCTTCTAATGCTTGCAGTGCGGCTGGTAAACAAATTGACACGTGGGCCAGTGCCCATTATAGGATCCATCTATCACCAAGCTGTGCCGGTACCACACACCTGAATGAGACAGGCTGCACAGTAATGGTTAACAAATTTCAATCAATCAATCATTTTATTTGTCCAAAAACATATTACACATAAGAAACTGCAATTAGACATTACACTGACAGGAACATCCAGGCATTAAGCTCTTACGGAAGTCCATAATAACAAACATAAGTACGAACACAATAACTAAGATTTAACACACATTAGATGATCATTTAGATCTATACTTAAAATGCTTTGCTTAAACTTATTCAAAGAAGTAAAATCGACACTGTCGGGCAAAGAATTCCAGACGTTAAAAATTCTTTGACTAAAAAATGTAGTTCTACAGTTATGGGTTAATTATGGTTTATACAACTTATACTGGTGACCACGAGTTCTAGTATAACTACTTAATTGAGAAGACTCAGACATGTTGACATTAACACACTCAAATACAATTTTGTAGCACCACATCAGATCCAAGTGCAGACGCCTTAGTTCCAGACATTGCAGTTCGAGCCTTTTTAACTTTTCCACATAACTGTAATTAGACAATCCAGGTAGCCTCTTTGTGAATTCATGCTGGACACTTTCCACTGCCTCAATATCTTGAATTAAAGATGGTAACCAGACAACAGTGCTATATTCTAGCAATGGTCTAACATATACTACACTGTGAGCCATAAAAACGTGCCACTTTACTTTTACCCATATCTTCGCCAATTATTGACCGATTTTCAAAATTCTTTCACTGGCACACTCTGCAGACAATTACAATAATGTGATTATTATTAGAGCTGTCACAGTTGACGCGTTAATTAACGTGCGTTAAAAAAATTAACGCGCGTTAAAAAAATTAACGCACATGCATAAATTTATTTCATTCAGTTACTAAATTCTGTGCAACAAGAGTTCGGATATTCCATTAAACTGCGGTTATATGACAATCGAATGAAATCAAGTAACTAAACTAGTTTTCGTTTCATCACTACTGTAAATAAACATTTACAACATCGGCAATATTGATAGTTACTTTATTAAAGTTTATTACATTTTTAAATCTTTATTTATTCACCAATCACAAATAAACAGACAGACAGACAGACAGACATCGATGTCTGTCTGTCTGTCTGTCTGTCTGTCTGTCTGTTTATTTGACATCATAGAGTCCATCACAAAATGATGGACAAGAGATGATATACAAAATAAAAATATTGTAATAGTTAAATAGTAAATAAATAGTCTAAATACGTTTAAAAAATAAAAATTATATCTTTTTAAAACTTTTTTTCATTTTTCTAACTTTCTATATTCTACAGGCGGGTCCCATAAACGTCTCGGGCCCGGGGTAATTTACCTCCTACTCTCCATCTGGATGGGACTGGGTGTGTTAATTTACGCATTAATTAATGCATTGAAAAAATTAACGCACTGCGTTAATGCATTAAAAAAATTAACGCCTTGACAGCTCTAATTATTATATATCCCACCAGACGGTAAATGCATTTCTACACTACCTTGTGAAATATAAATGCAAGCAAAAACTAATGCTAATAACAAAAATTTAGGTAAATGAAAAAAACGCTTCAGACCAACATTGCGATGAATGATTCGTATGACACTAGACTGTGTTAGACCCACAAAGTCTAACGTCATACAAACCATTAACTGCAATGTGGGTCTGAAGTATTTTTATTTCAATTTTAGCAAAATGTTTGTTTGTTATTATCATTATGTATGCATATTTCATTGATATTTCAGAAGGTAGTGTAGAGATGAATTTATGGTGTGGTGGGATCTATAATAATTACATTATCACAAATTGTCTGCTGAGTGCGCCAATGAAAGAAATTTGAAAATCTGTCAATAATTGGTGAAGATATGGACAAAAGTAAAGTGGCACGTTTTTTTGGCCCACCCTGTAGATATGCACGAAAAAGTAAATTTTAAAAAGTGTAAAGCTAAAAAGCAAAACAAAACAGCTGAACCAAAAGCAGCGCCGTTTGATCTTCTGACACTAAAAACCCAACCCTAGAACCAAACATTAAGTGGATCGGCAACAGTCAGCTGTGGAGATATTGGCATTTTAAATTTTCCATAATGCCACGTCAGTCATTAGTCATTAATATACGGTATACAATACCTATACTGATGTCATACATTTGTCACCTATGTTAGAAACACAGCGTGCATAATGCAAAAAACTAGCATACAACTTTTCAATTACCTACATATTTGAAACCATGTACTGAATTGTACAACAAAACGTTCTGACTGTAAAAATGACTAACAAACAGCAATAAATGCCTAAATCACATCCAGCCGCATCACTAATCTGAAAACATGCAAATTAGTTTAGCATTTGACTACCGACAATTAAAGCAGTAGTTCATGCATCTTTGCAAAAAACTCTATCACTATGTGGTCTGCAGCTGAAAGCACGATAACATTCAACAGTGAACAAGAAGTATAAATGTGTTTGCGTGCACACAACGAAGCAATAACATAAGACAATACACAAATGGTACAAGAGGGAGACATCAATGTCACGTGACAGCAGGTGTGCGTGACGTCATCATACAGTTCGTGACGTCACACTGATGTAGTGCGCTGTGCAGGTAATGCAATGAAACGTGCAATAACGCCAGTGTAGCTACTAGTATAATGTGATGGCTATAAATAAAATAACTATATCAACAACAGGTGCCCATGACGTCACCAAAACGTGCCATGACGTCACAGAAAAAGAGCAGCACACACAAAACACGGACAAAAGAAAGAAAGAGGCGGAGAGAAGCACAATGGTGATGCTATTCACATATCGTGCCTGCAATGAACGTGTCAGCACTGAACAAGTGCCCGTGAGCGACGTCAACAAAACGTAACGTGATGTCATAGAGAACGTGAATAAGCACACACGGAGAGACATAGAGAATGAAAGAAGCAGAGAGACGCACACTTGGGGACGGCAGAGTGCTGACCTGGCGCCATTCCGGCCGCCGATTTCTGCAGGACAAACTCAGAAGCTCGTCGCCATTTCAGCCTATATGCCGCTACACAGCCGCAGAGCCAAGCCAAGCCGATCAGTAACGTTGAAGATGTCTACAGCTACCTATCTCAGAGCTACGCAGCGTCACCTGCCATAGGATATCATACTGACACAGGTGAAATCACCCTGACCAGACAGGCCAGTGCTTGATTTACCTATCTTGGAGGGATAAAAGGCTGAGTTGGTCTGGGTAGTGGGAAGATATCGCAGAGAGTCAACACTGAACAATCTACCACTAAATGGTAAAAAGAATGTGTACACAACGACTACTAACACTAACAACAATTAACCTACATAATAAACAAAATCCTACAGGGAAATGCAAACAATCAGCAAGATGTGCTAAGATCAACTTAATTCAGTCACAAATATAACCAGAAACCAGACAGCTAGAGCAGACTGCTAGTTAACTATGTATGCCTTCGCCCAAATAAATCACAGCCTTTGACCTTGAGATCCTAAAAAACCTTTCAAGTTCACATTTGTCCCATGACATTCCAGTGGCAAAAGCTTTTCGTGCTGAAAATCGATCTGTACCGTCAAATTATTGCATAACATATATAACAGACAAACGCAGAGATCACATGATGCACCTCTCAAGGCAAGACGGCTCAAAGCGCAGACAAAAACAGATCTGGAAAGATAAACTGTCAGTTAGCGTTGTAAAGCAGATGTCACACATTCAAAAAATTGGGAAATCTTGCTGGCGTAATTCGGTATATGGCCTGATAAGAATGGACGATATCACTGATTGTATGACATCGGTTTTAGTTGCACAAACTCTGACGAGCTAAGATGGATACAAATACTAAGTAAGCCTTTGCTGGCTCTGCAAACACAATACAAGGAACGTTCGGCTAGAAATGCAACGATATCATATGTTAAAAGTAGGTAGCTAGAGGCGTCCACCTACCCTCAAACGCCAGGAAGCAACATTCCGTCCTGTGGCACCAATCCTTTCCCCCTCCTATCCATCCAGAGCCTTTGATCTCCTTCCATCCCTCTTTGTTCCCCTCCCCTTCCCCACTCTTTCCCCCACAAAAATCCAACCAGGGAGTCTGAGGAAGCTCACCCACTGCTGAGAACGCACTTTTACACATTTCGAGCTCTCAAAACACATTCTGGGTCGTTTATGCGCAGTGCGAATGACTATATTTTGTTGATTCGTCAAGTGAAAAATCTTCCCCGGCAGTCAGACTCCCTCCAAATTTTTCCAGCTTCACTCAACTGTTTCAACCCACCCGTCAAAGGAGTGGACGCCCCTGCACTAACAACGAACTAATCATAGGGAGCAACAAAAATCACAAGTTGACTTGACATACCGATGAAATATACGAAGGTCATAAACAGGCTTCATGCAAACATCTTAACAACAACATGCTCAGTTCATCAAGTCATTGCCAATGCTGTCATCTTTCGATCAGTAGTTCATCAGTCTCTACCATGCCACTTCAATCAAGCTAACGGCATTAATCGTTAAAAGCGGAACGGGTGTATAGCTCTGTACGGGAAACCCACCTCAGTGCCATATGGGACCACACAGCGTTACCCACCACCTGACCCAAGTGAACGCACCCTGCTGTAACCCTGGCCAACCAGGCCAATACTCGATTTACCTACCGTGGAGGGATGGAAAACAGAGTTTAGGTAAGGCCCAGAGTTTTCTATGGGCTGCGGAATTTCGAGCCAAGACACGGAATTTGCCTTTTTCTGCGGAATTTTGACACTGCCGCGGAATTTTGCAGAAGTTAAGAAATGACCGATGATTAGTATGATCGTCAGCTTGATAACGTAATTAGACTAACTATATCACGGAGAAAAATAAAACTGAACTGCCTAAAACTGCGTCCCTACTAATAATTACCATCGTATGCCGCACAATTGTAAATAAACACAATGCGACTAATTGACAAATTGCACTTTGAAAGAAAAATCAATAATTTTCTTTGTATGTTGCTAACATAACTGAGCGCCATGCCAGCCTCCAAAAACTGAAGTTTTTTTAACAGAATAAAGCTTAGTTTATGCACAAACGAAAGGCCACGGTAAGCTGTGGAATTTGGACAATTTTGCCACGGTAAGCCATGGAATTTTGTGAACTGGCCTCCAAAATTTGGCAAAATTTTCCGCGGAAAACTGTGGGCCTTAGGTATAGGCCTATATCAAAATGGTTTACGTGTCCACAGACAGTCACCCATCCAGGTAATACCCACTTGATAATGACCTGAACGAGAGCTGAACTCGAGACCTTTTAATCATAAGTCCAGCATCATAACCACTACGCCACCAAGACACTTAATTAGTCATCAGACATTAGTTAATTAACTGTGAGACAATTACATGACATTACACGTGCTTAAAATAACATCATGCAACATGCAGACTGGCTGTTAGGACAGTATAATTGACCATGCTGAGAGATCGATCAACCCCCAATTCACGATTTCATCCCAGGGACATTTTGACAGAATCGACTGGGAATTCACCATTAGAAAATAATTCTTCTGTAAAAGCTGCAAAAGCTGATAAAAAACACTTTCATCAGTTAACACTGATTTAACATAGAAAAATATGACACATAAAATGTCTATCCGATTGTTAAATGTCTATCCATGAATTTTCTGTGAAGCCAGGTATGTTTTCAAAAAGCGCTGACAATATTTTGTGTTTCTCTCTATCCTTAATTTTCTACCAATTATGCATCATTTTAAAAATTTTTAACGCCCAAGGAAATGTCAGGTTTTCCAGCTGTGAATGAGGGTTGGTCGGCAAGACTGGTAGGTAAGTGTTCTAAGACCATGCTGACATTCTATCAGAAATGGCTCACCGCCGGGTCCAGCCCAGCCCGGGGTGGACAGACAGACATCATATCACAGCCAGCGTGAATTCAATACTAGACGTCTGCTGAAGTCATTCGTTTGCGCAGGCTGCCGAGCGGCATTGGCCAGGGCAAATAGTTCCGCTCTGTTCAACACGACCCAGGCAGAGCAAAGTATGTAAAGTGTCTCTACAGATGTCGGATTGATACATATAACTGGGTCACAGTCAACAGTAATGTATGCATCTGTGTTGCGCAAAATGTGACATAAACAACTGGAGTAATGCATGTATTGTAAAGATAAGACAGATGTTAGACTGACAATAATTGACAAAAAAATGCTCGGGCAACATATGTTGTTGTTGCTAAAATGTTCACTGCTGCAAACTTTAATGCCGTGTCTCCGCAATCTCAAAGTCATCAGATCACTTGTGTTCCTTGCTTACTGTTAAGTCTGTAGCAACCGTCTCTACCTCGAGATTGGCTACATAGTGTACGATGATGCCGCACAAATTAACATAATGTGAAGACAAGACTCAGCAGAGATTGTGACTGGCGACGTCATCGCATAAAGTAACATAGTGAAACTCTGCGAATGTACATGGTGACTTGTGAACAGGTGTGTGTCATCTGCGATAACCACACAACTGTTCATCAAAAGTGTGATGACAAAAACTGACAAATTCTAAGCAATCAGTTAATCATCAATCAGGAAACCAACGCTTATACAAAGTGACCAACAGTTATGAGCCTAGAGATCAAAACCTAACTAAACCCAAACAAAATTCTACAGTTACAGTAATAATGAACAGTCAGCAACATCATGGCCAGAACACATCAAATGATACCTGACTAAATATTGTAGCTGACTAATTTAGATACTGACCACCACCAAAACACTGTCACAGTGAAGAAAAAAAAACAAAATCAAAAAGGTGCTTTGACACTGTGTACTGATGCCGGCATACGAGCAGATAACAGCAACAATGGCTACAGCTAGTTATATGATCTAATTACTACACTACAAAAAAGACGTCTTTAAATAAACTCATGAGTTAAAATGGTAACTAAAAAATTATGCACATTCATCAGAATACAGCCTTTGATTAAATTGTTTGTTGACAGTTTCGGCAACTGAGATGAGAAGTCCTCCCAACTTCGTTATACCTATGACTACTTACTGTCTGCCGTAGCGACACCTGGTGGACAGTCGTTCCAAAAAAGGCAACAGCGGTTGCCACCAAAACGCGAACAAATAACATAACTAAAGGTTGTATTCTGATGAATTTAAATAACTGATTAAAAATGGGAAATGCTGTACAAAATACTGACCTAAAAATGCTCTACCACAAATAGACTACAGCAAGAGTAACAGCACAGGATGAAGATGACGACAGTGTAAAAAGTTCTACGACTTGTGGCTATCTGCAAACTATCCACAACATAATTATTAAGAAATGTCTACAAAGTTTATTTATGGAGAAAATGAGCAGAATTTTACCTTTAGTGGCCTTCTGCAGTGGCTCGACTTTGTCACTAAGTGATGGCATAAGCAGGTTGTGCGCATCTCCTGATAAACCAGCATTGACCACCCACATTAGTCACATTCTTATTACCCACATTATTAGATGAAATCACTCTAGTGCAAGCAACTCTCTATTCATGTACATTTCTCTGTAGCATGGTCTGTATGTATGTTGTTTTTCACATTCATGCCCTTGCTTAAATCGTTCTACGGATTTTGATGCTATATGGCAAATTTTGACAACATTTTACATAATCCAAGGAAAAAAACGAGCTCATTAAAGATAACAATCTGTCGGTGAGCAACAGCTGAAGACGCTTGTAAGAGTGCATATCTCCGCCAAGTGAAGTAATTTAAACATTACAGCTACTACTACACCTACAGCTACTATTACACCTACAACTACAACTAATAAGGTGTGCAGACATCAGGACGTCTTGCCGGTCCTGATGTCTGCTTGTGTATGACATGTGGAGATGATGATGAGTCATCATGTACATACACACAGAATGATCAATCCCTTAATCTCCTCCAATGTTCACTATGTTCACATTGGCGGAGATAATTAATCACAGGCAGTATGCATTCCCTCTGTCTGCCTGTCTGTGTGTCCGACTGTCCTACGCAGGTTGCTAACTTGAAAACAAAACAAAATTCGCATAATGTCTCTAAAGCAAGAATAACACAAGTGGGCAAGCACTGACAATGTACTGCTTGTATCTAGTAGAAAAAGACACTTCTCTCATTAACGTCATTAATGATGGCCACCACTGCCAATGTATGTAGAGCACCTACCTGGTAAACTGGCGGGCGAGAAGACTTGTGCTGAGAACGACTCAAAGATGCTTGGCTGTTTGTGTTGTTGTACAATGGACTCCACATACCGAACCCGTTCCTCATAGCTACACCAGTCAATGCTCAGGAAAATATTCACCACTATCAACATGCAGTAACTTATTAGCCAGATTACATGACTTTTCTAACAAAGTTATGCAAATGCTTTGCAGTTAAAAATAACAGATTTTCCCAGCCAAAATGCATTCGCAGACATCTCCGACATTCCATCAATTTCCTGACTTTTCCCTGTCAGCCGTCGAACGCCAAGGTTTTCCGAGTTTTTGAGCGAAATAGTCGCACAATCTAAATAAATTAATTTACAACTTTGTATGCAACAAGAACACTTACACAAAGTAAAAAACAAACAGAAAAAAAAAATTTCAATGTGGCAATATCCAAACAATAACAAAAAAACAGAAAAAGAAAACGCCAAAAAAAGAAGAAAATGATGATGATAAAGCTGATGATGACATAGTATGAGTAGCAGTTGCTGGTAAGGATACAAAGTCTGATAGTACGGCTTAAGCGTTCTGATCATGTTGCCAGCATTGATGGCAGTCTCACGCACGAGACCCGGCAGAGAGACAAAGTCGACGATCGCACCGTCAAACAACGGACCAAACAGCGGGACCTAACAACACAACAGTTTATACAACATCAAGGCTAAAACAGATACTTGGAAAAATTTTTTCAGGTTTCAGAGTTCAAAAGAGACTGGACAAAAATTTCTACCCGAAAGAACATTCTACTTACCATTCTCGTTATCACATCACTTTTGTTGAATAAAGGATGTATCATTAAAAACTCAGAAATCAGCATTAAAACACGAAAAAAAGTTAAGTATGACTTGCACTAAAAATTGCGCAGGCAATAAAAATCATTAAAAAACCTAAAACCAATTTATCAGCCCTGTACAACTCCGAAAAAATGACACATGTAATAAGATGCTGACTAGAACCCAACCACGAGCGATTCAAATTTTACGATACAACAAAAGCAATGGTCAATCACAAATAGACACAAACACATCGAATGAGATAAAAAAAAAAGACTGGTACTAAAACTTGTTAAATAATAAATAACCTTTTCGGTTTTTTTCGAAATCACACAAAGACAATCGAGCAAACAAACCAATGAAACAATAAACTAGTTATCACATTATCTCTATTAATCAAAAGTGGCAGCAAAAAACAATGAAATAGTAAGTGTACGGAGACAGACCTCAGGTCGGCGGATGATCTGAATGCGGTAGAGTGAAGCATCGTGCAGCGGATAAATGACAATCAGCACATCACCAAACTCGGTGGGTATAATTCCACGATGATAGTCACGCGAGTGCTCCGACCAGATTATGTGAACCTCATCATTACCTAGGTGCTTCACCTGCAACGACACAGAATGCACAGGTGAATACTAACAAAAATAACAACAATACAATTTGTAAAGCTCCATAATGCCCTAAAATACTGCTGCTGCAATCCCAAGAACACGAATCCTCAGATCCCGACCAAATATTTAATCAAGTACCATATTTTGTTAAAATATTCTGACTTAATATTTCTTTAGCTACAACTGGTAAAAATTTTGTGTAAACTGATCATCATTTCAGCGAAGTTTGAAAAAACAGAGCTGACAAATTAACGCATTAAATAACGCATTAATGCATTAATAAATTAACAACTAGTAGCAGTAGTGCGTGCCTTGCGCAGTTGGTCGGAAGGCAGCTGAGTAGATACGTGAAAGATGACTTCACGTGTGGACGTAGCATAGTATGGCGTAGTGCTGGTCTGACTGCGCTGTAAGCCACCCAGAAACCCGAGGTGACTGTCCACATTCACCTGTCATCAAAGCAACACCAATAGATCATGCCAGATTACAGGCCACGTAAGTGAGAGAACACGGTTTTAAGTCGCACTCAATTATAAGTCAATTTAAAGATGGCTGGTCACCCAGGCACTGATACGAACAACAAAATTTAACAGCAAAAAAAATAGAACTGATTAACAAAAAACTCACATGTGCATAATCTAACTGCAGCAATACAAACTAAATCCCTGGTTACCTCCAGTGCCTGCTCAATAGTGTCCTCTGCATAATGAGCTTATGTCTACGCAGGTTCTGGTGCTATGTAAATAACTCAATTACTAATACATAAGCCATGGCATGTCAAAAAGTGCACAATGACAACGTCTACAGCAATTTGCTAAGGTTCCCAAAAATGACAACCAAATTACAGAGACAAAACATTTGTGAGATGAGCAATAAAGAAGTAAAGTTTTACCGTCCAGCCGAGGGCAGCTACAAACTCATCGAAAAGTGGAGAGCCGGCGTTATTAGCGAGAATACTGGTCTTATCTTCCTGACCGTCAGCCACGTAGATAACTGCCACTTTGTGCGTGTCACGACTAGACACAGATACAGACACAGAAAAACATACAGACACCGACTGTCAGCCAGAGTGCCAGACACACAGACGAACGGAGAAATTAGTTACAGAAAAAATATACAGACACAGAGAGAATGTACAAACAGTCTGATTTACAGCATGTGGCTTAGCAGTGAAACGGTGCGTGCTAAGTCTGAATACTTGGCCGGGCCTGGCTTCAACCCTGGAAATTACCAAATAATTTGCTACGACGTTATTAGTAAGCATGCTTCAAAATTAATTAATTTTACCTACAGGTAAGAAGATTCAAAAAACTACACTCATGACCGTCCATAACTTGTACCTTTAAAGCCTTTAAAGCCACATTATTATAAAACTTTTCAATTAACGTGATATGACAAACAAAATGTCATTACGAGCTTATGCAAAACTAACCATCGTTGGCCGTCAAGATGCTTTAAATCTCTCAGCAGACTTTCACTCTTATGCAGCAGGTCAAAATGCTTCCTACAACAACAACAACAACAACTACAACTGCTGGTAGTACTAGTAATACAAGTACAACTATTACATCATCAACATTGATGCTCAGATTGTACACATAAGGAGACCGGCAAAACCCAGCAATACTGGTCTGAATGTAAAAAGGCAAACACATTTTCAAAAACTTGAAACAGTGACTACACGTACCTATGATAACTACATGAACATTACTGAAAGACAGCACATGCATAGAAGACAAGACTGTATACACCTGCAAACTTTCATTAGGGGTCATCCAAATAGGACGTCACACAGTTTTGAGGAAAACTTAACCCCCCCTTCATCACATTTTGTTACACTTGTCTTGAACCCCCATCAAATATGATGTCACAAAACGTATACCCCCTCCCCCAACAGTCTGTAGTGTAGTCTTCAGAGATGATTTTCAGTGTATCTAAGATATATAACAAGAAATCTGCGCTAATGCTCATGAGACGCACGAGAGCCTATAGCACTTCCTGTTCGCAAGTAATCTTGGTCTATCTCTATCCATTCCGTCGTAATTCACTTTTTTGCAGACAAAAATCGCCAAAGAACACTAAAAACCAATATTTTTAGGGTTCAAGGTCATTTAAGGTCTTCGATGTTGACATTTCTAAGAAGCTCATCGCTAGTGCTTGTTATGATAAGCAGCATGTCTGTGCATATCTGCAACTATTTTCATGCTAAACAAGCCAACAACAGATAAATAACCACTTTTTAGAAGGGTACCCCTCTTTGATACTCGCACAACCCTCCTTGAACGTAGAGGGTTCGGACTTGGACTGCTAAAATCTATATTCAATGCTGAAAATTTCATATGCAGGTTGTTTTGGCCATTTTGGCGCAATTCACTTTTGAAATGCGTGTTGAAATCGCGAAAAATTCACTAAAACCTGCTATTTTGGGAATTCAAGGTCATTCAAGGTCATCGACGTTGACATTTCTAAGAAGCTCGACGCCTGTGCTTGTTATGATAAGCAGCATGTCTGTGCCTATCTGCAACCATTTTCACGTTAGACGAGCCTATAGTGGTAAAATAACGCTTTCTAAGCGGGGTGCCCCTCTTTTGCCCCTAGTTCGAGGGGATCCCCTTTACTTAGCGGGATGAAATTTTGTTACAAAATCGAGACAATAGGCTATCATATGGTGAAAACCCGAAATCTCTATCTCACCTGGTTTTGGATTGGTACCGGGTCGTGATGGACGGCCAGACGAACAGACAGACAGAATTACCGTGGCTAATACGCGCGTAAAAATTATATTAGTTATCAAAATTGTCCACTGCCTAGTTAATGCAGAAAATCGTATGAAATCAAGGATAGCGTTTTGAAATGTTTCTAGGCCTACTCATCCTGTCACATCCGATGAGTTGGAGACGTGAATTTGGCTGTCTATTGTGCCTTTCCACAGATGTGATATGTGTGACGTCACGCTATCTTCAACCCCCTCCCCTACATCACACGTTGTCACAATAATGTGAACCCCCCTCGAAGCGTAACGTCATTTATGGATGACCCCTTAAATCCAATTATCAGCGTTCATAAAAATTCAACAGTTAACGAGACGAGACAAAAATATGTATAAACATATTATCAGGCCTACAATTATTATAATAATATTATTATATATTATTATTATTATCATAACAGCAAGTGAGGAGTAGTTAAAAGTTTAGCGCTGGCTGACTGACCGACCGTTTTTCCCAGGTCATGTATCCCAAGTGACTGAGAAACAGCCGACAGAGATGAAATGCAACGTTCGAACTGCGGGTTTCAGTCGGCAGCAATGGTGAAGCCATCATGCTGTCAAACAGGCAGGCAAACAACATTCGCTCACTGAACATAATAAGCTGTTTAAACAAACCTATGTTTACTGACTTACAATTCCTGCCTGCCACAGCTAGAGGCTGCCACAGCTAAGGCCCACGATAGCTATGTACCTGTGTAGTGACCGTTGTCAAACTGAAACTGGCCTAACCCTGAATTACTGACCCTAAACCTAACCCTACTCACCCTAACCAAACACTTAGCAACCAAGATGAAGTTACTAAAATGATGACAACCCAAATAGCTATGGGGGCCCTTAGCTATGGCAGCCTGCAGCCCCTAGATATGGCAAACCATTACAATGATGTAACGGTTTACTCTGGCAGTACACATCACACCACAGATGAAAACGACATTCACACTGTTGTTGCCACTTAACTACAGCATCCTTGTGAGTCAGAAATATTTTGCATCTTTTTGCGCTCAAAATGTTTTCCATAGGTATACATGGACACTTTTGCACCCTTGTAATGATTTGCGATGTCATGGCATGTCGGAAATTAGCAGTGTAATTATTACTATTATAATTTGTAAAACAGATGTGAGGCTAGTTGCCTAGTGTGTGAAATGCATTGCCTTGTAGACTATCCAAGAGAGCCATTTCTTTCAATTGACACTTTTAATGACATTTGAAACACTTCCTGCTTGCTGTTCACTAATCTGAACGATGCTACAGCACATAAAACCTTACTGTGCCCCTGCACTGTATAAATTAACTGCATATTGTATCATATTGTACAATAATTATCACAGTACTAGCAGAACCTGGTGTCGGCGAAGTGCTGAGCAAGACAATGAAGCTCTTGTTCATGCTGAGCCAGCAGCAGTTGCAGCAGCTGGTCCTCAGTCTGGTCCGGCAGCTGACTGTGGAATGGTGCATTGAGAGGCGTGGATGGATGTAGCAGACACTCGGGACTTGTCTGTCCAACGTACTGCAGCGTCTGAGACAACACAGCGATACACGTAGCAATAGTTCATCATTGCTGCAAAAATAAGTATAATATCATGATAATGTTAATAATAATAATCAATAATTGAGACCTTGGGAGTTTTCAACGCATCCTGGCTGATCTTAAAAGAAAAATCTCAATTAATATTGGCGAGGCTAGAGAAACTAGCTTTTTATTTCAGAAGATTTCTGTTTTGGTGCAACGCTTCAATGCTGTTTTGTTGCACAACAGTTTGCCGGCCGCTGACTGCACGAACTGACGATCGTACCCACTTTTGCATTGCGTAGTTAATAATAAAGCTCCCTAAAAAAATTAACAATATAATATTACAAAAATATAGCAGATACTCCGGACTTGTCTCTCCCACGTACTGCAGTGTCTGACATCATAGAAATACACGTAGCAATAGTTCATCATTGCTGTAATAATAGATAATAATATAATATAATAATCATGTAATAACAGATGAATGTAGCAGACATTCGGAACTAGTATAACTAAAGTACTGCAAGATTTGATGCATACCACACAAAACAACGCAACAGTATTAATAACAGTATTAGAGAAACAGAACCTTTGTATCGCATTGCATTAAAAGCAGAGAAAACCTAGGCTAAAAGAAAAACTGATAACTTGATGTCACATGACAAAAGTCTGTAAGTCTGAATGGACTGTTGCAAACAAAAACTGGATCAAATTTCAATCAAAAATTGAGTACAAAAACTTTGTTTCGTGTTTCTTTGTGTCATATGCATTACCAACCAAGTCCACTGCAATGCGCACTGTCAAAAGTTTTTGTACAAGTTTCATGTGTGTCACGAGAATGATAAAATAAACTTGCACAGTGTGTTGGAAGCATTCAGGATTAACTCCAAGACAGCATCGAAAGATTCATGCCTGTGTATCAGGCGTTTGACACAGCGGACGTGTGCAAGTTTCTTGTACAATTACACGTCAGTGTGTCGTGATCATTACTACATACCAGGTCGAGTGCATCGTCAGTATCACTGGCAGCAGCAGCAGCAACAGTAGTTGTGCCATCCGCCATCAGTAGTGTCTGTGAAGCCATCACGTCATTGTGATGAAGTGTGCTGGTTTCGGCAGCTAGGAGATCAGCATCTTCCACTATCCTCAGTGACGGCGTCGGCTCTACAAAGCACAACCATGCAGTATGCTGTTTACCATGTTATGTCATTATAGGACGTAAGCATAGCATAGTAGAGGTGTCTGTGTGTGTCAGAATTTCACAGTACTGCATTACATCACAAGAAATACTTTAGATTGTAACCAATCTGATGTATATGCTGCACACATTAATCGCCAATACTACTACTACTACTACTACTACGACTACCACCAATACAGTACTACTACTGCTACAACTAAAAATAAAAGTCTGAAACATATGTTTTATACAAGCCGAGTTATAGCAAATTAATTTTGTCTCAAAGCAACAAGGGTTGGTCAGGGTAAAATTTGGTTGGCAGCATTCGACGGCCCAACCCCGAACTCCCCATTAGACACAATGATCTTACAGATATCTCTTACAGAAGCCGAGTTATAGCCCATTTTGTCCCAAATTTTGTTGCCATGGCAACAAGGGTCAGTTGGGCATAAATAATGGCATAGTTAGATTAGCCGATCCCTACAACTCCACCATAGAACCAAACCAGAAGTGGATGGAATAATCGATTGCTGAAATATGGCCATTTGAAGTTCTTCCATGAAGGCTCGTCCAGGAACAGAGGTCAGTCGGTCATCGGTTGGTCAGTCGATCGTCAATATTACGCTGATGTCATATTCTCCTCTTCGCTACGTTAAGAGCGTATCATACGTGGAGTAAAAATGACGCTAAAACCACAAAATCTTTGCTCTCAGCTCCATGAAAAACTCTAAGCTTCATCTGCTACTGAGCAAAAACTACTAGGAAAATATTACCTGGAAAAGACAGATGCATTAATATGATAGGTGTTCACAACAGATGTATGACAAAATTCTAGACCGTCACTTGCAGTAGAAAACTGAATTTTACCCTATCACAAACGACAGCCCTAGATGACCATTTCCGAAAATGAAACCATTCATGACTAATACAATTTATCGTTGGCTTGCACCACTTTAAGCCCTGGTTAGTTATCTCAGCCATTCCTATACGTTTAACATCTGGGTCTTGTCAGTTCTAACCTAGCATCAATTTCCATTTCTGACATTTCATTGCCGTTTGAAACTTATGCATATGCGATCGCATATTTTGCCAAAACCTGCATATCACATATTTTTCGCATATAATGGCATTTTCAGAATTGCATATGCGAAAATTATGCCGCATATGCAAAAATTCGCATATATTGGCATATATGCCACATATATTGGCACATATGCCGCATATTTCAGCATGTGCGATCATATTTTTCAGCATTTTCCTTGTCCAACATTGTTTCAAGACTGCTAAATATTTTGGCCGCAAACGCTTACCGGTATTTACAGTTAGACGTTGAAAAAAACTGAAGTCAAAAATGTCAAAACTGTGCAGAACAGGTCTATTAATGATCATGATTATGATTCTCCGTCACTCGAATTTGCACGTGCCGGAAATATGATATGCAGCATATATGGTGCATATATGCGCCACATATTTTGCCAAATTCAGCATATTTTTCCACATAATTTGCCTCTAAACGTTCCGCATATTTTAAGGAAATTCTCCACTATAAACCAGCATTCCTATACAATAAGATCCTGCAGTCAACAAATGGATCATACCAGCAGGATAAGATCCGGAGCGGCAGTTGGGAGGTCCATAAAGAATCTGAGAGTCCCAGCAGTGTTTGCCAGATGAATCACGAATAATAACCCGACAAAGCTTGTCAACTGATGTCAGGTCCAACCCGAGCTCATCCCCAGCCTACACAACAGTCAACACTCACCATCATAATGTTACTGTACAGGGTTAACCATCACCAAACTGCAACTGTCACCATCTCCAGGCTTTTGAAATGAAAGATATTAATCATAAGATGGCAACATAGAATCAAAAAAAGACTGGGTATAAGAATCAATATCATGCAGAGAATGATGCAGACGAAACTGAACTTCTTTGGTCACATATGCCGAACAACAGTGACAGGCTGATTAAGCAAGTTGTTTTCGACATAACAAATAGCAAAAACAAGAGAAGAAGACCAAAAACACAAGAAATTTGAACTAATGCTCACAAGACATGCGAAAGCCTATAGCAGCTCCTGCTCGCAAACTGTCAGTCTATTTCCAGCCATTTTGCCGCAGTTCATTCTTGGAGTGTGTGCTGCAACTGAAGATCGCAAAAATCAACAAAACCCCCTTATTTTAGAAGTTCAGGGTCTTTCGATGTTGACATGACTAAAAAGCTCATCACTAGTGCTTGTTGTGATATGCAGCATGCCCATGCCTATCTGCAACCATTTTCACGAAAGACTGGTCAACAATAATAAAATAACAACTTTTAAAAGGGTACCGATCTTTGATGCCCTTGTGCACAGGTTTCCTTAAACCCAGAAAATCGAAACATGAACCGTCAAAATCTAAGATCAATGCTAAAAATTTCATATGCAGCTTCTCCATGTCTATCTCAATTGATTTTGGTGCAATTCGCTCATGAAATGTCTCACAGCCCGAAATTGCCAAAAAAATCCATTAAAAACCTCTATATACAGCATTAACGTCTGCAGAGACCAAACCAGAACAATGAGCTGACTTAAAATGCCGGGGACATACCGTGACAGGAAGCTCTATGACTGTTACCAGAGTAACGTTGTTTAGCACAAAGAACTGCAACACACAACAGCCTCACTTGCACTATCACAACTACAACTAAACAACAACAACTACAACAACAAATACACATAGCAACAACTATTACACAAAATACCGAGAGGACAGTTATAAACTATCTACATTTTCTAGCACTAATCCAACACCAATGGTTCAATATCTACAGGGTGGGCCCAAAAAAACTGGACCTGTCTGAGCGTTGATAACTCAGCAATGGTTACTCGAAGAAAGGCGTGTGATATGTCAAAAGTTTTAGAATGTTGTAGACAAAGAGGGCCGAACTTGCATAGCAAATCATTTAAATATTCTTTGTTAATTTTGCTTAAATCTTCATTACCCTTGAAATCAGGCATTTGCCTGCATTCCCATGTGCCCGAGTTCACTGAACTCAAAAACTCACTGCCAAAAAGTCCAGATTCAAATTCTGTGAATTATTCAGTGTGTGGGCATTGCAACAGATAGCATGGTCACAAAATTTCAGTAACTGACCAGCTAAAACATGTGCTAATCGAATGCTGGGCTCAGCTGATCCTGAATACATTAACTCCAGCGATCGATCAGCTGCTTAAAAAGACAGATGATGGCTATGAATGCAAAAGCTGGGCAACTGCCTATGTCGAATTTCATCTAAACTCAAACTTTAACCATTTTTTACTTTACGAAAGTAATAATCAAACATCTGACTAAGTGACCAACCGACCTGTATGTTGTCGGCAGTGATAAGTACTTTCTGCCTAGCAATGTCATCCGTAACATCAGAATACTGATCGCTATGCTCTGTGACAACGCTGTTCATTTGAGCTGCTCCTCCGCTGCCCATTGGAAAGTGACCAACATGCTTCATCAGATGCATTAATGCCTACAATATGACAACAAACTTCATCTCAATAATATTCGACTAAAGGCTCATTCCATTACAGAAAAAGTCATCTTCAAAACAGCCCCGCCTGACTAGCATGCTTTGCTCGAAGTACAATGTGGCGTTGCATCACCCGATGATTCATCGATGAATAAGGTAAGCGAACATAAACGAATCGTAATTAACACTTCGTTATAAAAAATAAACGCAGGGCAATTTAGTATTAATTACTAACGAATCGAAGCGATAAACGAACAATATGGTGGTCGTTCACCAGTGAGGAGATCGCAATGCATGCTAGTCAGGTGGGGCCGTGTCGAAGACGTTGAGTTTGGCTGGCGGCCCTACCCCTGTGGCTGGCCCTGAGCCGGCAGTGAGCTGCAGACACAGCTCAGTCACGTGGGCAGTAAGCCACACCTCTCGGTAGTTAGGCTAGTAGCAAATTATACTACTTGGTGACAGAGGCACATGTGTGTAAACAACTTGCCCAGGGTTGTTACCCCGGCAGTTGACTGGCCGCGCCAGGAGTCGAACCAGCGACCATTCGACTGTAAATCCAACGCCCTAACCACTGAGTCACCAAGCCATTTTAAAGACAGAGTGCAACAAGTGAGTGAGTAGGGTTTAATGTAACGCCTGACACAGCATAGGTCATTTTCGGGACGGCCTTTGCAGGCAAAATTGCACATACACATAATAATGGAACAAAAAGTTTAACCTTTACAGAAAGTTGGCAACAAAGCCCGGCAAACTCACAGTACGAGCGGCCAGCTTGACAGCAACAATGCTCTGATCAGATGATGCCAGCTTGTCAGCCAGTGCAGGATGACGTCCACTCTGTGATGGTGCCACCAACGACACTAGATCACATCAAATCAGATCAAGTTCACAGCAGACCAAGCACTTGATCGAAGCAGCTTAAAGTTGAACCAGGACTCAGAAAATGTATAACAAATACAAAAACACAATCATTAAATCAAAATTACAACAATGTACAGGCAAAGCATAATTTTTGATTTAATAAGATCACAGACAAACTACATACTAAAAAAGCGAATAAAAACCAGCAGAGAAAAACACAAAAATGACAGCACACAAAAATGAAATAAAGTCTCTTAAATGCAACCAGATAAAAATATCACTGGACATGCAGCAGGTTATCTCATATAAATTACCAGATAACTGATAATTACTGAGGCAAAGTAAGAATAAACAAATGAATGGTAAGACCTGGTGCGTGTGCCGACATGCTGCTGTCACGTAGTGTCGATGTTGTCGTGACACTGTCAGTGTCATTGTCGGCAGTGCTGACACTGACATTAGTGCTACTGGTAACATTCGGGTCAGTGGAATGAACTGAAGACAGTCTTGATGATGATGAAGACCTTACCGACTCCACCTCGCCAGTTATCAACAGCGTCAACACCTGATGGCAACAGTACGACAGCAACATGGCAAATATCTGTTGCTGATGAAAATAAAATAATTTCATACGCAATGCATTTCTTCAGACTCTTCCTCAGTGTTCGTGTAAACGTGTGCTAAAAATAATCCCTAAATTTGTTGGCAATATTTCATTATGTGATGAAATAAATATCTAAGTAGCATTCTGAAGGACTCTGTAAATTGTAGTGAGGATGTTTTGTCAATCAACTGCAGATATGATGTTTTGCCAGTCTCTCCTCCAGTACATGTCTTCATCTTCCAAATATAGCGCAGATCCTTATGAAAATATCACACTTCTATAATGCATAAACATCTCACTTAAATGGGGTTAAAAACAAGTCATTTTTGTTTTAAAAAATCAAATCTGGTTTGTTGGTTTTCTTTTATCAATAGACATCTATAGAAATATGTTATCTCACATAGACAGCAAGCTTTTTTAACCCAACTGAGTGCATTTTGGGGTTTGGGGTTGCTTCAGAGTTTTCCTGAATTATCTACGTTAGATGTGAAAATCCAAAAAAAGGTTATCAACTTCTATTTTCAATTTTTCTAAATAAATTATGTCACTATTTTCACTGGGCAAATTTTTCACTTGCAAACAACTAAAAACTCTGCCAATCGCGATAAATGCCTAACACTGAATACTGGCACGTTGTGACTTTTTGTTTAATCAGTGCCAGCTGCAAGTATTCGTACCTACCTAGCGACCTACAAAGTTTACCAAGATCTAACAAAAGATCGGTTGGCGCAAAACAAAGCAATACATACGCTGAAGACTTGGTGTAGAAGCAGCGGCTGATGCGCGAGTGAAGAGGACGAGGTACCAGCTGACGTTGTCAATAGCGACACTGGTAAATGCAGACACCACTCCAGCAGACAGAATATCACCGTCACTAGCACCTACAACATGGTCAAGAGTGCTGAATAAACCAACACTACGTGCCACGAGAGACATTGTGACATTGTAGGCGTAAGTGTTTAGTTAACCAATGCTAAGTGCCACGACAGACACAGCAACATCAAGGTTATGAGCGCTTAATGACCCAACACTAAGGGCACGTTGCATCAACGTCGTTCATGATCTCGGTTCAGCTGAACATAGATCAAAAGTTAAACCAAGTTCATGCTGAATTACGTTGCACCAAGTTGAACTCGGATCAGCTGATCCCGTTCAGTTGAACGGCCATGGTTATACCGTGGACGACGCTGATTGGTCAACCACGCTCAGCCTACGGGCCAACTACAATGACGTCACAGTTACACACAATGCTTACGAAACTGCAGTACAGATTGGCCGTAATTTTTTCGAATTTTAAGTTTCCCTGAAGTTACAACACAATTTTCGCATCAATAGTTGCACCGACAAAGTTCCGAAGATATGCATTTTGTGTTCCAATAGATATGCGTTAATTATTCTACGTCCGTTGTCAAGATAATATGTTTACCGTACATACGACATAGCAACGATACATTGGCACTTTAGAATGCCTTTTATTTATCCATTAATTAATTTATCAAGCAAAACAGATTACAGAAAACAGATATAGCACAAATATAACATATCTAGATCACAATTACAATTGAATTTAACGCCATATAAATCGATACGAATGAGTTTTTGTTGCTGTGGTTAGGGCTCAATCGTATGTTTACGGTAGCAGCTAGATATCGCCATTGAAAATGCGATTTATTCATCTATTTGTTAATTTATCGAGCACAAAAAAAACATAAAACGAATATAATAAAAATCTAACATATCCAGATCATCAGTATTATTGCATTAAAAGTCTTATAATTCGATACGAGGAAGTTTTTTGGACAGGATAAGATTCGAACCGAAGAGCTTTTTGCAGCAATAGTATCACAGAAAGTATTTATTGCCTAGTGCACATGCGTAACCGCGAGTTGAACCAAGATCAAAATTTGATCGGTGGTCAGATGGCAGTTAAGAATTGAACGGAAATCAATGCTCGAACTGCTTTGGTGCAACGCAATTTACGGCTGAACTAGGATCAAATTCAGATTTGACCCGGGTTCAAAGTTGAACGACGTTGGTGCAACGCGCCCTAACTGCCATGAAAAACATTGGGACATTGTCAGCAGCAGTGCTGAATTACCCGACACGGGCTGAGCGCGGCTTGACCAATCAGCGTCGTCCACGGTATAACCACGGCCGTTTAACTGAACGGAATCAGCTGATCCAAGTTCAACTTGGTGCAACGTAATTCAGCGTGAACTCGGTTCAACTCTTGATCTAGGTTCAGCTGAACCAAGATCATGAACGACGTTGGTGCAACTCGCCCTAAGTGGTGAAGTGAAAAGCATCATAGTCAAGTGTTTAATTAACCGACATTAAGTATCGTGACAGACATCGTGATATCGCGGTCACTGGCCGTGTTTATGCTAAGTGCCACAAAAAAATCTTGAAAAGCAGTGTTAAAATACCCGTGCAGTAGTGGCAGCATCCGCTGATAGAACTTCAACTGATGCCCAGAGTGACGATATTGTCAACACCAAGTCCTACCAGCAGAAACAGACCTCACTTGTACTTGTATAGCACCATCACTAATAGCTAAGTACCCCCAATATTAGTTTACCAGGAAAATTAGCTAGTCACTAGGAAAAAAACATTTCTCCTTTCAGTGCTTTGATATGATATATGATATGATATGATAAGTGACTTGAACTACCAGTTTAATCTAATACATAAATGAAAAAGATTTTAAAAATTTTTTGAATGAAAATGAAATAAAACTGAAATGGACGTAGTTATGTAAAAAACACTTTTAAAATCTAGAAACAAACAGTTATGACAGAAATAAAATCCCGAGATCAAAAAAGCTAAAAAGACAAAAAATAATAATAACCAAAACCAGAGAAAAAATAAGACAAAACACCATAAGCTGTTCAAAATAATCTCATACAACAACTATCAAGAGTTTACTTGTGAAAATCAGCCAGACCAACAGTAACCAAATGCTGAAACAATTACTAAACGTTTTACACTAGAAACATCTTAGGGAATGTGGTTGAATGACAAATAAAACAAAAAGTCACTAAGTGTACAAAACACTTTTGATGATGTTTTGTTTTTTTTACAATTAACCGCAGCCTATCTCTCATAATGTCAATGGCTTGGTTGTGTAATGGTGGAATGCTGGACTTGCAATCCGCGAGGTGCTTGATTTGACTGCCAGTTGGGTCACTATCTAGTGGATCGGTGACCGAGGACGGGTAAACGATTTTGGCATATAACCAACAACTCAACTTGTATGTTGCAAGCATAACTGGGCACCATACCAGCCTAAAAAATGAAGTTTTAACGTAATCAACTCAGCCTTTCATTCCTCCACGTACCAGTAAATCGAGTACTGGTCTGTCTAGCTAAGTTTAAAGTGGGGCGCATTCACCTGTGTCGAGTGGCAGCTAACACTGTGTGATCCCGTTTGCCAGGTGATGCTCTGTAACTATGAGATGGGTTTCCTATAAAGGATTATAACCATTCGACCATTAAACAATGTGTTACTATGCCTAATGTACAGCACTCCACATCACACTATACAGTAGTTATGAGTAGGGCCCACAGTTTTCCGCTGGCCGCGGAATTTCGAGCTGAGCCACGGAATTTGCCCTTTTCCGTGGAATTTTGATATTGCTGCGTAATTTTGCAAAAGTTAAAAAATAACCAATGATTAGTACAATCGTCGGCTTGATAACGTAATTAGATTAACAAAGAAAAATCAAAACTAAACTGCCTAAAACTGCATCCCTACTAATAATTACCATCGTAGTATGGCACAACCGTAAATAAACTCAATGCGACTAATTGACAAATTGCACTTTTGAATATGAAAAAATTGATAATTTTCTTTGTATGTTGCAAGCATAACTGGGCACCATACCAGCCTAAAAAATGAAGTTTTATATAACAGAATAGAATTTAGTTTACTCACAAATGGAAGGCCGTGGTAAACCGCAGAATTTGGACAATTTTGCCACGGTAAGCCGTGGAATTTTGTAAACTGGCCTGAGGAATTTGGCAAAATTTTCCATGGAAAACTGTGGGCTCTAGTTAAGAGCCAAGCTAAAGCCGCACCTCAACTATCTTGACGCAGAGATCAGGCAGCTTGTCTAGCAGCAGTTGAACGTGGTCCGTGAGCACTTGAAGCACCTGTGAGGCCACCAACGATGACTCCTTGTCATTCAACTACAGATCAGACAAAAAGACTCATCTAGTATTTATTAACAAGAAATTTGAGCAAAGCTCACGAGACGCGCGAAAGCCTATAGCATTTCCAGTTCAGCAGTTAAAGTTTCTAAAATCACATATCACTTGGACTCGGCCCATCGGGACCATAATACACATCGGCCATAGGCGCGTGTGGCGTTGGCGACGGTGGCGCCTCCTTGTGAATGATATAGACTTGTGCAGCCCAATATCGAGAAAAAAATCTGTAAAACCCCCTATTTTGGCGTTCAAGGTCATCCAAGGTCATTGAATTCAGCGCCAATCGACAGCCAGTATACGATTTGCTATTAGTGATTAATAGTAACCTAGGCCTTATCTCGCAC